>Ga0316219_1003514_pt1 | contig 12608 bp, 14 predicted proteins | sample TBH18003PmetaG_FD_203635 | JGI IMG/M metagenome (GOLD analysis project Ga0316219, IMG submission 203635) | Freshwater microbial communities from Trout Bog Lake, Wisconsin, USA - TBH18003P | ecosystem: Environmental > Aquatic > Freshwater > Lake > Hypolimnion/Profundal zone | place: USA... | reverse complement strand
GCTCAAGCTCAAGACGATTCCTGCGCGCGTCGTTGACGCGAGCAACGCCTCTTCCGCCGCCCTCGGCCTGATCGAGAACCTGCAGCGTGAAGGCCTCAACCCGATCGAGGAGGCGCACGGGTTCGCCAGCCTCATCCGCGACTTTGACCTCACCCAGGAGACCGCCGCGGACCGCGTCGGCAAGGCCCGCGCCACTGTGGCCAATTCGCTCCGCCTGCTCGCCCTCGACGCGGAAATTCAGGGCTTCATCGCCAAGAACCTCCTCAGCGTCGGCCACGCCAAGGTGCTGCTCGGCGTCACCGACACGGCGCATCGCAATCTCCTGGCCCGCCGGATCATCGAGGAAGGCCTGAACGTGCGTCACACCGAGAAGTTGGTGCAGGAGCGCAAGACCGCGGCCGGATCGAGCCGGAAAGCCAAGGGCCGCGGCCTTTCCGCCAAAGACGCCGAGGCTGTGGCCGGCATCGAGAAGAAACTCAGCTCCCATCTCGGCGCGCGGGTGGCCGTCCTGCACTCAGCCAAAAAGGGCCGCATTGTCATTGAGTATCAAGGCAATGAGGATTTGCAGCGCCTCCTGGAGAAGCTCGGCGTCGAGACCTAAGACCGGCGTTTTCGGGATTTGCGACCAGGCAACCGCAGGCCGAGCCTGGCATTGACAAAGCCCTCGCTCGGCTGATTTTCTGACCCTTTCACATGAGCATTCTCCTCAATATCCTGACGGTGGTTCTGATCCTCGTCTCGCTGTTTCTGATCCTGGTCGTGCTGGCCCAGAAGGCCAAGACGGACGGCGGCATGGGCGGCGCGCTCGGCGGCGGCATGACGGAAGCCACCTTCGGCGCGGACACGGGCAATGTGCTCAGCAAGGCCACGATCAACGCGGCCATCGCCTTCTTCGTTCTCAGTTTCGTGCTCTATCTCGGCCACATTTACGTCCGCAAGCACGCGGTGGCGACGGGTGACGCGCTGCCGAGCATCGCGGCCCCTGCGGCCGCTCATCCCGTCACGACTCCGGCTCCGGCGACGCCCAAGAAGCCCTGAAGTCAGCGTCATGCCGGCTTCGTCCCTCACGCTCGCCCCAAAATGGCGGGCGTTTTTCTTGGTCGCCTGCGTCGTCGCCGGCGGCGCCGCGGCCGCTCCTGCGACCGGCACGAACCAGCCCACAACGTATGTGCAGTTCGGCGGCATCAACCAGATAGAGGGCCGCAGAGTTCTTGAACAGTTTCGCCGCGCGGGAATCGCCGGCGAATACTACCTCGAATTCGATTTGCGCGTGATGCCGCGGCGCGGCGACGAAACGGTGTTTCATGGCAAACTCTGGGGAGGACGCAACGAACAGGGCGCGATCGTGCGCGTTACGATGAAGGCCGGGGAGAACACCCGGTCGCTGCTGATCCAGAATGGAGAGCACGCCGCGGTTTGGGCCAGTGACAGCACCAATCGCACGAGCTCAGCGCAGGAGAAAGGGGACTTCGAACCGCTGGTGCCCGGCGTGGAGCTGACCGCTTTCGACCTGCAGATGCCGTATATCTTCTGGCCTGATGCCGTGCTTCAAAGCGTGCAGCCCATCCGCAGCCGGCCGACCCACGTGTTTCTGTTTCGGCCGCCGCCGGCATGGGCCGCGCAGCATCCCGAGATTGGCGGGGTTCGGGCGTATCTCGACACCCAGTTCCACGCGCCGGTACAGACCGAGCTGTTGGACAAGCAGGGCCGCGTGTTGCGGACGCTCTCGCTGGTCGATCTCAGGAAAGTCGGAGACCAATACATCGTCAAAACGGTCGACCTGCGGAACGACCAGACGCGTGACAAGACGCGGTTTCAAGTGACGGCTGCGGCACTGGGACTCGAATTCGCCGGCGCGGTGTTTGAACCCGCCCATTTGAGCGAGGACATCGCCTCACCGGCGCCGGGCCAGCAGACCCGAATCGCGCCATGAAGCCGGGCCGGCGCACGCGCGCGGTCGTCTTCGATCTCGATGGCACGCTGGTGGACAGCATGCCGCTGGTCCTGCGCGCGTTTGCCCACGCCTTGCTGCCGTATTGCGGAGCGCTGACGGAACAGCAGATCACCGAGCGGCTGGGCGGCCCGCCGGACCGGACGCTGCGCAGCTTCATCGCCGACGAGGCGAAGCTGCCCGAGGCCATGGAACGACTGGTGGACTATGACGCGCACCACCGGGAGCTAATCCGGCCCTTCGATGGCATGCATGGGGTGCTCGACCACCTGCGCGGGGCGCGGCAGTCGCTGGGACTTTGGACGGGACGCGAGCGCGAATCGACCCTGTGGATTCTCCAGCAGCACGGCATGGGAACCAAATTGGACAGCTGTGTCTGCGGTGACGACCTGCCCACGCACAAACCGCATCCCGGCGGCCTCGAAGAGGCACTGCGCCAACTGCAGGTGGACCGCGACGAAGCGCTGTTCGTGGGCGACGCCGACGTGGATGTGCTCGCTGGCGCCGCCCACGGCGTGCGCACGCTGCTCATCTGCCATGACCGGGAGGTGGACGCAGCAATCCGGGCAAAAGCCTGGCGATCCGTGAACACCCCGGCGGAAGCCTACGCACTCTTGCGCACGGAACTTCCCGAAGCGTGAGCGCTTGCGCGGCGCCTAGAATTCCCGGACGTGCTGCCGCAGGTCAGGGTTGAGCCGGAACACAATGCGGGGGGCGCCTTGGGGCGGATTTGAACCCGAGAACGGCGAGCGGCTGCGCGAGGCGCTTTCCGCGAGCAGCTCGGAGAGGATGGATTCACCGCCGTGGTCAGATTCGTTGCCTTCGAGGTCAGCCAGTGAAACTCCCGCCGCGCGATAGTCGGCCATGGTGGGCGGCAGCTGCGGAGGCCGGATGCCGGTGAGTCGCTGCCAGTCCTCGGCGAGGCAGAGGTGGGCGAAGCATCGGCTGGAGTGGGTCGAGTCCCATTGCTGCAAGCCGTAGGGATCCTCCAGGATTTTCAGGCGGAGCTTGCCGTTGGTCTTCATCGTCCATTCTGCCGCTCCGCCCGAAGCCGCCGTCTGCCGCAGCGGGCGAAACGCGACCGGAGTCATGAGCTCGTTCCAGCGCTGGCCGAGTGCGTTGCGGAGGATCTGCCGCCAAAATTCCTCCGGCTGCAACGGACACGCCTGCAGTTGCAGGCCGCCCCAGCGGTCCTCGCCGGAGAGGGCGTGCGCACTCAGCAGGCCCTGGCCTTCGGGCTGCGCGACGAACTGCCGTACCTCGACCGGCCCGACATGAAAGCCGTCCAGCCACGGCTGGGAACCGAGGATCACGTAGTTTTGCGGCGACGCCACGAGACCGGGAACCCACGACTCTCCCGTCACCGCGCAGCGCCCCCCACCGCCAATTCGCAGCGCCATCGGGTAATCCGCGTAAAAACTCAGCCACATTGCCTCCGTCTTGTGCAGCGGCGTCATGATTCCGCCACGCTGCCGCCAGCTCTCCGGCACGCCGGCAAACACGTCGACGGGATAGAGCGGGAAACGTCCCATCCCGAGCGGCACCGCATAATCCTTGCCGGTGTCCGGCAGCCGGAGCGTGCGCTGGAACGAGACGGCGGAGCTGACGCGCGGCAGACACTCGGCGAATGTCCGGTGAGCTTCCTCCCGCGACGAGGGGAGCAGGTTTTTTTCGTCGTTGGTGGCGCTCTCCAAGCGGTCGTCCACCCAGACGCGCACCTTCGCCCGCAACTGGTCGAGCAGTTCAGGGAAGGCAAAGATCAGTTCATCAGACTGTAATTCGATCACGCGAGTGAAGCGGGAGGTGCGGATGCGTCTTCCGACCGAAACGAAATATTCCCCTCGTGGCCACCCGGAAAATGGGCTTATGCCGCGTTCCGCCGGGCGGCGTCGCTGCTCAACCCGGCCCGGACTACTTGAGGACCTGCTCGGTGGCAGCGTCGAAGAGGTGGGCCGTGTCCATGCGCAGCGTCACCTTGACCTTCTGGTTGACCTCGAAGCGATCCGTCGGGCGGACGCGCGCGATGAAAGAGTGGGCGCCGGTGTCGAGGTAAAGATACGTTTCCGCACCCATCGGCTCCGACACCTCGACCGTCACCTCGACGGTGTGGGCGGGATTGGGGGCGGTCAGCGTGAGCGAGTCCTGCACGTCTTCCGGGCGGATGCCGAGCACGAGCGGCTTGTCGATGTAGGCCGCGGCCTTGGCGGCGAGGGCTTCGCCGAGCTGCACGGTAATCGGCGCGCCCTTGGTGTTGGCTTCGACAAAGGAAACGTGGTTGCCCGTGCGCTTCACGGTGCCCTTGAAGAAATTCATCGGCGGGCTGCCAATGAAGCCGGCCACGAAGAGGTTCTGCGGGTGGTTGTAGAGCTCAAGCGGCGCGGCGACCTGCATGATGTTGCCGTCCTTCATGACGCAAATGCGGTCGCCCATCGTCATGGCCTCGATCTGGTCGTGCGTGACGTAGATCATCGTCGCCCCGAGGCGGGCGTGCAGCTTGGAGATTTCGGTGCGCGTGGAGACGCGCATCATCGCGTCGAGGTTGGACAGCGGCTCGTCGAAGAGGAAGACCTTGGGCTTGCGCACGATGGCGCGGCCGACGGCGACGCGCTGGCGCTGGCCGCCGGAGAGGGCCTTGGGCTTGCGCTCGAGATAATCGGTCAGGCCCAGCATGGTGGCGGCCTCCCGGACGCGGGCATCGATCTCCGCCTTGGGAAATTTCCGGAGCTTCAGGCCGAACGCCATGTTGTCGTAGACCGACATGTGCGGATACAGGGCGTAATTCTGGAAAACCATCGCGATGTCGCGGTCCTTGGGGAGGACATTGTTCACCACGCGGCCGTCGATCGTGATCGTGCCGCCGGTGATTTCCTCGAGGCCGGCGATCATGCGCAGCGTCGTGGACTTGCCGCAGCCGGACGGCCCGACCAGCACCATGAATTCGCGATCTTCCACCGTCAGGTTGATGCTGTTGACCGCCCGGACTCCCGGGCCGTTTTTCTCCGCATACGTTTTGACGAGGTTCTCAATGATGACTTTGGCCATGGGGTGGGGGAGGGAAAACTTAAACGTGAAACTCAGGCAATCCCGCACTGAGTCAATTTTTTACGCAGCCAAATTTTCGTTGCTCCACCTTCCGCACCCGGGCCAGATGGCAGGCGATTTTCTCTCCCTTCCGCCGCGTCCTCATGGCCACCCGCTCCACCAAAAAATCCGCCCCTCTGACCTTCGACCTCCCGCTCGCACTGATCGCGAAGATCGAATCCCTGCGGAAATCCCGGGCCCTGGGCACCGCGAGCCAGGTCGTCCGGCTGGCCGTCGAGCAATTCGACTTTGACGGCTGCGCCCCGCACCATGAGCCGCACCGGCAGATCTCCGTGCGCGTGGCCGCCCCGCAGCGCGCCATGCTCAAGCGGTACGCGCGAACCAAGGGCGCCAGCGTGGGGGAATTGCTGCGGTTGGCGCTCGAAGCGTTGCCAGCGAAGCCGCCCCGCGGCCCGAAACGGGGCTGACGCCCACGCGCCGACTGACCGGCGTTCATGCCGTGCGCGGGGCTTGCCATGATGCGGCGCGCCACTTTGTAGTGACGGGCGCATCATGACCACCCTCCCGCGACCACTTTCCACCTGGGCCCGCAACATCTCGCCTTCGCCGACTCTCGCAGTGGATGCGAAGGCCAAGGCGATGATCGCCGCCGGGCAGGATGTCTGCAGCTTCGCGGCGGGTGAACCGGACTTCGACACCCCGGAGCACATCAAGGAGGCCTGCATCGCGGCCCTCCGCGCCGGCAAGACCAAATACGGCCCGACCCCGGGCATGGATTCGCTGCGCGCGGCCATCGCGGACAGCTATGGCACCAATTACGGCCTGAAGGTTTTACCCTCGCAGGTGGTGGTCAGCGCAGGCGGAAAATATTCCTGCTACCTGGGCATCCTTGCCACGTGCTCTCCCGGCGACGAGGTGATCATCCCCGCGCCCTACTGGGTGAGTTATCCGGAGATGGCCAAACTTGCCGGCGCGATCCCGCGCTTCGTGCTCACGAACGACGCCAACGGCTTCAAGCTCACCCCTGCCCAGCTGGAGCAGGCCATCACGCCGCAGACCCGCCTGCTGGTGCTCAATTCCCCGTCCAATCCCACCGGCGCCGTCTACACGCGCGCCGAACTGGCCGCGCTCGTGGCCGTCGCGGTGCGGCACAATCTCTACATCCTGTCCGACGAGATGTATGAGCACCTCGTCTACGACGGCGTGACCCCCACGTGCGTGGCCACGCTGAGCCCCGAGGCGGAAGCCCGGACCATCACGGTGGCGGGATTCTCCAAAACGTATTCGATGACCGGCTGGCGGCTCGGCATGCTGGTGGCGCCCGCCGCGGTCGCCAAGGCCTGCGTCGAGCTGCAGAGCCAGATGTCCTCGAACCCGAATTCCTTTGCGCAATACGGCGCGCTCGCCGCGTTGATGGAGAAGGACCAGACGGCTGCCGCGCTCAAGGCCATGCTCGCGGCCTTCGACCGCCGCCGCAAATACCTGCATGCTGAGCTCAACCGCATTCCGGGCATCAGGTGCCTCCTCGCGCAGGGCGCATTTTATCTCTTCCCCAACATTTCGAGCTTCGGCTTGAAGGACACTGAATTCTGCTCCCGCCTTCTGGAACAGGAGAAAGTAGCCGCGGTGCCCGGTTCGGCCTTCGGCGCCGAGGGTCATCTGCGCCTGAGCTATGCGACGTCGGATGAGATCCTCCGCAAGGGCGTGGAGCGCCTCACGCGCTTCTGTGCGGGCTTGAAGCGCCAGGCCTAGGCGGACCGGCAGCACGGTCGTCGCCGGCGGCGCGAAAAAATTCGTTTGACGCACGCAGGTTTTAATACACTACCTTTGTGTAACAAGGTAGCTTGTTACCGCCATGAGTCTCGACGAAAAATTCACTCCCATCCGCAAGGGCCTGCTTGAGTTCCTCGTACTCAAGATCGTGGCGGCGAACCAAGTCTATGCCGCCGATATCCTGAAGGCGCTGAGCGCGACTGAATTCGCGACGCAGGAGGGGACGCTTTATCCGCTGCTCAGCAAGATCCGGCGGGACGGCCTCGTGGATTACGAATGGAAGGAATCCGAGTCCGGCCCGCCGCGGAAATATTACGAACTCACCCCGAAGGGGCGCGCGCGACTCCAGGAAACGGCGGACTACTGGGCCAAGATCAGCGGCACCGTGAAGAACCTGGGGCAAAAGTAACCGCAACTGCAGTCACCGAATCATCCCATGAACAAAGTCATCACCCTCAATCTGAACGGCAACGCGTATCAACTCGAGGAGAGCGGCTATGAGGCCTTGCGGGGTTATTTGGAAACCGCCTCGCGCCGCCTGGAGGGCAACCCCGACCAAGCGGAAATCATGGCGGACATCGAACAGGCGATTGCCGACAAGTTCCGCGCGCGGCTCGGACCCCACAAGACGGTCATCGTGAGTCGGGAAGTCGCCGAGGTGATCGGCGAGATGGGCCCGGTCGAAGACGCCAAGCCCGGCTCCAACGACACCGCCACTTCTGCCTCCGCCTCGACTCCGCCGCATGGCGGCGCCACCCCGGTGGGCTCGACCTCGCCAGTCTCTCCGCGTCGTTTGTTCAAGATCCGCGATGGCGCGATGCTGGCCGGCGTGTGCAATGGCTTGGCCGTTTACACCCACCTCGACGTGACCGTGATTCGCGTGCTGTTCGCCGTGCTGACGGTTTTCACCTACGGCAGCGGCGGGCTGCTCTACCTGCTGCTCGCCATCCTCCTGCCGACGGCGGATACCCCGGCGGAAAGGGATGCGGCGTTTGGCGGGCCGTCCACGGCGCAGGAGTTCATTCGGCGCGCCAAGGCGGGCTATTACGAGGGCCTGAAGTCGTTCCATGACAGTGAGTCGCGGCGTGAGTGGAAGCGCAAGTTCCGACGGGACATGCGGGATTGGCGCCAGGAGTTTCGCCGGGAAATGGCCTCGCATGCGGCGCAGTCCGGTGTCGCCGGCCACGGCTATTGGTGGGCATGGCCCCATCCCGGAGCCGGGCTGTGGCCTGCGTTGCTGCTGCTTTCGCTGACGAAGGCGATCATCACCTTCGCCTGGATACTCGCCACGCTCTCGCTCCTGGCCACCGGTGCGGTGTTTGGCCTGGCGTTGCCCGCCGGGATGCCCCTGTGGCTGGGCCTGATCGTGCTCTTCGTTGCCTACCGTTTCATCATCTGGCCCGTGCGGGCGGCGCGTCACGTCTGCCGCCTGCACAGCGGCTATGGCGTGCACGGCTTCACCGGCTTCGCGGATTCCTTTGTCTGGTTGGGCGTGCTGATCCTGCTCGTCTGGACGGCGGACCGCTATGTCCCCGGGGCCCACAATGCGTTGCAGCAGGTGCCGCCCGCCTTGCATCAGGCCCTGGACTCTCTGCGGACCTGGTGGGCGAAACGCTGAGACTCCTCCCGCGCAACTGCGGCAGTTATTTCCGCGGCGGTGGCAGTTTTAGCCGCGCGATTTCCTTCTCGTCGGCCGCCACGCGTGCCTCTGCGTCAGTCAGTTTTTGCTTCAACTCGGCTGCATCGGAGCGGGCTTGGTTGAGTTGCTCCAGCATGACTGCGGCCTGGGCCTTCGCGATTTCCACTTCGCCCTGATGTTTGAGCGACGCGACCTTGGCCTCCTCGGCCAAGGTCTGGAAGGAGGTGGCCGACGCCCGCGCTTTGTCGAAGCGCGCCTGCAGTTCGACCATCGCCTGCTTGTTCTTGTCGAGGTCCGACTTGAGCTGGCTGGTCTCGGCCACGGCGTCATCCAGTTTTTTCTGGAGAGCGGTCTTGTCCGCGTTGAGGTCGTCGAGCTGCGTTTGGAGTTGCGTGGAGGCGACCTGAACTTGGTCGGTGCGGTTTTTGGTCTCGAGAATGGTCCGGTCGCGCGCTCACTTTGACCGAGAGCATGATCGTAGTGACCAGGAAGATGGCCGAGAGGGCACCCAGCACGATCAGCCAAGGCGAAGTCTTGGGTTCAACGGGTTCGGGCTCCTCGCTTGATGGCGAATCCGGCAAACCGGCGCCGCGACTCTTTTGGGCGGGATCCGCTGGCTGAGTTGCCGCGGCGGTGGGGGCTGCCGCGCCGTTTTTGGCGGCGGCCGCGGGAGCCGGTTTGGCGGCGCTGGGCGGAGTGGAGGAGGCAAGGGGATCGTCGGCCATGGTGGGAAGGAAGTCGCTGGAGTTGAGGGATTCCCATCATGGACCGGCAATAGCGTCGTCGGTTCGACCCTACCGGCATGGACCGGCAGCGATACCGCGGAGCGCCTCGGCGCGGACACGAAACCACCAGCTGCTACGGCCGTGCGCCGCCGCGGCCACACGGTCTCAGGTCCGCTTTTGGAACACCGCGCGGCCCTGCATCACGACCTCGGCGACCAGCAGTGGCACCGCCCAGCAGGCCCAGGCCAGATACTTGGATCGCACATCTTCATTCTGAACGTGGGCGGCTTGCAGGACGTCATCGGCCAGGCGGAAGGTGACGAAGGCGAATGTGACGACATAGCTGCGCACCATCCACTGTTTGTGCTGGGTGAGGTTCTTGCGGCGAATGGCCACGAACGCCATCAGCGTCGTCGTCACCCACGCGGTCGCCAATCCGGCCAAGCCAAGCGCATACGCGGGACTGCCCTTGATCTTTCCCGCCAGGCCCAGCGCGCCGGCGGCGCCGATGAGGACGAGAACCACGTAAACCCGGCCGGCGACCCGGTGAAATTGAAGGTAATCCCGCCTGATCTTGGGCCAAAACTGCAGCGGCCCGATGACGATCGCCAGCAGGCCTGCGGCGACGTGCGGCAGCAGCCATAAAATCCTCAGCCAGTAATACGTGCCGTAGGACTGCGGCGTGACGACAAAGTAGTGGAACGCGTACTTGTTGAGGAAGTAGGCCAGCAGTCCGAGCACAACGGCCCAGCCCAGCCAACTGCCGAGGCCAACTTTTCGGCCATCCGACAGCGAAGCTAGATCCTGCGGGGAATCCATGTTTCAGGAGCGACTGCGCCGCCGCCAGCGGCTCAGAACCAGCAGGCTGCAGCCACCGGCGACCAACACCGAGTTCGATACAGCTACACCGGGAAGTCGAAATACGGAACAGGGCGGGGAGATGCGCATGGCGAAGTGCAGACTCCGGGAGTCAATGAGCGGTAGACTGACCGGGGCAAACTTTTAACCGCGCTTTCCCTCGCCAGATCCGAGCCGGATTGCGCTTTAACCCCGGCTTGTCGCGTTCATCTTGTCGCCCATGTTTCTCCAAAAAATACCCAAGGCGATTCTGTGGGGTGGGCTCATTTGCGGCACCCTGGACATCACGGCGGCCCTGATTGACGTGAAAGTGAACTTCAACATGACCCCGGTGCATTTGCTGCAGAATGTCGCGAGTTCGCTGATGGGACCGGTGGCCTACGACAGCGGCGCATCCACGGCAGCGCTGGGCCTCGTGATGCATTTCACCGTGGCCTTCACCTTCACCACGATCTTCTACTTTCTGGCCCGGGGCTTTCCGGTGCTGCTCCGGCACCCGGTCGTGAGCGGACTGATCTACGGCGCCGTCGTGTTCCTGATCATGTATCGGGTCGTGCTGCCCCTGACCCTCGAGCTCAAGACCCACTATGTGCGCGTGTTCAACCACGCCTGGCCCTCACTGCGCTGGTCGCAGTTTTTCGTCCACCTCTTCTGCGTCGGGCTGCCCATTTCCTTGACCGTGCGGGCCAAGGGCGTCGGGCGCTAACCAACGTGCCTCGGGCCTTGCGCTCATGGCGGCGCCGATCCCCTCAGATTCAAGAGGCGAGAGCGCGGCCCATCGCGGCCTGAAGCTCCTCGCCGGTGCTTGGGCGCGCGCCAACCGGCTGGATTTGACGGCGACGGAAGTGCGTCTGCCGCGCTCCTCGTATCGTGCCGACTTGGCCGCGGCGACTCCGCGACAACTCGGCCCCCACGCCGTCACCGCCGTCTTTGAATGCAAGGTCAGCCGCGCCGATTTCCTGCGCGATGCGGCGGTTGAGGAGGCGACGCGGGAAAAAGTCCGGAAGCTCTCCGAGCGACTGGAAGCCCTCAATCGACTGATCGGCGGGCATCGTCCCGACCTGCGCCGGGGGGACGGCCTGTTCCCGGAGTTTGACTGCGTGGACCTGCGGGGGACCCGCCATGCAACGCATGCGGCCCTGACGAAGTCGCTGCGCGCGGCCCAGGCGGCACTTTACGAAGGCACCAAATTCGCGCGACTCACCCGCTGGCGCGCCGCGAACTTTCTCTATTTGGTAGTCGACACGACGGATCTCGCCAGTCTGCACGAGATTCCCTCCGGCTGGGGGCTGCTAGTCCGGCGCGGCGATGCGCTCCAGTGCGTGCACCCACCGCTGCGCCACGAGGTCAAGATGGAGGACCGGATCGCCCTGCTCGAACGCATCGCCGCGCGGGCCAGATTTACACTTTAACTCGGACGGCGATGCCTCCACGTTGCCCGGCATGGGAACCAAGTATTTGCCGACTGATCGCGACCGGAAAGCCGGCCAGCGCTTCCTGAAGCAGCAGCGCCCGCTGCCGTTCTTCAAGAAGCCCGCCGACAAACTGCCGTCCAAGCCCGCCAAGAAGCCGTGACGCCTCACGGCGGCGGCGGCAAATAACGCGGTCGCCGGGTCGGAACCGGGTCACCGTCTGTTGTTTACAAGAACGGGACCGCTGATTCTTTGGCTCTCGGCCGTGGACCAGCTTCCTGGGACCGACCGCTGATTACACGAACGCGGACCGGCTGCATCCCCCGCCCACCATTGGACCTCACCCACGGGTGCCGCCGGTTCTCTCCCGCATGACAGCAAACTCCCCGAAATACTGGGCCTTCATCAGCTACAGTCACCGCGATGCCCGCGTCGCACGGGGTTTGCAGCGGGCGATCGAGACTTACCGGCTGCCGGAGAGGCTGGTGGGCCAGGGGACGCCGCTGGGCAAAGTGCCGGCGCGTCTCCGGCCGGTTTTTCTCGACCGGGATGAATTGCAGGCCGGCACGGATCTCAAGGCGATCGTCAGCGACGCCCTCGCGCAAAGCCGCTTCCTGATTGTGCTCTGCTCGCCGGATGCAGCTCGTTCGGAGTGGGTGAACCGGGAAATCATTGAGTTCAAGCAGCGGCATGGCGGTTCCCGCGTGCTGGCGGTCATCACGGCGGGCGAGCCCTTTGCGAGCAACCAACCCGGCCGGCAAGCCGAGGAATGCTTTCCACCGGCGCTCCGCCGGGAGCTGACAGCGTCCGGCCGGGCCGATGGGGCACCGCTCGAGCCCATTGCCGCGGATCTCCGGCCACACGCCGATGGCAAGCGCCGGGCGACCCTCAAGCTCATCGCGGGCATGATCGGCGTGGGCGCGGACGAACTGCTGCAGCGGGATGCCCGCCGGCGCATCCGCCAGCTGGTGTTCATCGCCGCGGCATCCCTGACCGGCATGGCGGCCATGGGCGTGATGGCCGTGAGTGCCGTCCGCGCGCGCAACGAGGCCCAGCTGCAGCGGGGCGAGGCCGAGGAGCTGCTGCAATTCATGCTCGGGGACTTGCGCAAGCAGTTGGATTCCGTTGGCCGGCTCGACGTGCTCGACGGGGTGGGGGAAAGGGCCCTGCAATATTACGCCCGGCAGGAGGCGGACCGGCTGGATGCG
>Ga0316219_1003513_pt1 | contig 12612 bp, 9 predicted proteins | sample TBH18003PmetaG_FD_203635 | JGI IMG/M metagenome (GOLD analysis project Ga0316219, IMG submission 203635) | Freshwater microbial communities from Trout Bog Lake, Wisconsin, USA - TBH18003P | ecosystem: Environmental > Aquatic > Freshwater > Lake > Hypolimnion/Profundal zone | place: USA: Wisconsin... | reverse complement strand
CGACTTGTAACCACTGTTCAAATGTCATTGCGTAACGGTATCAAAATGACCGATACAAAGCAAGTCATTCTCTAGCAGTTGTCGCCAGACCATTCGGGGTAAAAACCGCTGTTTCGGACGTAGTACCAAGAAGCAACTTCAAACTGCTCCGTGACACTGGCCTCATTAGCAAACTGGGTGGTGATTCCTAGTTCATTCGCACCGGCTTGCCAAATCCACGGGAGGAATTGGAAGATGCCCCCGGCGCCCGAATTGACATTCAGGTCGTTCGGGTTTAGGTGGCTCGGCGTTGAGCGACTTTCATCCCACATGATGCAGATGAACCCAGCCCGGCTGGAAGCAGGGAGGATTGACATTGGGCTCGGCGCTACTGGCGGTGCCAATGGTGCGTTGTCAACGTGGGCATAGAAAACAGCCTTTTCGGTGGCCTGCGTTTGGACGGCAGGGGTCACGGAATGGTTAGAGGCCGGAGTGCTTCCATGGAAGGCTCCTACTGTCGTAGCGAGGGCTAACACAACCCCTCGCACCGTACCTCTCAACGGGCTCCAATGCCAGAGGAATACAAACCAAGCAACGATGCTCGGCTACTTACGTTGGTGTTCATAGAACAACCTCCTTGGGTAGTCGCCCCCGTGGGGGCTTCAACCATTCTAGAGGAATTAGCCATTTAGGTCAAGAATACCGACCTATAGTGGCTCAAAAGCCTTTATTTGCTTGGCTTTTGGTTTGCTGACCATTCCTTCATGAATCCGTTCCAGGCGGGCATGGTTTCATTCAAAATGTTCATCCGAAGGCTCTCTGGGACGCTTGCGTCAGATGTCAGTGATTGCATTTTTTTGTCTGCCCTGGTTATCTCGGCATTTGAATAGTGTGCGCTTTGGGCAAGGTCTAGAAGTTCGTGGGCGTCTGGTTCGTAACTAAAGGAAAGGCCGTGGTCGATTCCCAAAAGTCGCTCAGTGCCGTCGTGTTGAAAAACCATGACGTTTCCGACGTTGCGGTCAGGGTTGCCGATTGCTTCATCGAGGAACTGGACTCGTGCCATGTCTGTCTGAGCCTTTGCGCCCATTGTCTCGGCCACTTCCGACGGGTCAAGGTCTTCATCAGTGCTGATTACCTTTCCGTCAACGAATGGGCTAAGGACATCGCATCTTCCGCTGGGGGTCTTTTTGATAATTACAGCGTCACGGACTGGGGCATCTAGCGCCTTTCCAATCTTGGAGGCTAGAACTTCTTTGTCCGCATCCTCCTGGGTCATGCCGTGCTTGATGATTCCGATGGAGCCGTCTGCCAGTTCGACTTTGGTAAAACCAGTGTTTTGGACGCCACCAAGAATCTTTTTGTTACCCAACTTTTTGGCAACCTCGGTCGTCTTCAGAGCCTGAAAACCACCAACTTTTTCATATTGGTTTCCGTGAAACTCATGCCCCGGCTTGTCGCCCTTGGTGATTTTTTCTGCCTTCTCACGCTCTAACATCGCCTTGTAGTGGAGTTCATTTGCGCCGTCAAAGTCGCCCATAAGTTGGGCAATCTTTGCGTCTTCACGTAATTCCTCTGCCTCGACGAGGTGTTTATTGGGCTTCGCCTTTTCAACACCGGGCTCTTTTGCATCCTCTTCATCCCACTTAACAACGCTGGGGTTTACAATGACAACTTCGTCATTTTGCTCATCCCCGAAAATCCCGCCACCATTGTGGTGAATAACCATTCCGTCGTAGCCATTTGCTTTTAGCCATTCTGACTCTGGTTCGTTTGCAATTTCGTCTGGGAGGTCTTTGCTGTCAATCAATTTTGCCGATGGGCTAATTGTTCCTGACATGACATGTGGCTCGGTTGGGTTTTCAGTTCCATAGCCGTTTGCATAGGCGTGTGCCATGTCGTAACTGCTTGTCATGTAGAGAGCATCTCCCGATGTCCCTCGACCGATTGAGCCGTCGAGGGTCGCTTGGCGACCAGCGGAACTTGTCACGCCACGATAGACACGTATGCCCCCGGTGTATTGATTGCCATGAAAAGCATGTCCAGCAACGTCACCTTTTTGAATTGTTTTTTGCTGAAGGTATACGTTCGTGTAACCAGCCGATTTCGATTGACTGACAACAACGAAATCCCCACTTACAATTTGCTCGTGGAAACGGGCAACGCCCCCGTATTGGTTTGTGTCAAGTGCTTTGGTTCCTGCGGGAAGGTGAAGTATTACTTTCAAATTGCTTCTAGGCGTACTGTATATTTTATAGCCTTCTCTTTTTGAAGCAAAATCTCTAGCAACGCTCGGCTTGTCAGTAAATGAAGCAAGTGTCATTTTCAGTTCTTTGCCAATGCCGTATTTTTGTTCGAGTTCATTTGGTGGAACGCTCACACCCGAAAACAATTCCGACTTTGATGGCGGTGCGTTTAGAACTGCGTTTTGCAGTTGCTGGCTCCATGAATCGCTTAACTGACGCCACTTATCAGTGTTGTCTGTTATAGACCAAGCACGAACCAATCTTTGTACGGGAATTTCTTCTCCGCCCTGACCTGCTTCATACTGATTTCCGTGGAAAACGTGCCCCTCTACATCGCCCTTAGCGATTTCGATATTTGGGTTCTTAACTGAAAGTGAGGCAATCTCGGCGCATTGTTGTGGCGTCCAAGAAGAACTGTTCCAAACGTATCCGTCTTCACCGATTTGACCCGTTGGTGTGGTTGTTCGACCAATCGCCTGGTGATAACCCTCGGCGCCTCGACCAGCGGTCGCTGTTACGCCCCAGCCGTTTTCGCTTGCGTATTTTGCCAGTTCATACTGAATGGCCGTCGCAGCGCCAGGCACTTTATTGGTTGAGCCCAATTCAGGGATGTAGACGTTCCCCTTGGCATCGGTGTTTCCAATTCTCATGATGGCGCAGATTTGGTCGTTCTTGTCTGTTGCGACAATCATCTTTCCGCCACTCGACATAAAGTCGTTAAGCGTATCTTCCATCATTCTGTAACCGTTGGTGATTCGAAGAACTTGCGTCTTCATCTCTGGGTCGGTTGTGTTTTCAAGTTTCTTTTCTGATGAGGCAAGGGCTCGGTCAATCTTTGCTGCTTGACCCTTGGAGTAGTCGTTTTCGCCACCCTCGCCCTTACCAACGCCCCAAAGGGATGGGAACTTATCGTAGGAATCTTGACTGCTCTTGCAATCGTAGAAGGTTACTTTGCCACCCTTACTAAAAAACTTGCTGGCGGAGTCGGTAATGAACTGCTTGGCGTCTGGTGATACTGAGCCTCCACTTTCGCCAGTCTCATATTGGTTTCCGTGGAATGGATGTCCTTCAATATCGCCCTTTTGGATTGTGGCGTAATTCTCTATTTTTTGGAACTTGTCAATAAGAGATTCCAAATTGGCCATCATGTTGTCAAACTTGTCCGACATACCGATTGTGGTAAAAATGCCACGAAGGGTTTCCAACTTTGGCTTCAGAATCAAAAGGCTTTCGGCGTTTACTCCGTGGTTCCAAAGTTGAGAAATCAACTCAGGTGATGGTTCACGAAGCCTGAAGTTACAGAGTGCGTGGTCAATACCCACAATTCGACCATCTGTTGCGAACATAAGGTTCTTAGGTCGTCTGTCGGAGTTCGCTGTGAGGTAGTCAAATAGGCGAAGCGAGGCACCTTGGTGGTTGTCTGGTACATCGTCCCCGCCACGCTCTTCGCCCGATTCTCCGAGGATATAGGGCATGATTACGGTTTTTGCGTCAGTTGATGAGAAAAGGCAGTCACGGACGGGGGCGTTCATTACTGCGCCAACACGGGATGCTAAAAACTCTTGGGCTGCTAGGACTTCGGCCTTGTAAAGGCGCCCGGTCTTGTTTCCGTACCAGTCCTTCATTTGCTTTTCGATTCCACGGGAACCGTCGGCAAAGTCGACGTAGGTGAAGCCGTTGTTCTGGTTGCCCTTGAACTCTCCTTCGAGCGGTGCCCTTCGAACTATGTCCGTATTGGTGAAGGTTTGGAAGTTTGGCTGGAAGATGCCCTTCTGAACACCCACGCCAAGATACGTCATCTTCACAACTCCGCCCTCGTCAGAATCAATTCTGAACGATGAGCCTGATGGTAAAACCAGTTCTGACTCATTTTGCAAGATTCCAATTGCATTGCTTCCTGCGGGGACGGTGATTTCTGCCACTGCTGGAATCGCCAGACTGCGAGAAAAGTTTTCGGCTACGGGTTGCCTGAGAGACGTTGACACAAATCCTTTGTCCGTGAATATATCGCCAGAACTAAGTGTGTTGTTGTTCCCCTTGTTCGCCCCCATGTTGAATTTGTCCACGCCACGAAAAACGACAGCCCCCGTTTTTAAAGTATTAGACATAATCGCCTTTTGCATTATGTCCACGGCGGGTGCCTTACCGCTTGGGTACTCACCCGTTCGAAGCCCGGTGTTGATGTTTTGGAAACCGCTCACTGTGTATGCGGTAAAAGCGTTCTTTTCGGCACTTGTAAGGTTTGAGTCGGCTGGGGTCATGCCACTGCCAACTTGGTCGGTAAAACCAGTGCAGTTCTGACGTATCCAGTCGTAGGACTTTAAGACGCCATCCCACTCGTCGCTCTTTTGCCACGGAAGTATTTCAGGACGTTCCAAAGTAGCGGTTCCACCTTCGCCCCCCGTGTACTGATTACCGTGGAATTCGTGACCTGGGGTGTCACCCTTGGAAACCGTTTTGGTAAAAACAACGTCGCCTGCTTGCCAGACGAAGCGGTTACTTGTCTTCATTCGCTTCACCCAATGCACCCTGAATGTAGGCAACGCTTATTGGTTGGATGTGGTCGGTCGAACTGCTTGACTCATCTTCGTTTTCAAAATTTGCCTGGGTATCGGGTAGGAGGACATGCTCTGCGGTGTCCAAGTAGCCCCAGTCCTGAGCGCCTTGCTTGAACGGTGGGTTTTCGTACTTTGTAATCTGTGATTCGGCTGGAGAGTGTGTCGGAGCGACAGACATCATGTAGGCGGTCTTGGCCTGCTGGTCTTGCTCGCCCGCTTTTTCTTCCAAAATCCGTGCATTGTCGGCGCTGTGAGGGTGGTTTGATGAGCGTTCATGGTTAGCAGCGTCCCGAAATTTAGAAGCAGCGAACTGATGTGCGATTGTCGCTGACTCCCACTTGCCCAATTGACGAAGTTGGTCGCCCTTCATGGCAGATTCTTGGGCACTATCGGCTGAGTGCTTTGCCGGTGCTGAAAAAGTTCCAAGCGGGTCGTAGTTTTTCGTCATCTGGTTTTCCACGACCGGCGTTATTTCGCACTGGCAGTTGGGGTGCAACGGTGGCTGAACGTCGTCGCCCATGTCATGGACACCTTCTTCCGCCTCGCATTGCTCGCAAGCGGTTTCCGTGCAAATCCAATTAAATTGGCTGATTCCAGCCTGGTCGTAGACCCCCAGAATCCCAGCGTTGTATGCCCTTACGGATTCGGTGAGGAGAATCATGTTGAGACGGGCGGGGTTGTTGACTAGGGCATTTATTTGGCTCGTCACATCCCCAATGTCTGCTCCGCTGATTATGCCCTGTTGGATTGAGGTGGCGATGAGTGAAAGGGTCGTCTTATCCAGACCTTTAAGAATCTGAGCCTGATTCTTCATTAGGCCGTCGAGTGCTTTTTGGGCGTCTGGATTGGAAAAACCAACTTGCCCCGCACCCGCCAAAACGCCAGCATTTCCAGATTCGAGGTAGAGACTCGTCAAAGCCTCTGCCATTGGCCCTGAGTCGATGGTGATTGAGTTGTTTACCGCATTTTGAGCGACGCTGGCGATTGTATTTGGGTCTGTTGAACCGTTCAGTTTCTTGTTTGCCAAGGCAAGGGCGGTGGCAACTCCTGCGATTCCGCCGACAAGTGCTGAACTCATTTGAACGTGGTGGGAAGCAACAACTCCCGCAATGACGCTATTGAGAATCCCGCCCTTTTTTACTTCTTCATTTTGGTCAAGGGCGCTTTTTTCCAATGTGGCCGTCTTTTGGTATTTACCGCCACGACGCTTGTATTCTTGTACGACCCAGCCGTTGGCGACCGCTGAAGGGTAGACATCAAACTTGGCCTTTGCCTCTGTTTTTACCTTTTCATAGAGGTCTTTGTCTGTGGGCTCGCCTTTTCGCCCAGAAAAAAGCCCCGTGTAATCAGGCTCTTCTTCGGTTTTTTTACTTCCCCCTCGGCCTTACCTGCTGGTTCTCCAGTGGTGTCAATGTGGCGAAGTTGGCAGAATCCCTCTGGATTGTCGATGTGCTTGCCTGCGATTGCTACGCAAGCCTCAAAATCCCCAGGTGAGCCCCAATTTATCTGGCCATCCGCTCCAGCGTTGTACCAGTCAATTAGCCCCTGGGCGTTACCTGCCTTGTGAATCTCTATTTCACGAGCGTTGGACAACCATGCGCTGATTTCATTGTCTGCTCTGCTCATAAAGACCTTTAAAAGTGGGGTTAGAACTACCCCCTACTTTATCCCAACAATTGGAAAGTGCGAGAAACTAAAGGTCTACAGTTGGGTCACTGTCAAGGCTGTCAAGGGCTGGGTCGCCCTTCCAGTACTTGTCAAAGAATGATGCGCTTGGCTTCCAAGTCTTGTTAACAGAATCCCATGCCTGGGGGTTTCCTAGGTTCTTCTGAACCCTGTAGTAAGCAATCGGCCTGTTGTCCTGGTAAGAGGTCAATTGAAAATAGAGGTAATCCTGGTTTTCGTCGCTCATCCTACATACTCCTTTATTTGCTCACCTGTGAATAATTTTGGCAAGGTGAATATTGCCCCATTTGTCCAGTTGTTACTTAAAATGTCAAACGTTTCCTGGTCAGAAATGTGTTTTTGACCAGCGTTCTCAACTGTATAACGCTTGCTAATAGAATCGATAAAGATTTTTGCCAATCTAGTAACTTCGGTGAACTCGCCGTTGCTGATTGTTGCCGAGCCAAGAACGCCCTCCAACGGCTGGGCGATGCTGTAAAAGTAAATGCTTTCGCTCATAAACTAAAATCCTCTCGGGGACTACTATACAACTGTACGGTACTAGAAGTCAAACGACTTCTTTACGGCCGGGGTTCCAACCGTGTTGGCAAAAGGCGGGATTGGGACGGTTGCCCACATGCTTCTCATTTGGGCTTGACCCTGAGTGTATTCTTCCGAGTTCGGGTCTTTTGTCCGTGTCGCTTCGTAGAGCGGGTGAACTTCGTCAATCATGGCGAGCGATGATGGCGTGTGGAACTGCAACTCAAACAATTGGTTTGTAACGGAGTCTTTAAAGACGCAGTTCATTCCACGGTACGAACTATCGGGGTTTTCGTTGAAGTAGTTCTTGTCCTTGCCCGGCACTAGTTCAAAGCCCTCTGAACGCATGGATTCAAGGGTGTCTTGAACGCCCTTCGCCCACTTATCGTCAGGGTAGGAGATGGTGTATCGAAGTGCGTCACCGATTCCTGTTGAAGCCTCTTCGATTGCCCCTCTTGGTGTGTCAAAAACGTCTTTTGAGTCAAGCAAAATCTTTCGAGTAAGGCTTTGGACTGTCTTTAAGCGGAATTCTGGCTTAATTGGTGTTCCACCAGTTTGGGCTGCTGCGCTTTGGATGGCACCAGTGATTCCACCAAACTTACCGTCACCAGTCTCCGCCTTCGAGGAGCGTGTGTAAAGCATCTTTGCGATTGAACGTGCGTAGCGATAGCGACTGCTGTAACTGCTTCCTCCGCCTTCGCCAACCGTGTACTGGTTCCCACGAAATGCGTGACCTGCGGACTCGCCCTTTTCAACAGGAAGTGCTGATTTTGTTGTGTCAAAAGTTTGGTCGGTCGGTACCGTAGCAACTTTTATATCCCTGGTCGGCGTAACGCCTGATGGCGTAATACTGCTAGAAGTTTCCCTCAAAGTTGGACGGGCGTTTGTCCAGTACGCATACTGGTCAGGAAATATAAGACCGCCACGGTTAAGTGCCATCATGTAGTCACGACTGGGCTCGTAGAGGCCGTCATACCCAGCAATTGCTGGCGTAGTGCTTGCTGACTTTGAACTGTCTCCCCAAAGCGCAATGCCTATAGCGTTTGCTTCATTTTGCGTGTAACCATTGTCTACAAGCATTTGCTTCAATCCGAGGCTGTCTGCTTCAGACTTACCGCCAACTGTTTCATCGCCAAGCATTGTCATTTTTGCCATGCCCTTTGAGCCAGCAACGTAAACATTGTCTGGGCTGTCAAAGCGATAGCGGAAGATTCCACCCTCACTGCTATTTGTGGCGTAGTCGTGTGGGGCAGAGCCTAGTTTTGACGATGAATAAAAAGCAGCACCCCATGCAGGGCCACCGTAACGAGGGGTGTCTCCATACATAAGGTTCGACATTTTTGCTGAAAGAGGCTGAGAGCCACTGCGTGTTGTCAATCCTGAGAAATAGCACGGGCTTGTCATCTTGTCGAACTCTGATGTCGGCACTACCTTTGGAAGAGCCGTGCATCCAATCATTCCAAGAATCGCAGCGTTTTCGGTATCCGCAGTTCCAACCTTTGCTTGCTTTTCAAGATTTTGACGATATGACTCTGGGTCGGTCAAAATCTTTGTCATATTTTGGTTGAACCTATCTACGTGGTCTGCTGGAACGCCAAGGAACTTGGAAATAGTCGAAGAGACTTCCACGGCTTTTTGTATTTTGGGGTCTAGCGCTGGTGCTGATTCTTCCCTCCCGCCTTGCGAAGAAGGAGTTTTTGAACGGCTCGCACGTTCAGAGGGGAGCGGGTTTCCATTTTCGTCGTACTTGACCCATTGGTTTCCGCCGAAACCGTGCCCCGGCTTTCGACCAGAGCCTTTTCCGCCCTTTGTTACCTCTAGAAACTTTGCTATTGAGTTTGGAATGTTTGACATTAGAGTTGATGCCTTCCTCTAAGAGAAACTGCTCGCATTTCAGTTGCCTTTGCGTTTTTTAGGCCGTCAAGAGCGGACTTGTAGTCAGATTGTGCTGATGAGTTCCCCGATGCAACTGCCTGGTCGTACAGTTTTTGATAGGAAGTAATTGCGTTCTCAAAAACATTTCTACTGATTCCGCTTCCATCATTTCCCGCACCATTTGTCGCAATGTATTCGTCAACCTTACTTGCAAAGTAGGGGGCGGAAACCTCCAAGAGATTCTGCGTTGCTTGGTCGTACTTTGCATTTACGTTGACAATTTTGTCAATGTTTTGAGCAATTTTTTGGGCGCCGTTAGTCGTTGTTAGGTCAAAGTTCCTAAATGAGGATTTTGCGGTTTCGTAATTACTTAGCGCTTGATTCGCTGATTGAAACCTATCGGAAATGCTTGCGCTTGAATCTTGTGAGTTTGCAAGTGCCGAGTCTCCGTCTGCAACGTACTTGTCTGTCTTGATTAAATTCTGAACCCCAGAAAGGCTTTCTTGCAGTGACTTCGCTTCCTGGAACGCACCTTGTCGGTAGATTCCGAGGCCAGAAACAAAGTCTTCTGAACCAGAGTTCATGTTTCTTGCATCAAGACCATCCACGGCTTTTGATGCTGAATCAAGAGCCGTGGATACAAGGGTGTATTTTGCCGACGGGTCGCTTTCGCTTTCAATTGACGGCAATTGTGATTTTGCTTTGTCAAGCGAAATAAGCCCTTGGGCATAACTCCTTGCGGAGTCGAGAGCATAAATCCTGCTTTGACTGTCATTCATTATTTTTGTTGTAAGCGTCGATAATGTCGGGTCATTTGTCTTGTATTTAATGCTTTGGGCTGTGTCGTACAGACTTCTTGCTGAGTCAATGGCGCTTTGTCCCAACGCTACAAATTTATTAATATCAGTTGCGGAGGAAAGATTTTTTATTGCGTCATCACTTGATGATTGAAGTGATGGTAGGTTTGCGATTCCAGACTTGACCGAAGTTTCTTCGGCGCTTTGCCTCAGACCGTTCAACTTATCGCTAACAGCCTTCTCATCGTCAGTCACGGAGTATCGTCTTTGCGGGGTGGCAAGACTTGTGGCCTTCAACGCTCTAATCGATTGTGTAAAAAGCCTTGACGACTGGTCCAGAAGAGCCCCCCTATTCGAGTCGTTTGAGGGGTCTTCTGCTTTGGTGGCTAGTTCATTAGCAAGTTTCTCGTATCCCTGTGAAACGGACGCTAATTGATTGTCTGCCGTTGTTGCTTCTGCTTTTAAATCGTTTGATTGATTGCGATAGTTGAGCGCTGTTTGATTGTCCCCGGCGACACGATAAGTTGCAGAAATGAAGTCCGCTATTTTGGACGCACTTTCCTCACTGCCCGATGAGAGAAATTTTACAAGGGACAAAGGACTAACGGGGTCTCCGTTTTGACCCTTTTCGATTTCTTCGGAAGCCGATGCCTTTTGGTCATTAACTGCTGAAATTGATTTTTGCAATGCGCTCTGGACTTCTGCCATTCGTGGCGCACGGATATTTCCACTCTTGTCAAGAAGGGTTCCGCCAGTTCCAGTAAGGGACTGAAAGCCTCTGTTTATTGCTTTTATTTGGCTATCACGGCTTACGCCTAAAGTGGCTCTTTTAATTTGTTCTTTTTGTTCATCTGTTTTAGCAAGAGCAGTTGCTTGGTTAAGCACGTCCTTTGCATCAAGGGATGAGTGAACCATTTGCGCAACGTTACCGACTGTTCGGTCTCCATTCCTGGAGTCAATTTCTTTGTTTTGGTAATAAGACTTACTTCCGAGTTCGGCTGCCGATTGGATGGCGTCATCAAACTTTTCGTATTGATTTCCATGGAAGGCGTGACCGGCCACGTCGCCTTTTTCAATCAAGGTAGGCGTGGTTTTGGTAAAAACAGGACTAATCCAGTTTTGGATTGCCTTTGTTATTGATTCGGAAGTAGACACGGTGTCCGTGCCCCTTACTAATTCTTCAGGCTGTTCGGGTAAAGAAGTGATTCGACGCTAAAAGCAGACTTGCTCATTGGGGCGCCACTTGAATCCTCTTCTGAGTCATCATTTGACGAGTCATCCTCAGAAGCACCCTCGTTTTTTCCCTCAGCAAGTTTTGTAGCCTTTGCGTTCTTTGCCTTACCCATTGCAACTGGTGTTGAACTGTCGTCCGATGAGTCGTCCGAAACGGTTCCGAGACCACCACAGTTTGAACACTGGTCGCTGTTGTCACCATTGCATGATGGGCAAAGTACGAGAAGCGATGCGTCCTTCTTGGTTGGCTTTGATGAGTCGTCAGCAGATGAGTCTTCGTCTGAACTGTCGTCTTCCCAAGGCTTCTTCCATTCAGTCTTTTGAGCCTTTGAAACCGAAGGCTTTGTCCACTCTTCTGGGAGCATGTCCACAGCGTTCAGTGCTTGTGCCTGACGGATGATGTGGCTCTTGGCCTTGGCGGGCGATGAAGCACGTCCAACCGACTGGATAGCGTTCTGCAAGTCACCCTTGTTTTCGATTGGGAATGAGCCGTCTGGGAGGGCCTTGCCTGCGTGAGCAAGTTCCATTCGCTTGGCGTTGCTGAATTCACGCTTCTCTACGCTACGGTTGTTGTCGGCCTCGGTTTGCATTTGGTTAATCTTTCCACGCAAACGACCGGCCTCTGAAGCGTGAGCCGAGTGGCCCTTCATGTCGCCAGCCTGACGTGCTTCTCCGGCCTTCTTTTCGTGGTCTGATGCAAGTTCTGCAAGACCCTCAATGGTCGAAGGGTCGCCAGCCTTTTCCAAAGAAAAGTCGGGAACCATTACACCGTTTTGGTTCATGATTTGCGAAGGCTTGACTTCAACGATGTCGTCTTCCTTGGTTGTTTCGCCCTCTGGAACCGAAGAGTCTTCTTCGACCATCTGGCCGTAACGGTTTGGAATCTTTCCCTTTGCCAGGTCGTTTAGTGAATCGACCGTAGCCTGTGCGAGGCCAAAAGCCTTGTTCGCAACTGCGAAGTTCTTGTCTGCTTCACGGAAGCCAGCGAGTGCGTTGTTATATGCCTTCTGAAGGGCGTCCTTGTTCCAAGCGGACTTAGATACTGCCTCAAAGTAAGCAACTTCAGTGGCCTTCATTGTCTCTTCGGCCTTTGCAAGGCGGAACGAAGCGTTGTCGAGGTCGACACGGGCAACGCCGAGTGCTGAATTGGCCTTGGCAATCTGCTTCAGGGCGATGTTTACGGTCTCGCTCTTGGCGACTGTTTGCTCAAAGGACACCGTTGTTGGGTTGCTGTTTGCGACACGAATCATTTTGGAAAGTTCCTTTCGTTTCCTTGAAAAATGCTACACCTAGATTTGGAAAATGGGGTTTTGTCTAGCCCTCGTTGAGCATTGACTGAGCAACACGGTCACGGGCGCTTGGTTCATAGTTAGCAGCACGTTGAGTTGCTTGAACTGCTGGTGCCCAAACATCGTCATCCTGGGTCTTGCTTGCAGGCATGTTGTAGATTGCGTTCCACTTCTTGTAGGCGAGTTGGTGCAGTTTTGCACCCTTATCGTCCCCACTCGACTGAGCCTTGCTTGCAAGTAAAGCATGCTGTTGCGCCATTCTCAGGGCGCCTTGCTGGTCATGAGCCGTTGCGAAGAAAGCGCCATCAGAGAGAAGGGATTGACGTGGAGTCCATCGGTTTGGGTCTTCCTGACGTACTGGTGCTTTTTCGCCCCCGCCTTGACCGCCTGTGTACTGGTTTCCATTAAAAGAGTGACCAACCATTGCGCCCTT
>Ga0316219_1003512_pt1 | contig 12613 bp, 11 predicted proteins | sample TBH18003PmetaG_FD_203635 | JGI IMG/M metagenome (GOLD analysis project Ga0316219, IMG submission 203635) | Freshwater microbial communities from Trout Bog Lake, Wisconsin, USA - TBH18003P | ecosystem: Environmental > Aquatic > Freshwater > Lake > Hypolimnion/Profundal zone | place: USA... | reverse complement strand
CTTGCATTGTGCTTTGAAAAATTAAAAGGTTCTATGGGCCTCAAGCCTATCAGGAGTGGCGCAGCCGGACCACTGTTTCCAAATGGAAAGTCTGCGGAAACAGGTCCGCAAGCGTCATGCTCTCGATTACGTACCCTGTGGCCACTAGCGCGCGCAGGTCGCGGGCCAGCGTCGCCGGGTCGCAGGAAACATAAGTCAGCGCGGGCGCAGCTATCTCTGCCAGCAGCGTGGTAATCTCCGGGCCCAGCCCCGTGCGCGGCGGGTCCACAACTACAAGGTCGGGCCGCTCGCCCTTGCGGCTTCTGCGCAAAAAATCCAGCGTTGCCGCACGCACAGCCACGCCTGTTGTGCCCCGCAAATTCTCCTGCAGAGCCCCCGTGGCACTCGGCGCAATTTCAACCGCGGCCACCCGCCCAAATCCAGCCGTCAGCTTCCGCGCAAACAACCCCACTCCGGCAAACAAATCCCAGGCCAGCCCGCCGCTATGCCCTGCGGTCACCCGCTCCACCAGCGCATCAACCAGCCGCCGGTTCACCTGGAAAAACGCACCATGATCAACACGATAGTCAAACCCGGCAGCCCGGTAGGCAATCGAGCTTGCGCCCCACTGCGTAACCGTGCGCGCTGGCTGCCCCAGCCGCCCTTCCGTCACCAGCTCCGCGCCCTTCAGGGCTGGAATCTGCTCGCTCAACGCCAGCGCAAACTCGTCAAAACGGCTCTTCTGAGTGCCATTGGTAAATACGCTGGCCAGCAGCGCCGTCTCTTCCGCATTGCAAAAAACTGAGATCTCCGTCGGCCGCAACCCCGGCGCAAACCGCCGCGCAACTTCAGCGGCCACCAGCGCGGCTTTCGTCAGCAAAGGCGCAGCAATCGGGCACTCACCTACAGCAATCACGCCATGCGAACGCCGCCCGCGATAGCCCGGGTTCCCCGCGCCATCAAAGGCCAGCCGGATGCGATTCCGATACCCCCACGGCTCAGCAGAAAGCACCTCAATCTCCGCCGCCGACTGCACGCCGCCGCGCTCCAGTGTCTCCCGCAGTATCGCCTGCTTGAACCCAAGCTGAGTCTCATAGCCCGCGTGCTGGTAGTTGCAGCCCCCGCACGCGCCAAAGTGCGGGCAGGTCGGCGCAATGCGCTCCGGCGCTGCGGTCACAATCTCTTCCGCCTCGGCGGTCGCGTAGCCGCGCTTGTCCTCGGTAATCCGCACCCTCGCTGCTTCGCCCGGTAAAGTGAGCGGCACAAAAACAGCCTTGCCCTCCACGCGCGCCAAAAACGCACCCCCGTAGATGGGCTTTTCAATCACCAAAAGCTGGGGCTCGCCCGGTTGGTTCTCCGCGGATTGTGTGCGGGGCGGTCTCATTGCTGGCTCATGTAGAACAGGCTCAGGCGCGGCAAGTTATAGTGCACCAGCAGTTGCTTCTGTGCAAACTGCCGTTCCACCTGCCGCAGTTGTACCGCGCCCATCCGGCTGCGGTAGGGTGCCAGCTCGCGTGCCGCATGCTCCTTCAGCCCCACCAGCAAATCCTCGGGAGCGGCAGCCGTAAGCGCGGCAAACAGCTTCTCTTCCAGCACGGTCAGTGAGCGCTCCAGCGCTTCCACATTCACTGCCTGGGCGTTCTCGTCTGCTGCGGCGCGCACCTCGCCAGCCAGGGTTCGCAGCCGCGCGGCAGTCGCTGCACAAGCATCAAACGCAACTGTTGCCGCATCCAGAGCCACGGCAGCGGCTTCAAGATGCGCTGCGATTCGTTCCTTCTCAAAACCCGGCTCGTTTGTTGCTGCGGTCGTCGGCGCGGTTCCGGCTGCGGCTTCGCTCAGCTCAACCGCGGCTTCCATCACCGCTTGCGCACACCAGGCCAGGCCGTTGATGCGTCGCGCGCGTCCCTTGTTCTGCCGTGCGTCGTACTTGTCAAACGCCGTATCTATGCCGCGCAGCGCCGCATCCAGCGGGATGCCCGCCTCGCGCCACGTCTCAATCAGCGCCCAGTCCAGCGTCGAGAGCAGCAGCAGCGCCCCGCGCCGTTGCTGAAAGCGCTCTTCGATCTCCGTAAAATAATTAAAGTAGTTCAGCACCGGCGCCTCATTGCGCGCGGCTTCGCGCTCGTGGCGGCGTGCGCCCAGCGCGATTGCGTTCAAACAGAATCCGCAGGCCGTCAAGCGTGAGCCACTCGTCAATGTCGTGAATAAAGCGCGAGTCCTCGGCAATCATGCTCGCCAGCCCGCCCGTCGCCACAATCCGCGGCTGCTCGCCAAGCTCGCCGATAATGCGCTCCAGAATTCCATCCACCAGGCCGATGTAGCCAAAGTAGAGCCCGCTCTGTAGGTGACCCACCGTGTTGGTGCCAATCACCTTGGGCGGACGCTTGATGTCCACGCGGCTAAGCCGTGCCGCTCGTGAAAAGAGTGCCTCCGCGCTTAGCCCCAGGCCCGGAGCAATCGCTCCGCCCATGTACTCGCCCTTTGCTGAGATAACTTCAAACTTCGTCGCCGTGCCAAAGTCCACCACCACGCACGGCCCGCCATAGCGCTCAAACGCCGCAATCGAGTCGGCCAGGCGATCCGCGCCCAACTCCGTCGGGTTGTCGATAAGCATCGGCATCCCCGTCTTGATCCCCGGCTCTACAAACATCGGCTCTACATGGAAATAGTCTTCGCAAACCTTGCGCAGCGTCGATTCCACCGGCGGTACCACGGAGGCGATGATGATGTGCGTCACCTGGCTCGGCGCCATTCCGTGCATCTCAAACAGGTTCACAAAAAATACGCCGTACTCGTCCACGGTCTGCGTGCGGTGGGTGGTCACGCGCCAGTGCGCGGCCAACTCGGGCTTCTCCGTGTCCAACCGGTAAAGGCCCAGTACTGTATTGGTATTGCCTACATCGAGAGCTAGCAGCATTGTTTCCTCAGTCCACGTCTCTCAGTTCCCTTGGGCGGCGCGAATGCCGCCGGTCTGTACTGTTACCACCCCCCCGCTGGTCTGCACCAGCAGGAATCCGTGCTTGTCCAATCCGGCAGTTACGCCGGTACAGGCTTGCGGGCCATGTACTTCAACTTCGCGGCCCCGGACCCAGGTGGAGGCTGTTTCAACACGCGCGGCAATTGCCTCTTCCGCCCCTGCATCCGGCAGCGCAAGCGTCTCCCGCTCCAGCGATTTTAGCAGGGCAGCGAGCAGTGCCTGGCGGTCGATCCTGCGTCCCGCTTCAAGATCAAGCGACGTCCCAGCCGTACTCAGCTCCTGCGCAAACCCGCGCTGGTGCACGTTGATTCCAATGCCCGCCACAGCAAACCCAATTGCGCCCGATTCAATCTTTGACTCCACCAGAATCCCGCCGGCCTTGCGCGGGCCAATCAGCAAATCGTTGGGCCAGCGCAGATCCACCGCAACTCCAGCCACCGCCCGCATCGCGTCGGCGGCAGCCAGCCCGGCAACCAGCGGCAGCAGTGCCAACCGCGCCAGCGGAATCCGCGGACGCAAAAGCACGCTCACATAAAGCCCCTCGCCCGCAGCCGACTGCCAGCCGTGGCCGCCCCGCCCCCGGCCTGCATTTTGCTCATCGGCAAAGTAGACAGAGCCATGCGCCGCGCCTTCGCGCGCAGCCTTCAATGCATCCGTATTCGTCGAATCGGTCACAGGCGCAAAGTGAATATTGCCTGCAAAAATTGTCCCGCTCATTGCCGACTCAAGAGCTGCCAGATCAAACATCGTCTTGGAATCCCCGCTCACTCAAGGACGCTCAACCACCATCACCGCCGTTTTTGAAAAGGGCACGGCTTCACAGGCTGCGGCAAAACTCATCCGGGTGGTAGGCCGGGAATTCATCCCCGGTATAAAGCTAATCAAATCAACGTGGGCTTCAGCCCCTGAGGTATGCACTTCGGGCCTTCCATCCAGAATCAGACCTTTTCCGCAGCCTGCCCAGGCCCCAATAAAAGCCCAAAACCGCGCCGAAAATTGTCCCGCTTATAACTCGGCGATGCTCATTGAAATATCGGCCGCTTTCGCAGACTGCGTCAGCGTGCCCGAACTGATAAAGTCCACGCCTGTCTCCGCATAAGCGCGAATATTCTCAAGCACAATGCCGCCTGAGGCCTCGGTCGGAATCCAGCGCGACCCCTGCCCGTCCTTCGCCTCTCCGGCGGTCTCCGCCTTGATCCGCTCCACCGCCCGCTTCACTTCCTTCGGCGTCATCCTGTAAAGCAGAATAGCCTCGGCGCCATACGCAAGTGCCTGCTCCAACTCCTGCGCGGTGTGTACTTCCACCTGCACCCGCTGCCCCTTCTTGCGCTGCGCCAGCGCGCGCGTCAGCACAGTCGGCAATCCGCCGCCCAGCGAAATGTGGTTGTTCTTGATCAGGATGCCGGAAGCGAGGTCGATGCGATGGTTCGTTCCTCCGCCGCACAGCACGGCGTACTTCTCCAGCGCCCTCAGGCCCGGCACAGTCTTGTGCGTATCCAGCACATGAGCGTGCGTCCCCTGAATCGCGTCTGCATACTTCCGCGTCAGCGTGGCAATACCGCTCAGGTGCTGCATCAGGTTCAGAATCACGCGCTCGCAACTCAGCAGCGCCCGCGCATTGTGCCGAATCACGGCCAGTACCTGCCCAGGGTGCGCCCGCACGCCGTCGAATATCTCCGCGTTGCTCACCACTTCAAAGCGCGTATGCGCCAGTGGCCGAGGGTCGAGCCGCGCAAAAATCTCAAAAAATCGCGGCACCGCGCCCAGCCCGGCTACAACCAGTTCCTCGCGGGCAATAATTGAAGCCGAAGCGCGCAACTCCGGGTCGATGGTCAGGTTGGTCGTGGAGTCAGAAACGGCCCGGTCTTCCACCAGCGCCTGCTCCAGCAATGCGTCAATGCGGCTGCTCTTCCAATCCATGTATCCGTTCTCTCAACACCTGCCGGGTGCCCCAGCTCTCGCTCTTGAGACCTGGGATAGCCTCAGCTTGCGCTACAAATGCCATCATCCTGAACGAGCCAGGCTCGCCCTCTTCCTCATTCAGCCGGCAGTGCATTCAGCGCCGCCTGCGCCTTCTCCAGCAGCAGGCGCGTCTCCGCTTCCTGCTTTTTCAGCCCTTCCACCACCTGCGCCGGAGCCTTGGCCAAAAAGCTTTCGTTCCCCAGTTGGCGCGCAGCGGCGGCCACACCTTTCTCATACTTCGCAATGTCCTTTGTCAAACGCTCGCGTTCGGCGGGCACATCCACCGTGCGTTCGTACACCACGGCAACGTCGAAATTGGGCGTCGAGTGCTTTGAAAGGCCGGCGGTAATCTGCTCCGCAAAACGCAATTCGTTCACCCGCGCCATGCGTTCCACAATCGAGCTGTTCTGCTTGACTACGGCCTTCATCACGGCGTCCATCCGCACCTCAATCGGCGTCACCGCTTTTTCTTCCACGCCAATCTCTTTGCGCAATCCGCGAACTTCCACAATCAGGCTCTGCAGCAGCCCCATCTCGGACAGGACCGCCTCATCCGCGGGTGTCTCTGCGGCCTGCGGATACCGCGTCAGCGCAATCGACTTCGCTGGCGGATTGCCGTCATAAACCGCATGCCAAATCTCCTCGGTGATGAACGGCATGAACGGCGAAAGCATCCGCAGGAACGCCTCAAACACTGATACCAGCGTCGTCAGTGCCGCTCGCCGCCCTTCAAGCTTGCTCGCCTGCTCCCCGGCTGATTCGCTTCCCGGCCCGTCCATCGGGAAGTCCAGCCGCAACTTCACAATCTCCAGGTACCAGTCGCAGAAACTTCCCCAGAAGAACTGGTAAATCGTGTTCGCCGCGTCGTCGTAGCGGTAGTTCTCCAGCGACTGGTTAACCTTCGCCGCAGTCGAGTGCAACTCGGCCACAATCCAGCGCGTCTCCAGCGGCGCATCGTCGCCAACCGCGGGCATCCCGCCCAGCGCCGCCACATCCACCGTTATCCCAAACTCCGCCGCCCGGTCCACGTTCATAAACAGGAACCGCGCCGCATTCCAGATCTTGTTCGCAAACGCCCGGTAGCCTTCCGTGCGCGCCACGTTGAAGGCAATGTCCGTGCCCGGCGACGCCATCGAGGCCAACGTAAACCGCACCGCATCCGTCCCGAACTGCTTCACAATCTCGATCGGGTCAATCACGTTGCCCTTGGTTTTTGACATCTTCTCGCGGTTCGCATCGCGCACCAGCGCGTGAATGTAAACCTCTTTGAAGGGCACCGCGTCCTTCAATGCGCGTTTAGACCCGTCGGCCATCGGCACATCGCCTGCAAACCAGCAGCCCAGCATGATCATCCGGGCCACCCAGAAGAACAGAATGTCAAAGCCCGTAACCAGCAAACTGGTGGGATAAAAGCTGTCGAAATCCCCGCGATTCCCCGCGTTCACATTCGGCCAGCCAAACACTGAAACCGGCAACAGCCCCGATGAGAACCACGTATCTAGTACGTCCGTCTCCTGCGTGATCTTTGTCCCGCCGCAGTGCGCGCAGGCCGTGGGATCAACCCGGGCCACGGTAATCTTGTGGCACTCCGAGCAGTGCCATGCCGGAATGCGATGGCCCCACCAAAGCTGCCGCGAGATGCACCAGTCGTGGATGTTGCGCATCCACTCGAAATAAGTCTTCTCGTACTGCTCCGGCGTAAAGCGGATATGCTTCTGCTCCACTGCCTCAATCGCGCGGTCCGCCAGCGGCTGTATCTTCACAAACCACTGGGTTGACAGGCGCGGCTCCACCACCGTCTTGCAGCGGTCGCAGTGGCCCACGTTGTTCGTGTAGTCCTTCACCGCGGCCAGCAATCCTTGCTCTTCAAGGTCGGCAACAATCCGCTTGCGGGCCACGTAGCGGTCCAGTCCGGCATAGCTGCCGCCCTCGCCGTTGATGTGCCCCTTGTCGTCCATTACGTTGATGGACGGCAGGTGGTGCCGCTCGCCCAGCGCAAAGTCGTTCGGATCGTGGGCCGGGGTCACCTTCACCGCGCCGGTGCCAAAATCCAGGCTCACCCACTCGTCCAGAATCACCGGGATCTCGCGTCCCACCAGCGGCAGCCGCAGCCTCTTGCCGTGCAGATGCAGGTAGCGCTCATCTTCGGGATGGATTGCCACAGCCACGTCGCCCAGCATCGTCTCCGGCCGGGTCGTAGCCACGGTCAAAAACTCTCCCGTATCCTTGCCCTCTCCATCGACTACCGGATAGCGAATCTCCCAAAGGTGTCCCTTCTGTTCCTCGTGGACAACCTCTAGGTCGCTGATCGCGGTCTGGCAGCGCGGGCACCAGTTCACAATGTAGGCCCCGCGATAGATAAGCCCCTGCTCGTGCAGCCGGACAAACGCCTCCCGCACCGCAACAGACAGGTTGTCGTCCATCGTGAAGTACTCGCGCTTCCAGTCAACGGAGGCGCCCAGTCGCTTCATCTGGTCCAGAATGGCCCCGCCATAGTGGCGCTTCCACTCCCACACCCGCTCCACAAAAGCCTCGCGCCCCAGTTGCTGGCGGCTTGAGCCCTCCGTGGCAAGTTGGCGCTCCACCATCATCTGCGTGGCAATGCCGGCATGGTCCGTTCCCGGCAGCCACAACGCGCGGCGGCCGCACATGCGCCGCCAGCGGGTCAGAATGTCCATCTCCGCCTGGTTCAGCATGTGCCCCATGTGCAGCCGTCCGGTCACATTGGGCGGTGGCAGCAGGATGGTGAAGGGTTCGCCGCTGGCATCGGATGCAGCGTCGGCAGGCGCGGACTGGGCGAAGAGATTTTCGCGCACCCAGTATGCAGCCCAGTGGTCTTCAAGGTCGGTGGGATCGTAGGCTTTAGGCAGGTCGTGAGGCATAATGTTTTCTTGGGCGAACCCCTGAGAATCTGCGAAAAGCCCTAAAAAAGAGAGTTTTGCGCAAGGGAACCACCCCTCACTTTAGCAGATAAGGGCCTGCGGTCATTCAGCCGCCGCACCGGCAAACACTGTTCTCCCCAAAAGCAAAGGCCGCACCCATTGCAGGTGCGGCCTTTGCTTCAGCTCTGTCTCATCCTCAGAAAGGCTTCAGCTTCCCAAGGCCCTTCTTCTTCTTCTTCTTGCTGGACGACTCGTCGCTCAAATCAGCCTTTGGAGCCTTCTTCTTCTTGTCGTTCAACATCACCGTCTGCGTTGGAACCGAACCCGGCTTGATGTCGTTCACCTGTGCGGGTGCTTCCTGCGGCTTCTCCGCCGTCGGCACCACCGTGCTCGTCGGACCCACCGCCTTTACCACCGCGTTCGGATCGGAATTCGGCGCGCTCACAATCGATACGCCAACCCCGGTTCCACCCGCGGGCGGAGCCATCTGCAGCGGAGCCTGCGAAGGCTGATCGCTGCGCGGAGGCTCGTTCACCCCGGTCGGCGTCGCTGGGGCAGCGACTGGGGCCGGCTTGCCGGCATTCATAGCGTTCTGGAACAGCGTGATGTTTTCCTTGGTCACATCCGGCGCCAGTGTGCGCTTGGGATCGTCCAGGGTCGGCTCGCCCACGTGTACCGCTTCCACTACCGTGGGGCCGCGCTTGATCAGGCCAAGAGTCTTGTCGGTAAAGTGCAGCGCCTGGCGGCTGCGCTCTTCAGCGTCGCTCTCGGCAACTGCAGCCTGCGTGGGCTCGGGAACAGGGCGGTTCATCGCCACCAGCCGGTCGCGGGCATCCTCTACGTGGGGTGCCATCGGATAACGGATGATGACCTTGGTGTAAGCCGCTGCCGCACGGTCCTGATAAATCGCGGTCAGCCGCTCCCGGATTGCGCCCGGAAGGTTGGGAGCTATCTGTACGTTGTGCGCCTCGCCGCTGAAGGCATCGCCGATACCCAGCAGTGCCTGGTCGCTCTTGGAGTACAGCGGATATGTATCCACCACCGTCTCCAGGCGGGCAATTGCGGCGTTGTAGTTGTCGCGGCTGCCGTAGTAGAGGCCAATCTGTGTCTCGCGCTCGGCCAGTACTTCCTGCACGTCGCGCAGCTTCTGTTTGGCGCGCGGCACCAGCGTCGAGTCCGGGAACATGTTGATCATCTCCCGGTACTGCTTCTCGGCGTTCTGGGCGTTCGTATAGTCGCGGTCCGGCTTCTCCATCTGCTGGTAGTAGATGTCGGCCACCTTCATCTTCGCCTCGGCCGCTTCAGGCGCCTGCGGGAAGAAGGTGATGAAGTCCTCGTACTCGGCCTCGGCCTGGGTCAGCGCTGCCGTGCCGCCTTCCTTGAACCAGCTATCGCCTACTGACAACTTGGCCCGCATCCGGTACTCAGAGTCGGGGTAGGTATTCAGCAGCGTCTGCAGGTCAAGCCGCGCCACGTCATAACGGCCCTTCTTCAAGGCCGTCATGGCCTTGTCGTAGAGTTCCTTGTCGGGCTGCTTTGATGCGACATTGGCCAGCGGGTTGGCGCTCAGGTCCGTGTGCTTCTTGTGCTTGGGCTTCTTTTCCCTGGCCTGGGCGGCAACTCCACCCAGTACAAGTACTGCCAGCGCCACCGCTGCGATCTTTATGGACAACCGGTTCATACCACCTCATTGCGGCGGCGGCCCGTCGACAGGCCTGCCACCCATTTCGTGCTCATTCCACAGAATTTTACTCTTAAAACCTTGCTACTCGCCGGCGCCCGCGCGAGCCGCTGCCAGCAGCGCTCGTGCATCCCGTTCCGGGTGCCCGGCGCCAAACACAGCATTCCCGGCTACCAGTAGGTCCGCTCCAGCTTGGACGATCTGGGCCACTGTATCGTGAGCCACACCGCCATCAACCTCGATTCTAAATGCCAGCCCCAGTTCCCGACGCAATTCCGCCAGATGATGAATCTTATTCAGCGAAAAAGGAATGAATTTCTGCCCCCCGAACCCCGGATTCACGCTCATGATCAGCACATGATGCACCATCGGCAGTATGTCCACGATCAAATCCACCCGGGTCGCAGGATTCAGCACCACCCCCGCCTTCATCCCATGGCTGGCAATCAGCTCCAGTGACCGGTGAAGGTGCGGGCAGGTCTCGTAGTGGACGCTCACCCAGTCGGCCCCCGCATCGGCAAATGCCGCAATGTAGTCGTTGGGGTTCGAGATCATCAAGTGGCAGTCCAGCGGAAGGCTGGTTACTTTCCTGAGACTCTTTACTACCGGAGGTCCCAGCGTGATATTCGGTACAAAATGCCCGTCCATCACGTCCACATGGATTACCGTGCCCCCGCCGTGCTCGGCCGCGGCTACCTCGTCCGCTAAATGGGCAAAATCCGCTGACAGAATCGATGGAAGCAGCTCAACCATAGGCTTTTGTGTGTAACTCCTTGCCACGACAGTGTATCAGCCGCAATCGTTGCCCCGCGCAGCTCTATGGAACCGCACCAGCCCCGGATCTGGCCCCTCCAGCCTCCGCAGCAGCATCCGCCCCCGCGCCCGCATAGCCGGGGTCCCCACGCACAGGTCTTTGTGCGAGGGGTGGATTGCCGGGGTCCCTGACCGGGTCAGGATTCGCAGCAGGTCCACCACCTCCGCCCGCAGCGAGGCATCCTGCAGCGTCAACTCCGCCAGCCCCTGCATCGCGCAGGTCTTCACAATCGAGCTCTTGTCTCCAAGGTAGGTTCGCAGCGCCTCCGCCGCTCGCCTGCACTCCGCCGTGGTCAGCGTCAGCCGCGGCACAATCACCGCCAGGTTCCAGCGCAGCTTGTTCTGCTTCGCCTCCGCCAGCAGTCCCAGCAGGGAGTCCTTCCACGGGGCAGCCAGCAGCGGACGCACGCTGGTTACCTTCTCCAGTGCATCGGCAGCGCGGTTTGCTACCCCCGCATCTTCATCCCAAAGGCACTCAATCAGCTGGGATACCTTTCTCGGCTGCGCAGCAACCAGCTCCGCCACCTCGCGCGCCCGGCCCACAAACAGCGGGCGTCCCCCCGCAAGCATCCCCCGGATAGTCTCCGTTCTAGCCATCCGCAACCTTCCACCGTGATCGTCCAATGCGCAGCCCGCTATGTCCCGGAGGCAACCGCCTTCATCCCCGTCGCCGCCACCCTGCCCACACCGCGCAGTATCGCCTTCACCGGCCACCGCCCCTCCGCGTCTGGGAAAAAGATCTCTCCCACCCGCCGAACCTCAGGCCGGTAATACCATCTCTTCAGCAGCGCCAGATGTCCCTGCCTCACCGTCGCCGTCGCCACGCCGGTAACCCCGGCAAGCTCGGCCAGCGCGGCATCAATGCGCCCCTCCAGCACCCCCCGGCCCAGCTTCGCAGGCGTCCCCGCTCCGCCTTCTGGAGAATTCAATTCTGCTGCGGCATTGAGAGGCTTTGTGTCAGGGCATGACTTGGGTCGCGCCGCAATAGGAATTGAAGCAGCCACTTCAGCCCCCGCCTCCGCAACCTCCGGAATCGGCTCCATCACCATCGGCTGAGCAAACAGGGAAGTAGACCCCGCCTGCTCATTCTGGATTCTCATCCCCAGCGTTGAAAAAGCCGCCGGCCCTCGCAGCCGCCCGTCTTCAAACAGAAACACGGCCACCTCGTCCAGACTCGCCGAGGCCTGCAAAATCACCGCCCGAAGCTGGCTCAGGGGTCGCACCAGCTCGGCAGCCAGCGCCCGCACCCCCTCCACCCGTTGCGCCTGCGCATGAGCCGCCGCCGCCGCCTCAAACTCCAGGTTTGCCGAGGCCAGGTCGCGCTCCATCCGTAGCGCCACCAGCCGGCTCTCCCCGCGCGTCGCCAGAAAGCTCGCCACCGCCGCGGCTTCCTCGCCATAGCGCTCATCCGTGCAGCCCTTGTAGCAGGGAGCAAGGCACATCTTCATCTCCGAGTACACGCACCCCGGATGGCTCGCATTCGGCTCCAGATCCTCCGTGCACCGCCGCAGCAGAAACAGCTTCAGCGCCTCGTCGGCAAACCGCTCCGCTGCCGCCCGCGAAGGGAACGGACCATAGGCCCAATCGCCCTCCCGCTGGCTTGGCCGGTTCGTCACCGTTATCCGCGGATAGGCATTGCTCCCCATGAAGCGCACAAACGACGGCGCACCCAGGTGCATCCGCTCCAGCGCCTTCGCCCCATAGATCCCTTCAAGAAGTGAGAACTGCCTCAGCAACGACTCAAACTCCGAGCCGGTAAGCTGCCACTCAATCCGCCGTACCCGCCCCGCCAGTTGCAACCGCCGCGGATGCTTCGCCGAGGGCTGTAGCAGCCTCTCCAGACGCCCGCGCAGATTCGGCGTCCGCCCTATATACGGTTCGAAATGCGCCTCTTCGCCATAAAGTGCAAAAACTGCGGCAGTCTGCGGCAGTTGCCCCAGCGCGCCCTTGGCATCGGCCGGGTCAAAGGCAATCTGCTTCATCCCGCACTGGCCTGCTCCACTCATGCTGCTCAAACTCCGCTAACTCCCCGCCACCGTCATCCCGTCAATCCTCAGCGTGGGAGAAGCCACCGCGCCCCGGAACTCCAGGTCGTTGCCAATAGCGGTTACGTTCATCAGCATCTCGGCCAGGTTCCCCGCAATGGTCACCTCTTCCACCGCATGAGTTAGCTGGCCATTCTCAATCCAAAGCCCCGTAGCCCCGCGCGAGTAGTCGCCCGTCACCACGTTCACGCCAAACCCCATCAAGCTGGTCACATAGAGTCCTGCCTGCACACCGGCAATAATCTCCTCCGGCGTCACCCTGCCCGGCTCCAGG
>Ga0316219_1003492_pt1 | contig 12665 bp, 9 predicted proteins | sample TBH18003PmetaG_FD_203635 | JGI IMG/M metagenome (GOLD analysis project Ga0316219, IMG submission 203635) | Freshwater microbial communities from Trout Bog Lake, Wisconsin, USA - TBH18003P | ecosystem: Environmental > Aquatic > Freshwater > Lake > Hypolimnion/Profundal zone | place: USA: Wisconsin... | reverse complement strand
TTTCTCGCCTAAATTGAATATCAACTTTAATGCCTGTGGGATTAATCCCATATTTAAATTTAAATTGAATACTACCGGTTTCTATGTTGGATGATATTAATTTTCCTCCAACAGAAATTCCTGAATTTTTAGAAATTTCAAAAATTTTATCGTATTCTATGTCGCTTTTGAACGTTGAATCGTTGGTGATTCTAATTAAAGATCCCGACATTTCCCACCCCTCCAAATATTTGATTTCGCCGTAAGTCAATGAAAAATTTCGTACTTTAGTTTTCAAGCCGCAGCAAGGGCAATATGGACACCTCGAAGAATGTTTTTGGTTTAAAGTAGGGGGGCATCGCGGAGTTTTGTCGCTGGCGCACGCCACGGCAGAAATGTCCCGAGAATAGGGTTGCCGCATAGCCAATTTAATTGCGCCTCCTCGGGTGATACCAGAAGCCTTACGCTATATTTCTTGCAGGTTGATCGATTAGAAGTAGCTTCGAGGCCGCGCCGCACCTGTGCTCGCGCTTCACAGAGGCATCGCGCCAACACACCCCATTCATGGGAGCGCGAGGGTGTAACACCCTCGCACCTTATCCTTTAGCCTCGCCGCTGATCCCCCCTTGACTTCGCACTCGCACAATATACATGCGGCGCCGGGCCACGCGGTCCCAACGCCGCGCGTGCTCTCCCATAAGGAGAGACTACATGACTGAACTTACGCCTCCGGCAATCAAGCCGGCGCGCCCCTATTTTTCTTCCGGTCCTTGCGCCAAGCCGCCCGGATATTCCCCCGACAAACTTGCCACGACAAGCCTCGGCCGTTCGCACCGCGCGAAGATCGGCAAGAGCCGCCTGCAGCTGTGCATCGACCTGATGCGCGAGGTGCTGCAATTGCCCGACACGCACCGCATCGGCATTGTGCCGGGCAGCGACACCGGCGCTTTTGAAATGGCGATGTGGACGATGTTGGGCGCGCGGCCTGTGACGGCTTGCGCATGGGAATCGTTTGGCGAGGGCTGGGTGACCGATGTCGCCAAGCAGCTGAAGCTGGACCCCACCATTTTGCGCGCCGATTACGGCCAGATCCCTGATCTGGGCGCGATTGATTGGTCGAACGACGTGCTGTTTACGTGGAACGGCACTACCAGCGGTGCGCGGGTTCCCAACGCTGATTTCATCCCGGCGGACCGCGCAGGTCTGTCCTTTGCCGATGCCACCAGCGCGGTGTTCGCCTATGACATCGATTGGGCGAAGATCGACGTGGCGACCTTTAGCTGGCAAAAGGTGCTGGGCGGCGAGGGCGGCCACGGCGTGCTGATCCTCGGCCCGCGCGCCGTCGAGCGTCTGGAAACCCACACCCCCGCATGGCCTCTGCCCAAGGTGTTCCGCCTGATGGCCAAGGGTAAGCTGGCCGAGGGTATCTTCAAGGGCGAAACGATCAATACGCCGTCGATGCTGGCGGTTGAGGATGCGATCTGGGCGCTGGAATGGGCGAAATCGCTGGGCGGGCTGAAGGGCTTGCAGGCGCGGTCGGATGCCAATGCCGCCGCGCTGAACAAGATTGTCGCCGAGCGTTCATGGTTGGGGCACCTTGCGGCTGACGAGGCGACGAGGTCGAAAACCAGCGTTTGCCTGACCGTTGAGGGCGCCGATGAGGCCTTCATCAAGGCCTTCGCGGGCGTGCTGGAGAAGGCGGGTGCCGCCTATGACATCGCCGGATACCGCGATGCCCCCGCAGGTCTGCGCATCTGGTGCGGCGCTACGGTCGATACCGCCGATATTGTGGCGCTGGGGCCTTGGCTCGATTGGGCTTACGCGTCGGTTAAAGAGACGGTTTAAAGGGTAAGTCTTGGGGGTGTTACACCCCCAAACCCTCACACCTTTTCGCCCGCGCAAAACGCCACGCCGCGAATAATTCACAACCAAAATTAACGGGGTTTGGGGCCTAAGGCCCCAAGTCTTCCCCTTCACCTTTAGGAATCTCCCATGACGAAACCACGCGTTCTGATTTCCGACAAAATGGACCCCAACGCCGCGCGCATCTTTACCGAGATGGGCTGCGATGTGGACGTGATCACCGGCGAAACGCCAGAGCAATTGATCGCCCGCATCGGCGATTATGACGGTCTGGCGATCCGCAGCAGCACCCGCGTCACGGCTGAAATCTTGGCCCATGCCACCAACCTGAAGGTCATCGGCCGCGCCGGGATTGGCGTTGATAACGTGGACATTCCCGCCGCCAGCGCCAAGGGCGTGGTGGTGATGAACACCCCGTTCGGCAACTCGATCACCACGGCGGAGCACGCCATCGCGCTGATCTTTGCCCTCGCCCGCCAGTTGCCCGAGGCGAACGCGCAGACGCAGGCAGGCACATGGCCCAAGAACGGCTTTATGGGCGTCGAGGTGACCGGCAAGACCTTGGGGCTGATCGGCGCGGGGAACATCGGCAGCATCGTCGCAAGCCGCGCGCTGGGGCTGCGGATGAAGGTCGTCGCCTATGACCCGTTCCTGACCGCCGAACGCGCCATCGAGATGGGCGTGGAGAAGGCGGACCTCGACACCATGCTGGCCAAGGCGGATTTCATCACGCTGCACACGCCGCTGACCGATCAAACGCGCAATATCCTCTCCGCCGAGGCCTTGGCGCGGACCAAGAAGGGCGTGCGGATCGTCAACTGCGCCCGCGGCGGTTTGATTGACGAGGCGGCGTTGAAGGCGGGGCTGGACTCTGGCCATATCGCCGGCGCGGCATTGGACGTGTTCGCGGTGGAGCCAGCCAAGGAAAGCCCGCTGTTCGGCACCAAGAACTTCATCTGCACCCCGCATCTGGGCGCATCCACCACCGAGGCGCAGGTCAATGTGGCGCTGCAAGTCGCTGAACAAATGGCCGATTATCTGGTCAATGGCGGCGTGACCAATGCGCTGAACGTGCCCTCGCTGTCCGCCGAGGAAGCGCCGAAGCTGAAGCCATACATGGCCTTGGCCGAAAAGTTGGGCTCGCTGGTCGGCCAGCTGACCCGCGACGGCGTGCCCCGGATCTCGATCCACACCGAGGGCGCCGCCGCCGAGCTGAACGCCAAGCCGATCGTGGCGGCGGTGCTGGCCGGTTTCATGCGCGTACAATCCGACACGGTGAACATGGTCAACGCGCCCTTCCTCGCCAAAGAGCGCGGGCTGGAAGTGCGTGAGGTCAAGACCGAAAAGCCGGGTGATTACCACACGATGGTCCGCGTTTCGGTCAAGACCGAGGCCGGCGAACGCTCCGTCGCCGGCACGCTGTTCAGCAACGCCGAGCCGCGTCTGGTCGAACTGTTCGGCATCAAGGTGGAGGCGGAACTCGCTGGTAACATGATGTATATCGTCAACGAGGACGCCCCCGGCTTCATCGGCCGCATCGGCACCCTGCTGGGCGAGAACGCCATCAACATCGGCACATTCAACTTAGGGAGGCGCGATGCCGGCGGCGAGGCTGTGCTGCTGCTGAGCGTCGATAGCGCCGTCCCCGCCGACGTCATCGCCGCCGCCGCCAAGCTGCCCGGCGTGAAGTTGGTGAAGGCCTTGGCGTTCTGATTTTGGGTTGAGGGTTTAAGGGGTAGGTGCGAGGGGGTTACCCCCTCGCGCTCCCATTAATTGGGGGAATGGCATGAAATATGATGATGCTTCGTGGCATTCTGGTGGCAATTTTCCTTCCGATCTTCCTACCAGTACCGGTGCCACGCATATTGGAATGTTTGTGGCTTGGGCTATGCTAAATGGCATGGCGGGTAGCATCCATATTGAAGATTTTCCCAACAGCCTTACCCCACTGAAATACCGGAGCGAGAATCCCGGTCAGTGGTTTTTGGGGGCTTGTGATGGGAAGTTTACAGACGAAGATTTGAACGAAGATGGCAACGCCTTTGCCAAATTCTACTATCCCGATTCATATCCATGTGACCTTGAATCAATGTTCAAATCTTGTGAAACACTTTACCATGTGCCGGACACGTGGGGCACATATGATGTTGTCGCGCCAATCATCGATAAGCATTACCATGCTTGGCTAGAAACGCGGAACCCTTCCAAATCTTGGTGGAAATTCTGGTAGCTGGGCTCTCTTGTCCGCGAAGCGGCTTTAAAGCCTGCGGCGCTTCAAGGTCGCGCCGACGGCGAGTGGCACCCCAACGCTGACAATGAATGGGAGCGCGAGGGGGTAACCCCCTCGCATAATTCTTCTTACCCTCGCTTGAACCCTTCCCCCCTGCGCGCTGTGCCGCTAAAGCCGCGCGCATGAACATGACAACCACGACTACGCGCGATTTGCTGCCTGAGGGGCTGGAGGATCGTTTGGCGCCGGCGAGTGCGGCCGCGACCCGTGTTACCCGCGCGATTATGGATGTGCTGGGGGGGCATGGCTACGACCGCGTGCAGCCGCCTACGCTGGAATTTGAGAAGTCGCTGGCGAGCCGGATGGCGGGGATCGAGACGCGGCGGATGTTCCGTTTTGTCGATCCGGCAAGCCTGCGTACGCTGGCGCTGCGCAGCGACTTGACCCCTCAGGTGGGGCGGATTGCGGCAACGCGGCTGGGCGGGGCGGCGCGGCCTTTGCGCCTTGCCTATGCGGGGCAGGTTGTCACCATCAAGGGAGACGGACTGGACCCCTCACGTGAGCAATTGCAGGTGGGGGCGGAGCTGATCGGCAGCGATTCGGTCGAGGCCGCCGCAGAGGTGGTGAGCATCGCGATTGAGGCCTTGGCCGCGGCGGGGGCGAGCGGAATATCGGTCGATTTCACCCTGCCTGATCTGGTGGCCATGTTGGCTGCGGGGGCTTTGCCCTTGGCGAAGGATGCCGCGCTGGCGGTGGCGCAGCAGCTGGATGCCAAGGATGCCGGCGGGCTGGTGGCGGCAGGGGGCGAGGCTTATCTGCCGTTGCTCTATGCCGCGGGGCCGTTTGAGCAGGCGATTACGCGGCTGGCGGGCTTGGCAGTCGGCGGGGCGCTGGATGGGCGGATCGCGGCGCTGCGGGCGATTGCCGCGCGGGTGGGGGGCACCGCCCGCTTGACGCTGGACCCCACAGAGCGGCATGGCTTTGAGTACCAAAGCTGGTTTGGTTTTACGATCTATGCCGAGGGCTTGCGCGGTTCGCTGGGGCGCGGGGGGACCTATCGCATTTTGGGCCGAGAGAACGGTGGGCGTGAGGGTGAGCTGGGCGAGGCGGCGACGGGGTTCTCGCTGTATCCCGATCCCTTGATCGACGCGCTGGCCAGCACGGAACCGCGCGCGGATATGGTGTTTTTGCCGTTGGGGCATGACGGCGCGGCTGCCTCTGCCTTGCGCGCGGGGGGCTGGCGGACGCTGGCGGCGCTCTCGACAAACGATGATCCACAGGCTCTGGGCTGCACCCATGTCTTGCGGGGTGCGCAGGCGGTTGCCCTCTAGGGCTGGCTCGCCTAGGTGGGCCACGCGATTCTTTGATCTGTAACATAGGAAGGCTGCAACTTGGCCAACGTCACCGTAATCGGCGCCCAATGGGGCGATGAGGGCAAGGGCAAGATCGTCGACTGGCTCGCCAGCCGGGCGGACGCCGTGGTGCGCTTTCAGGGCGGGCATAACGCCGGCCATACGCTGGTGGTGGAGGGCACAACATACAAGCTGAGCCTGCTGCCCAGCGGCATCGTGCGTGGCACTTTGTCGATCATTGGCAATGGCGTGGTGCTGGACCCCTGGCACCTGAAAAGCGAAATCGCCAAGCTGGAAGGGCAGGGCGTTAAGATTACCGCCGACAATTTCGCCATCGCCGACAATTGCCCGCTGATCCTGCCGATCCACCGCGATCTGGATGGCTTGCGCGAGACGGCGGCGGGCAGCGGCAAGATCGGCACCACTGGGCGCGGCATCGGCCCGGCCTACGAGGACAAGGTGGGGCGGCGGGCGATCCGCGTCTGCGATCTGGCGCATCTGGACGCGCTGGACAGTCAGTTTGACCGTTTGTGCGCGCATCACGATGCCCTGCGCGCCGGTTTTGGCGAGCCTCCGGTAGACCGCGCGGCGTTGCTGGCGGAATTGCGCGAGATCGCGCCCTTTGTGCTGCAATTTGCCGAGCCGGTTTGGAACCGCCTGAACAAGGTGAAAAAGGCCGGGGCGCGCATTCTGTTTGAGGGCGCGCAGGGGGTGTTGCTGGATGTTGACCACGGCACCTATCCGTTTGTGACCAGCTCGAACACCGTCAGCGGCACGGCGGCCAGCGGCAGCGGGCTGGGGCCCAGCGCCACCGGTTTCGTGCTGGGGATCGTTAAGGCCTATACCACCCGCGTCGGCAGCGGGCCTTTCCCCACCGAGCTGGAGGATGCGGTTGGCCAGCGTCTGGGCGAGCGGGGGCATGAATTCGGCACCGTCACCGGGCGGAAACGGCGTTGCGGCTGGTTCGATGCGGTGTTGGTGCGGCAGTCCTGCGCGATCAGCGGCGTCACCGGGATTGCGCTGACCAAGCTGGACGTGCTGGACGGGTTCGACAAGGTGCGGATCTGCACCGGGTACCGGTTGAACGGGAAAGTGCTGGACTACTTTCCCAGCCATGCCGGCGATCAGGCCAGCGTCGAGCCGATCTATGAGGAAATGGACGGTTGGCATGAAACGACCGCCGGCGCGCGCAGCTGGGCCGATTTGCCCGCGCAGGCGATCAAATACATCCAGCGCGTGCAGGAATTGATCGAAACGCCCGTCGCGCTGGTCTCCACCAGCCCAGAGCGCGAGGATACGATCCTCGTTCGCGACCCGTTTGTGGACTGAGGTGATAATGCCGCGCCCGCCTCTGTTGTGGATGGCGGGGGCGGTATTGGCGTTGGCGGGCTGTGCGCATCAGCTGCCGCCGCAACCTTCGTGGCAGCCATCCCCGCGCATCGTGCCAGAGCGCATTACGCGAACGCCCAGCGCGCCGACCCCATCGGTGGACCATATCGTCGTCCACAAGGCGGCGCGCGTGCTGTTGCTCTATGCGCAGGGGGCGCTGGTGGGGCAGATTACCGGCATTCAGCTGGGCGGCGCACCCGTCGGCCCCAAGCATTTCCAAGGCGACCGCCGTACGCCAGAGGGGCATTACACCCTCGATTATGGCAATCCGGCCAGCGCCTATCATCTGTCTTTGCACATATCCTATCCGTCGCCGGCGGACGCAGAATTTGCGCGGGCGGCAGGCCGCGCGCCGGGGGGCGAGGTGTTTATCCATGGCCAGCCGAATGATTGGCCGCAGGGGACGCGCGTGCCCGGCGACTGGACTGACGGCTGCATCGCGCTGTCCAACGCCCAGATCGACATGCTGTGGGCGCTCGTGACCGACGGCACTCCGATTGACATAGAGCCCTAGGCCGAGGGCGCTGGGAACAATCGTAAAATATCGCTAGGCCTATTGATTAGCATCGGAAAACCGCTCAGAATTGGGGCGCGCGCGGATGGCTATTTCTAGCGCTGTCCTGTTGCCTTTGGCCCAGAACTTTGCTGGGCGGTTATGTGAAAGTGTCCAAGATGTTGCGTTTGCTCACCGCCACTTTGCTGCTTGCTGTTGCCACGCCTGCGGCAGCCGCACCTGCCGCTGCGGCTTCGCCTTCGCCTGCCGCCGCCGCGCCCGATGCCCCCTCTGACGAGGTTGCTGGCTATATCAAGGGCTGCGAGGCCAAGGATGGCGAGGCCTGCTTCAATCTGGCGCTGGCCTATGACAATGGCGAGGGGGTGGAAAAAGACGACCCCCATGCCGCCGCGCTCTATGCCAAGGCCTGCGATCTGGGACAGGCCAAGGCCTGCACCAATCTGGGCTATGAATATGACACCGGCGACGGTGTCGCCCGCGATGTTGTCAAAGGCGCCGAACTTTATGCCAAGGGCTGCGAAGGCGGCGGTTCGCCCAAGGGCTGCGAAAACCTGGGAATCGACTATGACAAGGGCGAGGGCGTGGTGAAGGATGCAGCCAAGGCGGCGACTTATTATCAGCGCGCCTGCGATGGCGGCAGCGCCGGCGGCTGCCTCAATATGGGGATCGATTACGACAAGGGCGAGGGCGTGGCCAAGGATGTCGCCAAGGCGGCGGTCTACTACCAACGCGCCTGCGACGATGGCAATGGCACCGGTTGTTTCAATCTGGCCATCGACTACGCGCAAGGCGAGGGCGTCGACAAGAATCCCGACAAGGCGGCGGAACTGTATAAAAAGGCATGCGAAAACGGCGAAAAGGACGGCTGCAACAGGTAATCGGCGGCGGGTGTGGAACCGGAATGGAGGTAGTTTGATCCACATCCGATCACGAAATGTTCTATTTATGTCTTGACTGCTTTTACGTTTGTTCTCATTCTCTAGGTGTTATCACTGAGTCGAACGACGGAGCCAGTCTGATGTCCAACGCCCTGTTCGCAAGCCCCAAGCCTGCCACCGAAGACTTCGCCTATGGCGCGCCCGCCCATGATGCCGCAGGGCTGCGGTTGGCGGTGTCGATCTTTGCCGACCGGGCCCATGTGCGCGAACAAATGCGCGAGGATGCCGAAGGCGCAGGCTTTCGCATTGCCGAGGCGGGCGACATGGGCGCGCTGTTGGATGGTGTGCGCGCGCTGGGCGATGTGGTGTTGTTGGACTGCCCGCATGTGACGGCGGCCGCGCTGGCGGGCTTGGTGCGGCTGGATCAGCGTGCGGGGCATGCCGGGGCGGAATTGGTGGTATCGACCAGTGTTGAGGCCTTGGACGATGTGTTTGGCGCGCTGGATCAATCGGGGCCGCAGATTCTGGTGGCGCCCAGCCGCGCGGAACGGATGATCGCGCTGGGGCGGGTGTTGGCCCGCTTGCCTTCGCGGCGGGTGCGTGAATTGTCCGAGGAAGATCGTTTGGTGCTGCTGCGCCTGACCGAGCAAGTCAGCCAAATCGCCGAGCGGATGGATCGGCTGAGCCCCGGCGCTGCGCCTGCCGCGCCGGCTGCGATGGCCAGCCCGGCGCCGGCCGATGGCGGCGCGTTCCGTTTTGAAGGTAGCCGAGGGGCCGCTGCGCCCGCACAAGGGCATGAGGCGGAAGCAAGGTTGCTGCGCACCGCCCGGCCTGCTCTGCCCGATCCGCGTTTGGTGCGCCGTATCATCCGTCAGCGGCAATTGCGGGGGCGCTTTTTCGATGGCGATCTGTTTGCGGATCCGGCGTGGGATATGTTGCTGGATCTGACCGCGGCGCGGGCAGAGCATACGCGGGTGTCGGTGACCAGCCTGTGCATCGCATCCGGCGTGCCGCCGACCACCGCGCTGCGCTGGATCGGCCAGATGACCGAGGCGGGCATGTTGGAGCGCGTGGAAGATGAAACCGACCGCCGCCGCGCCTTCATCATTTGGCATCCGTTTTACACGCCTCCGCGCTTGAGTGTGCATGGTTTTGCGCTGAGATATCAGCCAAAATCGGCAATCCATGCTCACCCCTCGACCGGCGTGCACAGGAAAACGTGAGCCTCGTCAGAGGCTTGGCGGTGTTCATGGGCGCCGCTTTTATCTAGCAATCTTCACCACCCCCTCCAACGCCCCCTATCCTACGCTTTACGATCTTCATGAAACGGCCCCGGATCGCGCGTCGGCGTCAGCACCCTAGGACTGTTCAATATGGCGATGACCAGCCCAAAAGGGGCAGGCCGAGAAGAGGAAGTGCAGCGGGCCGTGGCGCGGACACCGGCTGTGCGATGTCGCGAGGGGATGCGCGTATCGACCGCGAGGCAGGCCGAGCACGATGTTTCCATCCCCGACCAGAAGCGGCAGGGCGAAGCATGGTGCGCGGCGCGCGGGTATGAACTGGTCGAAACCTTCGTGGAACCCGGCGCCTCGGCCACCAACGACCGCCGCCCCGAATTCCAGCGCATGATCGAAGCGGGCACAACCAAGCCCGCACCGTTTGACGTGGTGGTGGTCCATTCGTTCAGCCGCTTCTTCCGCGATCATTTCGAGCTGGAATTCTACGTTCGCAAGCTCGCCAAGAACGGCGTGAAGCTGGTCTCGATCACCCAGGAAATGGGCGATGATCCCATGCACGTCATGATGCGCCAGATCATGGCCCTGTTCGACGAATATCAGTCCAAGGAGAACGGCAAGCACGTCATTCGGGCCTTGAAGGAAAACGCGCGGCAGGGCTTCTGGAATGGCTCGCTGCCGCCCATCGGCTACCGCACCGTCGCGGCTGAGACACGCGGCGCCAAGGTTAAGAAGAAGCTGGAGATCGATCCGCTGCACGCCGACACCATTCGCCTGATCTATCGCCTCGCGCTGGAAGGCGATGGCACCAGCGGCGAGATGGGCGTCAAAAACATCGTCAGCCACCTCAACGGCCACCGCATCTTTACCCGCGACGGCGGGCGCTGGGGCATCGGGCAAGTGCATCGCATCCTCACCCGCAAAACCTATGTCGGCGAGCACGAGTTCAACAAGCGGACCAAGACCAAGGAACTGAAGCCGATTGCCGAGATCGTCACCGTGCCCGTGCCGCCGATCATCGAGCGCGACACCTTCGATGCTGTGCAGGCGCGGCTCAAGGCCCGCAACCCGAAGGTCATGCCCGCCCGCGTCATCAGCGGCCCCACCCTCCTTACCGGCCTGATCCACTGCGCCAAATGCGGCGGCGCCATGACCATCCGCACCGGCAAGGGCGGGCGCTATCGTTACTACGCCTGTTCGATGAAAGCCCGGCAGGGACCGACAGCCTGCGAGGGTATGGCGGTGCCGATGGAAAAACTGGACGATCTGGTCGCCCGCCATCTAGAGAAACGTCTGTTACAGCCCGAACGCCTCGAAATCATCCTCGCCAACGTGCTCGACCGGCGGCAGGAGCAGGGCGAGCGCCGCCGCGCGCATATCGCCGAACTGAACAAGCGCGCCACCGAATCGGATTTGCGCCTCAAACGCCTCTACGACGCAATCGAAGCTGGCGTGGCGGACATTGCCGACCCAGCCCTTAAGGACCGTCTGGACGCGCTCAAGGCCATTCGCGACCAATCCAAAGCCGACGCGACACGCGCGCAAGCCATGCTGGAAAGCTCAGGCGCCAAGGCCATTACCCCGCAAATGATCCAGACCTTCGCCGAGGCCGCGCGCCAGCGTATGCATGTGGACGGTGGCGGATATCGCCGCGATCACCTGCGGGCCTTGGCTCAGCGCGTCGAAGTTGCCGAGGGCGAGGTTCGGATCATGGGATCGAAGTCCCGGCTGCTCCAGACGCTTAACCCCAACGGCAGCGTAAATGTGGTGCCCACTCAAGGACTGAACTGGCGGAGCGGCAGGGATTCGAACCCTGGATACGCTTTTGGCGTATACTCACTTTCCAGGCGAGCGCCTTCGACCACTCGGCCACCGCTCCGCATGCACTGGAAGGCACGGGCCCTAGCGGCAGCTGGGCGGTTGCGCAAGGGTGCAAGACTTGTCATGTTGCAGAATATGAAAACCTTGCATCGCAGCGTGATCGCTTTGGGCCTGATGTTGGCCGCGCCCGCCCATGCGTCGGCGCCGTCGCCCGCGCAGATTGTGGAGGCGGCGCCGGCGGGGGATTGGGTGACGATTGCGCCAGCTGACCTGTTGGTGATGCAATTGGCGCCCGATGCCAAGGGGCTCCCGCGAGAGGTGGTGATCCAGTTGATGCCAGCGCCGTTCAGCGCGGGCTGGGTGGGGAATATTCGCAAGCTGGCGGCGGCGCATTGGTGGGATGGCCTGTCGGTCAACCGCGTTCAGGACAATTACGTGGCGCAATGGGGTGATGCTGAGAGCGACGACAAGGCCAAGGCGCGGAAGCTGCCGGATGGGTTGGCGGTGGTGGGGCAGGGGGAGTATACTTCAGGTCGGAAAGAGGACATTTTAAATGTCACTACGCGCTGGGCTGACGCGCATACGAAATGGTGCGAGGGCCAAGGCCATGAAGAACGGTATTGTCGATCTGACAGGGACGACGACCCGTATGGAGCTGCAACAGCCATGTATTCCGGTTGGCCCATTGCAACCGACCTGACGCGGTTCTGGCCCATCCACTGCTACGCCATGGTCGGCGTCGCTCGCGATATGCCGCCGGATACGGGGACGGGCGCGGAGCTCTATGCGGTGATTGGTACGCCGCCGCGCCATTTGGACCGTAACATCGCGCTGATCGGGCGGGTGATTTCGGGGATGGAGAACCTCTCCAGCCTGCCGCGTGGGACGGGGGATCTGGGCTTTTACAAAGCCGCCGCCGAACGCACGCCGATCCTGTCGGTGCGGCTCGCCAGCGAATTGCCCGCCGCCCAGCAGCCGCATTTCCAATACCTCAGCACCGAAAGCCAAAGTTTCGCGAAATATGCCGAGGCGCGGGCCAATCGCCGCGACCCGTTCTTTATCACCCCCGCCGGCGGGGCGGACATCTGCAATGTGCCGGTTCCCATCCGCCGCCAGCCCTAGGTTTTGCGCCCAATCGCAATACGTATTCATCATTGGCGCGCTGGCATCGCGGCGGCGCGGCTGATAAAACCCCGCTTGCCCGCAGCTGGTGCAGGCTCCATGCTGCCGGCTGTATTTCGCCCAAGACCCTTCCCGCCAACCAGATTGAGAGCCGCATGAGCTTTACCGCAGACCGTCTTCTGCTCTTTGGGGCCACCGGTGACCTTTCCCAGCGGATGCTGCTGCCCTCGCTGTGCGCGCTGGATACCGATGGGCTGCTGGACCCGAGGCTGCAGATCATCG
>Ga0316219_1003488_pt1 | contig 12680 bp, 15 predicted proteins | sample TBH18003PmetaG_FD_203635 | JGI IMG/M metagenome (GOLD analysis project Ga0316219, IMG submission 203635) | Freshwater microbial communities from Trout Bog Lake, Wisconsin, USA - TBH18003P | ecosystem: Environmental > Aquatic > Freshwater > Lake > Hypolimnion/Profundal zone | place: USA... | reverse complement strand
TTGCCTTTGATGATGATATGAAAGCGCAGCAACAACCCTATACCTTAGTTGTGATGACCGAGTTTGGTAGAAGGTTACGAACTAATCGAAGTAATGGTACAGATCATGGCCATGGTGGGGTAGCGCTAGTCCTAGGCAATGCTATCGAAGGCGGCAAGGTCATGGGTCAATGGCCTGGGCTTGGCGCAACTCAGTTAGATCGCGGTGTGGATTTGGCGGTGACTACCGATTATCGGCAGGTGCTTAAATCAGCCCTAGAGTGGAGTTAGAAATTGAACTTGGGCACCTTTTCTGACCTTGCTCCCGCATTAAATGGTGTTGCTTACATTGCCATTTTGCTCTGGATGTTATTTTGGAGCATGCGGGTGATGAGGTCTTGGAAGCCCGATACGGAATCTATTAAAAGCCTGCTGTTTCTGGCCTGTACTTGGATAGGAGTGATTGGTGCTGGTATTCATTACCTTATGAAGTAATGAGCAATCTTATTTGCTCTTTAGATCACTCTCAAGCTGGGTATTAGTGCTAAGCAGATTTGGGTGAGTGCCCTCAGTCTTTTTGGGCTTGCAGTGCTTTGTTGGCCACCTGATTTTCATCACTCGATAAGTATTGAATTGCGCCACCCTGAAAATACATCTCAATACGATCGATCACTTGCTTGGAAGAAATCAGGTCCATGCACTTAGGTAAAAAGCGTTCGGATCCCTTAGCCACTTTGCCAACTTTTTCCACCACATCGATGCACAGATTCTCGGGTTTATCTTTATCATCCCCATCCCCAATGGGTGCGGTTCTGGATTTCCAGCAACCACCTTCATCGCAGCAACGCAGCGCACCATTAGTATGAATAAACTGATGCTGCGGGTAAGCTTCCCATTGGGAAGGCTCCCTGCCGCCTGCTACGACCACACAAGGACGGCTCTTAGGCATGCCCGGTTTTACAGGTACTGCTGCAGCTAGATGCATGAAAAAAGTCACTGGGCACAGTACACCCTGGGCGTGATACATCAAACGTACAACTTGGCGAAGATCTGTTTTTCCTCTAAGGTCCAGCACTCCCTTGAGAGGAGGGTGCGCATGTTCTTTGGCGCCCACCTGAACGAACAAGATTTTTCCCTTAAAGTGATCGACCACTTGTTGATAACGCTCTTGATCCCACCATTTAATGGTGAAGTCATTTTTCCCACCAGCAACAATCAACCAGAACGGCAGCTCAGATCCAACAACCTCTTGAACTTGTGAGATCCAAGATTTCTCGACCTCAGAGATGTGAATATCGCCCTTAAAGTCAGAGGGCGTTACTGGCACTTTGAGGTGGCTAGCGAGGAACTGGATAAATCCATGAATGAAATGCCAGGGTCCTGTATTGCTCTGATGAATCAAGGGGTAGTCGCACTGGATAGTTTCAGCTTCTGGATCAGCATCATCAATCGGCGTAATCCACGGGCTATTTTCCCAAAGAGGTCCGCAAGGGGTTCGTACGTCAGTAATAAACTTGCCTGGATTGCTTTTATGTAAATCTCTTACTGCAGCAGTGAGCATCACAATATCGCCAGGCGATTGAAAGTTTTTAAGAATGAGTTTTTTCATTTCGCTCGCTAGCGTTTAATTTCGATGAGGTGAGTTGTTCTGAGGGGCTAATATTTGAAGTGAGGACAGCTTGCTATTCAACCAAATCATCCTGTAGAGCCAGATCCATAAAGGTATCAATCGCATGTACGATGCCAACATACTCTTCATCTGTTTTAATCATGGCTTCAAAGATAGTCATTTGGCTGCCTTGCCTAAAGTCATAGCCCTCATGAACTTCCTTAAACTTGAGTTTTTTGGAGCGATCAAAAGCGCCAACTTTAAGTTTGGTTAAATCATTCGAATGCACAATGATGCCAATGTCAAAGCGGGGGGTTGGCATCTCAAAAACAATGAATTTTTCTTCGTGAAACCAAATATTTTTCAAAAGATCTTGATGGCGCCCATGCTCTTTATAGGTCTCTTGTAATTTGGTGTGATGCGTACCAAACGGAACGCCGCCAATTTTTAGCCAGTGACCAATTGAGGCATTACTGCCGTGGATGTTCCATAAAAATTGATCGCCATTATCAATTTCAAGGTGCTTTAAGCCATCATTGGCCCATTTGACTCTCCAGAATTTATCTTCCCAGCCGATATTCCAATCTTTTTCTTCGCCCTCTAATAATGCTTTAAGTGCTTTTTTATTAAATGCGAAGGTGGGGGGCATATTAAAGTCTGTCTCCTCTGGATTGCCACCCAGATTATCTACAGTCGATTTATATAAATTAAAACCGTTTAGTTCCCATTTAGTTTTTGTAGAGCAAATATCGCAATCATTTTTTTGCATAAACTCCACAATATTTTTTACATAATTGGATTTATAGATATCGTCATTATCTACTTTGACATAGATATCAAAATCTAGGTAGTTATCAAAGGCTTTAATAGCATTTATAAAATTAATATGATTGTGGGCATTTTCGTTATACGCAATCTTTAATCTGCCATCACTATCAAGGTCGTCCAGGGGCACGGCATTATTGGCAAAAGCTTCGCTAGATACATCATCAGGCGAATAGGCAAAATTAATGCCATGCCAGGTATTTGGATAGGATTGTTGCAAGATATCTCGAATGCAACCCCGCAGCATTTTTGGGCGCCTAATGCTAGAGGTAAAACACAGTACTTTAGGGTTCATTTTAGGTCGAGAATTCAGGTCAAAAATCGGATGATTTAATAATATCATCGTATACTTTCTCAAGTATTGGTGGCCCATATGCCCCTAACAATGCCTTTAACTTTTTGGTGAAAAGCGGTATTTCAATATGACTAATAAAAAAAATACCCTGGCTATAGTGAAAGCCCCTAAAGTCGGTGGGCTGATGTCCTCTAGACCGCAGTCTGGAGCTACTAAGTCGCAAAAGACAGTATCAAAGCTAAAAGCAATTGGCTCTGTAAGTAAAGAGTTAACTAAGGTGATCCCAAAAGTAACCCAAAGTAATAAGAAGCCATTTACATCCAAAGTCGAACTCAAGTCTGCTGCTTTACCAGAATCCGCAACCAAAGAAATCCCTAAAACTGAGCCTAAGCTCGAAAAGGATTTAGCCAAGAAACCTGCTGGTTCACTGCAGTCATCTTTGCGTCTATTCCAGATCTATTACGAACCCTGGCAACGTGAGTTACTCGATCCTAATTTTGCGGCTCTAGATAATAGTAAAAATAATTCTGAGCTGATGGAGTTTGCGGTTTTTGAGCAGTTATCAAAAAGTGACTATGTAAAGGGTGCCCAGTTATGGGGCGCTCTATCTTGGCGTTTTACTGAAAAGACGGGTATGACTGGCGCAGATTTGGTGAAAAATATTCAAGCCAATCCTGGGTGCGATATCTATTACTGTGATCCTTATCCAGTTAATGAGGCGCTCTTTCACAATATGTGGATGCATGGTGAGACCTGCCACCCCCAATTTTTGGCTTTGTGCCAGGCAATCTTTCAAGTTGCAGGTATATCAGCAGAGGAGTTAACCTCCGTTTCTCAGTCTAATGAATTTTCGGCTGCCAACTACTTTGTTGGCTCACCTAAGTTTTGGGCTGCCTACTTGCCATGGGTGGCCGGGATTTTGAGCGCTGCCAATAAGAAGCTTCCACCAAAGGTACGCGATTTGCTGCATTCCAAACAGGCAGATGATCGCGACCTTCATCATGGATCGACATATGTTCCATTTATAGTCGAGCGTTTATTTCCAATTTTTATGAGAACTGCTGGTAAGAATTTAAAAGGCTTCAAGATTGCCTTGCCAGAGCGTGAGCGTGAATTAAATGTTCATCTCAAGCTTTTGCGTGAAATGAAAGATGTTGCGCATAAAACTAAATCTGCTTGGCTAGTCGCTTGTTGGGTAAATTACCGTAACCTATATTTAACGCAAACCAATACTAAGGAGTGGTGCAATAAGTACTTGCGTAGCATTACTCCGACAGATATTAAATTTTCTTAAGCTCGAAATAATCCCATGAGCCAAGAACCCGTTTCTTTGCAAGTATTGCTTGCCCAGGCAGAAAGTGCGCGTGATGCTGCTCAGTGGGAAAAAGCAGCTCACTTTTATGGCCAATTAGAAAAGGCGCTACCTCAGTCTCCAGAGATTAAGCACAACCTGGGTTTGGTTTATTTTGGCTGGGGTAAGTTGAATGAGGCATTGCATTGGTGCGCGCATGCTCTGATTCTGAACCCTAACCTTTGGCAAAGCGCCATTATTGTGTCTCGGGCCAACAAGGGCATGGGGCAAATGGAGGCTGCTCAAAGGGGCTTTCAGAGCTTACTGGGGCATGCGGCAGGTGATGCCCAAGCCCGCCTAGGCCTTGCTGATCTTGCCATGAACCAATTTGGGGATCCATTAGAAGCAATCAAATTGGTCAAGCCATTACATCTTGATCCACAGTTCGCAATGGATGCTCAATTGACTGGTTTAATGGCCAGTCTATACGATCGAGATCATGGGCAGGGCCTTGCTAGCGCAAAGGCGCTATCACAAAAGATTAAGGTTTTTTCTGATCAATACTTGCAGTTGCCACAACTTCAATTGCCGCCACTGTCTGATCGAACTACAGCATACGATGACCCTAATTATCGCCCTCGAGTTGGTTTGATTTCTCCGTTGTTTTGTGTCTCACCAGTGTACTTTTTAACGATTGCCGGCTGGCGTCACGTGGCTAAGGGCTGCGATATTGTGATCTTTAATCGGGGTCATAAATCCGATTGGGCAACGCAGACCTTTAAAGAGCTCAGTTCTGAGTGGGTCAACGTGCAACATCTGAATGCTACTCAACTGGCAAAGCAAATCCACGATGCTGATTTGGATGTTCTTTATGACTTAGGCGGCTGGATGGATGCCGTAGGTTTGCAGGCGCTATCTAGTAAGCCGGCACGCAAGATGTTTAAGTGGGTTGGGGGGCAGAGTGTTACTACAGGACTTACGGTGTTTGATGGCTGGATTGGTGATGACGCGCAATCGCCAATTGGATTACAAGGTCTCTATAGCGAGCCTCTGATTAATATTCCTGGGGGTTATTGCACCTATACGCCACCAGATTATTTGCCGGCTCCAGCGGCCCTTAAATCAAAGACTCCCTGCGTATTTGCCAACCCCGCAAAAGTGTCTCGCGCCTTTCTAAAAGAGATTAAACAGGTTCGTGGGGCCAAAGTCTTTATTCACAATCAGTACCGCTACCCACAAGTGCAAGAGCGCATTCGTGCGGTCTTGGGTAAAGATGCGGAGTTTGTGATCCCAGTATCCCATCAAGAAGCGTTACAAGCCGTTAATAGCCATGCCACCATGATCGATACCTTTCCATATAGCAGTGGCTTGACTGCCCGCGAAGCGATGGCTATGGGCACTAAAGTCAAAGTCTTGCATGTGGGTGAACTCTTTTGTGAGCGCCATACTGCGAAATTATTGTAAATTAAGCAAGTATTCCTTGATCTTAAGGATTTTAAAGGTATCTTGAGAAGCACTTTTAAAAGTGCTAAAATGAGAGGGCAATTTACCCATGCTCGCTCAAACAGGAAGATTCTATGACGCATCTCATTTTGACCAGTACCTCTGCTAGCGTTACCGAATTAAAGAAGGATCCCATGAATACCGTGGCCGCTGGGGAAGGTTTTCCTATTGCAATTCTGAATCGAAATGAACCGGTTTTTTATTGCGTGCCACGTAAAGCTTATGAATTGCTTATGGATAAGTTAGAGGATTTAGAACTCAATGCTATAGCTGATGCTCGAAAAGGACAAAAGAAGATTCGAGTGTCTTTGAATGACCTATAAGCTTGATTTTTATGAAGAGGCATTCAAAGAGTGGAAAAAGTTAGATGCCACTGTTCGAGAGCAATTTAAATTGAAATTAGTTGAGCGCTTGGAAAATCCCTGCATCCCAAGTGCCAAATTAAGAAAGAGTGACAATCGTTACAAAATTAAACTGCGGCAAGTTGGTTACCGCTTAGTGTATGAGGTTGTCAATAAGACGGTCACGGTGACGGTCATTGCAATTGGAAAGCGGGATCGTGATGAGGTCTACAAAGCTGCGGCCAAAAGAACTTTGTGATTACTCATCTGATACGATAAGTCATGCAAATTCAATACCTTACTAGCAAAGAGCTCGCAGCCTACGAGAATGATTCTCTCGTTACTGGTGGAGTATTGGCGGCTATGCCCTTTATCAATGCTGAGCATGCCCAGCGTGCTGCCAAGCTGATGGCAAGCCGAGCTAATGCTCCTGGCATGATTTTATGCATCCATGATGAAAAAGAAGAAGGCTTTATTGCCTTAATCAATCGCGCTTTTGCTAAAACCCAAAGCGCTTACTTTGCCTATGTTGCTCAAGATGCCTTTGCTGGCAAAGATTGGCTCAAAGAGGCCTTATCAGCGATGGGTGATCAAAAACACTTTCTTGGATTTAATGATGGTAAATGGGCTGGGGCTTTAGCTGGCTTTGGTCTGGCGCGTCGCAGCTGGGCAGTCAATAATTACGGCGACAACTTCTTTTATCCGCAATACAAAAGACACTACGCGGATGCGGAACTGACCCTTCTTGCTATGCAAGCGGGTACCTACGCTTACGACCCTAGCAGTCTTTTATTGGAGCTTGATTGGGATAAGGATGGTGCCGCTGTTGATCCCGGTGATCGAAAGCTATTTTTAGAGCGCAAGCAACATGGTTTTGATGGTAAGGTAAGCAGTATCGCTTTACTCAATCACATTAGTTGATATCGTTTATTGAATTTGATCATTTGCCTGACGTGCAATTAAGCTCTTTAGAACAGCAAATTCTTTTTGCTATCTCTTATCAAGTGCCTGCGATCTTGCTGGGCATGATTCTGAATCGATCTATTGCCTCCGCGCATGTCAGGGCTTTTTTATTCTTGCCCGGTACGATCGCTCATGAAGGGGCACACTGGCTTGCTGCGTTCCTATGTAATGGTCAACCAGGTTCTTTTTCTATATGGCCTAAAAGACTAGAAAATGGTAACTGGGTTTTGGGTACGGTGTCGATCAAAAATCTCACCTGGTACAACGGCCTCTTTATTGGCCTGGCACCTTTAGTGAGTTTTCTCTTTTTGCTGATGCTTACGCCTCAGTATGTCAGTTGGCATTTTTCACAAAGAGACATTTGGTATTGGGTCTGCACTTCACCTATTTTGTTGCTCTGCTTGCCTAGCTGGCAGGATCTGAAGGTGGTTGCTAAGAGTTTGTTGCCGGTGATTTTTCTGACGATTGCCGCAGCGGCAATCTATTGGCTATTAATGCAGGTTCGTTTTACCTGATTCACCTAATCTTGTATCGGGTTCGATGTCTTTCATCTCTTGGCAGATAGAGCTCACTAGACGGCTGACTAACTTTTCTGAAATGAGTTCCAAAAGCAAGGAGCGGTAAGTTTTAGCTAGATGCATTTGTTTTGTTTCTAGCTTATTGAGATTGCTGCCTAAGTCAGGATGTAGGCGCAGCAGAATTTCCCAAGCCTGCGCCTCTAGGTTGGCTATAGAGTGGGGCTGTGTAGTCGGAAAAAACGGTTGGGCATTCTCGCCTTTTGAAAGACTGGCGTCATAGGCTGCTCGACTAACGGGGTCAGACAGTACTTGATAAGCCTCTTGAATGGAGCGCATGCGCAAAGCAGCAGCTTCTTTGGGCCCCTCTGATTTATCAGGGTGATAACGCTGGGCGAGAGCGCGATAGGCTGCACGGACGACGATATCTTCCGACTGGGGGCTCACCCCTAAAATTTCGTAATAGCTCATGCTCATGCCCCAATTATGTCCGATTTGGCCAATTTGAGTATTTAAAATCCTAGTAAAATCCCTCCTTCTGCCTAAGGTTTTTGGATGATTAAATACATTTCTCTCGGGTTTTCTTGTATGTCACGAGGTTATGGCGCCATGGTTTCGCCTGAGCCACGTTCCATGCCCTACGACTGGAATATCACGACAAAAGAATTTGTACTGCGCACCCTTACCAATCTAGATGGAAAAGAATTCACCCCTGCAGTAGAAGAGTTAACGGTATACCAAATGCCAGATACCACTCAGGGGCCGCATAAAGATGGCATATATTTTTGGCATGATTTTTCAAGAGACGGCCCCTCACTAGTTCCGCATTGGCGCGATGAAATCAATTACTTACAAAAGTACCCCTTTCTTTGGGATAGATTTATTCGAGTCATAAGAGACCCCTCGATTAAAAAAGTTTTTTTAATTTCCAATACGCAATCTAATTTGGATCAATATGCTTATGATAGGCAAGACTGCGAGCGAAAATTTGGTATTGATGCCCAATATTTAGACGAGCTCAAACAAAAATTAGATTTAGCAGGCGCACTCAACTATGAGTTTTTGGTACTGTTTAGGGAGGTCAAGGAATTTTTAAATGTTCTAGAAAAGAGCGATTTAGATTACGTTGATCCTCGATTTATCGGCTCACACTGGACGCTAAACAATACGATTGCGAATTCTTTAATTCAGCGTGCAGAACCCGTTCTAAGATCTCCAACTATCACCGGCCTCTATCGGAGTGGGGAGCAGGAGTTGGAAATTCGTACTGCGCCAAGGGATTCCCTCATTGTTTTTGATGGTAATAAACAAGTATGGGCCGTCGCAAAAGCCTATGCAGACGGCTATTTTTTCTCTTTTGTACGTCAAGGCACGGCCGAAACTGAAATACTGACTGCAATTGAAAGTGATGGGGCAATTCATTTTTCAAATGATTATGTATGGAAAAAAGTATAGTTTTTGAGTGCGCCCCATTGCGAAGATGTGATGCAAATTTGTAGATAAAAATAATTAAGAGACCAGCCCAAGAAAATGAGCATCAAACAATTTAACGGCAGTTACATGCCAAACGAAGATCGACTGATGTTCCGCTTTAATACGGTGGAAGATGACGAGTATCGATTTTGGTTTACGCGCCGTGTGACTTTATTCATCTTAGCCGCAACTGATCATCTGGTGGAAAAGAAGTTAGAGCAAAAACATGAAAAACCTGCTGCCAAAGCGATTGCGCAGTTCCAGCAAGAAACGGTAAAAGAGCAAACCAAATTTACTAATGACTACGCACCTGCCAGTAAGTATCCGATTGGTGCTGACCCAGTGCTAGTGATGGATGTGAAGTGCACCATGATGCAGGTAGAAAACGTGGATGTACTTTCATTAGATTTGGTGATGCCTGGTGGCTCTAATTTGAACCTTAAGCTCACGGTACCTATATTGCAAACGATGCGTTTGTTATTAGAACGTCTCGCTGCTCAGGCAAATTGGGGGCAACTGCAACTAAATGTACCGGCACAAATTGCACCTACTGAAGCAGAGGTAGTAGCGCCTCCGGCTGAAGAAAAGAAAAACCTGCATTAAATAGGGCTAAATCGGGGGGGGGTTGAATTCAGTATTTGGATGCTATATCATGAAATTTCTTGAAAAATCTTGAAAGTGCCAAAAATGCCAATTCAGACCCTTGTGAAGTTCTCCTCTCAGGCAAGCCCTGAGGTTTTGGATGCCTTGAAGATTGTTGCTGAAAATGAAGGGCGTAAATTGCACGCCGTTCTCGATGAGGCTTTTCAGGATTACTTGAATAAGAAATCCCACTCAGCACCACGACGCGAAGTCATACAGGCTTTGGCTAGCAGCATGCAAGAATTTGATCTGCTCTATGAAGCGCTTGCTAAATGAATGCATTTCATTATTTAACGGTTGCTGAGGTAATGACGATACATGCAATTTTGATTAAAAAATATGGTGGGTCTGAAGGGATTAGAGATCCTGGCGCCTTAGAGGCGGCTCTGTATAGGCCTCAAACTGGCTACTACAGTGGCGCTATAGAGCAGGCAGCAGCCCTAGTAGAAAGTCTAGGTATGAATCACCCTTTTGTAGATGGAAATAAAAGAGTGGCTTTTGCGGCGATGGATATTTTTTTGAGAATCAACGGATATCGAATTGATGCAGGTTCAAAAGTAATCGAAGCATGGATGATGGAGCGTTTTGCAACATCTAGCTTTGACTTTGAAAGCTGGACCCAATGGCTCAAGTTAAATACTAAAGCGGTGTAGTTTTTAAAATGATCTCATTAGTAGCTATCTTTTTAGTAGCGCCTGCAAGCTATTTTTAAGGTTGCCCACGCCAAAGTAGGCAATGAGGGGATTGGTGCTTGCTGTAGTGGTGTTGCTTTGGGGTGGCTTGCTAAAACTACCCGATAGCGTAATTACTGTGTCATCCGGCGCTTGCAGCAAGGCATTGAGTAAATTGTCTGGAATGAGGAAAGTCGCTTGATAGCCACCTGTTTTTTCTTGCCAATTACCCGCAGGAATTAGGGGATAGACTTCTTTGCCGATTTCAAAATGCTGGGGATTGCTAGCGCTAAATGCCGATGCATCATTACTTTTGTAATAGATCAGGCAAGCCACTTTATTGTTTTGACCAGGGACCGGCAAAATTCCTAAGGTAATGGGGATTTGGCTACCCACAGTAAAGAGGCTGCTATTGATGGCAAGTAACTTACTGTCGGGCGTGACTTCTACTTTCCAGCGCGCGTAGCTCGTTTGACCGGCAGTGTCTACTTTGAGTAACTGTGCCTGAGCGAGTGTCAGCACGGTGACTTTATCGCTACTAGTCATTTGGGCGTAGTCAAGTAAGCGCCTATCTACTCCCATGGCATCTAAATACTTCGCTAAGGTAGCGCTAATCTTTTGGGTGTCTTCGGCATTAATCGCCTGATCTGTGCCCCGAAATTGATGCAAGCCATATCGGCTGCCCGGAGTCAGCTTGCGGGACAGGCCCCCCGCAAAAGCATAGGCGCAAGCGGACAGGCAATCGGGTGGGCTGTAGTCGGTATTGCCTATCGTTGTATTAAAGCCCAGCTCCCGAATCGCAAGCCCAAGTTGCATGCCGCCCACAAGATTGCCTCCAGGGCTAGAGACTGCAACCCAGGTACCTTTTGGAAAGTTTTGCGCAAAAGACTTAAATTGTTTGGGACTATCTTTATCAATTTGCCCGGTGGCCAAAATCATCGGCTGGCATCTAGGCATGAGCCCATCTATGCAACGTTCCTGCTTCTCAAAGCTCATACCCCAGGCTTGTGTTGCTAGGCATGCCAAATTGACCATGAAGGCCGTTATAAGGCGTTTGTATGCCCAGGTCATAAGCTCCCTAAGCCTTAGAAACCCAGCGCAACCCAAATAGCGCCAAAAGAAAGTAGAGCAAAGGCGGGGTAAGCGCTGTTAGAAGCGCTGGCCAAGAGCCCAAAAGCCCTACGTTAGAGAAGAGGGAATTAAATAGCTGGAAGCTCATACCGAGCATGATTCCGCCAAACACTTTAATACCAACGCTTCCTGCTCGAACCTTAAGGTATGCAAAAGGAAGGGCTAGCGCGAGCATCACAAAAATGGTGAAGGGATAAACCACTTTCTTCCAGAAGGCGATGGAATGTCTCTGCGCATCTTGTTTGTTTTCACGAAGGTGGGAGATAAAGCGACCCAAGCTCATGATCGACATTTTTTCAGGACTAATTAAAAGCACATTTAAAATTTGGGGCGTGACCTCCGATTCCAAAGTGAGAATCGGGTGCGTAAAAGTTTGCGCAGAAAAAACGGGGTTCAGTGGGTCAGACTGCTTTGTTTCTTTAAAGCGAGTTTCGGTGACATCATTTAGAACCCAAATGCCAGTCTCATCAAACTGTCCGGAGGCTGCGCTACGGATTGAGAGAAGATGATAGGTGTCATCAAACTCATACATACGGATATTTTGAATCTCATTATCTTTGTCAACTTTGCCCACGTTGACATAGCGCACTCCTGGACGCACGGGCCCGCTGCCATCTTCATCGCGTAGGCGATCCTTTACCCAAACACCCGTTTTAAATTGTGACGTATAGGCTGAGCCCATAGCCTTCATGCGAATCTGGTCAGACTTTGCTTCGGAATAAGGGCCAACCCATTCACTCATGATGAGTGTGAGCGCTATTAATGGAAGTGAAATTTTTGTGAGAGTAATGAGCCCGCGTTTAACGTCCAATCCAGCGATGCGCAAAATAGTGAACTCAGACTGGCTAGCTAGCATTGCAAACACGTAGATACTGCCGATCAAACCTGCAATGGGGATGATTTCTGAAATGCGGCTTGGGGCTTTCAGAAGAACGTGAAGTAGCGCTAGAGGAAGCGTGTAGCCCCCCTGCACAGACCCTAACTCGCTCAAGATATCGAAGAACAAAAACAAAGCTACCAAGGCGAATAAGATAAAGCCAAAAGCAGCATAAATCTGCTTGGCTAAATAGCGCTCGTAAATGAAAGGAAAGAGCATTTTCATTTGCTAGAGAATGAGGCGGGTAATTGGCGTCGCCACCAGTTTAAGGAAGGATTAATGCGGTTGCGAATCAGTGCCATGGCAATCAAGAGTGCTAATACATGGATGGGCCAAATGCCAATGAATACAGGCACCTTACCTTGCGCGACAAAGTTTTGCGTGAGGTTTAATAGATTGCTGTAGATCAGATAAATCAGCACTGCATAAAACATGGCCGTGTAATTTCCCAGTCTAGGATTGACATAGGCCAATGGGATAGCCATCAGCACCAGGCCAAGCGCCATTAAGGGAAGGCCAATGCGCCACAGTAATTCACCGTGGTTTGCATTTATAAGATCAGGATT
>Ga0316219_1003468_pt1 | contig 12729 bp, 7 predicted proteins | sample TBH18003PmetaG_FD_203635 | JGI IMG/M metagenome (GOLD analysis project Ga0316219, IMG submission 203635) | Freshwater microbial communities from Trout Bog Lake, Wisconsin, USA - TBH18003P | ecosystem: Environmental > Aquatic > Freshwater > Lake > Hypolimnion/Profundal zone | place: USA: Wisconsin... | reverse complement strand
CTAATCTGTTGCCGGAGATCGTTTCTTTTCCCCTGACGTAGGTGAGAGGCACTTTTCTCGGTCGAGTGTGTGTTGCCGCGCTGAAAAATGGCCAGGGCAACAGCCGAGGCGGGATAGATATTCACTTATGCCGCCGCGAGCGAGTACGTCCTCCCCTCCCGGAACTGCGTAACCCCTCGGGCAAGGCAGGTCAGCGTGCGGGGGGCGAGAACCTCCGCATCCACGACCTCCGGCGCACGTTCGTGAGAATGGCTGCCAGGGGGGGCGGGCCTCTCCGATGTTGGGACACCAGAACATCAAACTGACCCGGCGCCACGCCCACCTGACGGACGCCGGACTCAAGAAGGCCACAGCCGTTGTCGCCACCATGTTGGACAGAGCCACCGCGTGAGCAAAATCCCCCCCTGCCCTTGACGGAGGGCAGAGGCCTCCTTCTGCCTTGAAAACGTTCCCTTTTGCTGGTCCATCGGTCAAAGAGATTAGAATTGAAAGAACTTGAGATGAGTGATAGTCTGCTTCCCGTAGGAAGAATCCTACCGGTAGCATAAGGGAGCATTGATGACCCTCAAACCACCATCTACAATCCGCTCCCAGTTGACCCGTCTAGTAATCGTCTCGGTACTCCCCGTCTGGCTTCTCACCGGTTTAATGATTTTCCATGCCTACTCCGCCAAGCGCGATGAAGTGAACGATTCCATGCTGGATAGGGCGCGCTCGCTGACTATGGTGCTGGACCGGGAGATGAAAGCTGTCCAGTCAGGCCTTTCTGCCTTTTCCACCTCCCCCTCCTTCGCTAGCGGAGATTTCGCCAGCGTTCATCGCCAGGCCTTGCTGATAGTGCAGTCATATCCCGAGGCGGATGTCATCGTGGCCGATGCGGCTGGGCAGCAGATGGTAAATTCGTTTCGCCCCTATGGCACCCCTCTTCCAAAGCGCAAAAACCCTGACACTGTTCACCGCATATTTTCAACAGGGAGGCCGGTCTTCGGCGATCTGTTCTATGGAGCCCTCACCAAGCGGCCTCTCGTCAGTATTGATGTCCCCGTCATAATCGACGGGAAGGTCAAATACGATCTGGCGATGACCATACCGGCCAATAGTTTGGGGACGTTCTTGCTGAAACAGAACCTCCCGTCCGGACAGTACGCCTCGATCATAGACGCCAAGCAAATCCTGGTATCAAGGTCTCGCCTTCGGGAAAAGTACCTAGGTAAAAAGGTGTCCCCCAAGCTGTCCCGGGCTTTGTCGCTTGCCCCGGAAGGCGTCATTGAGTCTGCGAACTTTGATGGAAAACTGGTTTACACCACGTTTAGCCGGTCAGCACTCTCCGGTTGGACGGTATTAGTGGGGGTGTCCAAGGAATCTGGATACGCGGAAGTTTACAGCTGGCTTGGATGGGCGGCGGTGGGAGCAGTGCTTATCTTGTTGATCGGGATTGCCACTGCCACACACTATACACGAAGGATCGTCCTGGCTATTCAATCATTGGTAGGTCCTGCTAAGTCTGTTGGACACGGAACGCTTACTATGCCTGCAGACTGTAACACCATAAAGGAGACCGCAGAGGTCGGAAACGCCCTAATGGAAGCATCTGGTCTTCTCCGGAAGTCGGAGGAGGCGCTAAGCCAGAGTGAACAGCGCTACCGAAGCATAGTTACCGACCAGACCGAGATCGTTGTCCGCTACACCTCCGACGGCCGCTACACCTTTGTCAACGAGACCTACTGCCGTTTCTTCGGGAAATCCGAGGAGGAAGCGATAGGGACGACTTGGCACTGCGATGTGGTTGCCGAGGACATCCCGTCGATAGAGGAACAACTGCAACACCTGTCCGCCGAGAACCCGGTCGTGATTGTGGAGTGCCGCTTGTTCTCGGCTGAAGGAAAATCCCACTGGATGCATTTCGTCAACAGGGGAACTTTCGACCAGCAGGGAAGGCTGATGGAATCTCTGTCGGTCGGAAGGGACGTCACCGATCGAAAGCAGGCCGAACTGTCACTCCTGGAGAGTGAAGGAAAATATCGAGCCCTGTTTGAGAATGCAGGCGACTCAATATTCATCCATGACCATGAAGCGCGGATACTGGCTGTCAATCCGCAGGCAAGTGAATGGCTTGGGTACTCTACGGCAGAGCTAATGTCTATGGCCATCTTTCAACTGGTCTCACCTGAACATGGCCAGGACACGCCGGATCATGTAGCCCAACTGATGTCGAAGGGCGCTCACCTTTTCGAAGCCGAAGCCCGACGCAAGGACGGGTCGTACGTCCCGGCTCAAGTGAGTGCACGGAAGATTGATTGGCATGGCACACCGGCAATGATGAGTACCTGTCACGATATCAGCGAGCGCAAACTGGCGGAGGACACCCGAATCAGATTCGAAGGGCAGCTCCTTCAAGCCCAAAAGCAGGAGAGCCTGGGAGTTCTGGCTGGCGGCATTGCACACGACTTCAATAACATCCTCATGGCCATCATCGGAAATGCAGAGCTTGGTCTGATGTGCGTCAACGGGGACTCGCCGGTAGTAGGGAACCTGCGGAGGATCGAACAGGCGGCGGCACGAGCGGCCGACCTAACCAAGCAGATGTTGGCGTATTCCGGAAAGGGGAGATTCGTCATTGAGAATATCAACCTTAACGAACATATAGAGAAAATGCTTCACATGCTGGATGTCTCCATCTCCAAGAATGCGTCGGTGAGGCTACACCTGCATCAGCCGCTCCCCTCGGTGGAGGTGGATGCCACCCAGATGAGCCAAGTCATGATGAATCTGGTCATTAACGCATCTGAAGCGATAGGAGACACTGGTGGTGTGATCGACATCACCACTGGTTGCATTGAGTGTGACAAAAATCACTTAAGGGATGTCTGGCTGGACGAGAGTCTGAGCGAAGGAAAATACATTTGCTTGGAGGTCGCCGACACTGGTTGTGGCATGAACAAGGAAACCTTGACGAAACTGTTTGATCCTTTCTTCACCACAAAGTTCACCGGACGCGGTTTAGGCTTGGCCGCTGTGCAGGGAATTGTCAAAGGGTATAAGGGTGCCATCAAAGTCAGCAGCGAGCCGGGTCAAGGGGCGACCTTCAAGATTCTGCTGCCAGCAAGTGGCCATGCTGCCGATTTGCCCCATCCCGAAATTGCCTCAGGTGACCTAACGACGCGCGGAACAGTCCTGCTGGTGGATGATGAGGAAACAGTGCGCAGTATCGGGTGTCAACTGCTTACTGCGTTGGGGTTTACACCCATTACCGCCAATGACGGGTTGGAAGCGCTCAGCATCTTCAAAGCGACGCCTGGCATAGCCTTTGTGATTCTTGATCTAACCATGCCCCGCATGGACGGGGAGAAGTGCTTCGGCGAGTTGCGCCAGTTGGACCCCATGGTCAAGGTGATCATGTCGAGTGGTTACGATGAGCAGGAGGTCACGCAGAAATTCATTGGCAGGGGTTTGTCAGGATTCATCCAAAAGCCCTACAAACTGTCAGAGCTGAGGAACACGGTTAAGGCAATAGTATAAGTCCTTGGATGATTCGAGCCGATGTCCACGATTGACGAAGGCAAAGAACGGACGGTCGAGGTTCGACTGGACGCGGCACCTCAGGTCCGGAAATCATTGGGCGGGGCCGGGGGCGGACCAGGGCAACGCATTGAGATGACGCAGCGAGGTCCGAAAAATAGCGCCTTTTCGACCCTTGGACGTGGGTTTTAGCCGGCAAAGGGGTCCCAATGGCTGCTGCGGACCTGAGCTCCCTAGTTGCCGGGGACCGCAGCGATTTCCCCTACCTGGCGGCGAAATTCGCTACCCTCTTGCCTCAGGGCGTCAAGTAGCGGCACGCCCCCCTCGAGTCCTCCCCCTCGTGCGAGCGATTCAAGCTGAAGTGCCACGGCATGCACCCGCAGGGCGCCGATATTGGCCGACGATCCCCCTATGGTGTGCGCCTGGACACGCACCTGGTCGATGTCGGCTGAGAGCAGTGCGTCGGAAAGCAGCGCCAGGTGAGGGTCCAGGGTCTTCAGGTAGAGCCCGATGAACTTTGCAATGAGTGCCTCATTGCCGCCCAGGCGTCCCACCAGTCCGCCGCGGTCGAAAACCGGCGCGGCTACCGCTGCGCCAGGCAGCTCGCCGGCGGCGGGGAGGCTTTGAACCGCGGGCGCGGGACCTGCCAGGGACCTCCGCCGTAGCTGTCTCCTGATGGCGTCCGCAATCTCCTCCCGATTGACCGGCTTGGATACGTAGTCGTCCATCCCGGCGCCCAGGCACTTTTCGCGGTCGCCCTGCATGGCGTTGGCCGTCATGGCGATGATGGGGAGATGACCGCCGCCGGTAACTTCCAGCTCCCGTATCCGTGCGGCAGCCCCGTAGCCATCCAGCACCGGCATCTGTACATCCATGAACACCAGGTCGAACGGTTGCCGGCCAATCTCGGCGACGGCATCCTCGCCGTTGACCGCCAGGGTCACCAGATGCCCCATTTTCTGCAAAATGATCCGGCCCAGCTCGCGATTCAGCTCCACGTCGTCCACCAGCAGAATCCGGCAGCGCTCCCTTTGCTCCCGCAGCGAATGGCGGGTGACCGGTTCGCTGCTGGAAAGGGGGGCGCCGCTCAGGATCGCCTGCAGCGCTTCGTGCAGTAGCTCGTGGATAACCGGCTTGATGAGGAACCCTTCGACACCCAACTCCTGGCACCTCTGAGCGTCGCCTTTTTGCCCGGCGCTCGAGATGACGACAACCTTCATGGTGCGGTTGGCCGGCTCGCCGCGCACTGCCTGCACGAGTCCCCAACCATCCATCGCCGGCATGCGGGCGTCGGTAAGCAGCACGTCCGGCAACTGGCCCTTCGACCTGAGCGTTCCGAGCCGTTCCAGCGCCTCGCGGCCGTCGGCCGCGACCAGAACGCGCATCCCCCAGCCGGAGAGGAAACCCTCCAGCATCCGGCGGTTCACCTCAATATCGTCGACGATCAGGGCGCTGCGCCCTTCGAGGGCGCATGCCGTCGGGGCGACAGGCAGAGCGTCGCCCTGTGTGGCGAACTTTGCGGTAAAGTAGAAGCAGCTCCCTTCCCCCGGCGTGCTGGTAAGGCCTAGGGAGCCGCCCAGCATCGCGACGATGCGTTTGCAGATTGCCAGGCCCAGACCGGTGCCGCCGTAAATCTTGGTGGTCGAGGCATCGGCCTGCTCGAAGGCTTCGAAAATCCTGTGCTGCTTGTCCTCCGGGATGCCGATGCCCTGGTCGCGCACCTCGACGCGCAGCAGCACCTCGTGCGCGTCCTCCTTTTCGAGGGTGACGAACACCCCGACTTCTCCCTTCTCGCTGAACTTGATGGCATTGCCGACCAGGTTGATGATGACCTGGCGCAGTCGAGTCGGGTCGCCCAGCAGTCCGTCGGGGAGATCCGCTGCCACGTGGTACACCAGCTCGAGCCTCTTCTCGGCGGCCCGCATGGCCAGGCCCTGCAACGCGTATCCCACACTGCTGCGCAGCATGAACGGCACCGTCTCCAGTTCCATCTTGCCTGACTCGACCTTGGAGAAGTCGAGGATGTCGTTGATGATGCCGAGCAGGTTCTGGGCCGACTCTTTGACCGCCTTGCCATAGAAGCGCTGTTCGTGGTTGAGCTCGGTTTCCAGGATCAGTTCCGTCATGCCGAGCACCCCGTTCATCGGGGTGCGGATCTCATGGCTCATGTTCGCCAGGAACTCGCTCTTGGCCCTGCTGGCAGCCTCGGCGGCAAGTTCCGCGACCTTGATCTGGGTTATGTCGTGAATCAGGGCATAGAACCCCCGGACCTCTCCGTTCTCGAGGTCGGGTGCATACCGTATTTGGAAGTAAGCGGCGGCATCGAGACCGGAAGCGGGGACGTCGGCCGTGAACAGTTGCGGCTCGCCCCGCAGCACCGCTTCGATATACGGGCGCCGCCTGGCATAACGCTCTTCGCCCAGGACCTCCCGTATTTCTTTCCCCTGCAGGGCGCCCGGTGCAAAGCCGTAGAGAGCGTGCATCTTGTTGTTCCCGAATTTGCAGCGGAGGTCTCGACTCCAATACCCGATCAGGGCAGGCATGTTGTTCAGTATGGACTGCAGGTCCCGTTCGTGCTGCCTGCGGACGGTCTCGGCTTGGGTCCGGACGGTCAGGTCCGAGAAGGTGATCACGGCCCCGGTGATCTCGCCGTTCTCGACGCTGGGGTATGAGGAGTATTCCACCGGGAAGGAGGTCCCGTCCTTGCGCCAGAAGACCTCGCTGTCCAGGTGGCATCCTCCCACCCCCGACTTGGCACGGTAAATCGGACAGTCCTGCACCGGATACGCCGAGCCGTCGGCGTGGCTGTGGTGCATGAGGTCGTGCATGTCCCTCCCCAGGCATTCGTGCCGGGAGAATCCGGTCATTGCCAATGCCGCCCGGTTGATGAAGGTGCAGCGGCCCGACATGTCTATGCCGTAGATCCCCTGATCCGTGGTCTGCAGCAGCAGATTGATCTTGTCCGCGTATTTCTGCATGGCGATGGTCTGCTCGTTGAGTCCCTGCTCGGTGCGTTTCAGGTCGGCGACGGAATGTTCCAGGGTGGCTTTTGCCTGGTTGAGGAGCGCGGTGCGTTCCCGGACCAACTCTTCCGCCCGGTCCCGGTTGGACTGCAGCCCTTTCAGGTAGAGAGCCAAAAGGAAGGTGATCAGCAGGCCGATGGGGGGGATGGCCAGGAACGACAAGGAGGTGTTCTGGTTGCGGTACGCCGCAGTGGCGGTCAGGTTGAGACCCCATTGGCGGCCGGCGAACTCGAACCGGTGCTCAAGCGTCGGCAACGGGAAGAACCACGATTTCAACGGGAGGGTCCGGTTCATCGCTGCTACGTTCTTTGGTTTCCAACTGGAAAGGAGTCGTTCTTCCGGCGCCGCCGCCGAGAGGTCGCACAGGGAGGTGTCCAGCGGAAGCGCCGCGGTTTGCCTGAGGGCGTTGTCGAGCATGTCGCCGGCGCGGAATACGCCCAGCGTGAAGCCTCTGACGGCTCCCCCGGACGACCTGACCGGGATGAAGACCAGGAAGCCGGCCTGGTTTCCTTTTTCCTGCACCAGGGTGATGCGGGCGGTGGCCTGCGGTTGCCCGCGCCGTACGGCTGACTCGATCGCAGCAAGCCGGACGGGGTTCGAGCCGAGGTCAAAGCCGACGGCCTTTTCATTCCCCCTGAGCGGCTCGACATAATAAACCGGATAGTAGGTGTTCCGGCGCGCGGCGGCGATGATGGCGCCATCGGGGGCGCGCTCCTTGATCCGGAAGGCGCCCAGCCCCTCCCGCACGGCACCCGTCTCCAGGGGGGCGCGCAGGTCGGAGGTGACCGCGGGGACCCATTCCACGGCCTGAACACCCTTGCGCCCCAATATCGGCTGTACAAATGTATCGAATGAATCCTTGGTGAGGGAATCGGTTCTCTCCAGGAACCGGTGCAGCGCATCAAGATCCAGTAGCTGGACGTCAAGGTACTCTTTTATTATGTCGGCGCGCATGACTGCATCGCGGCGGAACCGTTCCTTATATTCACGCGAGGTTACCTGCAGCGCCCATCCCGAGATGAGAGCCGTCAGCAAAATGCCCGTCAGGAACACCACGATGAGCATGCCGCTTAGTCCGCTTTGTGACGTCAACCTCGGGTTTGATTCCGTGCCAGTCATAGAGGAGTACCCGACCCATTGGATTGAAGCTGAGCGCTTCAATATGGTAATCGGGAAAATCGCGGAATGATTTAGTATTTTGTCAAAAAATGGGAGTATTATAATGCCGATGGGAGGCCAGTCGAATGGTTAGCGACCTGACCATTCTGAATATGGTGCCGGAAATTCTCTCCCGGCAGGGCTGCACCGTTTTGCAGGCCAGTACTCCGACCGAGGCTTCCCATCTGACGAAGCAAAATGTCGGCGAAATCCAGCTGCTCGTCACCGATGTGATCATGCCGGAGATGAACGGCAAGGACCTCTCCCTCACTATGAAGGCCTGCAACCCGGGAATCAAGTGCCTCTACATGTCCGGATACCCGGCCGACGTGATTTCGCACTCACGGCGTGCTGGACGATGGAGTGAGTTTCATCCAGAAACCGTTTTCGCTCAAAGACTTGGCTACCAGGGTGCGCGAGATATCGGACGGCTGATGCCAGCTCACCCCCGCAGTAAACCCAGGTACCTCCAGTACGGCACCGACACCGCGACGGAAAGCGCGACAATGGGGATATGGAGCAACGCCAGCTTCAGGGTGTCTTCGTGGTGGAACAGCTTGCTTCCGGTCGATTTCCATACGTTTCGATAGACGCTGTTCTGCTGCTTCAGCAACCAGGGGTTCGCCGAGGCGAGGATCACCAGGCCGGACACCAAGGGGCTCACCCCGATGCTGGTCAGGATCGGCACGACGGCAAGCATGCTGACCAGGATCCCCGGGGTCAAGGGGAGCGCGCAGCGTATCAGGTGCACGGTGAGGCTCACCACCACCAGGGAGACGGTTATGCTGCCGGTAAAGAGCTCGAGGTAGGGGCTGATGGCCTGCACCAGGACCTTGTCGAACCCGCTGTCCGTGATGATGTCCCCGAAACCGACCATCCCCCCCAGTGACAGCAGAAAGCTCCAGTCCATGTCGGTCCGTATGGAGTGCTCGTCGATCACCTGGGTGGCGAACACGATGATGAACCCGATCAGCGCCACCCACGCCTCGTCGACGTGATGCCAGTGCTCCGTCGAGAAGCCGAGGAGGGAAAGGGCGATGGTCGCCAGGGTGATCTTCTCCTTGGCGGTCATCGGCCCGAGGGTCTTCAGCTGCGCGTCGAGCACCTCCACCTGCTGGGAGGTGGGGGCTTCCGGGCGGTAGAGCAGGGTTATGGCAAGGTAGGAAAGGAGAAAAAACAGCGTCCCGAAGGGAAGCGCAGCCAGGAGCCAGGAGCCCCAGGTGACGGAGCGCTGGACCGCCGCCGGCATGAGTCCCAGCACGAAGGCGCAGGAGGCCGTGCCGTTCAGGAACACGAAGGACATGTGCCCGAAGCCGAGCAGGCATGCCATGGCGATGCCGACCGCGGGGGGGGGTGTCCTTCTTGAAGCGCATGGTTTCGCTCATGGTGAGCGCCACCGGACTGGCGAGGATGGACCTGGCGTAGGCCGACGGGACGAGCGGGGTGAGCAGGAAGCCGGCCAGGGCCAGGGCGAAGGTCTGGCCGAGATAGCCGGGGGGAAAGGCGCGCATGATCTTCAACGCCATGCGGTAGAGCAGGCCGGTGCGGAAGATGGCGGCGGAGAGGGCGAAGACCCCCAGCGCCAGGAACCAGTAGGGCTTGGAAAAGCCGGAGAAGGCCCGCTCGGGCGGGCTCACGCCCAACAGCACGGTGAACATCGGCAGGGAGAGGGATACGGCATGGTACGGGACGAGGTCGAAGGTCCAGACGACGGTGGCGGCCAGCAGCAGGTTGCCGAGGATGATGTGGTCCCGGGAAAAACCGGCCCAGTTCATGAGGAGGGCCGCCAGGGTGCACACCACTGCGCCGACCGCCAGGGTGACCGTTTTCCTGCCGAGGCTGAAACCTGCGCTCCCCCCCCGGGCCGCCGCGCCTTGCTCCTCCTCGTCCGGATAGGTGACCGTGTCGACCGTCGGCGCGTAGTTGGCCTTGAAGCGGCGGCTCGCCAGGAGGGCCGCGAAATGCACCGACAGGGACGGATGCTTGAGCAGCAGCTCGTCGAAATCCTCCTTGGCAAGCCTGAGCGCGGTCAGCTCGGTGGCGGCCTTCACGGTGGCGGACCTGGCGTCCCCGCTTAGCAGCGCCATTTCGCCGACGCACTGGCCGTGCCCCATGACCGCTATCTCCTGCTCTCCCTCCTCTCCATGCCCGCGAATCACCTGGACCAGCCCGCGCACGATGATGAACAGGGAGTCGCCGGCGTCCCCCTGCCGGAAGAGAACCTCGTCCAGCACGAAGCTGTTCAGGGTGAAGGACGGGATGACCTTGGCAAGCTCGATCCGGTCCAACCCTTCGAAGAGCGGTATGCTGCTGAAGTTCACCTTGTCGATGCTGTCAGCCATGGAGCGTCACCCGTATCCCGTCGACCCCGATCCCCCGCGGGATTCCCCCGGTACGGCCCGAAAGGGCGCCGACCGGGGGCGCTCCGCGCCTCGCGCGCCCGGAGGCGCTCCAGGCGCGGCGGGGCGGCGGCCCGCCGCCCGCTGCCCGCCGCGGGCTCAGCGCAGCGGCTCCGGGAGGGACTTCCTCTCGAATTCGGCCGGTTCCGCCAGCCCGACCTGCGACAGCAGGGAGGCGCGCTCCTGGATCAGCCCCGCGGCGCTCCCCGGCGCCGACTCGATCAGCCCGGTCAGCGAGCTCAGCGCGTCGTACCAGATGCCCGCCTCGGCAAAAACGGCGGGCGTTTCGGAGCCGTCCGCCCGTTTCAGCTTCTCCTGGAGCTCCGGCGAGGCGGCCACCAGCGTGATGATGCCGCCGGCGAGGATGTCCTTGGAGCGCTGATCCTGGTCCGTGACCAGGGTGACGAACCACCGGTACTGGACCCCCCGGCGCAGGTGCACGCCGTAGTCCGCCAGGCGGATGGCCTGAATCCCCTCCCGGCCGGGGCCCGGGACCACCTGCTCCAGCAGCGGGCTGACCGCGTTGCGCTCGATGACCGTGAGCTCGACCGGATGGGTGGTCGGCTTGGATATGTACCAGTACAGCCTCGGCTGGTCGGAGACCGTGAGCCCCGCGTGGTCCGGGACCAGCACCGAGAGGGAGAAGCTCTCCCGCTCGGATACCCCCCTGGTCCCCCCTCCGACCCGGCCTGCCGGCGCGCCGCGCAGCGGCGGCTTGTACAGCAGCGGCGCCGGCTTGGCGGCGGCCGCGGCGCTCCCCTTCTCCTTGGCTTGCTGGTCGGAGCGGACCTTCTCCGCCGCAGGGCGTGCCTGGCTTTTCTCCTTGGGGGGGTCGCCGTCGTTGGACGCCCCCAGGACCAAGGGGGCGAGCGCCATGATTGCCACCGATGCTGCCCGCACGAACAGTTTCATTGGTTTACCTCCCTGTTGCTGGTTTGCGCCGGGGGGGGCTGCCTCCCCAGCACCCGGTGCACGGCGATGCGCGCCTCTTTCCCCTTGAGGCTCAGCTCGCCTATGCCTTCGGTCACAAAGCGGTCGTCCAGATGCCGCAAGGTCGGCTCCCCGATCAGGATGCGACACGCCCCGTCCGTGCCGACCGCCTTGTCGTAGCTTTCCAGGCGCGCCGCGACGTTGACCGTGTCCCCTACCGTCGTGTACTTGAGCCGCTGCGCGCTCCCCAGAAGACCGGTCACCACCTCCCCGGTGTAGATGCCGATGCGGGTTCCCATCGCCGGCAGCCCCCGCTCCGCATGGAGCGCGTTCAGGCGCAGCAGCTCCTTTTGCATGGCGAGGGCGCAGGCGACCGCGTTGACGGCGTCGGCGCTCACCTCCTGCGCGCTTAGCCGGGGGAGCGGCACCCCGAAGTTCGCCTTGATGCCGTCGCCGGCGTAGTCGTCGATCACCCCGCCGTGATCCATGATCAGCCGGGTCATCGATTCCATGTAGCCGTTCAGCCAGTCGATGAGCCCCTGCGGGTCCATCTGCTCCGAACGGGCGGTGAACCCCTTCAGGTCGGAGAAAAAGACCGTGACGGTCATCTTCTGGGAGCGGGGGCGGCCGTTGTTCATGAACTGGTCCCGCTGCTCCCAGATGACCTCGGCGATCTCCTTGGAGACGTGGCGCGAGAAGAGCCCCATCAACAGGGTGCGCTCCTGCTTCTCCCTGCTGGAAACCAGCGCGGTGACGACGCCGGCCGACAGGAACAGGGAGAGCGCCGGCGGGACCAGGGGGACCCAGAGCTGCTGGAGAAAGGCGAGGTAGGCGCTCGCCACCAGGAGGGTGAGCGCGCCGGCCAACAGCAGGGAGAAGCGCAGCGCCGAGCGGGTGCGCAGGCCGACCACCCCGCCGGCCAGGCTCCAGAGGAGGGTCCAGGCGCCCTTGGAGCGCCCCGGCAGCACGGCGGTCGGCTGCGCCCCGTCCAGGCCGATGCGCAAAAGCTGGCTCACGATGCGGCCGTGCAGCCTGACCCCCGGAATCTGCTGCGACTCGCCGAACCCCCGGCTCAGCGGGGTGTAGAAATAGTCCTTCACGCTGTCGGAGCTGACGCCGATGATGACCACCTTGTTCCTGACCGCGCCCGCGGGGACCTGGCCCGCCAGCAGCGCCGCCAGGGGGTAGGAGCGGAACCCGGCGCTGCCGCTCTCCTTGAAATCCAGCAGGAACTGGTAGCCCCGGTCGTCGGCGGCGACGTACCCCCCGTCGTCCCCCCCGAAAGGGGGGACCGTGCTCTCTCCCAGCCTGAAGTGCTGGGGGTTGGCCGGGTCGGGCCGCAGCGAGACCCCCTCGGCGTCCAGGTAGAACGAGGCGAGCCTCAGGGCGAAGGAACTGTAGACGTTCTTGCCGTCATCCAGGAACAAAAGCCCGCGCCGGACGATCCCTCCCCGGTCGACCAGTATGTCGTTGAAGCCGACCTGCTCGGGGTTGCTGATGACCGCGGGGGAGGAGACCCCGTGGCTGCCGAACATCCTGACGCCGACCACGTTTCTGTGCTCGTGGAAGACGCTGAACAGCCTCTGGCTGCCGGGCGGGACCAGGATGTCGCGGTAGATGTCGAGGCCCACGGCGCGCGGAGCGAACGTGAGCAGCCGCTCCGTCGCGTCCGCCAGCGAGGCGTCGGTCAGCGGCCAGCG
>Ga0316219_1003453_pt1 | contig 12780 bp, 10 predicted proteins | sample TBH18003PmetaG_FD_203635 | JGI IMG/M metagenome (GOLD analysis project Ga0316219, IMG submission 203635) | Freshwater microbial communities from Trout Bog Lake, Wisconsin, USA - TBH18003P | ecosystem: Environmental > Aquatic > Freshwater > Lake > Hypolimnion/Profundal zone | place: USA... | reverse complement strand
GGCCTCGAGGGCGGCGAAACCCTGATCCCCCACTGGGCGAAGCCCGAGACCCGCACCCGCTGGACCCTCCGCCTCCACGAAGTCGCCGGCCAGCGCGGCACCGCCAAGCTCCACCTCGCTCCCGGCTGGAACGCCCAAAAAACCGACCTCCTCGGCCGCAAACTCGGCGCCTCCCTGCGCAACGGTCGCCTCGTGTTCGCGCCCTACGAAATCATCAGCCTGCGGCTGACGAAAACGTGACCCCGCTTTCAGTAACCACGATTCAATCATTCATGGACATTGAGGAGAGAACCCATCGGATTATAGCCGGTGTTGTCGGCGGTGTGGTCGGGGCGATCCAACTGTTGGCAATGGCTTGGCTCGATGAGCAGACCAGCAGGCCCTTCCCCAAGGAGGATTGGGCCCAGGGGGCATTTGTTTGCCTTTCGGTGCTTCAAGTCTTTGCCGTGATCGCGCTTACGATGTACCGGGTGTCCCCCTGGGTCGCCCGCTTCCTGGGCAATACCTATGAGGCCGACAGCATCGAGGTGGAAGGCGTGACGCGCCGGGTCGTTTTTCAGTGGGCCGCGACGATCATTATTTTTCTACAGAGAGCCGTCGTCGTCGTGTCCGACTGGAGGGTCTCGAAGGAAACAGCCTTTGCCTTGGTGATCGCTCTTCTCCCGCTCCTAATTCCCTCTCCTCCAAAGTTGAATGCCAGCTAGAGCCTGACCGACGGGGGTCAGGCCATGTGGTGTATGGCCGTCCCCTAGCTGCGGTCCAGTTTCTCGCTCTCGATCGCGCGGTAGATGTAGGCGTTGATCTCGCGCTTCATGGCCTTCAGCTCCTCGGCCATGGGCGGGTAGCTCGCGAGCAGCGACTCGGAGAATTCCTTGATCAGCGCCGTCATCGTGGCCTGGATCCCGCGGCTCATTTCCAAATCCTGCGGGGTCGGGGCGAACGCCGCGTCGGTCATGCCGCTGTCGCGGTATTTGTTCAACTTGCTCTCGAGCGGCAGCAACTGGGCCTGGCAGTCGATCAATTGCGGCAGGATGCGGTTGATCAGCGGATCGTAGAGGCGGCGGATCTTCGAAATGGAGCCCATCAGGCGCTGCTCGAGTTGTTCGTCGCGCAGGTAGATGGAGACGCGAACGGCCCCGATCTTCACCTTCAGGAAGAGTTTCCGTTCCTCCTCGTAAAAGGAGTTCGCCGTCGCCTGCGAGGGCGTGCGGCCGCTGAAGTCCGTGAGACCGCCCAGCAGGCAGTCCTCCCACTTGACCAGCGCGACGCGAAAATTGACGAGATCGCCGCGCTCCTCGTTGCGCAGCTCTTTCTTCAGGTCGAGCGAAGTTCGGGCGATGTCGCCGATCCGGGTTTCGACGCTGTCGATTTTCTTCTCGATGATCAGCTTCAGGAAGTAGCCGAGCACGAATAGGCCCAGCACGAGCGGGGACACGTTTTTCGAGAAATCATAAAATTCTTGCAGGGTCACGGGGAAGGCGGGTGCGTGCAACCGGTAGGCCCAGCGGCGGGCTTCGTCGAGCGCTAAGGGGGCGCGACCCGTGGCATGACGGCGCGCTTAGTCCAATCCCGACCTTCCGGGGCCCGCACAACCCATGGGCCAGGCCATTGATCGCGGGGATTGGCCATCGGTCCGCTCCTGGGTTGCTCCGCGGGAGCGCGACTCCAAGGTGGCTTCACCCCATGAAATTTACCCCTTCCTTCCCGCCAGGCGCTGCTGCCGCCTCGGCCACGTTATGAAGACCTTCGCGGCGAGGCGCCCCGTGGTTTTCTCGGTCACGGCCATCGTGGCAGCCCTGCTGGTCCTGAAGCTGGGCGCGTGGGGATTGAAACAATGCATGGCGGAGCTGCCGGCGCGCCTCTTGGCGGAACTGATGTTCTGCCTGGTCGCGGTCGCGTATGTCTCGGCCCTGGGCTGGTGGCGGGAAGTGGGCTTCCACTGGCCGAATAGCATGCGGGGCTACGCGGCTTACCTGCCCTGGCTGGTGCTGCCACTGCTCGTGGTGCTGGGCGCGGGCGTGCGTACGGCGACTGCGGACCGCGTGCTCGGCTACGCGCTCTTCTGCCTCATGGTGGGTTTCGCCGAGGAAGTGCTGATGCGCGGCGTCGTGCTGAAGGTGCTCGCGCCCGGCGGCGTGATGCGCGCGGTGATGGTCTCGTCGCTGCTCTTCGGGGTGATGCACCTGAGCGGGCTGTTCAACGGCCACGCGCTGCAACCCAGTCTCGTGCAGGTCATCTACGCGACGTTCATCGGTATCGGCTTCGCCGGACCACGGCTGTATTCCGGCAGCATCCTGCCCGCGATCCTGCTGCACGCGCTGGTGGACTTCGCCGATGGCATCGCGCGCGGCTACACCTTTGCCGCGCCGAAGGAAATGAATCTGCATGACGCGGGCGGCACGATCATCGTCACCGGCCTCTACGCCCTCTACGGGTGGTGGCTGACCCGGCGCAGCGTCGCCCGCGGTGCCACCTAGGGCGGCCTGACCCTTTCCTCTCCCCCATTCACGGGCAACACTGATCAATTCCATTCCGTCCAGAATTTAAACAGGAGGAAACGGAGGAAGCAGAGCACACATGAGTGATTCTCCGCTCACTCCGTTTCCTCCTGTAATAACAATGGGCCGATCAAATTCCGTAAGCCTGATCCGTGCTTTTGGGTGTCATCCGTGGTTAAAAAAGGATTGGAAGATCGGGCCTCGCCCCCTCCCACCTCCGGGCTGGCGCTCGGCGAAGGCTCTTCGTAAACGGTAGCCCGCAATTATGAACAAGACCCGCCTGGAGGCGTTCAGCGACGGCGTCCTCGCCATCCTCATCACGATCATGGTGCTCGAGCTGAAGGCGCCCCATGCCGGCACGTTCGAGGCCCTGCGCGAGGTCGGCCTGCCCTTTTGCGCCTACCTGCTGAGCTTTCTCTACCTCGGCATCTACTGGAACAACCACCACCACATGTTCCACGCGACCAAGGTCGTCAGCGGCAGCATCCTGTGGGCGAATCTCCACCTGTTGTTCTGGTTGTCCCTGATTCCCTTCGTGACCGACTGGATGGGCGAAAGTCACCTGTCCGCGCTGCCCACCGCGGCCTACGGCACGGTCCTGCTCCTGGCCGCAGTCGCCTACTGGATCCTGCAGCAGTGCATCCTGTGCCAGGAAGGGTCCGCCTCGCTTCTCGCCCGGGCCGTGGGCCGCGACCTGAAAGGAAAACTCTCTCCCGTGATCTACGCCGCCGGCATCGCCGTGGCCTTTTGGCACGCGTGGATTTCGGCCGCGCTCTACCTCGCCGTCGCACTCATCTGGCTGATCCCCGATCGCCGGATCGAGCGGGAACTGGCTAAACACGAAACCGCGGAATGAGTGCCACGCCATGAAACCCACGACGCCGTCTGAATATCTCGCCGCGCTGGATGAGCCCCGACGCTCTGAGCTGAAGTCGCTCCACGCTGCGATCCGCAAAGCCGCCTCAAAGCTCAAGCCCTACCTCGCCTACCGCGGCACAATGATCGGCTACGGGCCGTATCACTACGTCTACGCCACCGGCCGCGAAGGCGACTGCCCGATCGTGGCCCTCTCCAGCCGCGCGCAGTATGTCAGCGTCTACGTTGCGGGTCACCGCCACGGCAAGAGCATCGCGGAAACGGCGAAGTCCAAGCTCGGCAAGGTTTCCGTCGGCAAGGCGTGCATCCGGTTCAAACACCTCGAGGATCTCAATCTCCCTGCTTTGCTCGATCTCCTCCGGGAAGCCGCGCCGCTCCTCGACAACGGCAGCACCGATTTTTCGCTCTGAGCCGCCCGCCACGGAGGTTTGGCCACAAAGAGGCACAAAGACTGGCCCGAGCTTCGTAACTACTCTCCCGCGCGCCTATAGGCGCAATGGAGGCTCTGCCGCAGCCCCGAGGCCCTTCGTGCCTCTTTGTGGCCAATGCGTATTACAACAATTCGAGCTTCACCCGCACCTCGAGCTTCCCGCTGAGGCCGCGTTGGGTGAGCGTCAGGCGGGGCTGGGTCTCGGCGTGCAGCGTCGCCACGAGGTAATGTTCCTTGCGCTCCTGCATCACGGTCTTCCACACCGGCTCCTCGAGCGGCAGCTGCTCGACCGCGGCCTCCACGCCGGCATCCCACGTGAGGATCGCACGGCCGCGACGACCGGTGATCACGGCGCGGCTATTCTTCGCATCGAGCGCGATCGGCAGTGTCGTGGTCCAGTGAAACGCCACGCCGTCGCCGCGCTCCAGCGCCCAGTCATCGGTGATCGTAAGCTCGGCGGGCGCGGGTGAATCCCACGCGCGCGTCCGGCGCGTGAACCAACTCTCCCAACCCGCGGCCAAATCCATCGTCGCGTGAAACTCCGCCGCGTCGCCCCGCGCCCGCGGCGTGATGTCCGCCAGGATCGGGTTGGCCGGACGTGGACGCGCCCCCGCGGCAACCGGCACGAGCATGTTGTGGCGCTGGGCGTGCTTCAGCACGTCGGCGAGCGGGTTGCTGTAGTCGCAGCTGCCGAAATCCCGCGCAAACGCGTCGCCGGCGAACTCGAGCACGAACGACCCCTTGTCCTCGTGCGTGTGCGACGCCCCCGCCTGGTTGCCCATCAGGAAAAGCTTCACCCATTCGCCACCGAGCTTCCGGTGCGACGCGACCTGGCCGATCTTTGGCATCTCGACGAGCGGCCGGAAATCCGGCGCCTGCGCGGGGACTTCGCGGAGGAGATTCTGCGCCAGCAGCGTCATCGGCTGGCCGCTGCTGCGCGCGATCGACTTGTGAAAAACCGTCACCCAGTGCGACTCCGGCATGAGCCACGCGAGGAACGCTGCGCCTTCCTGCGGGATGTATTGCGCGTCGCAGATCAGGATCATCGAAAGATCGTCCGCCGTGCTCACCAGCACCTCCGCCATTTGCGCTGTCGCGCCCATCGCGGACGGGATCAGTTCGCGCGCCACCTTGCCGCGGGCGCGGGCGTAGTAGTAGCACGTGAGCATCGCCTGCCGTGCGGTGAACGTGAAATACATCGGCCCCTCGGTGTAACCGCCATCGGGCAGCAGGATCTTCGCGAGGTTGTCGTAGAGGTCCGCCAGCGCGAGGTCGGTGTAGGGCGCGACCCGCGACGCCGCGGGCTTCGGATACGGCTTCCAGCACGCGGGCATCGCGCGCTCGAGCACGAGGTAGGCATACATTCGCCCGGGCATGAACCACGCCGTCTGGTTGCACCAAAAAAGGTATTCCCACCACCAGGAGTTGTAGTTGTTCGTGCCCTGCCCTTCCTCCGCCAGCCGCCGCAGGATCAGTTCGCGGCCGTAGTCGGTGAACCACTCGCCGCAGAGGTCGAGGATCAAGGCCAAATCATACATGACCAGGCTCGGCACAAACGCCCGGTGCTCCCACTTGCAGCCGGTCAGCCAGCTCAGGAATGACGGGTCCCAGCGCGTGCTGTGCGCGAGGCACATGGCGTAGCGGGCGGCGAGCCGGCCAAGCCGTTTGTCACGGAACAGCACCGAGGCCTGCGCGGCGTTCGCGCCGTGCGTGAGCAGGTGCTTGCCGTAGTCGCGGTCGCGGGGGAACCGCATGTCGTTCCAGAAATTGACATACTCCGTCGTCATCTTCTCCGGCACGAGCCGGGTGGCGTCGCTCGCCAGTTCCCACAGCGGTGACGCCTGCGGTCCGCCCGCCTGCGCCAGCCGCGCCCGCGCCTCCGCCAGTTCCGCGCCCGTAAGGTGCAGGCCGTAGACCGGCTCAAACGTCGGCTCGAAGCTGTCCGGCTGGAGATAATCCTCCCACCGCTCGTCGAACCGCTCGAACTGCCGCAGGTACCGCTGCAACTGCCCGCCGTGCTGCAGGCCGATCCAGTTCAACCAGCCAACGACACCCACGGGCGACGCCGGAGAGACGTAAATTTCCAAGGTCAGCCCCTTCACCCGCTTCGCGCCGTCCAACGCCAGCAGCACCTCGCGCTTCCGGTGCTCGAAGGGCGTGCTGCGCATCCGGCGTTGACCGGCGTCGGTTTCCGCCACCAACGCGACTTCGGCGCCGGGCGGCGCCACCAGCGAGAACATCATCGCCTCGTAGTCGCTACAGTCCACATCCAGCGCCCGGCTCATCCGCAGCGCGGGCGTGGCGGCGTCGGCGGGCGGTCGCTGCCATTCGTAATGCACGAACGACCAGCTCTGCGCGACCTGCAGGCCTTCCGCGCCACCTTCGTGCACCGTCCACTTCGGGAGGCCGCTGAGTTGTTCGTCGAAGAACGCCTCGAAAATCGCCTCGGCCGAATTGATGGGGGTGAGCTTCATGCGCCGTCGAAAATTTTTCATTTCTTTTCACTGGTGGCGAGCGGCGAGTCCCCGTCCGGATGCGATTTTGGCCCAGCCCACGTGCCTCGTCCTGCTCCTTCCTGCTCCTTCCCGCTCCTCTCCTTCTCGCCTCGCCCCGCCCCTCCGGGCCCCAAGGGCGCCGCCAGCCTCGTGGCTTTTCACTTAATAGGTGAAAAAGCCCGGGGCCATGGGCAAACGATCGGGTTCGTCTCTGGTCGACCAACATCCGCTACCGCCCCGAATATACGGAAAGAATACGCCACGGCTTTTCACTTAATACGTTAAAACGCCCCAGAATCCGGGAAATGTCACTCTATGCCATGGCCCGGGTGGATCGGGCGCTTCGACGCATGGATCCTTTGGTGATCCTCGCCGAGGAGCTGGCTCGCGCGGCCCGCCGGACCCACAACAAATTAACCCGCCGTCGTCGCGGCTCAACCCGGCGGCCGGGCGCCGCAACCCCGCTGTGGAATGCCCTGGTCCACTCCGTCGCACCGCTCCTGCGGCCTTGGGGCGAGCAATCCCGGCTGGCCCGCATCCTGGGCGTGCCGCCCCAGCGAGTGCATGACTATTTTGTGCGCCGCACCGCGGCACCCGATGCGGAACGCACGTTGCAGCTTATGCACTGGCTGGTGCTGCGGCGCCAGGGCCTGAACCCGGGTTAACCCTGCACCGGCTTCGAATCTGGGACGCGGCTTTTCACTTATTGAGTGAAAATAGGTTTTTTCGCTAGTGGCGGGCGGCGGTCTGCGCGTAGGCTCGCCGTCCCCGCCCCAACCCTGACCCTTCGCCCCATCATGGCTGAACCACCGCTTCGCTACGGCATCATCGGTGCCGGTGTCATCGCCAACTACATGGCCCGGGTCTTCACCGAGGGTCGCGGCTCCGTCGCCGTCGCCGTGTCCGACGTCAATCCCGAGGCCGCGCGGAAACTCGCCGACCTCGTCGCGGTGAAGAAGATCTACCCCGACTACCACCAGCTCCTCGCCGATCCGGAAGTGGACGCGGTCTACATCGCCACGCCACCTTTCCTGCACAAGCCGATGACGATCGCCGCCCTGCGCGCCGGCAAACACGTGCTGTGCGAAAAACCTTTCATGCTGAACCAAGCCGAGGTGCGCGAGGTCATCGCCGCCCAAAAGACCGTGCCCCACCTCAAGGTCCTCTGCGCCTCGTCGCGCTACCACGGGGCCGGCATCGCCCTGAAGGCGCGCGCGATGGTCGCGAACCGCGAGTTGGGCGAACTCTACCATGTCTCCTACACCCAGGTCACCGGCGCGCCGAAACCCGGCACGACCCTGCCCTCGTGGCGCAATGATCCGGCGAAAAATGGCGGCGGGATGACCTATGACTGGGGTCCGTACGACCTCGACTGGCTCAGCTGGGTGCTCGGCGACCTGTTCCGGCCGCGCGTGGTCTTCGGCACTATGGGCAACTACTTCCCGCTCACGCCGGAGCGCGTGCCGCCGTGCCTCGGCGTGGACGGCCATTATTGCGCCCAGCTCATCTGCGAAGGCGGACTGACCATCCTGTGGGAACGCCGCGCCGCCGAGCACGGCCCGTCCCGCCACACTATCGAGCTGCGCGGGAAAAAGGGCGGCCTCGACACCTATTTCATGCCGATGCCCGAGAAGCCGGGCCTGCAGCACTACGCCTACGTCGGCACGGACGAGCTGAAGACCACGGTGCTGCCGGACGCCCCGCCCAATTGGGACGATGCCATCGTCCATCCCATCCGCGAACTCACCGCCGCCATCCGCGAAAACCGCGCCCCGTCCAACACGCTGGAGGACAACCGGCGCATCCACGGCGTGATCGACGCCCTCCTCACCTCCGCCCGCACGCAGCAGGCGGTGAGGATCGCGGACTGACGACGGCGATCAGTTGAGAGTTGAAAGCTGAAAGTTGAAAGCGTCGGCAAACAAAACCTCCCGGTCATCTGAGGACGTCAGCTCGCAAGGGAACCGAAGGCTCGTCCGGTCTTTCAACTTTCAACTAGCCCCATCCCATGCCCCCGCTCAATCCCCTCTACCTCTTCAACAACCACTTTGCCGGCCACCGCCGCAATTATCCGTTCCGCACACGGCTCGCGATCGCGGCGGACCTGGGCTTCGACGGCTATGAGCTTCACCCAATCGAGCCCGACGACGACAAGTCCTGGAACGAGGCCGCCGCGGCGTTCAAGTCCAGCGGGCTGAAGCACGCGGGCATGTATGTCGTCGCCAAGGGCGCAACCGACGACGAATTCCCGAAGATCGACGCCGAGATCGAGCGTACGCGGCGCATCATTGACCGGCTTCATGCGATCGACCCGCACGCGTTCCTCAACTTCACCGTTTTCAGCAATCCCGCCGGCGCGAGCCCGCCCGACTATCGCGAGGCCGGCTCCGCCAAGGCCGAACCGCGTCACTGGGAACGCACCGCCCGCATCGTGCGCGCAGCCGACGACGCCCTCGCCGCGAAGGGCATGACCGGCAATCTCTACAACCACGTCTGGTTCATCATCGACACGCCCGCCGCCGAGCTGCGCGTGCTCAAGGAGTCAGGGGCCAAGGTCATCCGTCCCGGCGTCGCCATTTTTCACTCCCACTTTCACCTCGGCGTGCCCGATTTCGCCGAACTGATGGCGCAGCCCGGCATGGAGCGCCTCGGCTATTTCGCTGTGCTCAATGGCTGGCCGAAGCCCGCCGAGCCGTTCCGCACGCGCCCGCTGCACGACGGCAACATCGACATCGCCGGCGCGCTCGGCGTGCTCTGGTCCCGCGGCTACACCGGCCCGATCGTCTCGCAAGCCTACGACCTCGGCGGTGATCCCTACGAAACCGCGCGGCGTTCCCGCGATTACATCCGCGAGGTCCACGCCCGCTTCCTCCGCAACCCCGCGCTCAGCCCGGCCACATCGTGAGCAAAATCGATTTCCCGATCCATTTTACAGGAGGAAGCAGAGGAAGCGGAGCGCAGATCAGTTCCATTTCATCTACTCCGCTTCCTCTGCTTTCTCCTGTAAAAGTCCGTGTTCAAGCTCCATGAGCCCCGTCGTCAAAGTTGAAATCGGCCGCTTCGACTACCTAGTCGCGGGCGAATTCAAGTTCTTCGCACCCGGTCCCGACGGCCGTGTCACCCGGCCCAGCGTGCTCGTTCGCCTGACTGACGCCGACGGCCGCACTGGCTGGGGCCAGGCGGTGCCCGTCCCTTCTTGGACCTACGAGACGGTTGAAACGGTGATGACTACGCTGCGCCACTACCTCGCGCCACTCATGCTCGGACGCGACCCGGCCGACTTCGCCGGCCTCCACGCCGCGATGAACCACGCGATCCGCCCCGCGTTCTCCACCGGCCAGCCCCTCTGCAAGGCCGCGCTCGACCTGGCGTGCCACGACCTCGCCGGGAAACAGCGCGGCGTGCCCGCGTGGCAACTCTTCGGCGAGGTCGGTGGGCCGGGCGCTCCGTCGCACCTCAGTTCGGAGAAATCGCGCACGGAGCGCACGCTCCACCCCCTGACTTCGCTCACGCTCAGTTGGACGGTCGCATCGCCGAAGCCCGCCGTCATCGAGCAGCAACTCGCCGAGGGCCGTGCCCGTGGCTATCGGAATTTCAACATCAAGGTCGGTTATCCGCAGTCCGCCGACTACGATCTCGACCTCGCGCGCCGCGTGCGCGCGTTCGCGCCGGACGGCTTTCTCTGGGCCGACGCCAACACCGGTTACACGCCCGAGCAGGCGCTCGCGATCGCGCCGAAGCTGCGCGCGGCCGGCGTGGACGTGCTCGAGTCACCGCTGCCGCCCACGGCGATCCGCGGCTACCAGGCACTGAAAAAGCAGGGTGCGCTACCCATCCTGATGGACGAAGGCATCGTCGGCCCGGAGGTCGCTGCGGAATTCATCGCGCTCGGCCTGATGGACGGCATGGCGCTCAAACCCGCCCGCAACGCCGGGCTCTGGCCGTCCGTGCAAATCGTCAACCAACTCCACGCCGCCGGCCTGATGGTGCTCGGTTCCGGTCTCACCGACCCGGATTTCTCGCTCGCGGCCGCCGCGCAACTCTACGCCTGGGCCGGCATCACCCGGCCGTGCGCCCTGAACGGCCCGCAATTTCTCGCCGATTCACTCGTCGGGAAAGCTCTCGCCCCGGCCCATGACGTGCTCGCCGTTCCCACCGGCCCCGGCCTCGGCCTCACGCCCGACGAGCGGGCCACGCGCTGCCTTGAAGTCGTCGCCAAGCCCTGACGTCAGAAGTTTGGCCACGAAGAGGCACAAAAATGTCGTCGGCTGCGAAGCAACTCTCCCGCGCGCCTATAGGCGCAATGGCGACTCCTTCGCAGCCCCAACGCGTTTTTGTGCCTCTTTGTGGCCAAAACGGATTGGCTGCAGAATTCAAAACTGCACCGACCACGCCGTCACATCCGCCGTGGCGATCAGCGGGAGCTTGCGCACGCCGCTCACATCCGGAACCCCGGCGATCATGATGAAGCCCGATTCGCCCGTCGGTCGCAGCAGCTTGCCCGAGAGCGTGCGAGTCGCGGCGTCCCAGCGCACGTCCGACAATTCCCGGCCACCGCTCTGGTGAAAACTCGTGCCCACCGGCCAGGGATGTGGCCGCGGTTTCCGCAGCACGACGAGTTTCACCGACGGGCCGTGAAAGCCGATGTCGAACAGCCCCGGCCCTGACTCCTGGATCGGATTCGCGAAGTCGCCCGGGTGACGGTAAGACGACGCCGGCCGCTCCATCCGCGGAATCACGCCGAGAAATTGGCCGGACCAGAATTCGTAGGCCCAGAGTTGCGCCTTCGCCGGCAGGCCGAGCCGCGTCAGCTCGACTTGGAATCGCCGCGCCAGGTTCACCCCCGAGCCAATCTCGGCCGCGGGCTCGCTCCAGTTGCAGACCGCCACGAGCGTCCATTCATCCCAGTCCGCGCGCACCGGCAGGGTCCAAATCGTGGCGCCGCCAGGCTCGCGCTCCGCCGGCGTCTCCCGCGCCAGCAAGCGCGCGGTCTTCGCGTCCGTTTTCTCCTTCGCCTTGATCAGTGTCAGGTACGGAACCGTGCCGGTTTTGACGGGGTGAAAAAGGTCCACCGGCGTCGCCGGCGTGCCGTTTGGCGGCAGCGTCGCGAGCAACACCGCCCACCGATCCTCCGGCAGCGTCGTCAGGTCGTCGCCGATATCCACGTGGCCCGCGCCCATGAACGTGACGGTCGCGCGCATCCGCGCCTCCTCGAGCGTGCCGGGCAGGCCCACCACGAGGCATGACGGCTGCTGCAGCGCCCAGCGCTGTTTGAAAAGATGACAGGCATAGCTCGTGTAGACTTCGCGCAGGTGCCGCCAGCCGAGCCCCGTGTTGCCCGTGTCCATGTTCGCGTAACTCAGCGCGGTGATTCCCGCCGCCGCGGCGTCGGTGCCGGAGCAGTCAATCATCAGCGCCGTCTCGCCGGTTGAGTTCAGCGCGTCCTGCGCGATGCGGAACGCCTTGCGCACTGCCTCGATGGCGCGCGGATTCACCAGCCGGGGATCGTGCCGGTGGCGCAGCTTTTCGCCCGTGACGACGCCCGCGAAATCCCACTTCACGTAGCGCACACCCTTGTTGGCCAGCGCGGTGAAGTTATCCCGCAGCCACGCCTGCGCGCCGGGATGCGACACATCGAGCGCATACACCGGGCAAAACGGCTCCCAGAACCAGTGATAGTTGACGAACGGCTTGCCGTCGGCGCCGCGCAGCAGCCACTCGGGGTGTTCCTTCGCAATCGGATGCGCGTCCGCCACGCAGAGCACGCCCACCCACACGCCGAGTTCAAACGACTCCTTGCGCAGCTCGCCGCTCAGCCAGCCCAGCCCGTGGGAAAACCGGTCGTTCTCCTCGAAGTAAGTTGGGATGTTGTCCTTCTCCCAGCCCAGATCCAGCTGCAGGTATTTCAACCCCAGCTGCTCCAAGTGCCTCCCGCGCGCGACGCGCGCCGTCGCCAACACATTCTGCTCGCTCACACCAAGCCGGTAGGGATACCAGCTGCACCAGTTGGCGAGCGGCGGCGGCGCGGACGCGAAGTCGTTGCGCGACTTGATCCGGTCGCCATGCGCCCCGAGCAGCGCCAGCGGATCCGCGCCCGCCTCGATCACAAAATTTCCCAGCGCGAGGCTCTCCCCCGGCGCGAGCGGATAGTCGCCGCCATCAAAATCGATCGTGAACCGGCGGAAGGCCGGGACATTCACCACGGCGTCCGGGTCCTTCGCCGCGACCGACTTGGTCGCCCCGCCGTCGACATTGTCCGCGCCCGAGATTGCCCGTCCGGCCGCGAGCCGCATCCGCCCGCTGAGATTCGGCAGCCAGCGGTCCACGGTCTCGAAGCCAATCAGCAGGGAGCGCCGCGTCGCGGGATTGTAGAAAACCGTGTGATTATGGCTGGTGAACCCGCCCATCGTGGCGTCGAGCGCCTTCAGTCCGTCACTGCCCGTCAGCATCTGCCGCGGCGTGCGCACGCGGCCCATGTACG
>Ga0316219_1003450_pt1 | contig 12786 bp, 9 predicted proteins | sample TBH18003PmetaG_FD_203635 | JGI IMG/M metagenome (GOLD analysis project Ga0316219, IMG submission 203635) | Freshwater microbial communities from Trout Bog Lake, Wisconsin, USA - TBH18003P | ecosystem: Environmental > Aquatic > Freshwater > Lake > Hypolimnion/Profundal zone | place: USA: Wisconsin... | reverse complement strand
AGTAAAATGAAATATTCTTATGCTACGCCTAATGTTACCGCAACATTTGCAACCTCAGTTTCGGCAAACACAGGTGAAGTTACCTTTTCTTTAGACTCAGCCAATACGGCAAACATCACACCAGGACGTTATGTATATGATGCGGTTCTTTCCTACTACACAGGTAGCGGTCAAGCAAACACAGTCATCAGAATTCTTGAAGGTATCGCAGAAGTTGCTCCTGGCGTAACAGCGGGGTAATAAATGGCAACAACTAATCCACCTTCAACAGTCAAAGTAACAGTCGGTCAAAACACACCAAAAGTAACTACCGTAAATTATGGTGGTCAAAGAACTATTGCTGGCTCAACAGACTTGAGTCTTGCCGGTGCACAAGACGGTGATGTTATGGTTTACTCGTTAACTAACAAATTATTCACTGTAGAAAATATTGCAAACGCAATTACAGGAATAGATAACGGATACTTTTAATGTCATCAAATACAGTTAACGTACAGATACTAAGGTCTTATTCGACCGCACAACCAACAACCTTACTTGATGGTCAATTAGCGTATTCGTTTGCATCAAATACACTTTTCATTGGTTCAAATAGCAATCATGTTATTACTGTTGGTGGTTTAACACCTCTTTCAGGTATACAATCATCATATAATACCGCAAATCTTGCTTATGCACAAGCCAATGCCGCTTTTAATGCCGCTAATAATTCAAGCGGTGGTTTAGCAAATTCTGCTTATAATACGGCTAATGCCGCTTTCATACAAGCCAACTTAGCATTTGCTCAAGCAAATACTGGTGGGCAATCAAACACAACTAATGCCGTTTTTAATGTTGCTAACTTAGCATACGCACAAGCAAATGCGGCTTTTGCGGCCGCTAATGCCGCTGGTTCATCTAACAATGTTACTGCCGCTTATAATACTGCTAATCTAGCATATGCAGAGGCTAATGCGGTATTCTTAAAAGCAAACAACAATGCAAGTAATATTGCAATCATTTGGACTGAATCTAACACAGCGTTCAATCAAGCCAATGCATCTTTTGGTGTTACGAACTCGGCATTCACTCAAGCAAATTCTGCGTTCAATAATGCTAATGCGGCTTTCATACAAGCCAACTCTGCATTTACACAAGCAAACGTAGGTAACACATTCGTTAATACTGGTGGTACAGTTACTGGTAACGTTACAGTCTCAAAGAATTTAACTGTATCTGGCAACTTGTATGTACTCGGCAACTTAACTGCTATCAATACAACACAAGAAGAAACGAACGCACCGTTAATCTTCTTAGCAAACAACAATACATCTTCTGATACAGTTGATATTGGTTTTGTTGGTAATTATAATGCAACAGGTAATGCGTTCACTGGTTTGTTTAGAAACCCAACTCTTAAAGAGTATATATTCTTTCAGAACTATGCATCACCAATTGGTTCAAACAATTTAATTAATATTAGTGACCCAAGTTTTGCATATGCTAACGTATACTCAAGTTACTTCAAAGGTAATTTATTAAGTCACAATGTAGACGTATACTATTATTCTAACTCAGCCTTTACAACTGCTAATAGTGCATCAGCAAATACTGTTACGACTCAAGGTGTAGACAACACACAGAATACTAACATAGGGTATTCATGGACGACTGCAAATGCCGCTTTTGCAAATGCAAACTCTGCAATACTTTATCAAACGGCAATTAGTAATTCGGTAAATAGTATTGCTGTTGGTGGTGCACCTATACAAAATGCACAAACATGGTCTACATTTACCGTATCACAAGTCTTTGATGCTATTCTGTTCCCAACAATTGGTCCTACATACACAATACCAACAATTTCATTAAGTGGTACTGCATCAGGTACTGTAGAAGTTGGTTCAACAATCACTCAGACAATGACTCTGACTGGTACTAAGAATGATGCTGGTGCATTCCTTGCATTGTACATTCAACGTAACAGTTCAAACATTGCTACAATTAGTAGCCCATCAGGTACAGCAACAACTAATATTGCTTCACAGTATGGCTACAGCGATCCTAACAATCAAAACTACTATTACACATTAAGTAATACAGATACTGCAACTGCAACAACTGGCACATTTACATGGTCTGGTTACGGTAACTATAGTGCTGGTGTCGCTAAGTTAACAAACAAAGGACAAACAGATGCAAACGGTGCTCAAGTTCGTTCAACTGTTTACCCACAAGCCGCAAGTACAGGATTTGCATCAGGTTCTTATTCAGTAACCGGTATCTATCCATACTTTTGGGGTGTATCATCAACTCAACCAACTGCGGCAAGTATTGCATCAGCAATTCAAGCGGGTACGGCAAACAAAGTGTTGGCAGTTGGTTCAGGAACACTTACAATCACATTCAATGCAAGTTCTCAATACGTTTGGCTTGCAGTACAAAACAGCTATGCAACAAAGACAACATGGTATAATACTGCTCTAAATAATGGTAGTATTGGTGCAGGTCAATTCATATTGAGTCCTGTAACACAAGCAGTCACTTCACCAACATCTCTCTGGTCTGGCGTTAATTATAATATGTACATATCTGGTTACTCAACGACAACTAGCGGCTCAATACAGTTCTCATAAAACATGTCCATTATTCTAAACGACAATCTAAGTATACAGGCACCTAAGGGAGTTGATTCTCGTTTTGGCCCATATGTAAATACGACTATTGCTTTGTCGAGTGTTGCTTCAGCAGTTCGTTATCAAGGTCTAACTATAGGTATTGATAGTGCAAATGCAAGTGCGAATGGCGGGAATACAATTATTGAATATTGGTTCCGTGATGGTATAGCCGATGGTGATTTAACATTTAAAGTTGACCCTACTGCTAACTTAGCATACGCACAAGCCAATGCGGCTTTCAATGCCGCTAATAATGCTGGTAGTGGTAGTGCTAATGCGGCCTTCAATCAAGCCAATGCGGCCTTTGCACAGGCTAATGCGGCTTTCAACCAAGCAAATACTGGTTCTAGTTCAGCACCAGCATTTAATCAAGCGAATGCCGCTTTTGCTCAAGCAAACGCTTCCTATTCAACCGCAAATGCATCATATTCTCAAGCAAACGTTGCCTTTACTCAAGCCAATTCTGCTTTCACTGAAGCAAATTCTGGTGCACTATTTGCTAACGGTGCATTTGTAACGGCTAATGCTTCTTACGCATTTGCTAATGGTGTTAACGTATATGCATATTCTGCTTATGCTTATGCTAATACATTAGGTTCAACACAAACTCAATCGTTTAATACTGCTAATTCGGCATACACACAAGCAAATAATGCTTATGCTCAAGCAAATGCCGCTTACGCAAACTCTAACACATTCATTTCATTTATTAATGGTGTAGAGACAAGTCAAAACACAAATATCACAGCCGCTTTTGCAGAAGCCAATAGTGCCGCTATATTTGCTAATGGTGCTTTTGTAGTTGCTAATGCCGCAGTAATGCGTGCTGGCGATACAATGACTGGTAATCTAGTGATTGCTGGTGCAAACTTAACAGTAGGTTCGGCATTAGCCGCTTATGCAAATGGTAATGTTGTTGTTTCACAAACTAATGGACAAATCGTACTTGCCGGTAACACATATGCAGGTCATCTTTTACCAGCCGCTAACGTACTATATGATTTAGGTTCTGCAACAAATCGTTGGAGAAAAATTTACGTTGCAGGTACTACGATTGATATTGGTGGTGCTTTAATTCAAGCACAAGGTAATTCTATTTCACTAACAAGTGCTTCCGGTGCATCATTCTCTGTTGCTGGTAGTTCTGGTAATTCAATTGGTGCTTTTGCAAGTATAACCGCAAATTCTGGTATAGATTCTACCAATGCTATTAGCGGTACAATTATTGTTACTGGTGGTGTCGGTATATCTAACAATGCTTTTATTGGTGGCAATACAACAGTATCGTATCAGTTAACAGCAAATCAACACACATTCGGTCTTGATGGTACAAATCAATTTACAGCGGCCGCACCTTATGCTTATTCTAATGCATCATATTTAACTGCTAATAGTTCATATAGTGCACAAAATATTACTGCTGGTTTCGCTAATGCCGCTTTCTTGACTGCAAATGCATCCTACGCATCAGAAAACATTACAGCATCATTTGCTAATTCAGCATTTGTAACTGCCAATGCATCATATAATGCACAAAATATCACCGCAGGTTTTGCTAATGCTTCGTATTCTAGTGCAAATACAGCATCTACTAATATCGTTGCATTACAAGGTATTGAAGTTGCTCAAAATACAAACATTGCATCTTCATTTTCTCAAGCAAACGTTGCGTTCAATCAAGCAAATGCATCATATACAGCACAGAATACAACTGCTAGTTTCGCTAATGGTGCTTTTGTAACAGCTAATGCATCTTATGCATCGCAAAATATTACAGCATCATTTGCCAATTCATCATATACATTTGCCAATTCAGTTAACACTTATGCATATGCCGCTTTTGCTTATGCTAATACTCTTGGTGCAACAAACGTTTCACAAGTATGGGCAACTGCAAATGCCGCTTTCTTACAAGCAAACGCATCCTATACTGCACAAAACACAACAGCAGGATTCGCTAACGGTGCTTTTGTTACCGCTAATGCATCTTACAATGCACAGAACATTACCGCAGGATTTGCAAACGCATCCTATACTGCACAAAACACAACAGCAGGATTCGCTAACGGTGCCTATATAACTGCAAATGCCGCATTTACTTTTGCTAATGGAGTAAACACCTATGCCTATTCTGCTTATGCGGCCGCTAATGTTGGCAATACGTTCGTTTCAACTGGTGGTACAGTTGCTGGTTCTGTCGTTATTAGCACTGATTTACATGTCACTGGTAATCTCTATATTGCTGGCAATTCCACTTTTGTTAATGCAAATAATTTATCGACTAATGATTCAATTATTTTAATTGCAAATAACAATACCTCAAATGCAATTGATATGGGTATTGTTGGTCACTTTACAAACAATGGTTATCAAAGAACTGGTTTTGTTCGAAATCACAATACAGGTATTTGGGGACTGTTTAGTAACTTAACATCAGAACCAACGACAACAATTAACTGGTCTGATGCTAATTTAATTTATGACAAGATTCAAACTGGTAATATTACTGCACCGGCAATTTATATTTCTGGTGTTGAACTTGGTGCATATTCAAATACAATCAATGCATATGCTTATGCTTCTTATGCATCACAAAATATTACGGCTTCATTCGCTAATTCGGCTTATTTTGCACAAAATATTACAGCAGGATTTGCTAATGCATCTTTTGTAGCCGCAAATGCATCATATGCATCTCAGAACATTACTGCATCATTTGCAAACTCGGCATATTCATTCGCTAATAGTATTAATACATACGCTTATGCCGCTTTCGCACAAGCAAATATTGGTGGTTCTGGTGCAATAATTGCACAAGCCGCTTATAATGCACAAAACATTACTGCTGGATTTGCAAACTCTTCATATACAACTGCAAACTCTGCCGCACAATTTGCAAACTTAGCATTTGCTCAAGCGAATGCCGCTTTCAATCAAGCCAATAGCGGCTCTAGTTCAGCGGCCGCATTTAATCAAGCGAATAATGCCTACAATCAAGCCAATGCGGCCTTTGGTCAAGCAAATTCTATTACAATTGCTTCTGTTGGTTCTAACACATACACTGGTGATGGTGCAACAACTGTATTTGGACCTCTAGCATTTAACCCAACAAACATCAATTATACCACAATTAATTACAATGGTATTACTTTATTAAGAAGTTCTTATTCATTGTCAAGTAATTCGAATGGTACATATATTACTTTTAGTGGTCCTCCAGCAAACAGTGCTAATATTGAAGTTACTGTAGCATCATTAACCTCAGCGGCATCAATTGCAACAACAGCGAATCTTGCATATGCTCAAGCAAATGCCGCATTTGCACAAGCAAATATTGCTTATAGTGGAGACACAGCCGCATTTAGTCAAGCAAACGTAGCATACGCTCAAGCAAATACTGTATTCAATCAAACTAACGTTGCATTTAATTTTGCAAATACAGTTAATACATATGCTTACGCATCATATTCTGCACAAAACATTACTGCATCATTTGCCAATAGTTCTTTTACCGAAGCCAATATTGCCGCTTCGTTTGCTAACGGTGCATTTGTACAAGCAAATAACATATCGAGTTATGCTAATGCACAGATATTAATTCTTCAAGGTATTGGGACTTCTCAAAATACCAATATTGCATCGGCATTTAGTCAAGCAAACGTAGCATTTAATTTTGCAAATACGGTTAATACATATGCTTATGCTTCTTATGCATCAGAAAACATCACTGCTTCATTTGCAAATAGTGCTTTTGTAGTTGCCAATGCATCTTATGCATCACAAAATATAACTGCTAGTTTTGCTAACGGTGCTTTTACTGTTGCAAATTCCGGTTCTTCATTCTCTAACGGTGCATTTGTTACTGCTAATAGTGCCGCAAGTTTTGCTAATGGTGCTTTTGTTACCGCTAATGCAAGTTATACAGCACAGAATACAACTGCTGGTTTTGCTAACGGTGCTTTTGTAGTTGCCAATGCAAGTTATACAGCACAAAATACAACGGCAGGATTTGCTAACGGTGCTTTTACTGTAGCAAATAGTGCATACAATGCCGCAAATTCTGCTTTGATTCTTACACAAAATGCACAATCATCAAGTTATGCATTACAATTAAGCGATTCCGGTAAACATATTTACTACACAGGCAATGGTGGAAATATAACTCTACCTAATAACGGTACAGTTTCATGGCCAATAGGAACAACAATTGTTCTCGTGTACGGTGCAAATAATGCCGCAGTGAATATTCAAGCCGCTACGGGTGTTACTATGTACTTAGCCAATAACTACACACAAAAAACATACGCAAACTTATATGCATGGGGTGTCGGTTCTCTATTAAACGTTGGTGCAAATACATGGTTTATTAACGGTTCAGGAGTTTCTTAATGAGTGCTGTTGGTGCAATGGGTGTGTCGTCATTAGGTGCAAGTGGGGGTACTATTGTAGTGCCTGGACCATCCCCTTACAGATTAAATTATGTAATTGTTGGTGGTGGTGGCGGTGGTGTTGCTCTTTACGGTGGCGGTGGTGCAGGTGGTGTTCTAAAAGGAAGCACTACAGTATTAACACCAAATACAACTTATACAATTGTTGTTGGTGGTGGAGGTGGTGGTGCGGCTCGTAATCCACCAACAGTTTCTGCGGCAAATGGTTCAAATTCATACATATCAACAACTTGCGGTCAACCGGGTTCATTACCATCAATAGGGGTTGCATATGGTGGTGGTGGGGGACATTGGGGAACAGGTGAACCGGGAGGTTCTGGTGGTGGAGGAGTTACTGGTCCACCAGTTACAGTTAATTTAGGTGCTGGTGTTCCAGGTCAAGGATATCCTGCGGTTTCAGGTTTGGCTGGTGGTGGTGGTGGTGGTGCTGGTGGATCCGCTACTTACTGTCCAACTTCTTGGCCAAGACCAACTACTACTATGATAAGCGGTCCAGGAACTCCACTTGCAACACCTGTACTACCATATCCAATCTTAGGACCTATACCATCATATCCACCTTCAACACCGGCAAAATCCACTTGTGGATTAGTTGGTGGGGGTGGTGGTCTCGGTGGTGGATACACTGTACCAGGTTACCCTGCGGCCGCTATCGCCACTTTAGGTGGTCCTGGTGGTGGCGGTCCTGGTGGAATGCCATCATTAATTAATCCAAGACCACCAGCCTTTCCTGGTACCATTTGTGGTACTCCAGGTAAAGTAAATACTGGCGGTGGTGCTGGAGCTGGAGGATCAAATGAACCGTTGATTTATGGAACTGGAGGCACTGGTGGACCAGGAACAATTATTATTTCAGCACCAACACCTAGAATAGGTACAGCTGGACCACCATCATCCTTTATTACGGGCACTGATGGTGCAGGTAATACTTGGATTCAATTCTTGTCTTCCGGTACCTACACAGCATAAATAGACGATAAAACGAAAAAAAGATGTCACTAACAGTTATAGAACCATTCAATTTAGATAATACCGCAAGTTATGTTGTTAACAGTTTAAATGCTGGTAACACTATAAATGTGGGAACCACACTTTATCTAAATAATATAGCGGTTAGTAACACAAATAACACTCTGACGGTTAACTCTGCGATGACAATTTCTGGTAATGTATATGCGAATTTGGTAGGCTACGTTGACGGCGGCTCATTTTAGCACAATAATTACATAAAAGGAACATCACATGTCTGGTGGAGTCTCAAATTCAAGTATTCTAATTAAGCGTTCCTCTGCTACGGCAAGACCAAGTTCGCTTAAATCTGGTGAGTTAGCTTACTCATACTTATCAAACACAATCTTTATCGGTACTTCCGATGGTACTAGCACACTAAACATTGGTGGTCAGTACTATACATCACAGATTGACAGCGCAACATCGTCAAATGCCGCAAATACAATCGTTAAACGTGATGCCGCCGGTAACTCATATTTCGGTAACGTTATCGTTTCCGGATATATTACCGGTCAAATTCAAGGTATTGCATCTGCCGCTAACTCATTGTACTACCCACAAAACTTCGGTATTGCTGGTGGTGATATTTCTGCATCGAATATATCATTCAATGGTACGAATTCTGTAATTTTAATGGCATCTTTGAACACTGTACCAGGTTTAAGTGGTGGTACAGTCGGTTCCGCAACATCTATTCCTGTTATTCAATACGGTGCAAACGGTAGAATTTTAAACGTTTCGTCTGTAACAGTAAGTGCAAACTATCAACCAGCATTTGATTGGGCAAACTCTGCGTATAATGAAGCAAACTCTGCGTACAGCAGAGCAAGTGCCGCTTATTCTGAAGCAAATAGTGCATACTCTTTAGCAGGTACCGCAGAATCTGATGCTCAAAGTGCACAATCTACAGCAACAGCCGCTTATTCTGCCGCTTGTACAGCACAACAACTTGCTCAAAGCTCTTATGATTCACAAAACATAACAGCCACATTTGCAAATTCAGCATTTACAGAAGCGAATAGTGCCGCAAGTTTTGCTAACGGTGCGTTTGCATCAGCAAATTCTTTTCAGTTTACAATCACTGACGGTACACATTCAAATACATTCTATAGATCCGGTACACTAACTGTTAATAGTGGTCAAGGTGTTACAGCAGTTGCTTCAGCAAACGCTCTAACATTCAGCACAGACAACACAGTACTACGTTCTAATACGACAACAGGTATCGGTGCTACACAAACAATTAGCACAGCATTAAGTGTAACAGGTAACTTGACAACTGGTAACATTTTACCATCGTCTGCTTATGTTGCAATCGGTAGTTTCGCAAACCCAATTCAAGAATTGTATGTCGCATCTAATTCATTGAATGTTGGTGGTATTTCTTTAAGCAATACGAATACGGTATTAGCAGTTGGTGGTGGTGTAACAGACTTAACAGTTGGTACCGCTTTCGGTCCATTGTCGAACATTGCATCTACAGCAAATACTGGTTATAATTTCGTTAACACTGGTGGTACAGTTACTGGTAACGTTGCAATCGTTGGTAACTTAACAGTTCGTGGTAACACAATTCAAGTTGATACGACAGTTGCAACAACAACATCCGGTACAATAGGTTTAGCCGCAAACAATACTGGCGACGTTATCGATATCGGTTTATTTGGTGACTACGTAACTGGTGGTACGAACAAACTTACCGGTATGATTAGAAGCCCAGGAACAAGTAACTACTATTTGTTCAACGGTATTAATGCTACAGAACTTTCTGGTAACACAATTCCAGTTGCAGACTTTACTGGAACAAACTCAGCAACATTGTTTGCTAACGTTGTTTCTTACCAATTGTCATCAAGCGGACAAGCAACTGTTCAGACTCTAGTAGCAAACAATGCAATCGGAGTTGGTTCTGGTGGTACTGGTCAATCAACACTACCTACTGGTCAAATTGTTCTTGGTAACGGAACTGGTGCAGTTCAAGCACTTGCTAACGTAAGTGCAATCAACACATCAATCAATCCTAACTATACAGTTAATAATATTACGACAGACGTTTATGGTCGTATAACAAACTATACAACTCAATCAATATCTGGTTTAACAGTATCTCAAGGTGGTACAGGACAATCAACATTACCAATCGGTCAGATTGTAATCGGTAATGCAACAGGTGCTGTTCAAGCATTAGCAAACGTTGGTACTGCTGGTACATACGGTAATGCAAATACGATTGCTGTAACAACAACTGATGTATATGGTCGTGTTTCTGGTGTAACTAACACAGCGATTGCAATTACACCTTCACAGATTACAAGCACAACAGGTACTGGTGCAGTTGTTCTCGCTAACGGTGCTACATTAAGTGGTACAACAACGGCCGCTACGTTGAACGTTTCAACATTGAATGTTACGAACTTAAATGTAACATATTCAAATGTAAACACAGTTGTTGCGAACTCAATTAACATTGGTTCTTTAACATATTCTGCTACAGGTGCTTTCGTTGCGTTCCAAGCAAACTCAAACAACTATCAACAAGTTGTTGTGCAGAACTCAAATCAAGGTGCTCAAGCATCAGCAGACTTCATTGTTTCTAATGCAGATTCTACTGACGGTTTCTTATATGGTGATTTCGGTATTAACGGACCTAACTACTCAGCTGGTTCTGGTGCATTAAGTACTGCAAACTCTGTTTACTTGTATGCCGCTAATGCTGAACTTGCAATCGGAACTTCATCTGCAAATGCAATTCACTTCGTAGTTAACGGTGGCTCAAATGATGCCGCAACAATTGCCTCTAACGGTGTATTCTCATTAGCTTCTGCATTGTTAACATCTTACGGTGGTACTGGTGCTTCAACATTTACCTCAGACGGTATTATCTACGGTAATGGTGGTGGTGCATTGCAAGCAACACTAGCCGCTGGTTCTTCAGACCAACTATACACTAACCAAGTGTTGACAGTTACTAACGCTGGTGTTCCAGTTTGGGCATCTGCTGTCGATGGTGGTACGTTCTAAATAGATTGTTATTAATATATTAGGAGTTTGAAATGGATAATGAAAAATATTTGAGTGGTTATGTTGAGATACTAAAAAATGCATCAAGTGAATTGCAAAATAACAACTTTATGTTACAAGCGAATTTGAGATTTTTGGAATCTGCTCTCAAGGAACAAGGGGAGCAGACCCAAAAATACATGATGATGGTTGCCGATTATGAAAAAACAAAAGAAGAAAAAAGTGAAACTGAAAATGAATTAGTAGCACAACTACAAAATGAAAAAGTTAAATTACAAAATGAGTTAAATGAAAAGAATAATGGTCTTGCTGATAGCCAATCAAGACTTGATGCTATTAAAATAGAATTGCGTGATGAAATTCAACGATTGAAAAATCAAGTTGAACATTTAACTCAAGTTAATTCTACTATGCAATCGGTACAAGATGAAAATACTCAATTGAAACTTGAAATTGTAAATCTGAAGCAGAATGTTGCCGCAACAGTTGCCGTTAGTCAAACTCCACAAAAAAATAAGTCTTTCATTAAACAAAAGACTTTGGTACAAACGAACGTAGAAGACGGTGGAAATTTCTAAGTAAATGGCAAATACAACAATAAGAATTAAAAAATCAGGTGTATCCGGTAACGTACCTGGTTCCTTAGCCCTAGGTGAGTTAGCAATTAACTACACCGATGGGTTGTTGTATTTTGCAAATGCGACCGGTATTCGAGCGTTTTCGGCTAACGATTCAGTTGCCGTTAATGCCGTATATTCTTTTGCCAACACAATAAACACTTATGCATATTCCGCATATGCACAAGCAAATGCCGCATATAATCAAGCCAACACTAGCGGTTCTTCAACGGATGCATTTGCAAGAACTCAAGCCAACTCAGCTTTCAACCAAGCAAATGCCGCATTTGCAAAAGCAAACACAGGCTCTGGTTCAGGTTTAGTTTATACCGCAAATACAACACCTCCAGCATCAGGCAATAACAAAGGTGACCAATGGTACAATACAACAACTAATGTATTGTATGAATGGGCTACTGACGGTACAAGTTATTTCTGGCTAGACACAAGTTCACCAGTATATTCCAATACAGCAAACGTAAACGTTATTACAACAGGTAACGTCAATACTAACGTAGTCTTTGCAAATAGTTTATATATTGGAACGCAAAATGCAAATTCATATATACAATCATACATTCAACAAAATATGATAAGTCCACTAATGTTTGTAGGACTATAGAGGAAATACCATGCCAGTCAATTACAAAATTTTAGGACAATCTAATCCTGCCGCTAATACTACAACAACAGCATACACGGTTCCTGCAAACACACAGACTGTAGTATCAACGATTGCTGTTGCAAACTTGTCAGGTAACTCATCAAGTTTTTCAATTGCCGCAAGACAAGCAGGTGCTACATTAGCAAACTCAATGTATCTTGCTTATAACACATCGATACCGCCTAATGATACTATTAACTATACGATAGGTGCTACATTAGGTAACACAGACGTTGTATCCGTATCTTCAAATACCGGTGCAGTAACATTCACACTATTTGGATCTGAACTTTCATAATGGGAATTCGTAGAGCCGCTATACAAACAACTGCTGATAGAACAGTATCTTATCAGTCAGGACAATCTAC
>Ga0316219_1003441_pt1 | contig 12819 bp, 12 predicted proteins | sample TBH18003PmetaG_FD_203635 | JGI IMG/M metagenome (GOLD analysis project Ga0316219, IMG submission 203635) | Freshwater microbial communities from Trout Bog Lake, Wisconsin, USA - TBH18003P | ecosystem: Environmental > Aquatic > Freshwater > Lake > Hypolimnion/Profundal zone | place: USA... | reverse complement strand
TGTCGCAGCGGGGGCAGCAGCAGGTGAGGAAGGTTTTGCTGCCACAGGGGCAGCCGTTGCGGCGGGAGCGACCGGTGCAGCGGGTTTGGCCGCAGTGGCTTGCGCGGCCGGAGGAGTCGGGGGCGCGGCTGGGACGTCGACTTTTTCACCGGGTTTGCCGATGGCGGCGAGCGGGGCGCCGATGGCAACTTGGGAACCGGCGGGGACGAACTGCTTCAGCAGGGTACCGTCAAAGAAGGACTCGAGCTCCATCGTGGCCTTGTCGGTCTCGACCTCGGCCAGCATGTCGCCGGTCTTCACGCTGTCGCCTTCCTTCTTCAGCCACTTGACCAGCGTGCCAACGGTCATGGTGTCGCTGAGCTTGGGCATGTCGATGATTTGGGCCATGGCGGGAGAGTAAAAAGGAAGAATTAAGAGTTAAGAAGCCCGGAGCTGAGGCTCACTGCATGGCTTCGAGCGCGGCCTTCAGGATTCGCTGGGGATTGGGGAGCTGCTCGGTCTCGACGGGGGGGCTGTAGATGGCCGGGGCGTCGACGGTGGCGAGCCGGTGGATGGGGCCGTCGAGTTCGTCGAAAGCCTCGCGCTGGATCATGTAGGCCAGCTGGGAGCCGACGCTGGCGAAGGGCTTTTGCTCCTCGACGATGAGGACGCGATGCGTGCGGGCGACGGAGGCGAGCACGGTGTCGATGTCGAGCGGGCGGATGGTGCGCAGGTCGACGACTTCGACCGAAACGTCGTGTTCCTTTTGCAGCAACTCGGCGGCGGCAAGCGAGTGCAGCACGCTGCGGCCGTAGGTGACGATGGTGAGATCCGTGCCCGCGCGTTTCACGTCGGCCTGGCCGAGCGGGATGAGATATTCCTCGGCGGGGACTTCGCCCTTTTCGCCGTAGAGGATCGTGTTCTCGAGGAAGAAGACCGGGTCGTTGTCGCGGATGGCGGACTTGAGGAGGCCCTTCGCGTCGTAGGCGGTGGCGGGAACGATGACCTTCACGCCGGGGTGGTTGGCGAGGACGTTTTCCGGCGTGTGGGAGTGGGTGGCGCCGACGTTGGTGCCGCCGTTGGCGGGACCGCGGATGACGATCGGGCAGTTGATCAGGCCGCCGGACATGTAGCGGACGTTGGCGGCGTTGTTGAGGATCTGGTCAAACGCCACGGAGTAGAAGCTCCAGAACATCAGCTCCATCACGGGCCGGATGCCGAGCATGGAAGCACCGACGCCCATGCCGATGAAACCCGCCTCGGAGATGGGTGTGTCGACGATGCGCTTTGGGCCGAACTTGGCGAGGAGACCCTCGGTGACCTTGTAGGCGCCGTTGAACTGGGCGACTTCCTCGCCGAGAACGACGACATTGGCATCGCGCTCCAGCTCCTCGGCAAGGGCGTGGCGGATGGCTTCGCGGTAAGTGATGACGGGCACGGGTGGAAAGTTGAAAGATGAAAGTTGAAAGGTGAACGCCTGCTCAGTCGAAGAAGAGCCGGCCCTGGGATTTGCGCTCGGCGGGATTGTCGGCTTCCCAGTAAACATCCTTCTGGATGTCGTCGGGCGTGGGGAACGGGCTGGCGTCGGCAAACTCCGCGGCGGCGTCGGCCTCGGCGCGGGCGGCCTGGTCGATCTGCTCGACCAGTGCGTCGGTGAGCACGCCCTCGGCGAGCAGCGACTTCTGGTAAACCTGGATCGGGTCCTTGGTGCGCCGGTATTCCTCGATCTCGGCCTTGGGCCGGTAGGTGCTGTCGGGATCGGCGACCGAGTGGCCTCGGTAGCGGTAGGTATCGAGCTCCACAACGGACGGTTTGGACTCCTCGCGGGCGCGATGGAGAAATTCATCCATGGTCGCGCGGACTTGGTAGATGTCGTGGGCCTCGCACTGGCCCCAGAGCATGTCGTAGCCCTCGGCGCGTTTGGACAGCGCGCCGGCGGAAGAGCGGGACTGGCTGGTGCCCATCGAATAGCCGTTGTTCTCGATGACGAACACGACGGGCAGCTGCCAGAGGGCGGCGAGGTTATACGCCTCGTGCACGGCGCCCTGGTTGACGGCGCCGTCGCCCATGAACGCCATGGCCGCGCCCTTGAGGCCTTGGTATTTCAGGGCGTAGGCGAGACCAGTGCCGAGGGGAATCTGGCCGCCGACGATGCCGTGACCGCCCCAGTAATTGCGGTCGGGGGCGAAGAAATGCATGGAACCGCCCTTGCCCTTGGAGCAACCGGTGGCCTTGCCGTAGAGCTCCGCCATCTGTTCGTTCAAGCCCATGCCCACGGAGATCGCGTGGCCATGGTCACGGTAGGCGGTGATGACGTGGTCATTCTTGCCCATCAGCGAGCAGCAGCCGACGGCGACCGCCTCCTGTCCGATGTAGAGGTGCAGGAAACCGCCGATCTTCTTGGCCTGGTAGGCGCGCAGGGCGCGTTCCTCGAAGCGGCGGATGCGCACCATCGTGCGGAACAGGCCGATCTTGTCGTCCGCGCTCAACCGCAGGTTGATCGGGGCGTTGCGGGCCGGACTTGCGGCTTTGGTGTCGATGGCGGCAGCCGGTTTCTTGTTCGCGTCGGAAGGCATTGGTTTGGACTAAACGAAAAGTCTTTGGCGGCAGTCTTAGAAATCAAGTGTTTAGTCCTGCGGTGACGGGATGATTTCCTCGACGACAACCTGCACCGGCCGGCCGGGGGCGCAATCTGCCCGGAGCGCCACGAACTGGTCGCGGTAACGGTCATAGATGGGCCAGAGCGCGTTGCGGTCGGTCTCGGGGACGTCGAGCTGGCGCACGGCGTCGTGGGAAAAGAACCCGAAGCGACCCTCTGCGATGTCGGGCGGGAGGGCGGCGATAGGCTTGCGGCAGCGGAAGAGGAACATGAGCCAGTGGGATTCGCCCTCGTAGGCTTGCTCCGCGATCATGGCGAAGAGGTGCAGGTCGGCGGTCGTAATGACGTGCCCGGTTTCCTCGCGGGTCTCGCGGACTGCGCACTCGAAGGGCGACTCGCCGATGCTGGTCTCGAGCTTGCCGCCGATGGGGCTCCAGACGCCGAGATTCGGCGGCTTGGCGCGCAGCAGCAGCAAGTGCTCGCCGGCGGCGTTCTCGAGAAACACGAGGACGGCGAGTTTGTGGGAAAGCGTGGAAGGCATGCGCAAGGCCGGCGTAGTAGCCGGGCAGGGGAGCGTGTCGGCACGCGTCAGTGGGACAATATTTTTCCCGCCGCCGCGGCGCCGGCCGCGCAGGGCTTACGCTTAAATTACGCGGGGTTCATTGGAGAAAAATGCCGTGTTCGGATGTTCACCGCGTCCGTTGCCCGCCTCGAATCGCCCCAAATTTCACCCATGCACTTCTCGCCTCAACTCGTGATCGATGCCGGTGCCAGCCATGTGGCCGCGGCGATCTTTGTCCCGGGTGCCGGTGGGCGGCTCGGGTTGGAGGAATTCGCACTGGCGACGACGTCGTCCGATCCGTCCCTCGATGCCGGCTGGGTCGCGCGCGTGGCCGGCCTGCTGGTGAAGCTTTCCGCCGGGCGGAAGTTCCGCGGTCCGGCCGTGCTGGCGGTGCCGGGGCATATCACTTTGACGAAGTTCATTCGGACACCGGCACTGATGCCGTCTGTGCGGGACCAAGTCATCCGGTTCGAGGCGACGCAGAGCCTGCCGTTGCCCCTCGAGACCTTGGCGTGGGATCATCTGGTCGTGTCAGAGGGGAAGGACGACACCGACATCATGCTCACCGCGGTGAAGCTCGACGTGATGGAAAGTCTCTGTGCTGCGGTCGAGACAGCGGGACTTCCGGTCAGGCGCGTTGGCTCTTCGTGCCGCGCACTGGGCCAGGCGTTCGGCGTCAATTATCCGGACGTGACCGGGCCGGTGCTGGTCATGGACGTGGGAGCACGTTCCACAAATGTCCTCGTGATCGGGCCGGCGGGGCGGTTTTTCGCCCGGACCCTGCTGCTGGGCGGCAATGCGATCACCGCGGCCGTCGCGGAGGAATTGCAGGTCGATTTCGCCGCGGCGGAGAAGCTCAAGATTGAAGCAGTTCAACCTCATCCCGACCGCCAATTCGATTCGCCGGCAAGGGCCACGGTCGAACGGTCGGCGGCGACATTCGCCGGGCGGTTGCAGCAGGAAGTCGTGCGCACGGCGGGGAGTTTCGGGTGGCGCACGGGAACGCCACCGCCGGTGGCCCTGTATCTCACGGGCGGAGGCGCGAACTTGCCGGGCCTCGAATCGGCGCTCGCAGAGAGTTTGAAAATGCCGGTGCGGCGTTACGACGCGCTGCGGAATATAGAGCTGTCCGAGAAGGCTCGGGCCGCGGGCGCTGCCGAGGCGGGACATGTTTTGGCTAATCTGGTGGGACTCACGGCTTCCCGGCCCAAAGAGGCGGCCTCGGCGACAGGCCTGCTGCCGCCGAGAATCCGGGCGGCTCGGATGTTCCGGCGGAGACAGCGTGCGCTACTTTGTGCGGGGGCGCTGCTCGTTTTCACCCTACTGCCCCCGATCTGGCATTTCCGCCGCCTGGCCGAGGCGGATCAGGCGCATGCCGCTGCACTGCGGGCACAACTGCCTTCCTTGCAGGCCATCGCACAGCAAGATGACGCGAACCTGGTGAGGTTGGCGGCGACGAGCCGCCAGATCGACGCGACGCGGCGGGTGCTCGAAGCCCGGACGAGTTGGGTCGAATTCCTGGGCGACCTCGAATCCCGACTGGCAGGTGCAGGGGACGTTTGGCTCGACCGGCTCGCCGTGGTGTCGCCGCCCCCTGCGCGAATAGACACCACAGCCCGGACGTCGCCGCCTCCGCCAGTTGGTCAGCTGCGAGTGGGTGGGCGGCTGTTTGACGCCGGAAACCCCTTGGGAAAAGTCGGCCGGGAGGCGTCTGCGCGGTTGCAGGCTCTGCTGGCCAGCCTCACGGCGTCACCGTTCGTTTCGACCATCGCGGACGAGCACTTTGACAACTCCCAGCCCGGGATCCTGCGTTTTGAATTCACGCTGACGGCTGACCCTCAGCATCCGCTCTGATCGCGATGCCCTGGCTGCGCAAATACCCCGGCTTCGCCGTTGCTTGGTTGGTTCTCGGTCTCGTCGTGTTGGGCGAAGGGGTGGCCTTGGGCGTCCAAGTGAAAGCTGCGCGCAGTGCCGCTAAGTCCGCCAGCCAGCTGAGCCGCGAACTCCGCGCGCTGATGTCCCGCAATCCGGCGCCCATGTCGGAAACGAAGGAGCAGATCGAGGCTGACGTCCAACGGGCGGAGGAAGTGCTCGCCGAACTGCGGGCGGCGCTGCCTTCGCAGGGGCCGATCGCGGAGCGCTGCGCGAGCGCGGCTGTGCCCGTTCGCCGTGCGGAGGCGTTTTTCGACCTGGCGGCTTTCATCGAGGCGATGCGGCTGCGCGCCCGGCAGTCGGGAGTCGTCGTGAAGGCGGACGAATGCTTCGGCTTCGCCGCGTATGCCCATGAGGCGCCGGAAGCGGGGCGCATCGGCGCCGTCTTCCGCGAGCGCCTGCAGGCGCAATATCTCGTGGAGGCGTTGTTGGATGCCCGGCCCGTGGAACTGCTGGCGGTGCAGCGGGAGACGCCGCGGTTGGAAGCGGCACCGTCGAGTTCGTCCACGCCGCAGTTGATGCCCGTGGCCAAGTTGCTGAACAAGACGCCGCTGGACGACCGGGCGCAGAGTTTGCGAACACCGGGCTGCGTCGACACGAAGGCGTTTCGACTCACGTTCACGGGCCGAACGGAGGTCCTGCGGGCGCTCCTGAACCGGTTCGCCGAGTATGAATTGCCGGTGGTGGTCCGCTCCGTGGAGGCCGGTCCGTTTGAGGAAAGGGTGAAGACCGTGAGGCGCAACTCCGGGGAAACGCCTCCACTCATTGCGCCGGGGCTGACCCGTTTTTGTGTCACCGTTGAATTTGTTGCCGTGCCGCCGGCGACGCCTGCTGCCTAGCCATGCGCCGCCCCACCTTGGAACCCGCGCTGTTCGTCGCCGGCCTGCTCGCCCTGCTGGGCTCCGTCGCGATTTTCCTGGGCTGGGATATTTTTGGAAAAAGCCGGCTGCACCGCCCGACGGGCGACCGACTGCACCGCGCAGTGAGATATGTCCGGGCGGATCTCGATGAGGGCATTCCCGCGGTCCAAAAATGGCTGCCGCCTGTGTCCCAGGCGCGTGGGCCGGGATGGGTTTACGAGGCATTCACGCCGCCGGAAGTGACTTACGACGCCCGGAAGCGAGAACTCACGGCGATCCCGTCGTGCCGGGAGTCGGAATCACGCCGGCCCGAGTTCGAGCTGGTGGCCGTGAGGCGCGAGCCGTTCCGGCTGCAGCTCCTCGGTTATGTGGGCGGCGAGGGAAGTTATCGCGGCGTGTTTGAGAATTTGCGCTCGGGCGAGGTCACACTCGCCGGACCGGGGCAGGTGGTGCCGGAGCTTGGCCTCGTCATCGCGGATTTCCGCGTCACGCGTCGGAACGTGACGCTCGCGGACGGGACCAACTCCGGCCAGTGGATGGCGGACGCCATTGTCCGGGACGGTTTCACCGGACAAAGCACCGCCCTGTCGGCAGGCGAGCGCAGCTTGGCCGACGCCCTGAGCGCGGTCGTAGCCGGGAATGAGGATGACGATCAGCCGACGTTCGAGCTGCGGGAGGGCGAGGAGTTCCGGAACTCGGATCTCACTTATCGCGTGGAGCGCGTTCGTCTTGACCCGCCGGCCGTCGAGTTGACGCAACGATCCGCGCGCTCTCCCGAGTTCACGCGCTTCACGTTGACGGCGGACAAGACCCAAAGTCCGCGCTCATCAAATGCAGGGAACTGACGATCCGATGAAACTGCATTTGGAGATGAAGGTCGCGCTCGTCCTGCTCGCCAGCTTCACACTGGGCACCATCCGGTTGCAGGCGGTCGCGGAACCGCTGCACGTCGCTGGACCGATCGAGCCGCCGCGCGAAGCAACGCGCAAGGAGCTGATCGATGATGTGGCGCGTAGCTGGAAGCCGCCCGAGGCGACGGCGACGCACGCGGAGGTTGTATCTCCAACCGCGGCGGTCGGGCCGATCGTCGCGAAGTTGAATGAGATCGTCCTGCCGACGGTGAGTTTCACGCGCGTTCCCATCGGCCAGGTGGTGGCGGCGCTGGGTGCGGCGTCGGAGCAATTTGACCAGGCTGCCACGCTGCCGAAGGGCATCAACCTGGTGTTGCTCGATCCCGAAAATCGGGCGCCCACGGTGACGATCACATTGCGAAATGCCCCGCTTCGACGGGTGCTCGACCTGGTTACGGCGTCCATCGGTTATCAATACGAAGTCCAGCCCGACGCCGTGATGGTCCGGCCCGGGGGTGAGGTAGCATCGTTGGAGACGGCGTTCTTCCCCGTCACGCGGGCGACGGTTTTGCGCCTGGCGGGAACTCCCGAGCACTCCCGGTCCAAGAATGCGGGAGGCAGTCGCCGCATGCTGGCTTCGGCCGGGGGCGGGCGAGACTCGGATGATCCGGCCGCGACCTCGACCGCGCTGGGGGGTGAGGCCTGGGCGATCAGAGTTTTTCTCCAGCAGGCAGGCGTGAATTTCGACGCCATCCCGGGGGCCAGCCTGGCCTACGATGGCTCGGCCATCATCGTCACCCAAAGCGCGCAGAACGTGGAACGGATCCGGAGCATCCTCGCCCGGTACAAGGAGGTCCGCCAGGTGGAGATCGAGGCGAAGTTCATGGAGGTGCAGGACGGCGTGCTGGAGGAACTGGGGGTGAACTGGAGCGTGACGACGAAGGCCAGCCAGCTCAACGCGGGCGCGCAGGCCGCGTATGTGACCCAGAATCGCTCCCTCGCCGACGCCTTCGTCAACCGGTCCTCGAGCCAGCAGGGCAGCATCATCCGGCCCGAAGGCACGATCATCGCGAGCGACGGCACCACAACGACCACGCCGGGACTCAACCTCCCGATTGTCAACCACGCGCCGCAAATCCCGGGCACGGCGGATCTGGGCTCGGCGGCAGGTCCGCTGATCGACATCGCGGGCGTGCTGGGGGAATACGACGTCAACGCCGTCGTGCGCGCGTTGTCCCAGCACCAGGGCACTGACTTGCTCAGCGCGCCCAAGTTGACGGTGCTGTCCGGAAATCCGGCGACGATCACCATCGCGCAGGAGATGCGCTATCCGCAAAGCTACGGGCAGACGCAAAGCCAGGTCGGGACCGGCAACGCCAACGGGGGAGGATCCGCGGGCGTGGCGATCACCGCGGGCACGCCGCAGGAATTCACTTCGCGCAATGTGGGAGTCGAGCTGCGTGTCACGCCCACCGTCGAGGAGGACAACCATAGCATCAGCCTCGATCTCAATCCCAGGGTCACGGAGTTCGATGGCTTCGTCGAATTCGGCGGTTCGAGCATCGCCATCTCGGGCGGCACGACCGTCACGGTGCCCTCGGGCTTCTACCAACCGATCTTCTCGGTGCGGGACATCTCGACGAAGGTCACGATCTGGGACGGCGCGACGCTGGTGATGGGCGGGTTGACGCGCGAGGAAGTGAAACAGGTCCATGACAAAGTTCCGATCCTGGGCGACCTGCCTTTGCTCGGCCGGTTGTTCCGTTCGAAGAGCACGAGCTCGCAGAAGCGCAACCTGCTCATTTTTGTGACAGCGCGCCTCGTCAACCCGGGCGGTGCGCCCACGCAGTCACGCCACCGGCAGGTGGCGGCCGATGCGGCGGTCCGGAGTCCCGACCCGGTCGCCCCCGCCAATGCGGAGTAGCGTGAACTGCCCGGCAACTAGCCCCTGGTCCAGGGGCCGTGCACTTACGCCGCCGGAGGAGACTTTTGGTCTACGTTATTCTACTGACGGTATTTGTGAAACCGTTTCTTGACCACCGTTTTGGACATTGGTGGGATAAGTAATGGCGACCGGGCTGCCATTCGGCGGACTTCACCTCACCTGTACATGGCTGCATTTCTTGTCCGGATTACCCCGTCCGGGCCAACGCGACGCGTCGTCCGCCCTCACGCATCGGCGCAGGTTGCCGCGCGCCTTCACGCTGGTGGAGATCATGATTGTCGTTGTGATCATCGGCCTGTTGGCGGCCATGGCCATTCCGGCAATGATGCGTGTGATTCGCCGCCAGCAAAACAGTCAGATCGCGAATGATCTCCGGGTCTTTTCCGAGGCGTTTGAATCCTACTCGACGCAGAACGGCAAGTGGCCGCCAAGCGCGGCGAATGGGGTGGTGCCGGTTGGCATGCGTACCGGCTGGATCAAGAACGGGGTCTGGCAGGCCACGACGCCCGTGGGTGGGCAGTGGAATTGGCCTTATTCTGCGGCGGGCTTGCCGTTCACCGCTGGAATATCGATTGTGAACCCGACGTGCACGGTGGCGCAGATGCAGGAAATCGACGCGCTGATTGACGACGGCAACCTGCTCACGGGAAATTTCCAGCGGACCGCCGGGTCGCGGTTTACCTTCGTGCTGGAGCCGTGAATCGGGCGGGCGGCTTGCGCATCCCTTGACCCGCGCGCGGCGGTGGGCTCTGCTCAGCCATGGCGAAATGGCTGCTGGTTGACGGGTTCAATTTGGCGTATCGGTGCTTTTATGCGCTGCCGGAGCTCACGCGGGCGGATGGTTTTCCGACGGGCGCGCTGCACGGCTGGGTGAAGTCGCTCTGGCGGCTTTCGGACCAGGAAAAGCCCGCGGCTACGCTGGTGTTTTTCGACCTGGGCGGATCGCAGGAACGGGAGGCGCTGCATGCCGAATACAAGGCGAACCGCGCCGAAATGCCCGAGGCGCTGCGCCAGCAGATCGACCCCATCAAGTCTTTCACCCGCGCGATGGGGCTCGTGGGCATCGAGCAGCACGGCGTGGAATCGGATGACCTGCTCGCGTCACAAGCCGTGGCGCTGGCCAATGAGGGGCACGAAGTGGTGATCGTGAGTGCCGACAAGGATTTCGCGCAGGTCGTGAACGACCGGATCAAGATCCTGCTGCCGCCGCCCACGGCCAACCCGAAGCTCGGCTGGCGCGTGATGGATGCGGCGGGCGTGAAGGAAAAATTCGGGGTGCCGCCCTCGGGCATTGCGGACTATCTCGCGCTGGTGGGCGACACGGCCGACAACATTCCCGGCATCAACGGTGTCGGCCCCAAGACAGCGTCGAAGTGGCTGGCGGAGTTTGGCGACCTGGAGGGCGTGATCGCGCACGCCGGCCAATTGAAGCCGGACCGGTTCCAGGCCGCCGTGAGCGCGGACGCCGCGCGGCTGCGCAAGAACCGCCAGCTGACGACGCTGAATCTCGCGCTGCCGACGGTGGCCGCCACGCCGACGGCGGTGCAGGCGCCCGAGTTGTTCCGGCTGCTGGAGGAGATGGAAATGCGATCGGCGCTGGCCGAGGCGCGGGCGCGCTACGAGCAGCGCGAGCTGTTCTGAACCACCAGCGAAGCCGACCGGATGCGTTTAGCCTTAACCCGCACTTGCAAATCTGCCGGGAAACCCTGACAAACGGGCACACTATTCGCCATGGATAACAAACAAATGATGAAGGCCGTCACCGACAAAGTCGGGAAGGAAAAGGCGATCGAGATCGTGATGCAGGCCTACAACACCGAGCTGCTCACAACGTGGATCGCCCGCATTGAGGCCAATAAACCGATTGGCGGACCCCAGCGGCGGAATCATCTGGGCGACGCGCTGGAGCGCGTGGTGGAAGTCTGCGCCCTCACGCCGTAAGGTGGAGCGGCAACCGCGAGCGCCCGAACCGGGCGCTTTTTTTTGGCCGCGAAAATTAACGGCCTTCCTGCGACACGCCCTGCGGGTCGAAGATGTAGCCGATGCCGTGCACCGTGCGAAAGTCGTCAAGCGTCAGGCCGTGGGCGCTGTAGAGCTCGCGCACCTTGACGATATACTGGTCGAGCGACCGGCTCTTCACGTCGGCGTGGATGCCCCAGACCGAGTGGATCAGCGCCTGCCGCGTGATGACGGCGCCCTGGTGGGCATTGAGGTAGGAGAGGATGCCGAGTTCCTTGCGGCCCAGTTTCTGCACGGGCTTGCCGGGGAAGGTGATCTCGAGGCGGACGGGATTGACCTGCGCGCCGCAGAAATCGAACGGCTCGTCGCTCAGCCGCACGTTCTTCGTGACGTTGAGGTCGTGGTTGGACTCGGTGCGGCGGAGCACGGCGTTGATGCGGGCGACGAGCTCGGCGTAGCTGAACGGCTTCGTGATGTAGTCATCGCCGCCCATGTTGAGGCCCTTGACCTTGTTGGCCTCGTCGACGTTGCCCGTGAGGAAAATGGCGGGCACCGAGATGTCGGCGGCCTTCAGCGCCTCGAGCAGCGAGAAACCGGACTGGTCGGGCAGGGAGATGTCCAGGAGAAGGAGGTTGGCGAAATTCTTCTGCAGGAACTTCAACCCGTGATCCGCGCGATTGCAGATCTGGGTATCCATGCCGGCCCGCTCCAGGTGAATGCCGATCAACTTGGCGAGCTCAGGCTCATCCTCGACGACAACGACGAGGGGTTTGGGTTCAGCGCGCATAGGCTAGGGATTGCGGGACAACACTAGGGTTGTAGAATCGACTTCGGGGATGTCAATACGGGCAGGATGCCCCGGCGGGGCGGCGAATTTCCTTGAACGATCAAATCGCCGAGTGTGCTTTGACCGCGTGTCCGACAATAAGCCACTGCTGATGCTGGGCCTGCCGAAGGGCAGCCTCGAGGAATCCACGATCAAACTCTTCGCCAAGGCGGGGTGGAAGATCTCCGTGAGTTCGCGCTCCTACAAGCCGTCGATCGACGACGCCGAGTTGGATGGGCGTTTCATTCGCGGCCAGGAAGTGAGCCGGTATGTGGAGCATGGCTTCTTTGACTGCGGCCTTTGCGGCCATGACTGGATCCTCGAAAACGAGTCCGACGTCGTCGAAGTGTGCGACCTGGTCTACAGCCGCGCGTCCAACCAAAAGGCGCGCTGGGTGCTCTGCGTGACCGAGGCTTCCCCGATCCGCAAGGTGGCCGATCTTGCGGGCAAGCGCGTGGCGACGGAGCTGGTCGGCACGGTGCGGCGGTATTTCGCGAAGCAGAAGGTGCCCGTTGAGGTCGAATTTTCGTGGGGCGCAACCGAGGTGAAAGTGCCCGACCTGGTGGACGCGATCGTCGACCTGACCGAAACGGGCAATTCGATCCGCGCAAACAAACTCCGGGTGCTCGACACGCTGCTCGAGACCAACACGAAATTTATCGCGAACAAGAAGAGCTGGGCCAATCCCGCCAAGCGCAAGAAGATCGAGACCATTGCACTGCTCCTGTGCGGCGCGCTCGAGGCTGAGAGCAAGGTCGGCTTGAAGATGAATCTCCCGAAGGCCGCGCTGAAGGCGGTCGTGAAGGCGCTGCCCGCCCTGCGCAACCCGACGATCTCACAGTTGAGCACGCCCAAGTGGATCGCGCTCGAGACCATCATCGATGAGAGCGTCGCGCGGGAAATCATCCCGAAGCTCAAGGCGCTCGGCGCCGAGGGCATCGTCGAGTATCCCCTGAACAAGGTGGTGTACTAATTTTCGAATTTCGATTTTCGAATTTCGATTTAGTGGCCGGCCGCAAGCGCGGCTTTGCCTTTCTCTGATCGAGGCCTATCTTCGAAAGTCGAAATTCCTAAATCGAAAATGTCCACGGTCACCCTCGGTCTGCTCCAGCACGCATGCACCGCCAACCCGGCGGCGAACCTGAAGAAGACGCTCGCGCTGGCGACCCAAGCGGCGAAGCGGGGCGCGAAGATCATCTGCACGCAGGAGCTGTTTCGTTCGCAGTATTTCTGCCAGAGCGAGGACCACGCCAATTTTGCGCTCGCGGAGAAGATTCCCGGCCCGAGCACGAAGGCCTTCCAGCAG
>Ga0316219_1003439_pt1 | contig 12821 bp, 14 predicted proteins | sample TBH18003PmetaG_FD_203635 | JGI IMG/M metagenome (GOLD analysis project Ga0316219, IMG submission 203635) | Freshwater microbial communities from Trout Bog Lake, Wisconsin, USA - TBH18003P | ecosystem: Environmental > Aquatic > Freshwater > Lake > Hypolimnion/Profundal zone | place: USA... | reverse complement strand
TGATGCATCGCTGCGCGATGCTGGAGTTCGAGGGCAAGAGTTACCGACTCAAGGAAGCTGCTGCGCGCATCGCCATGACCGGCGACTCGTCATAATCTGAGCGTCCTTCCATGGGGGAGTTTGACCGGCCATAGGTGGGGGAAATTGAAGTGGCCATCGGGGCCTGAGGTAGTTGCAAACTTTGACGCGCCACCTGCATGCGCTGCACCAGTTCACTGGTACGCATGGTCAGACCGAGGGCAAGCTAAACCTAGTGAATCGCTCGGACGCAAAGAGCCCTTCGCGTAGATGAGGTGCTTATCAACGAATATGCATCGGTGCCCGCAAACACTCCCAAGCGATTGGGGGAGCTGCAAAAAGGTCGAATATAAGGAAGCAGCTGATTTCTTCTAATCACAAATTAATTCTGCTTGCTATCCGAGGGGCATCCATATAAGCGGTCTAGTTCAACGGCTGCTTGGCTATCGAAATATCCGATAACTCCAGTGAGAAGAAATTTTAGAAAATACTTCAACCTACCGACTTTGATGACCGCCTGGGATGCATTGTAGAGGGCTCAAAGCACCATTTGAATTGGCTAAGACGTTGGTAAATCGCCCAGTAGACTGCAGCAGCAACAATAACACCTAGCGCCAGCCACCCAATATGATCAAAAAATATTACCGCCCATATTGCAGGTAGTGCTGCGTAGCACCATGCGTAGGGACTTGTCAGACCATTTTGTAAAGTTCTGTCCATCAAAGGGAATGCTTTTCTAGAAAGCCGTCGATACATCAGCATGTGTAAGTGAACCTTGTCAGGCTGGCCTGGATTGTGACCTTCCCGTTTTGACTTGCGCCGATAAGAAAACGCAACCTCCAATACGGGATAGGCGCAGACTAGTAATGTTGCCCAAGCGGTCACACTTGGATTGCGCATTGGTAACAGTACCGCAATCCACCCAAGCAGAAATCCGATGAGGTATGCCCCCCCATCGCCTAAGAAGATATGCCCCATGGGCCAGTTGATAGCTCCAAAACCAACCATGCCTGCGGCCAAAGTAAAACAGATTTGGGCTAGAGCGTGATCACCGACCTTGAGCGCGATCAAACCCATCGCGGTGAACATGATCGCAACGGCGCCTGCAGCCAGACCATTGAACCCGTCAATAATATTGACCGCATTGGCCACGCCGCCTACGGCAAAGGCCGTAAAGAGAACTGCTATTGGACTAAATGTCAGTACCCAATCGATTGCGGCTACGCCGGTGTTGCGCATCGCTACACCAGTAAGGTACCAGGCAGCCACGCCACTCAGCATCGTAGCCAGCAGGCGTGGCAGAACACCCACGCGCTTGGTGACATCCTCCAATGTTCCCGCTACAAATGCAGGAATAGCCGCAATTAACATAGGTAACATGATTTCGCAAACGGGCTGTTCAGAAAAAATGTAGGCCGCTACCAATCCACTGGTTAGGGCTACACCCCCAATGCGTGGCGTTGGCTTAGTGTGAAACTTTTGGACACCAATCAAGGTGTCCGTGCTGAGATGTCCATGCAGACCCTGCGTAAGTACTAAGCCCAGCGCTACGATGAACGTAACCAGCCCAGCGGCAGCAGCGGCAATCACTTGTGGGTCAAGAAACCCGGCGATATTCATTTCAGTGCTTCCTTTTAAGCTTTAGCGGTGACTTTATTACTTCTCGATGAAATTGCAATGACGGGTTCAATCAGCAGACAGGCCTGCTAAATCCCACTATCGCGCGCCTAGCGCCCGCCGCCAAGACTGCCGAAGCAGTGACAACTTCTGCGCCGTCTCAGGATCCACCGCAGCGTTCCGCAATGCATGGCGCACAAATACAAACAGCAACAATGCGAAACCCGAGGCCAGCGTTGCCACCGCGGCAATCATGGCTTTCTTGGGCTTGCTCTTGCGCTCGGGTGGCAAGGCGGTGTCTACCACCTGAATCACAGCACCCTCCCGGCTCTCGTCCACGCGGGCAATTTCGTATTGTTTGGCAAAGAGCTCAAATAGGGTTTCCTGGTACTTGAAGTCGCGGTACTTGGCGATGTAGTCGCTACCACCTGCTGCACTTGCTGGTTGCTGCTCTTCGGCACGCGCAACTTGGGCGCGCATGGCGCCAAGTTCTGTTTGCGCCTGTTTGAAGTCCGGGGCGGATTCTGACAAATAGCCACGCATGCTTGCCAACTTAATTTCTTGCGCAGTGATTCCGGCCTTGAGCCGAGCCAGGCCTTCAACGGCAGCCTTGGGATCGGACTTGAGGGTGTCGCTGTTCACTCCGCTGGACTTCAATGCCTGCTCGGCTTTGGAAAGATTGTCTTTGGCGCTAGCGAGCTGCTTTTCAAAAAAGACACGGCGCTGCTGGGCCTCCGTCACGGCGAGGCGCTTCAAGAGCTGCCCCAGTTCCTCGACGTGCGCATTGGCAAGCTCTGCCGCAAAGGCAGGGTCCTTGTCATCCACCTCGACGCTGATTAGGCCGTCTTTACCGCTCGCGATTTTCGCAACCCCGTCTAGCTCCTTACGCGCATCGTCCTTGAGCGTGGCTTCATATCGCTCAGTAAGTTTGAATCGATCAATCAGCGCATCCTGCACGCTGCGGCTCTTGAGAAAAGCCACGTATTGGTCTGCCGGGCTTTTGATGCCACCTGCGGCACCGGCCAAGCCGCCTAGAGCTCCAAGACTAGCCAGTAGACTGGCCGCACCGCTAGCTTGCTGCTGTGGCGGCATGAATTTGGTGGACGCGGTAAAAGTGGGTGCAATGGTGAAGGTGTAGCCAAGGGCCAACAGGCCGACAGCAAGTGGCCCCAATACCAGCAGGCGCAAGTTTTCCACCACCACCTGCAGCAGATCGAGCAGACTGATTTCGTCGTCATTCTCAGGCGACATGTCGCCCTGGGTTGCCAGCCCCTGCGCTGGCAACGATGTTGTTTCTATAGTGTTCATGGCTGTGACCGTAAAGTCATGGTCGATTGCGCAACGATTTTGAAGGTGTTAGGAGAAGCAACACTGCCAGAGTAGAACTGCAGTTGCTGGGCATCGTCAAAAATAGATGTTCTGGCCAGATGCGGCAGATTGAAAAACAAGTGACGTCCTTTTGAGGTGAATTCTTTGCATGCCGCTAACCGTGATTCATGCAACGTCCAACAGGTCCGTCAAGCACTCGTTTCGATAGGTAGGCAAGGGTACAGCAACATAGCAATCCTGCAAATCCCCCCAATGGGTGATTTTGATGAACTAAGCTTGCCAGTTGTTGGCTGGCAGCAACATGTTCACTGCACTGCACCATTTTCGTACATTTTGCTATCCCATCCTGAAAAAATTCACCCAATTCGCAATATTTTGACCGCGTCGCAGGCCGGTTGGGGCCTGTCGCAGGTAAGAACGGCGACCACTGAACCCAACCGGCCCCTTCTCACTCCGATGGGACGGGGCGGACGTCCTCTTCCATGGCGACTGTGTTTACAACCAGCTCAAAGTGCCCCAAAATTCCTGGTTCATGTCTGCCAATGAAGCTTTTCACGGTCTCATTTTCGAGAAGTTTTGTGAGGTAGCCCTTGGCTAAAACGAGGTTGAGAAGATCAGAACCATAGTGGTCTTCCGCATCCTTGTACTGGGTGTGCACCTGGTTCATCTCCTTTTCCAACTTGACGATTTGTTCAATGGGCGCAGTCTTTATCTTTTTATGGGCACGTAAATCGCTGCGCTGCTCGGGTGGGGTGGCTTTCAAAAGTGCTTGCACATGGGCAACTGAAATAGTGTTGCTGGCCACCATAAGTTCTACGGCCTCAACCTGCCTTTCAGCCTTCATTTTGCTCAGCACCCTGGTCACTTCGGGCGTGAACTGCGCGTCTTCAAGCAGCGCAACCGCCTGGGCGCAAATGCCTTCGAGCAGGCTGATGCGCCGATTGATGGCGGTATGGTTAACGTCGAAGGCCCGCGCCAACCGTTCTTTGCTCACCCCCATATCAATGGCCCGCTTGAGCATGTAATGTGCTTGAACCGTTGATAGCCGATTAATGCGGTGGTTGTAGCTGTAGGTCTCATCATCTTTGGCAATCAGGCATGGTGCACTTTCAATGCCCAATTCCTTCAGAGCCAGCAACCGGAAGTGACCATCCAACAAGATGAATTCCTGTTTGCCCGGATCCGGCTGAATGATCGAAAGTGGCTCTATTAAGCCAAGTTCCCGAATGGACGAGACGATTTGATGGTACTTGCGTCCGCCCCGAGCAGCATCGGGCACTTTTTTACTTGGTAGCAATTGCCCCATTGGCACTTGACGGGTCTGCAGGTCAAAGCTGAGCAACGGGTTTGACAAAGGGGACGGGGAATTGGTGCCTTGTTGGGAGTTCATGCGTGCTCTCCTGCTACGGGAGTCAGGCGGTCGGAGAGGTACTTGGGCATCGTATCCATGCCCTCGGCACGCAGAAGATACCCAAAGTTTTCGCTGCTGAAAAGCGTTTTTAGTCCTTCCACAACCAGTAATAATCGCTGGTGCGCATGCTCCGCCTTGAGAACCATTTTGTGCTGTCTGTCGACTTCAATTTGATAGGTTCGGACCAAGTTGTAGCTTGTTGTGGCGCCATGATGCGTTGCGGGGGAAGCCGGATCGTTCACTTCAGTCTTCAGGGCAAGTCGCTTGGCTTTGGTCACTTGATGCCCATTGAGTTGGCCGCTCTCATATGCTTCCTGCAATACCTCGCCGAGGTTCTGGTCATCTTGCTTTGCGCGTGCGATTTCAAGTGCGGTTGTGAGTGGGATCTTCCCGCTTTTCACTCCCTCAATCAGGCGGCTCTCACCTTGAACAAGCATAAAGACGATGTCCTTGACGTACTTTGATGAAAGTCCGGTTTTTTGGATGATGGCTTCTGCGTCGTAACCACGACTGACTAGCATACCGATGTCCGATAGTATCTCCAGTGGTCGGTAACCATGGCGGGCAATATTCTCTGCAAGACTCATAATGAAAGCATCTTCATCGCTAACATTAATGACCATTGCTGGGATATGTGTCTGCCCCAAAATCCGAAAAGCGTTTAAGCGGCCTTCGCCACATACCAATAAATATCTGTTTCCTCCTTCCTGAGGGTGACGTGCGGTAACAGTGATAGGTTTTTTGAGTCCTATGGCGCGAATGTTTTCAACGATCTCCTCAAAGACTTTCATATTTCTTTCCCGGGAGTTAAGAACCTCGATCTGATCAATAGGGATGAGAGTTGCACTTTCCGGAATTTCATTTAATTTAAATTTCTCCGTTATGTCTGCTTGCAATATATCGTTGCTCATGACTATCACCCCTTTCAATGGGTTTGGTTGAAGAACTGAAAACTTACCACCTATCGCCTTTTCACTTTTTCCCTTTTGACTAGGTTGTAAAGGAAATCAAGATTATCGAATCTGAAGCACTCAAACTCACCGAAATCATGCTCGGTGATAAATAGCGTTAGATCATGTAAGTCAATTCTCGGAAATATGTAGTAGTCAAGTTCGGCTTTATTGAAAGAATCCAAACGAACTACAATAATGATATCTGGCAAATGAGCGGTTTTCTTTATTCGTATATGCCAGCGCAACAGACCATTGTGCAAAGCGTTACAGCGCGCTAAAACCAATTTTATCGAAAGATCATTATTCAAATAGAATAAACCTGTTTTGGGATCTCGACTGAAATGTCCACCCGTACTAACAATAGAATCTTTTATACGTTCAATGATGTTTAGATGTAGTAGTTGAAGTCGTTTTTTAATTTCAACATACCTCATATCACGCGGTGGCCGAAATCCTATCAATTCAAAGGCACGGTGCAATGATCCAAATCTATGTGCATATGTAGAAGGGTAGGGAACCTCAGGTTTCTGATCAATAAGAAAACTGGTGATTTGACCTTCCTCTTTGAGGATAATTCGAAGTTTTTCAAGCATCTCCTCATCAGTTAAATGAAGGGAGCGTCTTGCAAGTATATTTTGAGCAACTGCAAAAACCTCTTTATCAACAATACCTAAAAATGCATCTTCTTTACGTATCAGTTTTTCATTGGAATTTTTAACCCGTTGCTTTTTCAATTTATATGAATGACGATTGTATAAATTGGTGCCTATATACTTTTCGTTTGTTAGTACCCTGCGTACAGTAGAGTAGTTCCATGGATTATCAAAATCCGTCATAATTCCCATGGAGTTCAGTCGATCTACTATTTGTCCGATCGCTAAATCATCACGAATCAGCCATGTGTACATGTCATTTACAATTTGTACTTCTTGAGGTGGTGCAGGCATCAAGATTACTCGATCGGTTTGTATGCTCTTATGTTCTCCGCGTTTGAGTTCACCCTTAACTAGCCCTGATTGGTCGATCAGTACGCGACGTAGTCCAAGTCCTGGAGGACCACCTTGCCAAAAGCCCTTTTCAACGAGTCGGCATTGACCAATAAAAACTTTTGTTGATAATTCCCGGCTGTATTCGCCGGCCATTGCACGTTTCACACCTTTGACTATCGTTGAGACCGGCGAACCATCGTTTTCAAATTGCTCAGCGCAATAGGTGACAGCTATTCCCGCACGACGGCATATATATTCGTAGTAAGCAGATTCATCAGCATCTTGAAATCTTCCCCAGCGACTTATGTCGTAAACTAATATAACTTTAAAATCCACTCCGCCCGAAGCTACATCTGAAATAAGCTTTTGGAGTGCTGACCGGCCGCCGATTGAAAGACCGCTTTTCCCTTCATCTGCATATGTCTGTACAATTTCAATATTTCTTTCCAGCGCATATTCTGAAATTTTTGCATATTGATTCTGGGTTGAGTACTGCTGATAATCAGTTGACATGCGAACATACTGAGCAGCTTTGGTGCTTTGATTGATGAGATCGGAAGGCATGGTTTTTACTTCGATATTTTTTGGTCTGAATCGAATATATTTTTAAATCAAAAGTATTCTCCAAATAATAATGTGAAGATTCTGCGTAGTTTTCTGAATTTTTGAAAACCGAATCGATCGTCCGCGCTTGAAGCAGTAGCGCTATGTCCTGCGTGCCGAAATTTCCTCTTCCCGGGCCTGTAGGACAGAGTTAGCTCTGAGCTACCGAACTTTCCCGTGGACGTGCTTACTAAGGGGCGGGAGATTCTTCGACCCAGTTGGCGTATCCGTAGAGGAACGCTCAGGTACTTCAACTCCTGTGGATCCGGTCTCACCGCTTTGAACGCCGCGGACTCAAAGCGTTCGCAAATTCTGGGTCTCTGCATGGTTCCACTCCAAAAATGGTATGGCGGATCAAGGTGATGGTTCGGGCTCGTTTTAGGGACTTTCACGTATTGTGACTTAAAAGCGGCTGACTTAAAAGCGGCTGACCCAGAAAATGTTCATGTGTCGACCCAACAGATCAATTCAGTCGTTACCTCTCGCAGCGCTAGGGCACTGTTGGCTTCGAATGTTGTGATGCTTCGTCGCGCTAAGGGCTGGTCACAAGAGGTCCTGGCTGAAGAATGTGGACTGCATCGAACCTTTGTTGCACACGTCGAGCGTCAAGCCCGGAACATTGCTATCGACAATGTAGAGCGCATAGCAAAAGCTTTAGGTGTTGAAGTTCATGTGTTGCTGTCCCCATTGAACGTTGGGGAGGCGCAGTAAGCGCCGTCAACGCAACTGCAGACTTTCACTGGGTAGTGCCCGACACAAGAGATCCTCGACGAAGTTGGATGCGCAGGTTAGTGAATTTCAGCAGTCAAAGCCCGCCCTTCAGGGCGCTTGGAATCGTGCTCCAACTTCGAAATGTGGTACCGAGGCGTTGTCATTGAGTCCAATGACAACAACGCATCGTCCAATATGGAGCGCAAGGAACTGTAGATACCGTATGCGTCCAAATAAGCGGGTGAGTGCATTTCACCTTGCGCATACTACCGACGGTCGAACTATTCAAGCCCGCGGTGGCGTAGCTTGGTAGGGGTCCTCTATCTCAGCTCTACCCTGGTTTGCGCGTTCGACTTTCCACTGAACAAGTACTACTCCCATTTTCGGCGGCGGAACGAGAGCTCAAAGAAGCATCTTCCACGTCGAACAGCGCTGGTTTTCCAGTGAATCCCTACCTTTAACTACCAAGTGAACCAGTCTGCGTCGTCATCCAACTCATCTAAGTCCAGTTCAAAATTAAAATCAAGAATTTGTGCAATCATGTATTCAAGAATTAAATCGTCGCAAGCAATCGCTCCATCCTTGTTTTCCGAAAGAAATTTGTTTAACTCTGTTTGAGATGCAAAGCACTGCATGAAAACGAGTTCACCATTTGTTCTGTAGGCAAAGAAGTGATTTTGAGCCTCTGAAATTAACTGTTCTGAAATGGCAATGGCAAGGTTGCAATGCTCGAACGGTAGCATGGAAGCTATGAGAGTTGCCTTACGATTATTTGCTGGACGGTTCCTCAACTCGCCGATTGCCGTCATAAGAAGGCGACCGCAAAGCACCCTCGCACCGTTTTCGTACTCATTGGGGGGCGCAATTGAAGTCTTACTTGGTTCGGGTACGATAAAGAAGCGCTTTTCGTGACGTGAACGCTCAATGGGTGACGGCCGATTTGCATACGCACTGCGATTGTTGGATTGTTTCATCGACTTGGTTTTGTTAGTCATAAATTACCCTCTAGTAAAACTGTCTCAGACGTTGATTCAGTTTCAATTATTTGGCCATAACGCCAAAATTTTTAATGTTCGAATACGATTGGCTATAGCGGCCTATCGTAGGAAAAAATGCTCTTAGCAGGTTCGCACAATCCAATATGCCCCCGGTTAACGTAACCACCACGCATATGACACAAAGAAATATTGCATAAGTTGCTGAAAAGTATTCGAAACGAGCAGAATTCCGTCCGCACGTTTTCGAGAAGAAAATCTAATCGACCAATTTCACAATAAATATGCATGAATACCAAGTTGGTATTCATTGCATAAGTTATCGTTAAATCAACTGTAGGAAAAAATGCATCCATTAAATGCATTTGATGCCAAGTGACCATGCTTCTCTAAAAACCAGATGTTGAACACAATAAGCATGCCCATCGGTGATGCGCTGCTGGCGCCACCACTTTTCGCATACTTTTTTATTTGACCTAAGTAGCGACTAACCTGATTCCGCTTCTCAAATTCGTTGGCCTTGGTCCACGCGTCATCGTAGAAATTCATCATTTCTGTAATGCTGCGTCTAATCGGTTCATCTTGGATTTTAATGATGATCAAAAAGCCCTCCGGACGATCGCTTTTGTAATGCCCCGCCATGGAAGTGATTTTCTGCTGATCATTGTCGCTAGATTCGTAAATTGATTTATCGTTCATTTGAAATTCTTTAGGAAAATAAATATGAGTACTAAATGTGTATTAAATAGTTTTAGAGAATTGTTAATTCGCTCTTGACGCTTAAAAATGAATTTTTCAGAAATTGGCTAGCAATGAATCGCCATGCTCTTGTCAGATGAAGGGCACCTTTATGGTGGATGCACCTGAATTGAGTGCTCGCTTTGGGTATCGATCAGAACAGAGTCAATATGCTGATTTGACTTGAAAATACGAGGGCGAACAATTGCCTGTAAAGCGGCACGGTCTGTGGACGCATATAGTATTAGCACAGAGGCGTCTTGAATCAACGCAGCTGGTCTTATATCATCCGATCTACAACAAAAATCCATCAAATTTCCCCAGTAAAACCAATCTCACTACGGTAGCAATGGCTACTGCAGGCCTTAATGTGCGGGCATGGTGAATAAGCCAACCATGCCGAACACGCCATCCATCGAAATGGGTGGCTTAGGTTGACGAATCTTTTGATTCGTCGAGATGGTTCCGCTTGCGCGGTACCAGGGGTGTGTCGTGTATCTACTTAATACAGTTAACGACACATTAGGAGTCGTCAATCAACACTATGCAGTTCAACGTCCAAATCAACGTGAATGTGCGGTAAGCCTTTATTGTGGCATCACAGAGAAGGTGTTTTAAAAAACCTTCTAAATAAATTGAGTCCTTTGTTGAATTTACAACACTTATTTGTGTAATAAAACTGGCCGAATTGTTTGGATGGCATGGATTAAAAATACACCAACTTCTTTGTAATTTATGCACAAATTTAATAGTCAAGCTGGAGCATTTTCTATCGTCTTGGTCATATCCAATTCATTTTGCTAGACGAAGAGGATTACAATAACGACGGCCGCAGTAGTGGTGCCGTCAAAAATAGCTCCCTCTTGGCCTGCAATGCAAAGCATGTCGTCATCCCGAGGGACACACGGTGCAAATTCATTGGGCTGCGGGCGTTCCGCAACTTCGATCTGAGCGGGGTGGCGTGAAATATCGACTGGGGCCCTTTTTCCGGACTTGGGACCTGCCCGGAACTTACGCTGCCAATCTGCCGGACGAAGTGGTGTGCGTACCAGGCCGGCGCAGCAGGTCTTGCGCGACGGGCAGGACCTGCTCGAGCGGGCCATCAATAATGCCCGATGGCTCAAGGCCAACGGCGTGCTTGGCCTGTACCCGTCCAATACGGTGCAGAAAGACTGTATCGATCTGTATACAAATGCATCTCGCAGCCAGGGTGTCCATGAGCTGGTATGGACTGCGTTAGCTGACCGAAGAGCGGGAGGTTGGGCTAGTGGCAAGGCGGGCCAGATGGTTGGCTCAAACTGCCAACACGGCAGTTTGAAGCCGCGACGCAAATGCGCCACGCCAATGCAGCGGCCGGACTTGATCCAAGTGTTGATCGTCACACGGGTGGTTCCCGACAGCAAGGAAGCCTCGTCAGTTGAGATCATGTCGGCAGCATCCATGCGTTCAAGGCGGTACTGCGCGCCAGAGCGTAGCAACGCCTGGTTTTGTGCGGCTGTTGTATAGGGACTGTAGATACCGTATGCGTCGAAATAAGCGGGTGCGTGCATCTCGCATTGCGCATACTACCGACGGTCGAACTATTCAAGCCCGCGGTGGCGTAGCTTGGTGGGGTTCCTCTACCCGGCCTTTACAAGTCTCGAAATGGCGGTTTTCAAACGCAGCTTCACTCCTGTCTTTCGCTCGAAGGGTGAAAGTTACACCTGCAAGTCGTATTTCAGTATGGTGAGTTCGCGCCAGCGTATTCGTATCGCAACGCATGTACATAATTTCGGACAAATTGATCACAGATTGGTATAAGACAAGAGGCGGCCTCTACTTTAGAGGCCACTCTAGAACCAGCGCAATTTAACAGTTGATTAGAGGCGACTTCGTTATCCGGGAATATGTGCAATGTACAAGCACACAATTGATTCAAAACAACAAAATGACCACTTTCCCAAAGTTGAGCAGCTATGAACCCTAGTTCGAGAACGTGAAACGGCTCAAGTTTTGGATTGCACTGATTGAAGATGGTAATATTTTCGAGTGCTTCCGTTCGTTGTTGCTCTGAATCTATAATGAGCTGCAACAAATGATTTGCGATCAGTGCTAGAACTAGACCTTGATCTGCGCCTTTGAGATATGGTGAATCGACGGAGATCGAAAACTGTTCTAAAATACATTCCAATACAGGCGATGCGGTCCAAAATCTTGGACTCAAATCCTGTGCAATTAGCGGTGAGTGTGATGGAGTATTATTGACAATGCAGAAGAGAGGCATAGATTCTTTTCCATGAATTAGACAAGTCTCATATTTGAGCAGATATGGGGAAGAAAATTCACTGGGATAAGCAGTGATAAGCATCACTTTGACGCATCAAGTAGTGAAACCCTTGAAGACATTTCTTATCTAAAATTGAGTTAGATACATACCGCTAGCGCACTATGCCGCAGATAGTAGTCTCACTTAAAGTAAAACTGTGCGGATGCAGACACACACAAACAAAAACCAGGGCCCCTGTTCGTTTCGCTGAATACCTTGACGCCAGCAGTGACCTCTCCTGAGGCGCTTGCTTGGCAAGATTCAGTGTGCTGGCTAGACTATACGTTCCAGATCCAATCATGGAGCAGGCGCCAAAGGCCATCCCTCGCCCTGCGGAACCCTCTCAACCTGTTCGAGTTCATGCGCCAACTTTCCTTCGTCATCAGCCACGCTACGGATGTTGAAGCGAAGTGGAACCTCATCAATGCCGCCCAGGCAGCACTGAATAAACACATCCCTATCTGGAACCCCAAGAACTATATATTCTCCCTTCTTTGTTCCTCCGTCGTAATCAGTCTCTACGTATACTTTTACTAAATTTTTTGGGAAAATTAATGAATTAATTTTGCCAATAAATTCTGTTGGCCAATCCACGATAGGCTTGTCTAGCGGTGGAAGAATTTGTCCTTTCAGGTAAACATCTCCAATTTCAGGAGCATTGATGATTACAGTGCCGTCCAACAATTTCCCAGAGTGCGACTGGACCATCTCGTGGAGCGCTAAATCCTGCGATTCAGGAAACATGGGCTCAGAAGGTATGTCGATCGGAAAAAGTCCATCTGATTCGGCTGAATGGGGGCGCAACTGCTGTGAAAGTTGCATGCAACCAATCCTCAGATTCTCTACTTCAGCGTCTGTAATTTCACCCTCGCAGATCAACATCGCACCGAAGCGAACCATATCAAGTTTTACGCCGCAAGATTCCCGATATGCACGGACGCTAAACATGTCCGCTTTGGAAGGATGTGCATTTGAGCTAAACTGTTGAAGTGACCTTGCGATGCTCATTTGAGCTTTGAAGTTGACACTATCAGTCGCCCAAACCTCAAATGCTTGGTTTTGAGTGGTGTTACGTGTGGCGCTGTTTGGCCCCTCGTCGTTCTGTGTGGAACTTGACTGTCTGAATTCATAATAGTAGTGGAGCCCGGTGGG
>Ga0316219_1003435_pt1 | contig 12833 bp, 9 predicted proteins | sample TBH18003PmetaG_FD_203635 | JGI IMG/M metagenome (GOLD analysis project Ga0316219, IMG submission 203635) | Freshwater microbial communities from Trout Bog Lake, Wisconsin, USA - TBH18003P | ecosystem: Environmental > Aquatic > Freshwater > Lake > Hypolimnion/Profundal zone | place: USA: Wisconsin... | reverse complement strand
CGGCCGGCGCGACGGCAATGCCATGACCACGACGCTGGCTGACGGTAGCAGTCCGCATGACCTGTATTTCTTTGAAGAAACACAGGAGATGCTGTCTGGCGAGGTGGCGCCACCCGGCGTGTTTTTGCAAGCGGCCGAGGTGCTGCGCCGCCAGCTGTTTGCGTTCTGCATGGATGACTGGGTCAGCACCATCAGTGTCGCCACGGCCTTCCCGGAGAAGACCTCCACGGCCTTGGATGCCGTGGAACAAGCCAAGCTGGACCGCTTTCCATACAACTTCTGTGAGCATGTGCTGTCCCACGAACCTCGCCTTTTTGCAGCATTTGCTGTGCTGTTGGGCACGGACGTGAATCCCGAGGTGCTGCAACGCCTGCAAGACTTTATGCAGGGCCAAGGCGATGTGGATGGCTTGCGGTCCCGCCTGTTGAAGTATTTGCAGGAGCTGGTGGAAGAGCGCAAAACCTACAAAAAGCGCAAGGAGCAAATCGACGCAGCCAAGAAGGTGGCCGAACTGCGCCCCAAGGATGAGGCAACCATTGCCGAGATAGATGCCTTGCTGCGCGAGCGGGACAAGATGCTGGAGCTGATTGCGGAAATCAACAAGCGGGACTTGCTCAACACGCTGACCGACGCTGGCCTGATACCCAACTATGCCTTTCCGGAGGCGGGCATCGAGTTGAAGTCCGTGCTGTGGCGCAAGCGTGGGGCAGACGAGCAGGGGCAGGGCGCCTTTGTGGCCCTGCCAGCCATCAAGTACGAGCGGCCCGCCAATTCGGCGCTGTCTGAGTTCGCGCCCGAAAATCGCTTTTATGCCAACCAGCGCCGTGTGGAGATAGACCAGATCAACATGAATCTGGCCAAGACGGAAGACTGGCGTTTCTGCCCCTCCTGCCACCACATGCAAAACCTGACCGTGGAGGCTGATACCTATGCGGCCTGCCCGCACTGCGGCGACGCCATGTGGTCGGATGCCGCCCAGAAGCGCACCCTGTTGCGCTTCCGGCAGGCCATTGCCAACAGCGACGACACCAAGGTGCGCATTGATGACAGCGCGGATGACCGAGAGCCCAAGTTTTATGTCCGCCAGCTAATGGCGGATTTCGAGCCCAAGGACATTCGCAAGGCCTGGCATATCAAGACCGGCTTGCCGTTTGGCTTTGAGTTCGTGTCACGCGTGACCTTTCGTGACGTGAATTTTGGCGAGCTGGTCAAGCCTGGGGAGTCCTTCAAGGTTGCCGACAAGGAGTCGGCAAGGCCTGGCTTCAAATTGTGCAAGCATTGTGGCAAGGTGCAAATCGCACCCCGAACCCGGTTTGAGCCGGAAGGGCAACGCCACAGCTTTGACTGCGCCAAACATGGCAGCGAAGACCCGACCAATCTGCTGGAGTGCCTGTACCTGTACCGCGAGTTCACTTCCGAGGCGCTTCGGATTCTGGTGCCTTACACCAAGTCTGGGGTGGACGAAGAGGTTGTGCAGTCGTTCATGGCGGCGTTGCAACTGGGATTGAAGAAGCGCTTTGGCGGTCGGGTGGACCACCTGAGGTTGGTGACCCAAGATGAGCCAGGCAAGGATGGGGGGCCGCGCAGACATTTCGTCATGTTGTACGACTCGGTGCCTGGGGGGACAGGCTATCTGGACCAACTGCTGGTGCAGCATGCCGGCACCCTGGCTGATGTTTTGCGCATGGCGCTGGACACTATGAATAAGTGCTCGTGCAACGAAGACCCGGAAAAAGACGGCTGCTACCGTTGCGTTTACCAATACCGCTTAGGCCGCAACATGAGCCTGGTCTCCAGGGACCGGGGCAAAGAAGTGCTGTCGGAGCTGGTGGCTTCACTGGACCAGCTGGAAGAAGTCGCCACCATTTCAGACATCTTTATCAATCCGAACTTCGACTCGGTGCTGGAGAGCCGCTTTATTGAAAGCCTGCGCCGCATGGGCGGAACCTTAGGCCTGCCGCCGGTGAAGCTGGTGCAGGACATCGTGAACGGCAAGTCGGGATATGTGATGGAGCTGGCAGGCCAGCGCTACCGGATCGAGCCGCAATGCAACATCGGCGCATCTGAAGGCGTGGCGGTAGCCAGCAAGCCAGATTTTGTTATCTGGCCTTGGCAGGCGGGATCCTCCCGCAAGCCGATCGCTGTGTTCTGCGATGGCTGGACCTATCACCAACATTCTTTGCGTGAAGATGCAGCCAAGCGCAGTGCCCTGGTGGCCAGCGGCAACTACTGGGTGTGGTCTGTGACCCATGAGGATGTGAAGACTGCGCTGTCCAGCGCTGCCGGAACGGACTTGGATTCGCCCTTGGTGGCATTGAGCCGGCACGATGGCAGCACCGCACCGGCGACTTTGGCACGGGCAGCCCAGGGTGCCTTTGCCTACAACGCGGTTTTTCAGCTGCTCAGTTGGCTTGCGATACCGGTGGCGCCGGGCGCAACCGATGCGGCGGTAACCCAGTTGCAGCGCAATGCGCTTTGGCTTGGCTACCTGTTGGTGCCGCCGAACCCTGCCGACCTGGCCGTGGTGAAGAATGAAATGGCCATCTGGATGCAGCAGTTGCCCGAATGGTTGCAAAGCCCGGAAGGTAAGTATTTGCCTAGCCTGTCACGCAAGGACGCTGCACCGGTGGTGCTGTCGTGGTGGCCAATGGCCTGCGTCGGCGGCAAACTGGACGGTATCACTTCGCCAGGCGTGCTGGTGCTAGACGACATCGTGGATCAATCCGAAGATGCGCCACACCTCAACTGGCGTCGATGGTTGCAGCTGTTCAACACCTTCCAGACCTTGCCCGGCATGCTGGCTACGACTGTCAGTGGCATGCAGGCGGGTGACCTCGAAATGCTGATGGCCAGTGCGCAACAGCCGACCGCGCCGGCGGGATCTACCGACCAGACGGCTCTGTCGCATGAGTGGTCTGAGGCGGTTGAGATGAGCCTCGAAGCTCTGCGTGCAGGCTTGAGAACGTTAGCCGGTTTGGGGGCAAATGCTCCCGTAGTGGGCCATGAATTGGCCGACGCGCGGGGGGCGGTGGTTGCTGAGGCAGAGTTGGCCTGGGCAACCCATCATCTGGTGTTGTTGACCTTTGATCAGTCGGACCTGGCGGAATCCTGGAAAGCAGCAGGTTGGAAAGCCCTTGTGCTGGACGATGGTGCAGCTACCGTCGGCGGAGTGACTTGGACCAACGCCGTGTGCGATGCACTGGGCATAGTCGGTACACAAAATTCGAATAACGGAGATACGGAATGAGCCTCAAACCCAAAGTTGCACTGTCGCAGGACTTCCTGTTTCAGCTCGCCAAGCTGCCCTCCAATGTTCACTCCAAGGTGTTGAAGTGGGCGGTATTGTTTCAAACGGACCCGACAAGCAATGGCATCAATTACGAAAAGATCCATGCCGCGCGAGACCCCAACCTGAAGTCGGTGCTCATTGACCAGGATTGGCGTGGCATTGTGTTCAAGCCGGAAAGCGGCGACGTGTACGTCCTGCTCTATGTGGACCATCACGACGCGGCCTACAAGTGGGCCGAGCGCCGCAAGTTGGCGATTAACCCGGTGACGGGGGCGATGCAGGTGGTTGTGGTGGAAGAGGTTGCGGCAGTTGAGCCAGCAAAAGCCGTTGAAGCCTTGGTTAAGGCGGAGCCGCTTCCCAAGCCGGTAGCTTCGGAGGCACCTGATGCGCCGCAACCGCTCGTTTATGCGCAGTTGACTGACCACGAACTGATGAGCCTTGGGGTGCCTGAGGACTGGTTGGCGCGTGTCCGCTGTATCCAATCGGAGACGGAGTTGGATGGCTTGCAGTCAAACTTGCCCGTGGAGGCCTACGAGGGCTTATTCCTGGTTGCCGCGGGTGACACCGTTGCGCAGGTACTGGGCGCGCGCGAGACGCGGGTTGACCGGACCATCAACACCAGTGACTTCGCGGCGGCCTTGACCACGCCCGAGTCGCAATCGCGCTTCGTGGTGGTGGACGACGATGAGGCCATGCTGGCAATCATGAACGCGCCGCTGGCCCAATGGCGCATCTTTCTACACCCTACTCAACACAAGCTGGCCAGCGGCGACCGCAGTGGCCCCGTTCGGGTTCTGGGCGGAGCTGGCACCGGCAAGACCGTGTTGGCCATGCACCGGGTCAAATGGCTGGTGGAGAACCGCGCGCCGGATGGCAAGAAGGTCCTCTTCACCACCTTCACCAAGAATCTTGCCTTGGATATTGAGGACAACCTGAAAACGCTTTGCTCACCCAAAGTGATGGCAAAGATCGAAGTCCGCAACCTGGATGCCTGGGTGCACGGTTTCATGCGTTCGCGCAAGCTGGAGCACAAGATCGTTTACGACCGCAGCAAGGACGGGGCATTGCAGGCCTGGCAAGCTGCATTGGCCTGCAAGTCTTCGTCAGTTGACTTGCCAGACAGCTTCTACAACCAGGAACTGGAACAAGTAATTCTGGCCCACGGTGTGACGACGCGGGATGAGTACCGCACAGTGCGGCGCACCGGCCGGGGAGTGATACTGAGTCGCGCCAAGCGGGACGCCATATGGCCGGTGTTTGAAGAGTACCGGGGCCAGCTGACATCGCGCAAGCTGAAGGAAGTGGATGACGCCTACCGAGAAATCGCCAGCCTGCTTGAAAAGGAAGGTGAAATCGGAAAAGCATTGCCATACAGCGCCATCGTGGTGGACGAGACCCAGGACTTCGGTCCGCAGGCGCTCAAGTTGCTCAGGGCCATGATGCCCAAGGAATCCAATGACCTGTTCTTCGTAGGCGATGGTCACCAGCGCATCTACAGCCGCAACCGCGCAGCGATGAGCAAGTGCGGCATCGACATCCGGGGCCGGGCGCGCAAGCTCTACCTGAACTACCGAACGACTGATGAAATCCGTCGAACCGCCGTGGCACTACTGGAAGGCTGCGATGTTGACGACTTGGATGAAGGCCATGACGAAACCCGGCGCTACAAATCGCTGTCCCATGGTCCGATGCCCGTCATCTCGGATGCCAATGGGATGGAAGATGCAGTTGCTACTGCAATCGCCACCGCCAAGAGATGGCAGGCCGAGGATGGAGATGGGCATACCAACAGCACTTGCGTCATCGCCAGCAGTCAACAGGTCCGTGATTCCCTAGCGCGGCAATTTTCGGTTGCCGGCTTCGCGACGGCGGTGATTGATGCGAATCAGAACCTGTCAAGCGACGGCCGCTGCATTCACTTCGCAACGATGCACCGGGCGAAGGGACTTGAATTTGATCGCGTAATTGTCGTGACGCCGGCCGCTTATCTTGGAGATCCAATGGAAACTGAGCAAAAACGTAAGCTTATATATGTTGCATTAACCCGCGCCAAGCGGGATGCGCTACTGGTCAAAATGCAGTGATTTCCCTCGAAACTCTGCCGCCAATCCAAGATATTCACAATAATTTATATTTAATCTGAGAAAGCTCAGTTTCTGGTGTAGAATGCGACAAATTGAAAGAAAAAGCCTTTTTGTTCAATTCATGATCTGGGCAACTCACGGTTGAGTTGCCTTCACTTGAGCAGCCCGTTTGTGGTTGTTCAATTTTCAGGATTATGAAATTATGAGCGAATCTTTTTCGAACCATCAATCGCAGTTCGACTTTTCTCTGCTTGCCGAGCAAGAGATTGCAACCAAATTGACTGATTCTCCCGGATTGGCGATGCATTTTCTGGCTAGCAAGCCCGCAAGTCCAGAGTTGGCAGCAATCCCTTTTATGGTTCGGCGTGCTGCACTCTTCACTCTGTGCCCTTTGCTAAATGGGCTGTTGGAAGGGGCACTAAATGATTGCCAAATTGCTGGTGCAAATAGAGATTTAATTGCTTTAATCGTGCCTTACGATGTGATGGCTGCATTGCTTCCCCCGCAAAAACATTCGGTAAGTTCTGCTGTTGTGCTATTTCTCCCTGATAAATTTGAGCGATTGTTGCTTGATACGCTGAGTCAGCGTCCTGGAATTGGCCATTACCGTCCAATTCCACGGCATGCACCTAGCTTTTATTTGGAGTGGAAGTTGGATAAGAGACATAGAGTTTTATTTTCCCACTCGACTCTACATTCACACCTCTTTCACAATTTTGAGTACGGTAATGACCGGTTTGATTGTAGTAAAAATGTATTCGCCCCTTTCATCTTTGTCTCGGGGAATTCAGTGGCGGTAGGTGGATTCAAGGTGAATGACGATGTTATGGATTATGGGCAGTGCGAGTGGTCCTGCGAACCTGGTTGTGAATCTTCAATTCATTTTGAATATTTGCATCTAACCCATGCAGAACGAGATGCCGATCGCCTTCGTGCGACTCCCTGGGACGATAAATGGTTTCAGTTGGAAACCGGTTGCCTGATAAGGGAACCTTGGGTGCGTGATTTCACCAAACATCTTTTTGAAGAATCAACTCCACCTCGCACGGATCGGGGGGCTGAATGCCAAGACATTTGAATTTCAACAATCCTATTCCTTGATGGTGCCCTGCTTTTTTGGCAAGGTTTAGACGCGTCTGCAATCGAGGTAATCTCTATACCGACCAAATGTGCATCACGGTCAGGCGCCTGCTATTTTTTTTTGCCAAGGCGATTTGCCCTCTGATTGCTTTGATGTTTGTTGGCGACCAATCGGTCTTTGCGAAAGACGTGATCATCGGCGTTTTCGCCTACCTAGGTGAACGAGCGGCGGACGTTGACTGATCCCCTGTGCTGTCGTACCTGAACGCCGCATTGCCAGCCCACCACCTTCGCCTGGACAACCTAGATGCGGCGGGGCTACATAGAGCTATTTTCTAGCAACGCGCGGACCTGGAATGTCTTCATGCCAACCATTCCACCCACTTAAGCAGGACTTAAGTGCCGATATTTGTCACGAAATCGTCACACCTAAAAACTAACTTAGGGCTTCCTCTACTCAGGTATTTTCATGAAGCCAACATTTAGAACCATTTCGCTTGTCGTTGCATCGCTTTCCTCCCTTACCATCGCTGGCCAAGCCTTCGCACAAGACATTACGGGCGCCGGCGCTAGCTTTCCAGCCCCAGTTTACGCAAAGTGGGCCTCCGACTACCACAAGGCTACCGGCGTCAAGGTGAACTACCAGTCCATCGGTTCGGGTGGCGGCATAAAGCAGATCGACTCCAAGACGGTGGACTTTGGCGCCTCCGACATGCCCCTGACCGATGAGGTGCTCAAGTCCAAGGGTCAGATGCAATTTCCCACGGTGATGGGCGGCGTGGTGCCGGTCATCAACATCAAGGGGATTGAACCCGGCCAGATGAGGCTGACCGGCGCCGTGCTTGCCGACATTTTCCTGGGCAAGTTGAGCAAGTGGAATGACCCTGCCATCAAGGCACTGAACCCAACACTCACCCTGCCGGATACCGACATCGCACAGGTGCGCCGCGCCGACGGATCGGGCACCACCTTCATCTTCACCAATTACCTGAGCAAGGTCAGCCCCGAATGGAAGAGCAAGGTCGGCGAGGGCACTGCTGTGAACTGGCCCATTGGCGCCGGTGGCAAGGGCAACGAAGGCGTTTCCGCTTTTGTGAACCGCATTCCCAATTCCATCGGCTACGTGGAATACTCCTATGTGAAGCAGAACAAGATGAACTACGCCATCCTGCAAAACGCATCGGGCGCCTTTGTCCATCCGGATGACACGGCGTTCAAGGCCGCTGCGGCCGGCGCTGACTGGAGCAAATCGTTCTACCAGATTCTGACCAATGAGCCTGGTAAGGAAGCTTGGCCCATCAGTGGCGCCACCTTCATACTGATGCATGAAAAGCAGGACAAGCCGGCCAGCGCCGCCGAAGTGCTGAAGTTTTTCAATTGGGCCTACGCCAACGGCGGCAAGGCCGCGGCGGATCTGGATTACGTTCCAATGCCGACCACTGTGGTTGCCGCTATCCAAAAGTCGTGGAACGATATCAAAGACGCAACTGGTAAGCCAGTAGCGTACAAGTAAATCTGCTTGACCATGATGAGGGCCGGGGCGTTGAATCCTTGGCTCTTTTCATCGTTCTTGCTCTTGTATTTGGAACGAACAGGGACACCGGTTGCATTGCAGAAACGGACATCGCTGCGTTAGACTGAAAGTGTTTTCCTCAACATCTTTAGTCTGTACGGAGAAGGCCTATGCCCCGGTCGGATCTAGTCAAACGGTCAGTTGTCAAGGCAGTGACCTATCGGGTTGTGATCATGGTGCTCGACTTCACCACCATTTATCTGTTCACCAAAACACTGACAGTTGCCTTCGGTTTCATGATTGCTAGCAACGTTTACACCACTATCGCTTATTTCGGCCATGAACGTTTGTGGGCCAGGATCAAATGGGGCGTGGTAGACGCGCCATAGGCGAGCGAAGAAGTTCCTCCATCCGGGAATTTGCCTTTTGCCAATCTGTCGTGAAGAAGAATCATGTGACCGAATTGACTGTAGGAAGTGGATGAAATGGGATAGGTTTTATCAGATCCATTGGGGCACCCATATGCCTTGATGTGGCATGTAAAGTGGATCGTTCATGCTAGTGCGCTTGCCCGAAAGTCCTTGTTGGCTTGATAGAAGCCCTGAGTGATGTCCCGCTCCAGAAGGATGCCGTTAAGCGATTTCCAGCGAGTCCACAGGCGCGTGCTTTCAAGATGCCGTCCGGATTGGCCAACAAGTTGAAAGACGCGGTGACTTGCTGAGGCGCCGACACCATGGTCCTTGTCGAACATGAGTATGGCGGGGCTGACCTGAGCGAGGCCAAGTTCCTCGGCAAATCCGACGAAGTGTTGTGTCCATGGGGCATCGACACCGTGAATTGGAACCTCAAATACAGACCATTGGGTTAGTTCGATAATGGGTTCTAGCTCGTAACTTGAGGGCATCGTAGGCTCCTGAGATTGTGTTTTTCAGATTAACTGTACATAAAATCAGTGCTGTATGCAACAACAGTTTTGTGACGGCATTCGCGTGTACCGACTACGTCGGTCGGGGGCTGACGGAAGCCCCAAGCGCTAGTCATCACCACTTCAGCGTGGTGTGTGACCTATTTGGCTGCGGCGCTAGTCGCCCCGCTGGGAACTGCGGGGGTGGATGCCGGTTGCGCAGGTGCTGGCGATGGTGCAGAAGTCGGCAGCTGCATCGTCGGGACAGTTAAGCCCTTTTGCAAAAGCTGGCCACTTGGTGGGGTTGTGTAGGTGGACAAAGTTCTTTCCTTTACGTTTGCAATTACGAATGCGATAGTGAGAATCAGTGCTAGGCAGAACGATCCGGCAGAGAAGTAGTTCAACCTGATGGTCCACGCTTCCCAAGCGTTGTGTTCAACAAACGCATCGTAGTGGCCTTTCATGTATCCGCGTTCCGCAACCTTTTTGCCCTGTCCCAGTGCCCTGATGCTGACGAGAAATGATGACATGGTGCTCAGCGTCGCAAGTACAAACAGAGCCCAGGAGCCGTAAAGGATGAAGGGCCACACAACCGTCTGCCCACCCGAATCCTTGAGAAAACCTATCGAAAGTCCGAGGCCCGCACTTGAGAGCGTCAGAATGGACTTATCGAAGTTGTCCGTGCTAGCCATCTCCCGCTTGTGGGTCTCGGCGATGAACTCGCCATACAGCTTCTTCTCCTCGTCGGACGGAAGATGCAACGGTGCAGGGCTCACTGCTTCTGCCTAGCGCTAGGCTCTGGTGGTGGTACGGGCTTCGGTTGAGGGGCCGGCTTCACCAATGTAGGCAATGTGACGCCAGCTTGACCAGGACCCTGTCCTGTCCACTGTGCATCCTGGGGTGGACTCATTGGTTTATTCGACATGTGTTTTTACTCCGCTTGTAAATACCATCCTACTCTGTTGCCATTTCGGTAGTCCGCGGACATTAGCTGCCACTAAACTGGGGAATGCTTCAAGAACAAGACCCACGCATCACAGCTTTGTTAGGTGCTGCTCTCATATTGATGGTTGAGTCTGGCGTGGCTGCGCAGGCCCTTGGAGCATTTGCGCTCGAGTACCCGGGGCAGGTTGCACAAATCTTGGGGGAGCCGCTGACTGCGCCCGATCTGCACATTGAGGACATCATTCGTGCGGTGGTGGCCGAGACGCTGGAGTCGTTGGACATCCCGCTGCCAAGCCGGAAGACGCAGCCGCATTAGCGACGCACTTGGCAATAGGGCACGGGGTGGGCCCACCGCCAAGAACGAAGCGACTGCACGGAGCCTGTGAATCCTGACCGAGAAGCCCTTCATTGCACCGACCAGCTGGCCAGTCAAAAACATGACCCAGGCCTGCTTACCTACCGCACAGACCCCGCCAGCGTTCGCCTTTTGGCTCATCCGCTGCACGCCGGTCACAGCCCCAGTTCTGCGAAGCCACAAAGCGCATACTGAATTTCGTTCAGCCATACCAACGGAAAGAAAACGATGAGCATTTTTTGCAATGGGACAGTAGTTTTTGAAGTCAAAAAGACAGGCAAGCGGGGGTGGTATGAGATGACATCCGTCCCTCAAATTGCCGAGGACATAGCGGATTGGATCGAAGAAGAAGCTTCGAAATTCGGCTTTGCTGCTCGCGCCGTCAAAAACGCAAAGCTCGTCGGTATTCACGACGTTGAGGCGGTCCTGACGTACGACACCCGATTTAGCGGCCGCGACCCCGACTCGTTTGCCATCCTGAAACGCCGGGATGGCACCTACGTCGGCGGCTACAGCATCGCTGCGCCTGAGAGCTCCACATTGTGGCCACTGTTGAAAATGCTCACAGGTATAACCGAATACAACACCCACCACTTCACGCCGCTCACCGCCGGCCCGAAGCCAAGTGCGCGCATCTATCCCGCCGCGCCTGATTTTGTGAAACCGGAGCGCCTGCTGTTGAGCGAGCGCTTGCAGGCCCAGGTGGACCCTAGCAGGAAAAAGACAGTAGATGACGACGCCGAAAACGCGAAAACGTTAGCTGCAAAAGCAGCCAAAGCGAAGGCTGCCGCGAAGCCTGTTTTCAAAGAAACCTCAGCCCTGGTGGGCAAACCAGCCGGCAAATCCTTGAAGACCCTCGCCATCGAAAACAAGGAAGCTCGCGACAAGGAAGTTGCCGCGATCGCCAAAAAGGCACTGCTCAAAGCAGCGAAACCCGCAACTGTGAAGAAAACTGCGCGAAAGGCGAAATAGTTCAACGCTAGGCGCAAAAAAGCCCCAGTGAAGGGGCTTCATTCGCTACTCGCTGGTAGATAGCAGGCGAGCAGAGCGTTTGCCCAACATGGCGGATTGGGCGCTAGGTTGAGTGATGCAGTCTCAGTCGAGACGCCTGTCGTTTTCGTGTGCCAAAAGCTTCACGTACCCTCGGAATGTTTCCATCGTATCGTGGCCGGCCATCTCCATTATTTCCATCTGACTCATTTTTCCTGACTCGCAGAGTCGGCTTGTTGCCTCATGCCTGAGGTCATGAAAGGTCAGGTTGTCTATGCCAGCGCGCTCAGTCAACAAGGCATAGGCATCGCAAATTGCACCGGCATTGGGAAATTGATGAAAAATTCTCTTGCCGTCTTTGGGGCTAGATGCCCGTTGGATTTCGATGATTTCGCGTGCGCGCTTGCTCAAAAGTGCAGTCCTAGCTTTTTTCGTCTTCGTATTCTCTGCCGGGATGAAGAGCTTGAAACCGTTAGATTTGATGTCGTCCCAAGTTGCCAATGCGATTTCTTGCTGTCGAAGTGCCGTCTCCAAATCAAATCCAATCAATGCCCGCCAGTCAGCAGAGTTGTACGTATATTCACCGCGCTCGATACCAGCAGCGTAGAGTCTCTCCTCTTCGCCAGCCATGAGACGACGGTCACGACGACCGGACCACCCTGCTGGCATTACCTTGGGATCAAAATCAAACAAGAACTTGTTGAGACTTACGCCGTTATTCTTCGCTTGCCAATTCAATGCAGTTTGTGCTGCCAACATGTACTTTCTGACGGTCGCCGGCGCTAATGTTTTTGGAGTTCGGGCTGGTTTAGCAGCTTTGACCCGGGCTTTGTATCTTCGGTTGGCAAGCTCTTTTGCACTCGCGTTAGGTTTTACAGGTGCGATTTCACGAAGTTTTTGCCTTGCCGGGTCATCTCGCTTGCGCACCTGGGTCAGTAGGTGAGAAATGTAAATGGCGAGGTTTTTGTTCACAAGATTGGCGACATTCAGCATGCCGATGTCTTCTCGCACCCGCTCGAACTCCGAAACTTGGTTGGCTTTGAGCGGATTGTGCGAGGCTTTTCGATGCGCGAGATAGCCACTGATAGCCTGCTCAACAGTCATGTCCGCGTTTACAACCGACGCGCGATCTCTATCCAGCTGGTCTACCTTTTTCGGCGGAGCGGGGCGCTTCTTGGGCCTTAGTGTTCGCGGGTCGATGCCGCGCTCACTCAGCGAGTCGGCACCGGACTTCCAGCTGACTGCCTCCTTAATGGTCGCGAATCGCCCCGAGGCTGTCCTTCCTTTTCGGTTGACCCGGGCTTCATAGTTCAATGTTCCGTCCTTCAAAATGTGAAGGCGGATTCCAGGCGGCAACTCTTTATTTATCATCGTGTATCCTAGCCTTAATGCGCAGTGGTTTTTTAGTGGTTTTTCCTTTTTTCCCGTGGCTTTTCTGACCTAAGTCATTGATTTATATGGTGCTAAGGCTCCCCTGCTAAGGGAGTATGGGGTGTAGAGCCTCATCGAGGGTTCGAATCCCTCCGTTTCCGCCAAAATTGAAAAACCCTTGTAAGTCTTTGATTTGCAGGGGTTTTTTCATATGCGTTGACAAGTCAACCGACGCAGCAACTCCCTAGCACATGCTGGAAAACGATCTGCATCCTTTTTAGGCATCGCCTGGCAGCCCAATA
>Ga0316219_1003427_pt1 | contig 12856 bp, 15 predicted proteins | sample TBH18003PmetaG_FD_203635 | JGI IMG/M metagenome (GOLD analysis project Ga0316219, IMG submission 203635) | Freshwater microbial communities from Trout Bog Lake, Wisconsin, USA - TBH18003P | ecosystem: Environmental > Aquatic > Freshwater > Lake > Hypolimnion/Profundal zone | place: USA... | reverse complement strand
GTGAGAAGAAGCGGAAGAATGACGACGAGACGCATCGGGAATGTACTCTACATCACAACGCACGGGCGGCGAAGGAGGAACGACAGAAGGTGCGTGAACGGCGTGTTCATATCTACATGAACTACTCGATGCATATTTGGATGTTCCGTCGGGAGGTTGCGATGGCAGCTGGGCTTCTCGCAGTGAACAACTGGATGCTGGGACACCGGATCGTGCAGCGTACCCTGGAGATTGCGGGGGAGCGTCTCGCGACATTGGAGGATCTGTGGCAGGCGATGGACGAGTATCGTGCGGAACACCCGGCTGCGAACAACAACGTTCCTCGCGAAGCTCAGATCGCACGGGACGAGCAGAACGTCCATACTCGGGAGGTGACGGAGCAGCACAATAAGAATATGGCTATCTTACTCGCAACCCCTGTTCCAGAGGGACAGCAGACTATCCCGACTATCAGGGCAATTTGGACGGCGATATACACGAAGACGCCGGTGGACGAGAGGGTGTACGCAGACATGCAAAAATGGTACGATACCGAGACTTGCCGGACGCGTGGAGACTGGCTGTACCGCCGAACTCTGGATCATCTGTACGCCCGCATCGTTAAAGTAGAGAACGCGACAACTCGTCGGGAACTGTTCAAGCGGCTTCAGCAGGAGTGTGCGGAGTCGTATCGCATGTGCTGCGACGGGCACCTAAACCGACTGACGAACGTGATGGTCGGGTTCGATGATGCGTTCCAGCAGGCGGTTCCGAAGGGATTGATTCTACAGGAAAAAATGGCGAAGATCGCACAGATCGAGAATCCGGACGAGCGGATGGGGGCGGCAAAGGCTTTGATGACTGAGTTGGAAGTTGGAGCTGAAGAAGCAGGGGCATGGTTAGAAGCTATCGCGGAGTGAAATCATCAACAATGTAGTATACCGGTTGAGGAAACATATTTTTCTTCAACCAGGATGGAAATTTAGTGAATACGGCGTATCTCACCTGGTAGTAGAGTTCCACGGGAGCGGAATAGCGTGGTTGAGCCGTCTGTCTTGACAGTTGTCCAAAGCTAGGAGGAGGAGGAGGCAGCATTGGTCTATTGTCCTGCTGCTTGACTATTTTTTCGTTTTACAGGGATGGCGGAAAGATCAAGGAAGAATACGATGTCATCTCTCTACGATCGGCTAGGCGTTCAGCGGAACGCAGGGGTAGATGATATCAAGAAGGCGTATCGAACACTGGCGAGAGAGCACCATCCAGACAAGGGAGGTGATCCCGAAAAGTTCAAGGAGATCCAGGAAGCTCACGAGGTTCTGACGGATCAACGGAGGAGGGAGATGTACGATGCAACGGGGTCGGTCAACGAGCGACCGCAAGGTCCACAGGGTCCGCCGGCGGGGTTCCCCTTCTCTGACCTTTTCAATATGTTCGGGGGAATGGGTATGCCGCACCAACAGAACCAGCGGAGCGGGAAGGGTCCGTCAAACTTGGTGAATATTCCCCTGAAGTTGGAGAACTTCTACAGGGGGTTTGAGGTGACAATGAACTTTAAGCAGGAAAGGAAGTGCCGGGACTGTGCGTCATCGTATTCTACGTGCGGAGCATGTGGTGGTGCGGGGGTGAGGATGATGGCACAGCGGATGGGTCCGATGATGATGCAGACGCAGGTTCATTGCGGTCCGTGCGGCGGAAAGGGACAGGCGGGGAGCTCAGAGGGATGTTCGGGGTGCGGGGGGAAGCGAATGATCCAGCGTGAGCGGTCATTGACGGTGAATATTCGTCCGGGGATGCAGGCGGGGGAGCGTGTCGTATTTGAGGGCGAGTGTTCGGAGACGTTGGATTCTGATAGCCCAGGAGATATTGTGGCTCAGCTTCAGTTGCAGGGTGAGGGGTTTGAGTGGCGGGGAGACAATCTCCTGTGTACGCGGACGATCAGTTATGCCGAATCTATCCTGGGCTTCGAGCTCACGGTTGAAGATCATCCGAGCGGAGACAAGCCAGTGTATCGGTGGGAGGGACAGCCTATCATTGGCGGAACGGTGCTCACAATGGCGGGTGGGGGCATGCCGAAGAAGGGAGGGGGATTCGGAGACCTGAAGCTCCGTGTCGAGATCAATCCTCCGCAGGTGATACTGTCTCCTTCGGATCGCGAAGTGCTGTGTCGAATTTTCGGAATGCCGACGTTTCAGTCGGCGTCTTACCAAACACTCGCCAAAAACGAATGAGTTGTGTTTAAAGTATAAACATATCAAAATGGGTAACAAACAGGCTGCACCAGCAGACGTTCCGGCTACGGAGGTTCTTCTGAAGCCTCGGTGCGTTCATCGTGGATGTATGACCACAGCGTATGGCGGGGGTGTGATGTGCCTGGATCATATCAAGGAAGCAAAACGGAAGCAGTTGGACGAAGAGGAGCTCAAGAGTAACACGAAAAAGAATGGGTCTGTGTCAAAGCACACCTGAGTACGTTCTCACCACGCTGAAGGGAGGGAGTTGCGATGTCCATTACTGCCGACGACTCCCAAAAGACGGAATCCGGTGCTCGTTTCATCTGGAAAACGGATTGCGAAAGGGTCAGATGTATTCCAGGGCATACACCGACGCAAATGGACGAACCTTCATCAGGACGCAGGAAGAAAGCGGATAAAGCCAAGGACAAAAAGGGCAGACCATCATCCAAGCATGTGAGGCAGTATGAGGCGAAGAAGTCCAAGGGTAGGTGAACAGTTTTTCTCTGATGAATACAAACCAAATGAGCAACAAGTCTATGCTCCTAACCTTTGCCGTTGCGATTTTTGTTGGAGGTGCCCTGAAGGACTTTTTCCAGGCGATCATTACGGATCTGGTGGCTCCGTTCTTTGTCCTTTTCAGCCCTGACGCTCAGCACACGGTCGGTGGACTGACTATGCAGGTCGGTCCGGTCAAGCTGAAGATCGGCGATGCGATCGGTGCAGCCGTAACACTGGTGATTGCCCTCGTGGTCACTGCCGCCGTACTGCCTTACCTCCACGCCTACTCGCCTCTCCAGGGCGGCAAGCGTGCGTAAACCAGCAAAACGGATCTAGATATGTTACACTCAATAAATATCAATCAAACAGAATGCCGAAGAATACGCAAGGAGGATCAAAGCATCGCAAGGGATCAAACTCGGAATCATCAACATCTATGAAGAACAAGAAGCTGTTCAACAATCTCCTCGCCGATATTCGAGACGACGAGGATATTGATGGGATTCTTGTGGGCAGGGTTATGCGGAAGCTGGGGGATGGGAGGATGGAGGTAGACTATATCAAGAACGACAGGCTGGAGACGGAGAAGGCGAGGATGAAGGGGTCAATTCGCGGAAGGGGAAAGAAGGACGCGTGGGTGGATGTGGGATCGTACGTCATCTTGAATGAAACGGGGGTGGATGGGGCACTGGCACTGGAGATCGTGATGCCGCTGAATCCTGATCAGGTGAAGGTGATGAAGAAGGAAGGGCTGATCTCGGAGCACCTCTGTGTAAAGGGGGTCGAGGACAATGACGGGATTGAGTTTGATGCTGGAGCCAAGGAGGAGGAGGAAGACGAGGTGAAACCGCAACCGCAGCCACACAGGGAAATTAACATTGATAATATATAGTTAGTAGTATGGAGCATCTCCGCCCGCACCCCACCGAACTTCCAGAGAAACGGAATATTAACAAGAAGTTCGAGTTACGGACGTCGCCTGCGTACCATTACGCCTTCAACCCACACGATTACGTGGACATCGACTTTTTCAATGTTCTTGGACTGCCCACCAAAGTATACCCCGGTCTGCGGTATGCTTTGGAGTACGTCAAAAAGCCCATAATTTTTTTCACAGGATATGATGTGGGTCCGAATGATACGCTGAACGCATTTGTTCGCCACGTTGTGTGTTCCCTCGCAGTCCATGAGGGAACACACGTGAGTATTTACTTTTTTGATATGCGTAATCTCCGAGATATATCACCGAGCATGCAGAAACATATGGAGGCAGAGTTCGGGAAGTACGCGGGTGTTCCGGTTCATCTGGTGAATGTGGCATGTGTAGACCGCACGAAATGCTTGTACCTGCAACGCTTCAAGGGGGAGAGGGAGTTCGGATGGTGTATGGCTTGGGCGTTAATGTTCCTGGACTACCTTACTTCGAATCCTTCGATCCTGCACAAAACCCCTGAAGGACGGAAAAAGGCAGTTGCGAAATTGTACAGCAGTATAGATCGGCGTCTATCGGGTCCTCGGACAAACCACTTTATTGAGGCATATTACATTCGGTTAATGGGTCTTTAAGTTTAGCCGCCACAACACGGGGATTTTGATTGGTTAGTGCACGTTGATGTTCCGCACGGTAATCGTAGGAACATGAATGGGCAGTATCGGGTTTGTGGAGGGAGCAGTAGACGTTGCCGCACCGGCACTTCATGGCAGAGTAAGCTTTCCTGCGACAGTCATCGTGTTTACAGCGTTCCATCCTTGGATGCCCTATATTTCTTTCGCAGAAAGAGTATCCGTTTTAGATAATAGACAGGACATGGCAAATCCTGAAGATGTAAAACTTATGCAGGGTGCTTCATACCGAAATATTAGAATGGTCACCGAGGCTTTAGACCACGGGGCGAATGTGAATGCTGTGACCATGACCAGCAATAGTGGTAATACAACCCTACATATCATAACTGAGATGGGACTACCCGCCGATAACGCAAAATTACTACCGATTGTGACACTTCTACTAAGTCGTGGGGCAAACCCGAACACCCAGAATCGTGATGGAACTACCCCACTGATGTACGCAACAACATCCAAAAATACTGAGACAATGAAACTTCTCTTAGATGCAGGGGCGGATGCGACTTTAAGACACCGTAGCGGACAGACAGCGTTGAATATGGCTCGCGACCTCCAGTTCGCAGCTGGAGTCACTCTTCTTGAAGGGAGAATGCAGGTGTCCGAACCAGTTGTTCCTGTACCCCCAGGTCCCGACAGTTCCAACAAAGAGCTTTTACTTGCGGCATTGCGTGGGCAACTGGATAAGGTGAAGGAATTGTTGGCTGCAGGTGCGGATGTGAACTATTGGGATCAAGAAACTTACATGACGGCTTTAATGTATGCAACGTCTCGAGAGCACCTTGATGTCGTGAATGAACTGATTGCGAATAGAGCGAATTTAACGATGGCTGATCATAATGGAGCGACTGCACTCCACATAGCAGCATCGTACGGTCACGTAGATATTCTGAGAAGGATCATTGATGCACTTCTCGAAGAACGTGAGGATCTTAACACTCAGGACGGGCACGGACGAACTGCTCTACATATGGCTGCCGAAGGGGGAATGGTGAATTCGGTTACACTCCTTTTACAACGAGGGGCGGATCCTGCGATCCTAGACGCTGACGGGAACACTGCCGCCGATCTTACCAGTTCTCCAGAACTTCGTGCACTCTTTCCTGCTCCTCCTGCTCGCGAACTTCCAGCGTATGTTTCGGCTCCAGATGCAGACCCTGTACCCATTGTGTTCGAAGTGACGAAAGTTCAGTTCAAGAATCAGAAAGTGTACGATTTTGAGGAAGTAGAGGAAGTCCCTATGCTCTCAGTCCTATCAAAATCGAACAGTGTTATTTTCAAGGCGAAGGAGTCGTATTTCACGCTGCCGTTGGCTACGATCGTGGAGGCAATACAGGACGGATCGCAGGTTCGACACAAGTGTAAGGCACAGCTGGAGGGAACACCTTACGCGAAAGATGTAGATATGGATCACATGTATTACTACATCAAGGGGAATGGCAATTTCTTAGTTTGGTTAGATCAGATACAGCAGGGACTTCTACAGGACTTTAAGATATTTGACTTGACAGAGACGGATGAAGAGTTGGACAATGTTGCGTCCGCACAGAATGTCCAGACAAGTCCAGGAACGAACCGGTATGGAAACGCTGTGAATATTGTAAGTGCCGATCATTGCCAGGCGGGAACGAAGCAGAAGGTATTCAAACTGAACCCTGTGATCTTGACGGACGAAGCCCCTGCTCCTGCTCCTTCTTCTTCGGGGGAAAAGCGGCGGAGGGCGGAAGACGATGCGTCTGAGGCAGCGGATATTCTGCGTGGACTGCGGACAGGAGCAAGACGGCGGACGTGGAAGCGTAAGGCAGGTCGTAAGGGGCGGAAGACCAGGAAAAGTCGCAAGTAAGTATAATGTCCGAAGAACGAGATTTGGCAATCGCATATCTAATTGCTGAGCCTGGCACGCAGGATAAGTCAAAATACGAAAAAGAACTTGCTGACCTTTATCGCCGTATGGAGAAAGGGGAGTATGAGTTTAAGTCTATGCCGACGAAAGAAGTTGCCCGTCGTGCGAAGCTTCGTATCGATCTTCAGGGAGAAATACAACATATTCCTGGATCCCCGGCATACGAAGATGCGAAAGCGAGGTTTGAAGGGAGGAAGGGCGGGCGGAGGTTCACTCGGAAGCAGTGCAAGAAGTTCAAGTGTGCAAAGATGGGGTTCACGCAGAAGGCGTCGTGCCGTCCGTATAAGAACTGCTACAGATCCAGGAAAAGTCGCAAGTGAGTATAAGTAGTATATGTCCGACCCACTTGGAGATGATCTCTTGCGAGCAGTGAATACTGGAGACGCCGAACGGGTTAGTCAGATTCTGACGAATAAACCTAGACCGAATGTCGACTATAATTATCGGGGATATACTCCTTTGGATATAGCGGTGGATAAGGGACACTTGCGTATTGTGCTTCAACTTCGGAATAGGGGGGCGGACAAGACGATTCCATTTAAGAATCCAGCAGAGTGGAACGGATCAAAGAACGCAATGGAACATTCTGTAGAAATGGTGAAGATGAACCCTAGAAACGACCAGGCCATAGCTATTGCCCTTTTTCTATCGGATCCTGGCACACCGAATTATATAAAGTTTGAAAAACAACTCGCAGACCTTGCGAAAGATCCGTCGTATCGTTTTACGTCGGAAGCCACCGAAATGTTGTCCAAAGATAAGTCCAAGAAGCGGGTTGTTATCGACGAACTGCGTGCTATCCCCGGAGGACCAGATTACGAGGCGGCAAAGGCGAGGTTTGAAGGGAGGAAGGGTGGGCGTCATCGTTCGGTGCGTAAGCATAGGCGTCGGGCTCGGAAGACCACAAAAAATCGCAAGTAAGTATAAGTTACGATGTCATCGCCAGCTGTCGGAGATAAACGAGCGAGGGAGGGAGAGGAACACAGTCCGAAGACTCTGAGTGAGCACATTCGGGAAAAGGACGTCGAAGGTGTCAAGGCGGATTTGGATGCTGGCGTTGATCCGAACGCACCATGGTACAACAAACTACCCATTGGAGATGGGGTGTTTTATTGGCAGGATAGGAATACACAGTCGAAGGATATCGTTAAACTACTCCTGAAAGCGGGAGCGGATCCGACTGCACCCCACGATCCAAGGGGCGGTCGTCATTCACCGGTTATTTATGATGCGGCACGTATACTATCCCCAGAGCTCATGCGGCTCCTACTACTCGATCCCGAAACGAAAATCAAGGTGGATCCGAATACGAAGATAGATTTTCCTGGTGAACCGTATTTTCTCCCGATTGGGTGGGTTCCTGGTCCGTACTCGTTGCGTGAGTTTATTATGAAGATTACAACTCGTCCCTTCCTTGACGCAGAACCTTCGGAGAGACTGGTAAACCGTCGTAAAGAGGTGTTGGCGATCGTAGATGAAGCAATACAGACACGGCGTACGGGTATAGGAAAAGCTCTGAATCAGACACCGCTGAACCCCGATGTTCTTCGTAAAATTGCGGATTTCGATACGCCGAAGGGACGGGGGCGGGGGCGTGGACGGGGACGATTTACACGTCGCAGGCGTAGTATAAACAGAAAGAAATGGGCGACCAGGAGCCGCCGCCGGTAGCCGAGACGCTTCGTCAGTGGATTGCCATGGACGACGAGATCCGTCAACTGAAACTGCGTATCAAGACGATCAATGAAGAGAAAGTTAAGTTGGGTGCCTCTGTTCTCGAGTTCATGCGTGAGAACGAGGTTGACGATTTCAAGTTGGAGGGAATGTCTGGTGGCTCCATCTCCCGCCAGGTTCGAACTGTCAAGCCTGCCATCAAGCGGAACACCATTCGTACCCAACTCCTTCTCCACTTCTCAGACCAGCCGCAGAAGGTGTCCGAGGCTCTCCGTGCCATCGAGGGTATCCCTGAAGACGTGGAAGACGCCTCAACGTTCGGACGCCAGACGGAACTCCTGACCCGCCGCGTCCCCAAGGCTGCCAAGAACGAAATGAGTTTACATGTTGGTCCTTAAATTTCACAATTGATGGAGGAGTGTATTCTCTGTTACGACTACCTGTGTGTTCCCGTATTCCGGGAAAACACCACCAACGACATCATTGTGGACGGAAATTCTTCACGTCTACAATGCGGTCATGCTTACCATACTACCTGTGTTTTGAAGTCTCTCCTGCATAGGTCGGTATGCCCTCTGTGCAATGTGATTGGACAGATGAATGATGGAGGACACGACTGGTGGAATAACGGACGGATTGAGATGGAGGGAAGGTGTATGAAGATCATGGAAAAGGTGAAGAAGGATAAGGAGGTCAGAGAGGGCTTACGACATTACAAGGCAGCATCAAAAGATGTTATGTCTCTCAAGAAAGAGTTTATGAAACGGGTCAAGGAGTTCAAGACAGGGTTGAGAGCGGAAATGGGTGTCGACGAGAAAGTCAAGGCGGTTATGAGAGCCAAGAGCTCGGTGTTGAGATTGTTTACTCGTAAAGCCAAGAATGAAGGATCACTCACTGCGGGTGCATTGACTATTCTTCCAGCCCACAAGGTTGAAAGGTTTCTCTTGGGAGCCACTCGTTTTTTCCGTTGGAGAATGCATCACGTGTTTAACTAATGAAGGACTTCACACCTGCCGTAGTGATCGGCATACTCTTTTTTGCCTACGTTCGCATGTTTGTGCACACCATGAAGATATACAAGGAATCAGACTACACCATGTCCTGGGACGAGTATTTCAACAAGAGTTTCCAGCTTGAGGTTATACGTGGAACTTCTTCCGGAACGAACGAATAGAAGCTTTGAGAGTCGGTTTTCCCCACAGGATGTATCGTGATAAGGTTCCAGCCCGAGTCGGATCAGACCAGTCTTCGTGCATCCGGGCGTGGCGGGCAATGTACCGCTTCTTCCGTGTCAGGTTCTTGTGTTTCGTGTAATCCGAATACCCCCGCTGACCAAACGGCTGGACAATTGTCTGTCCGTTCGGTTTGATAAACACGGCATCCCACTTTTTTATAGGATTATGGGATCGTTTGATGGTTTTCAGGCGTAGTCCTCGCATTGTTTTATTGCTATAAAATAGTGGAATAGGATGGCCTGTAAAGTCACACGGTACGACTGTCAGCGAGATGTCGATAAAATCAAGGAACTGGCCGAAATTGCCTCACCGCTTGAGAACTCCGAGTTCCATACCATTTTTCCCTGGAAGAAGCAGTGTGACGAGCCAGGTAATCACGTTCATTACGTTGCCCAGGCACCGAACGGTACTATTTGCGGATGGTTGAGAGCAAAGGTCGTTGACAAGTATGATCGGCACTACATCTACCTCAATGAAATCAGTACGCGTCGTGTCCGCGACGAACTGTACGGAGGCGTAGGTCTGAGTCTAAACTCTGCCCTTGTCAAAGATGCCATGGCGGAAGGAGTGGATTTCATTTATTTGTACCCCCTGAACCCCGAGGTTGCGAGCATATACAGGCGACCAGAGTGGGGATACGCACGGCAACGACCCGAAATCGTCCAGATGTTCCGGGTTCTTCGCAACCCGCCGACTCGTGAAATGCTCGACAAGTTGATGCCTCCGAACCCCCGATCGTTCATGGCAGCCGCGTATGCGATCATTTCACAGCCACCCCAAGACGAGGCACTGCTGAAGTTGTTTAGTCGCGTACGACGCAGCATGATTGAGAACCCCAAACTGATTGAAGAACTCGCTGACGCAATCATGAAGGTGGAAGGCGTGACGGCCGCCGATGAGGAGGAGGGACTTCCCGAAGAAAAGCGTATGCCTCTAGCGGAAAAGCGTTGGATGATCGCTGAAGTTCTCAACAAGGTAAAGCTTGGCGGACGACGCAGGACGTTCAAGAATAAGAAAGCCAAGAAGACACGCAGGGTCACTCGTCTACGACGGTTTCGTCGTACATGAGTACTGTGCCTCCTACCTGAGTCGAACAGGTGACCTCCCGCTTACAAAGCGGATGCACTAACCAACTGTGCTAAAGAGGCTTGGATGGTGCTCCCAGGCGGTCTCGATCCGCCGACTTCCTCCTTCCTAAGCATACGGACAAAGCGTATAAGAGAGGGATTCTACCAACTGAAATATGGGAGCCACATATGAATGGTGCACCCGACGTTTAAATCTAAATATCTGTATACAACAAACCAAGAATGCCCGCTCACCTTGTTTCGCCTCCTGCCGTCCAGCGTGTTGCCCCTGTCTCGAAGCCTCTCGGAACCGCTCCCGTCCACGTGAGCGTAGCAGCAGTTCATGGCAGCACGAGCAAGCCAGTCGTAGCCGCGACAAAGCCCGTGTTTACAGCTGCAACCCTTCTCTCTGCCGCTCCTACTCATGTCGTTTCCCAGCCCCGCACTTACCTTCAGCAATAGTTGAGTTTATGTTCCTCTACTTTGAGGACACCAAACTTGATATCGTAGCTTCCAAGTACTCCATGCGTCCCAGCAGATTTTGGATGACGGTGTGGTAGTACGGCAGCATCGCATTGTGGTTGACAGTGAGCTGGTACCCGCTGGGATTGACGTACCCGTCTGGATCGATATGACCGAGTACAGCCCCATTCGGAATTGTGTGTACGATATGTCTGAACCCTGCCCGATCAATGTCCTGGGCGATAAACCCAGTGACAATACCATCTGAGGGATCATGCTTCCACGAATAATGCTTTCCGCATATTGTTTTTACGAAGCGGATCGCGTCATCGGTCAGAATTTCACCTGAAATGTTCTTGAGACGGGCGTCGGATGTGGCGTCAAACTCGAGAGCCTGGGCGTTTCCAGACATGGCTAGACTGTACGCTGCAGTGATCGGTCCAGAGTTCGAGCCAGCACCATCTGGCACCAGAAATCCATAATTTGCTTCACTTGCAAACGTCGAAGTCACTGTTCCGCAGATTGTTACGAACCCCTGGAGTACTCCGTTGTACGTTGTTCCGTCGTTGCTTCCAATGTACACGCCAGTCGTCGTATTCAAGACGATGTTTGAGTTCGCAGATACCTGGAGATTATCTGAGAGATTCACCGTAATAGATCCAAACTCAGTGATTGTACCCGATCCGCCAGGTATAGCAAAGGACAAGATCACAATTCCAGAACCTCCAGCTCCTCCCGAACCGGAAGAAGAATCTCCACCACCACCAGATCCTGAATTCGCAGGGGCAGTCCCACCGCCTGAACCTGCAGCACCTCCAGACCCGGCTCCTCCACCGCCGCCTAGTCCAGCTGGTGCATACTGGGAGCCTCCTCCTCCACCACCACCGTATGCGGTTCCATTGTACGTAAGACTTGCTCCTCCGTTTCCGGGGTGTGTGCCTCCAAACTCATTATTGACGGACGGAGCTCCATCACCGCCTATACCACCACCTCCAGCACCACAGTAGAAGCCTAAGCCGCCAGTAGCCGTTAAACCACCTCCATCTCCACCCTGCGACCCTGATCCAGGTGTAGTAGTTGTGTCGTTTGTAGCTCCACCACCACATCCTCCAGAGGTTGCTGCATAGGGAGCATACCCGTTATATGCTCCATGCCCACCACCATATGCTGTCACAGATATTCCATCTCCAGTAATTGTCGTATTGCTACCATTAGACATGGCACCACCTCCGGCACCAATGACTATTGCATAATTAGAACCTGGTGTAAGTGATGATATCGCGTTAGACTGCTTGTCAGCATTCCAATATGTGGTACTGTTTGTCTGAAGACCTCCCGCACCACCACCTCCAGCCTGGTTAGTTCCGCCTCCTCCGCCTCCTCCTATGGCAAAGTATTCGGTATCGCCAGTATTGGCTGTTGCTGTAATGGTACAATTGCTGAAGAACGTAAAATACTTCCTTCCATTGGATATGTTTGATGACCAATCTGTTCCTTCAGTTCCAGATGTTACGGTAAAAAGTGTATCACCAGTCGGGATAACAAGCTTGGAAAACGTGGCAGTTCCGATATCTGCGACATTGCATAGATTCATGGATACATTTCCAGTGTGCGACGTCTCATTCGTGACATTGAGTGCTGCGAGCGTAGCAGTTCCTCTGACAGAATCAAACGTCATAGCCGAACTTCCAGAGATAGTACCCCCTGCATTGAAGAGGATTTGGGTATCGCCTACGCCTACGAGTGAAGCAGAACCACCTGGACCCGTCGCACCTACAGGTCCAGTAGCACCCACACCACCTACACCTGTCGCACCTACAGGACCAGTGGCACCTGTTTGACCAGGAGGACCATCTCCACCAATCGGCCCCGTCGCACCCTGTGGCCCTGTCGCACCTGTTTGGCCGTCACCGCCGTCACCGCCAGGATTACCCTGTAGTCCAGTGGCACCCTGTGGCCCTGTCGCACCTGTTTGGCCGTCACCGCCGTCACCGCCAGGATTACCCTGTGGTCCAGTGGCACCCTGTGGCCCTGTCGCACCTGTTTGTCCGTCACCGCCGTCACCGCCAGGATTACCCTGTAGTCCAGTGGCACCCTGTGGCCCTGTCGCACCTGTTTGGCCGTCACCGCCGTGACTGCCAGGATTACCCTGTGGTCCAGTGGCACCCTGTGGCCCTGTCG
>Ga0316219_1003422_pt1:2500-12874 | contig 12874 bp, 8 predicted proteins | sample TBH18003PmetaG_FD_203635 | JGI IMG/M metagenome (GOLD analysis project Ga0316219, IMG submission 203635) | Freshwater microbial communities from Trout Bog Lake, Wisconsin, USA - TBH18003P | ecosystem: Environmental > Aquatic > Freshwater > Lake > Hypolimnion/Profundal zone | place... | reverse complement strand
GTTAAAAACAGGAGATATTATCCAAGGAATTCCAAAAGTGGAACAATTTTTTGAAGCTAGAACAACAAAAAGAGGTCGTTTATTTCGAGATAGTTTAACAAATTTATTAAAAGGTTTATTTAAACGTTATTGTTCAAAGGGTCAACCATTAGATCAGGCAGTAAGACAAAGTTTTTATAAAATTCAACAAATTATTGTTGATGGGGTTCAACGTGTTTATCGTTCACAAGGTGTAAGCATAGCAGATAAACATCTTGAAGTAATTGTAAAACAAATGACTTCAAAAGTTAGAATTCTTGAAGGTGGTCAAACAGGGTTTTTTCCTGGTGAAATAGTTGATTTAAATTTTGTTGAAGAAGTTAATACTTTATTAATGAGAAAAATCACTTATGAACCTTTAGTTTTAGGAATAACAAAAGCTTCTTTAGAGGTTGATAGTTTTCTTTCAGCAGCAAGTTTTCAACAAACAACAAGAATTTTAAGTAATGCTGCTTTATCTAGAAAAAAAGATTTTTTAAAAGGTTTAAAAGAAAATGTTATTTTAGGTAATTTAATACCTGCTGGAACTGGCTATTTAGTTTATTTAGATTAGGTTTCACATCCCCGACATGTTTCTCCTTGCATCCCCGGCATGTCCCTTCTGTAAAAAGAAAGGAAAAGCAATTAAGGGGGGTACAGTCATCCAGACATCCAGACATCCGACTGTCTGTCAGAATGTCTGTCAGGATGTCTGTCAGGATGTCTGTCAGAATGTCTGTCCGTATATATATATATAAGTATGTAAACTTACATATGATAAGTTTACATACTTATATATATATACAATTTTCATATTAATTACCCACAACAAAAAGCAAAGCCCCGACATCCGGCATGTCCCTTCTGGCATCACCGACTGAGTGTTTTAGCAAAGTGACTGTAAAAGGAACAGGCGGATGAACCGTTGCTAAAACACTCAGCAAGGACTGACAGTCAGCCGCTGACTGGAAAGATACGCCTGACTGAAAGTCCAGTCGGGACATCCGCTGATGGCATTCCAGCTGCTTTTCAGTCAGTCACATCCGGGACATCCGGGACATCCGATAGCCGCAGGTTGTCCCTTAATTAAGGGGGGGACTGACTGAAAAGCAGTCGCAGCCCAGTCCCCTAGGACTGGACTGGCAGTCAGTCACTCTCTTTTGCTTTTGTTGCTAAAAAGATTAAAATATGGTATAATAGTAATTACCATGCCTTAATTTAGAGGTTTGTTTAGTCTAAACGACATATAATACACCCCCCCTTCCGGCATCCCCGGCATGTCCCTTCTGGCATCCCCAACAGGCTTTCGAAACTTCCCGACATCCGCTGTAAAGCAATTAAGGAACTGACTGACTGACTGCCAGTCCAGTCCAGTCGCAAATTTTCCGGTCAATGAACCGCCGCTAGGACACTCAGTCAATCGCTGATGGCATTCCAGCTGCTTTTTATGTTATGGTCCGAAGGAACTGGGACATTATAAACGGAGAAAATACATATTTTTATTAAACTTTATATTATGACAGCAATTCTTGAACGTCGCGAAAGCACTAGCCTTTGGGCTCGTTTCTGTGAGTGGATCACTTCAACTGAAAACCGTATCTACATCGGTTGGTTTGGTGTTATTATGGTTCCAACTCTTTTAACAGCTACTTCAGTTTTCATCATCGCTTTTATCGCTGCACCTCCAGTTGATATCGATGGTATCCGTGAGCCAGTTTCTGGTTCTCTTCTTTACGGTAACAACATCATCACTGGTGCTGTAATCCCAACATCTAACGCTATTGGTCTGCATTAGACCTTACTTCTTTTGACGCATATTTACATATACTGAATTTATGCTGAGAAGTTAAATAAAAGTGCCTCGTAGAATTACCTATTGTGTAATTCAGGTTGATTTCTAAGAAAAAACAACTTGCGGAAACGTGACGAGCAAACTGGGTGAATTGACGGGAAAGCTACCTTGATCAATATAAAATCTTTAGATACAAATATAAATAAAAAATTAAAACAAATATTATGACAACAAAAAAAAATACATATTTTCAAACAGGCGAATTAGAAGAACTTTTAAAAAACCTTCAAAAATTAAAACCAGACACAGAGTATACTAATGAGTACGATTTATTTATTGGGCAATGTAGAGATAAAATTTATCCCGAAGGAACAATAACTGAAAAACATCACATTAATCCAAAACATAACGGTGGTACTGATGAGCCTTCAAATCTTATTGAACTTTCTGTAAAAGATCATATTATAGCTCATTGGTTACGTTGGCAAGTTTTTAATTCAAAAAAAGATGAAATAGCCTATACTTTTCGTGTTTCTACTTCTGAAGAAAGAATGCGTTATGGTAAAAAATTACAAAGCGATCGTTTTAAAGAATGGAAAGAACAAAAAAAAGGTTTTTGGAATCCTGGCTTTCAAAGCGAACAAGGTAAAAAAGGAGGTTCAAAAGGTGGAAGTGCTGGAACAGACGCGCAATTTGAAGCTCGCCAACAAGTAGGTCAGAAATATGGACCAATTGTTGGCAAAGGGAATCAATCGCAAAAATTGAAAGAATTTTTAGCTGAATATTCAATTTGGGAGTTTAATGGCTGCAAAACAGTAGAAGGTAGATATCAATCAAAAGGAAAAAAAGGTCAATCATGTCCTCCTGATACGACTGAAGAAAACTTTAAGGTTCTTGTAGAACCTAAAGAAACTTTTTATTTAATTGCAGAAACTCTTGACTTGTTCGCACCTGGAAGTATTGTATTAAATCAAGTTGCCACTATGTATAAATTAATTGATAAACCAAAACGTATATTTGGATGGAGTTTAGTCAAAACGCTAACCCGCAGCGAAGTCGAAGCGGGAGCTTTAACTGAATTACCTTTTGATTTTTTTACTGAAGATTTTATTCCAGAATAATTTTTAGTAAAAAAGCAAAGAGAGATATTCTTTTTAGATCTATGGTTATTATTTCCATAGATCTAAAATAAAGCTATTCTTCGAAACGTTCAGAGACTAGTGTTTGAGTCCCAACAATAATAACACATGAGCGCCCGGCACCTTATGTATAAAAAACAAGGTGATGATATAGTCCACTCCATTTTGAAAAAAATGGGTACAGTGTTTTACCCAATCTGGGAAGCTGCTAGCTTAGACGAATGGTTATACAATGGTGGTCCTTACCAACTTATCGTATGCCATTTCTTCTTAGGTGTATGTTCATACATGGGTCGCGAATGGGAATTATCTTTCCGTTTAGGTATGCGTCCTTGGATCGCTGTAGCTTACTCAGCACCAGTTGCTGCAGCTACTGCTGTTTTCATCATTTACCCAATCGGTCAAGGTTCATTCTCTGATGGTATGCCTCTTGGTATTTCAGGTACTTTCAACTTCATGATCGTATTCCAAGCTGAACATAACATTCTTATGCACCCATTCCACATGTTAGGTGTTGCTGGTGTTTTTGGTGGTTCATTATTCTCTGCTATGCACGGTTCTTTAGTTACTTCATCTCTAATCCGTGAAACTACAGAAAACGAATCAGCTAACGCAGGTTACAAATTCGGACAAGAAGAAGAAACTTACAACATCGTAGCTGCTCACGGTTACTTTGGTCGTTTAATCTTCCAATACGCTTCTTTCAACAACTCTCGTTCATTACACTTCTTCTTAGCTGCTTGGCCAGTTATTGGTATTTGGTTCACTGCTTTAGGTTTATCAACAATGGCGTTTAACCTTAACGGTTTAAACTTCAACCAATCAATCGTTGACGCTAACGGTCGTGTTATTAACACTTTTGCTGACGTAATCAACCGTGCTAACTTAGGTATGGAAGTTATGCACGAACGTAACGCACACAACTTCCCTCTTGATTTAGCTTCAGTTGAAGCTCCTTCAGTTAATGCTTAATTTTGAGCGGAAAATTAGTTTCAGCTGATTCTCAACAGTCAACTGATTCTAATTGACTGATTGGTCTGCCAGTCAGTCAAAATTTTTTAATATCCTTTCTTGTTAAATTCAAGAAAGGATGTTTAATACATAATTCTTAGGGGACTCGCTGATGGCATTCCAGCTGCTTTTTATGTTATGGCCTGCAGCTTTTGTTTTCTTTTCTCATAATTTCTTTGATGTTCCTTTTGGAAGTTGCGGCTGACCCGTTCGAGTCCCGGCGAACATGATGTAGATTGTAGAATGGAAAATTTAACTAATGATCCTCTTTATCATGAAGAGAGAGATTTGGAAAATAAGGGGATTGAAAAAGGAACGCCGTTGACTGGACTGGCAGTCAGTCCAAGGGGTTGAAAAAGGAACGCCGGCTGGGTTGTCCCAGGCACGCAGTCCGAAATGCCCTGTTCTGACTTATGTTATAGCGGAGTTTAACCACGATGATGACGCCCACAATGTATCTCTGATAAGCAAGCCTTTCCCGTTTTTAATTCAAAATGACACTTTCAACGACGGACTGCCAGTCCAGCGCATCATTGACGGACTGCCAGTCCAGCTGAATGTTGATCGTCACGCGGATGTCGGGATGTCGGGATGTCGGGATGTCGGGATGTCGGGATGTCGGGATGTCGGGATGTCGGGATGTCGGGATGTCGGGATGTCGGGATGTCGGGATGTCGGGATGTCCTGATGTCGGATGCCAAAATTGAGAGGGGATGTCGGTGAAAAAAACTCCTCCCATAAGTTTGATAAAGTTAATTAATAAGAGAAGGCAAGAGGTTGTATTGGCGGGGACATATTTAAAATCCCACCAGCCCCTTTGGGGTCAGAGGATTTCCCTTTCGACTGACAGTCGACTGGCAGTCCAGCCCCTTGTTCGTAGATGACTCCCTTATCGGATGACCGGACGACTATCCTAAACTTACCCTTTCTTAAATGACAGGACAAGTTATCTACATAATATAAATATATATACAAAAAATAAAACAAAAAATATGAGTCTAAACCACTTCCTTCCCCAATTAGGGGAGTTTCTACGCCTATCACTGAAAGTGTTCCAGAAAGACCCTGTTCTAGTTAGCTTCTTCAATTCTCTAGTTGTTGAGTTGTGGGCTATTAGAGCAGATGTAGATGTCAAAGCAGCTGGATGTCCTGCCGGACAAAAGGGATGTTAGGGCCTTCTTTTCGAATGTTTCCTCTAATGCTAAGTAAAGGGGATGTCGGGATGTCAGCAATTATGGAGAGAAAAGGGAAATCTTATCCCTGGGCTGTCTGGGCTGGCTTTCAAAATTAAGTTTTTTGAAGGAACTCAGCGAAAGACATACATTCATAGATTTATACATCCTTCTCGAAGGGGAATATAAAGAAGTCCGTTTCTTCTTACGCCCTGACAGATCATCCAGTAACTTCCTCCTATCAGAAGAGGAACCACCGAAGGTGGATGCCCCCCCCGTCTCATATTGAGTAATGTGCTTTTGAAAGAAGAAAAGGATTTGTTAGATTCCTTCTTTGTTACTCAATTAGAAAAAGATATTAGATGCCCTGACATAACATTATCCCTTTTCGAATTAGTACATGACCCAGAATCAAGTAAAGTAACTCAAATAGATCCCCGGATGCCTGAACAAGGATTTAACGGAGTCAAATCTTTTTTCAGCTGCACTTTCTGGGTCATCACCAGAGCCTTTCCTCTTTCAAAATTCCCCCTAAAAAGGGGGGGATCTTTTACCATTCGGCCCTAAAGGCCAATACTTGACATTGGTTTTTCTTGAAAATCAGTCAGCTGGACTGGCAGTCCGTCAATGGACCTGTCGAAATACCTGGAATTCCCTTCGCGAGTAATGTCATACAAATTATGAACGTCTCTGCGGAAACAACGAACTTCTCTTTCAAAAAAATCTTCACGGACGGACAATAAGAGAGAAGGGGGTACTTAACTGTTAAATCCAGTTTCGTATCCTTCAACATAAGAATTTCTCTATAATATTATTAAAAGATTCTTCATTTAATAAAAAATATTAAATCTATGAGATCATCACTTTTTTGAATTTAATATTTCTTCTTAAATTTTTAGAATGACCTGCTTTTCGGATGTCCTGATGACCCTCTGCTTCGCTTTTTCAGACCCTTCCGAATTTTCACGCCAACATCAGGACATCCGGACATCCGGACATCCGGACATCCGGACATCCGGACATCCGGACATCCGGACATCCCCTTACCAATTTTGAGACACTCGAATTTAATTCTCAAAATCCATCCCCCCTGAAATCAGAAATATTATAAAAGAAATACCTTATACGGATATGTCACCCGTTAATTCTGCCTTATTTTCGTTTAAACCTATTATAGGTGACATTAAAGTATCGAGACTAAATCAAGAAAAAAGAATAGTTGCAACTATTAATAAGGGTTCGAGATTTAACAGTTATAAATATTCGATTTTGCCTTAATGTCGGACTGACTGAAGTGAAAAGGAACGCCTAGCGGATGTCGGATGTCCTGATGCCGGCGGGTCATCAGGACATCCGCCTGGCTGTTTCAGCGGATGTCCCGGCTATGTCGGGACGCTTCAGACTGAGGCTGTCATTCCCCTAGGCTGGAAGGGACTGCGTGCCTGGGACAACCCAGTCGGCTGAGTGTTTTAGCAGCTGGAATGCCATCAGCGCCTGTTCCTTTTCACGCGGATGTCGGAATGTCCTTGACTGAAAAGCAGCTGGAATGCCATCAGCGACTATTCCTTTTTGCTGGGGCCTGTCACAAGCAGCTGGATGTCCTGCCGTCAAATAGGTACGACTCTGATAATTAAAAGTACCGTCGGGGCTTTCCATATAAAATATAAATAAAGCAAGAGGGTGGTAAAACAGATCAATTAAATTGGTAGGCAAAGGGTGCGCAGTCAGTCAGTCCGCTTGGGATGTGTGAATGTCAATAGGGCTTTTGCTGGGGACCCAGACAGTCAGTCCAAAAAAGAAGAGATTAGATATTATATCTATACTTTTGATTTTAACAAAAGTATAAAAAATTAGGCAGTCCAGCTACATTAATACTGACGCACTAATGTAATAATTTAAAGAGTCCCTGGCACTAGGACTTAGTTTCCGGACAGACTTCCGTCGAGTTATTAAGTCCTCTCAGCTTTTTCACCGCCAAGTTCGGGATGGATTGGCGTGGGTCCAACTGAGCCTGGAGCACCAAAGTATAAGAACGGGCTTGTTCCCCCCTTAAATAAATAGGGGGGGATATAAGCAAACATGACAAGACATGCGACTGTCAGTCAGGACAGTCCGTTCTATAAATTTTTAATTGTTTTTTTTTGTGGCGTTCCTTTTTAAGCCCCCAACCCTTAATTAAGGGTTGGGGGCTGAAAAAGGAACGCCGATTGTAGGTCAAAATCAATCGGTCTTTAGTACATCTCGGCTGAAATCATTACTGATCTTATACCTAATGCCTATCGAACAGCTAGTCTTGCTGCGACCTAATGGAGAGTACTCATCTTGAGGTGGGTTTCCTACTTAGATGCTTTCAGCAGTTATCCCTATGAGCATGGCTACCCGGCGTTTACCTTTGGAAAGATAACCGGTACACTATTGGCTCATCCTTCGCAATCCTCTCGTACTAACGAAAGCTCCTCTCAATACTCTAGCGCTCACACCGGATATGGACCAAACTGTCTCACGACGTTTTGAACCCAGCTCACGTACCACTTTAATAGGCGAACAGCCTAACCCTTGGAACGTACTGCCGCTCCAGGATGTGACAAGCCGACATCGAGGTGCCAAACCTTCCCGTCGATGTGGACTCTTGGGGAAGATCAGCCTGTTATCCCTAGAGTAACTTTTATCCGTTGAGCGACGGCCCTTCCACGCGGCACCGTCGGATCACTAAGGCCGGCTTTCGCCCCTGCTCGACTTGTTGGTCTTACAGTCAAGCTCCCTTTTGCCTTTGCACTCAATGTCTGATTTCCGTCCAGACTGAGGGAACCTTTGCACGCCTCAGTTACGCTTTATGAGGCATCCGCCCCAGATAAACTGCCCACCTGAAACTGTCAAGTGTCTTGATTCAAAGATCACCATTAGGATTCTAGCTCTTCCAGAGTGGTCTCTCAATGATGGCTCAAATTCCCCCGGAAGGGAACCTTCATAGCCTCCCACCTAGGCTGCGCAAGAAAAGCCCGAACCCAATTCCAGGATACAGTCAAGCTTCATAGGGTCTTTCTGTCCAGGTGCAAGTAGTCCGCATCTTCACGGACAAGTCTATTTCACCGAGCCTCTCTCCGAGACAGCGCCCACATCATTACGCCTTTCGTGCAGGACGGAACTTACCCGTCAATGAATTTCGCTACCTTAGGACCGTTATAGTTACGGCCGCCGTTCACCGGGGCTTCAGTCGTCAGCTTCTTAATTACTTAATAACCAACTTCTTTAACCTTCCGGCACTGGGCAGGCGTCAGCCCCCATATATCGTCTTACGACTTTGCGGAGACCTGTGTTTTTGATAAACAGTTGCATGGGCCTGGTCACTGCGACCCTGTTTTTTTTATTAATATTAAAAGAGGGTGCCCCTTCTTCCGAAGTTACGGGGCCAGTTTGCCGAGTTCCTTAGAGAGAGTTCTCTCGCGCCCCTTAGTATTCTCTACCAACCTACCTGTGTCGGTTTCAGGTACAGGTGATTTTATTGTTATGGTGTTCAAGCTTTTCTAGGAAGTATGACATCACTGACTACACTACACAAGTATAGCATAGGGATCACATTTTAGTTCAAGCATAGTTTTTATTCTAGCTATCAACACCTTAATGCTTCCACTGAAATCCAGAAGCAGTTTCAGTTTAGTCTCCTTCGTCCCTTGGGTCCCAATAAAACCAGTACAGGAATATTAACCTGTTTTCCATCGACGACTTAGATAAATCTAACTAGCCTTAGGTCCTGACTAACCCCCCATGGACGAGCCTAGTGGAGGAACCCTTAGGTTTTCGGGGCATTGGATTCTCACCAATGTTTTCGTTACTCAAGCCAACATTCTCACTTCTGTTTCGTCCATCCTCACTTACGTGAAAACTTCACCCGATAACAGAACGCTCCCCTACCTATTTGATAATACAAGATATGCGTTTTTACACACAGATGATGTTTGTCAAATATCACAGCTTCGGCAGATCACTTAGTCCCGGCCATTGTCGGCGCAATATCGCTTTACCAGTGAGCTATTACGCACTCTTTCAAGGGTGGCTGCTTCTAAGCAAACCTCCTGGTTGTTTCAGCAACATCACATCCTTTTCCACTTAGTGATCATTTAGGGGCCTTAGCTGGTGATCTGGGCTGTTTCCCTCTTGATTGATTAGCTTATCCCAACCAATCTCACTGGTTGACTGAAGGCATTATCTAGTATTCTGAGTTTGCCACGACTTGGTACCGCTTTCGCAGCCCGCATCGAAACAGTAGCTTTACCTCTAGATAGCTCATAGTCACCGCTGCGCCTCAACGCATTTCGGGGAGATCCAGCTAGCTCCGAGTTCGATTGGAATTTCTCCCCTAATCACAGCTCATCCGCCGATTTTTCAACATCGGTCGGTTCGAACCTCCACTTAGTGTTACCTAAGCTTCATTCTGGCCATGATTAGATCACCCGGGTTCGGGTCCATAAAAAGTGACTTAATTCGCCCTATTAAGACTCGCTTTCGCTAAGGCTACGGATTTTACTCCTTAACCTTGCCACTTCCTATAAGTCGCCGGCTCATTCTTCAACAGGCACGCGGTCAGACGGCAAAGCCGCTCCTCCCACTGCTTGTCAGCTTACGGTTTCATGTTCTATTTCACTCCCCTAAAGGGGTTCTTATCACCATTCCCTCGCGGTACTTTGCACTATCGGTCACCCAGGAGTATTTAGCCTTACGAGGTGGTCCTCGCTGATTCACACGGGATTCCACGTGTCCCATGCTACTCGGGATATGACTTTTTCAATTTTTAAAGATATTTATAACTACGGGACTTTCACCTTCTATGGTGCAGGATTCAGCTGCTTCGTCTTACACTCTTAAAAAAATTATCTTCTGCTGACTCATTTTTTTTTATAAAAAAGTAAGTCAGCAAAAAAAGGTCTTCCCACTACCCCTTTTTACAGGTTTAGGCTGATCCCGTTTCGCTCGCCGCTACTACGGGAATCGCGTTTGCTTTATATTCCTCCAGCTACTAAGATGTTTCAATTCACTGGGTTGTCTCTGTCCTATTTATGAATTCATAGGAAGTTCTAGAGGTTGCCCTATTCGGGGATCTTCGGATCAAAGCTCGTTACCAGCTCCCCGAAGCGTATCGCCGGTATCTGCGCCCTTCATCGTCTCTGGGTGCCTAGGTCTCCGCCGTAAGCCTTAATTCATTTGACCTTTTAATAATTTATTAAAACTTTTTTTTATCCATATA
>Ga0316219_1003420_pt1 | contig 12878 bp, 13 predicted proteins | sample TBH18003PmetaG_FD_203635 | JGI IMG/M metagenome (GOLD analysis project Ga0316219, IMG submission 203635) | Freshwater microbial communities from Trout Bog Lake, Wisconsin, USA - TBH18003P | ecosystem: Environmental > Aquatic > Freshwater > Lake > Hypolimnion/Profundal zone | place: USA... | reverse complement strand
TTCGCCCAGCGGGCCAAAACCCGCTGCTAGTAAAACATGTTCATGTGCGATGAGCTGAAGTGATCCAATGGGAGTCTTCATACTGGTAGTCAAAAGCATTTGTGAAGCCTAATAGCCTGCCTTGCTAATTACTAGACCCGTGATTGGTCAGCGATCGCGCAACATTTCTGCTACCAAGAATGCCAACTCTAAAGATTGCGTATGGTTCAATCGCGGATCGCACGCCGTCTCGTAACGGTTAGCAAGATCTGCTTCAGAGATTTGCTCTCCCCCACCGACACACTCGGTGACATCATCACCAGTTAGTTCGATATGAATTCCGCCAGGATGCGTTCCCAAAGCCTTGTGAACTTCAAAGAATCCTCTGACCTCATCCAATACATCATCAAAACGCCTTGTTTTATAGCCACTTGGCGCCTCATAGGTATTGCCGTGCATTGGATCACAGACCCACAAAACATGAGCTCCAGATTGAGTAACTGCTTCAACAAGTGCTGGAAGTTTCTCGCGAACCAGTCCTGCACCCATACGAGTGATAAAGGTGAGTCGACCAGGCTCATTTGTTGGATTAAGTATCTTGATCATCGTCAGCGCATCTTCTGCAGTTGACTTTGGTCCTAGTTTTATTCCGATTGGATTATGAATCTTTGCGGCGAAGTCCAAGTGCGCGCCATCGAGTTGACGAGTTCGCTCACCGACCCAGACAAAGTGACCAGAAACGTCGTAAGCATTGCCGGTACGAGAATCAATACGAGTAAGCGCCTTCTCGTACTCCAAGATCAGGGCTTCGTGACTTGAGTAAAAATCTACCTTCTTAAAACTTTCGGGATCAACGCCCGCCGAGGTCATGAAATTTAGCGCGCGACCGATCTCGTTCGCCATCTGCTCATATCGTTGACCAAAGCGTGGATCATTTGCGAATCCCTTGTTCCACTCGTGAACCTGACGTAGATCTGCAAAGCCACCTTGAGTGAAGGCTCGAACTAAATTAAGAGTTGCAGCTGAAGTGTTATAAACCTGTACTAAACGTTGTGGATTGGGCGTACGCGACTCGAGGGTGAATTCGATGTCATTGACAGCATCGCCTCGATAAGCAGGAAGGGTGACTCCATCGCGCGTCTCGTTGTCATTGCTACGCGGCTTGGCAAATTGCCCGGCCATTCGGCCAACCTTGATCACAGGAAGGGACGATGCGTATTGCAAGACCGCCGCCATCTGCAAAATGGTTTTAATACGATTTCGGATTGAATCTGCAGTTGCAGATGCGAATGTCTCTGCGCAATCTCCACCTTGTAGCCAGAAAGCTCGGCCGGCTTGCGCCTCTGCGACCTTCGCCTTGAGGTTGTCACATTCGCCAGCAAAGACGAGTGGTGGAAGTTTCTTAAGCTCAGCGACAGCCGCTGCTACTTCTACACCATCTGGGCCACCCGGCCATTGCGGCTGTTGTGCAGCAATGAGACCAGGGGTGAATAAGGAATCGAGATTCGTCATAAGGAGAGCCTAGGGAAGTTAGTTGTCAGCGTGACGACTAATTATCCGAAGAAGACCTCTGACTCTGCGTAGCGCGAAGGATCAACCAACTTGAGCTCACCGGTTGCAGAGGCAAGTGGAACCATTTCGATTGCGGTTCCGTGCAGCGCAGCCATAGTTCCCCAGTTGCCTTCATGCGCTGCGGTGATCGCAGCTAATCCAAAGCGGGTTGAAAGGACGCGATCAAAGGCGGTTGGAGTTCCACCGCGTTGAATGTGTCCGAGGATGACGGTACGTGTTTCATGTCCGGTCTTGGCTTCGATCTCTTGTGAGAGCCAGTCGCCGATTCCAGAGAGCTTGACGTGACCGAAGGCATCAAGAGTCTGATCCTTGACCTTCATATCGCCATCTTGAGGAATAGCGCCTTCTGCAATAACGATGATTGGTGCAAAACCGTCAGCGAAGCGCGAGTTAACCCACGCTGCCACCTTCTCGGTTGAGAATTTAACTTCAGGAATCAAAATTGCAGCAGCTCCACCAGCGATACCGGCGTGCAATGCGATCCAACCTGCGTGGCGGCCCATTACCTCAACGACGAGCGCACGGTGATGTGACTCCGCTGTCGTGTGTAGGCGATCAATTGCTTCCATCGCAATGTTGACTGAGGTGTCAAAGCCAAAGGTGTAATCGGTGTTATTGAGATCGTTATCGATCGTCTTTGGAACTCCGATGACTTTTACGCCGAGCGCATCAAGCTTGGTTGCAACACCGAGGGTATCTTCGCCACCGATTGCAATGAGTGCATCGATTCCCAACTTCTTCAAATTTTCTTGGATCTTTTCGACGCCGCCCTCGATCTTGAAAGGGTTGGTACGCGATGAGCCGAGGATGGTTCCGCCCTTAGGCAAGATTCCGCGGGTTGAAGCGAGGTCGAGGGTCATGGTGAGGCCTTCTAGCGGGCCTTTCCAACCATCACGGAAGCCGACGAAGTCGTATCCGTACTCTTTAACACCTTTGCGAACTACCGCACGAATTACGCCATTGAGGCCTGGGCAATCTCCGCCACCTGTAAGAACACCAAAACGCATCTCTAACTCCAGATCGAATCTTGAATTAACGGGAAAGAGCTCCCATTGTGGTCAACGCTGACTTGCAGAGTCTACTCTTGCGCAATGACCCTTATTGCAGGCGTGGACTCATCGACACAGTCGGTAAAGCTAGTTATTCGAGATGCGCACTCTGGCGCTTTGGTCCGGGAGGGTCGAGCACCCCATCCCGATGGAACCGAGGTCGACCCAAAGCGCTGGTGGGATGCGCTCCAGCTAGCCATCTCCCAGGCTGGCGGACTCGATGACGTTTCGGCCATCTCGGTCGGCGGTCAGCAGCACGGAATGGTCGCCTTGGATGCCCACGGCGAGGTAATCAGGCCCGCTCTCCTGTGGAATGACACCCGTTCGGCTCACTCTGCAGAAACCCTCAATAGCGAGGTTGGCGGCAACCAGGCGATGGCGGATGCAACCGGGTCGGTCCTGGTCGCCTCCTTCACCGCCAGCAAGGTGCGCTGGATGGCTGATAACGAGCCAGAACTAGCAGCCAAGGTCGCAGCGATCGCCCTTCCCCATGACTGGCTCTCTTGGCAGTTGCAGGGTGGCAAAGATTTCCAAAAGCTCTTTACCGACCGCAGCGATGCCTCCGGAACTGGTTATTTTGACCCCGTCTCCTCGAACTATCGCAAGGACCTGCTCGCACGCGCGATCAAGAGCGACCGCGAGATCTACCTTCCAAGAATCGTCACGACCAACTTCTTTGGTGGAGAGATGAGCAATGGGACCAAGATTGCAGCTGGCGCAGGCGATAACGCTGGTGCCGCGTTCGGCGTCCAGGCAGTTGCAGGCGATGTCATCGTCTCTTTGGGAACAAGTGGAACCGCATTCTCGGTCTCTGCGACACCAACTCATGATGGCAGCGGAGCGGTGGCAGGCTTTGCCGATGTAACGGGAAATTATCTGCCGCTGGTCTGCACACTTAATGCTGCTCGCATTCTGGATGCTGCAACTCGCATCCTTGGCGTTGACTTCAATCGCCTCTCTGACCTTGCGCTCTCAGCGCCGGCAGGTGCAGGTGGACTTACGCTCCTGCCATATTTTGAAGGTGAACGCACACCTAACCGACCAGATGCCACTGGAGTATTTTCTGGAATGAATCTTGCCAACTCAAATCCCGAATCAATTGCGCGTGCGATGATCGAGGGCATGCTCGCTGGCTTAGCCGATGCAGTTGATTCGCTCATTGCACTTGGAGTTTCAGTTAATCGGATCATTCTCGTTGGCGGCGCCGCAAAGAATCCTGCAGTCGGACAAATAGCCTCGGCGCTCTTTGGTCGCGAAGTCATCATTCCTCCTGCTGGAGAGTATGTAGCCGATGGTGCTGCGCGTCAGGCCGCATGGGCCTTGCTCGGAGAACTTCCACAATGGGATTTAGGCAAGGTTTCACATGTGCAGAGTGATCCAACTCCTCATGTGATGGAGAAGTACCGAACGCTTCGCGATGCAACGGTTAACTGGTGAAGCGCGGAAATTGGCTTAACTTCTGGTTGGCAGGTTTGCTCTGGGGAGTTCCTTATCTCTTCATTAGAGTCGCCGTTGCTCCAGGTCAGTTTGCCCCAGCCTTCGTAGTTTTCTCTCGAGTCGTCATCGGCGCTGCTCTCTTGATTCCTTATGCTGCAAAGCGCAAAGTACTCAAGCCCGCTTTCAAAGAACTTAAATGGATCATTGCTTACGGAGCTATCGAAATGGTTGGCCCGTGGGGATTTATTAGTCAGGGCGAGACCAAGATCAACTCTGGGCTTGCTGCGCTACTTATTGCGACCGTGGCCATCTGGGCAACCCTGCTCAACGGAGCGCTGGGTGATAAGACCGTCTGGCACTCTAAGCGCCTGATTGGCCTGGCCGTTGGGTTTGTTGGGGTCTGCTTGGTTGTTGGACTTGAAAGCCTGCAGGGCAAGGTAAATACCGCAGCAATTCTCATGCTCTTGCTCGCAGCTATTGGCTATGCCGTTGCGCCTACGCTCGCGCGAAAGAAGATTCCACATATCGATGGTGCTGCTGTCAACGGCTTGGCCATGTTGATCACCGCGATCATCTACCTACCTTTTGCAGTTCATCAATGGCCGCATCATCATGTGCGTGCAAATTCGATCTACGCCTTGATTGGTCTGGGTATTTTCCCAACGGCAATCTGCTTCGTAATCTTCTTTAAAGTACTGGCAGAATTCGGAACGGCTCGCGCGTCACTCGTTGCATATGTAAATACCGGTGTTGCTGTACTCCTTGGAGTGATCGTATTACACGAAAAATTGACGACAGGGATTGTGATTGGTTTGCCGCTAGTAATGATCGGTTCGTACTACGCCAGTCGTAAAGCTGTTACTCAGTAAAGCCCAGACGAGCAAGAGCCTTAGGGTCGCGTTGCCACTCTTTTGAAACTTTAACGTGGAGTCCCAAGTAGCTCTTTCCATCCAAGAACGTTTCGATGCCGGCGCGAGCTCGCATGCCGATATCTTTGAGGCGAGTTCCTTGTGGTCCAATGATGATTGATTTCTGAGAGTCGCGCTCCACGTGAATCGTGGCGTGGATGTCATAAAAATTCTTGCCTTCGCGCTTGCTCATCTCATCGATCGTGACCATCACCGAGTGCGGAAGTTCTTCGTACAAATCTTGGATTGCCGCTTCACGAATAAGTTCTGTGATGTGAAGTTCAGCTGCTTGATCGGTATTGATATCTTCAGGATAGAGCGAAGGTGATGCTGGCAACGCCTTGGCTAAAAGTTCGAGCAAGAGATCGGTCTGATCCAAATTCTTGGCGCTAATGGGAACAATCTCATCGACCACAATTCCGGTCTTTGTGATGAAATTGGAGACCTCTACCAGCTTGGCGATGAGATCATCGTTCCGCGCGGTATCGACCTTGGTAACGGCGATATAGAGATGGCGGATATGCCCAAGTTGCTTGACGATGTACTCATCTCCGGCGCCGATCGCTTCATCTGCGGGTAGGCAGAGCAGCGCTGCATCGACTGATTCGAGATTCTCTTTGACCATCGTATTGAGACGGGTTCCTAGCAAAGTCTTTGGCTTATGAATTCCTGGGGTATCGACCAAAATCATCTGGAAATCTGGCTTTGAGATGATTCCGCGGATCGGGTTACGCGTGGTGTTGGGATGAGCTGAGGTAATCACGATCTTCTTGCCCACCAAGGCATTTACGAGGGTTGATTTACCAACATTTGGACGTCCAATTACCGCAACAAAGCCGGCGCGGTGATCTGTAGTCATGGGCTAAGTCTCCCATCATTCGGCTAATGGGCCGACCAACTCCATAAAGTCCGCGATCGAGGTAACTAATTCAGCGGTGCGCTCTCCTATCAAGCGGTGACATCCATCGCTGGTGGGCGAGGTAATGGGGCCAGGAACGGCCATTACTGGCCTAAAGATTTCTGCGGCATCGCGCGCCGTGCGAAGTGATCCGCTCCTAAAGGCTGCCTCCACGACTACTGTCGCCCGAGAAATTGCCGCGATCAACCTATTTCTGATGAGAAATCGGGCAGGAATCGCGTGGACATTGGGTAGCACCTCGGAGAGAAGTAGCCCCGACTCTACGATCTCCCGAAAGAGTCGATCGTTACCGCTGGGAAATACCGAATTAACTCCGCATCCAAGGATTGCAATGGTTTGACCCTCCGCGACTATTGCTCCTCTGTGTGCAGCGCTATCAATCCCATATGCACCGCCACTCACCACCGCCCAACCACGATCGACGGCACCGGCCGCGAAATCGCCTGCAACGCGAACTCCGTACTCGGTTGGGTTGCGAGTCCCAACGATCGATAGAGATTGATTGATCGCACCAAGCGCTGACCTTGCTCCTCGCCCAATGAGTGCAATCGGCGGCGCGGCCAATTCATCGATCCGTGCGGGCCAATCTGAATCAGTTCGCGTGATCACAAATGACCCAATGGATTCGACTTGGTCCCGTAAGTATTCGCGATCTTGCAATTTAAGCGTTGCCATTAATTTCTCGCCATTCTTGCGCACCTCTAAATACTCACCTGCAGCGATTCGCTCCAACAGCGCCGTAGCGCCGTAAGTGAGATATTGAGAACTCCAAAATTCATTGCCGCCTTCAAAGAGTGCCAAGAGAACGAGATGAGAGATATCTTCCTCGTTGATCATGCTAGCTCTCCGCCCTCCCGCAATTGGTGTGCACTTTGAACCTCCGCTAATCCCGGAACCGTGACCCCATTGCGATCCGCAATACTCCAAGCAAGCCGAAGCACCTTGTGATACCCGCGAGCACTCAATCTTTCGTGGTCGAGCTCGGAATGTAGAAAGGCCATCCCATCTCGCGTTGCTCTAAAGCGTTGACGCAGATCTTTTGCTGGAATTCTGGAATTAAGCTCCCAGCCCAAATTCCGAAATCTATCGAGCGCCACTTCGCGGGCAGCTATAACTCGGGTACGTACATCAGCGCTCGACTCCCCTCCTTCAACGGCCGCCAACTCAGTCCGTGATGGGACTTCCACAAAGGTTCGGATATCAATTCGATCCATCAACGGACCCGAGAGACGTTGCATATAACGCCGGATCTGTACCGAAGAACAAGTGCAGGCGCGCCCCCTCCCGTTGAGTCTTCCGCAGGGGCATGGATTGGCGGCGAGCACCAAGAGGAAATCTGCCGGGAAGGTGACGGTGCCGGAAGCTCGTGAAATTGCAATGGAACCCGATTCCAAGGGTTGACGGAGCGAGTCGAGCACTCCCACGTTGCATTCTGGTGCTTCATCGATAAAGAGCACGCCGCAATGCGCCATAGAACAGGCTCCGGGTTTGATGAAATGAGATCCACCACCAACCATGGCCGTCGTAGTAGTGGTGTGATGTGGTGCCACAAATGGTGGTGTTCGAGAGTGTGCGCTTCTATCAATAAGTGCTCCAGCAACAGAATGAATTGCAGCAACCTCAATCGCTTGTTGCTGAGTAAGTGGGGGCATCACCGTTGGGATTCTCTCCGCGAGCATCGTCTTTCCTGTTCCGGGTGGACCTAAGAGCAGCAGGTGGTGCCCACCAATTGCTGCCATCTCCAAAGCAAATCGAGCCTTCTTTTGACCGACAACCTCGCTGAGGTCCACTTTTGCGAGTGCCGGTTCGTTCGGAGCACCTTCGCCATCTCTCTCTGGAATTTCTCCATTTTCAATAAAGGCAATGAGGTCGCGAAGATGAGAAATTCCGATCACTTTAATCTCGTCAATTCCCATAGCTTCATTGAGATTGCCCGAGGGAATAATTGCAGATGTAATCCCGCGCTCTGCCGCGCTGAGTAGAGCTGGAAGCACTCCACGAATGGCACGTACGGAACCATCGAGCGCTAACTCCCCCAAGAAGATTGTTCTCTGTAAATCATTTCCTGAAGTCAAACCTTGGGCGATCATCAAAGCGGTTGCTATAGGCAGATCAAATCCCGAACCACTCTTATGCAACCAAGCGGGCGAGAGTGAAACGGTTACTCGCTTATTGGGCCATGGCGCGCCAGAATTCACAAGTGCAGAGCGGACTCGCTCGCGAGATTCTAAGAGAGCGGCATCTGGAAGTCCTAAAAGCGAATACCCCGGAAGCCCATCCGAGATATCAACTTCGATATCAACCAATTCCCCGCGAAGTCCGACCAAGGCGATGCCTTTAACACTTGCCAGCGTCATCAGAGCACGCCGAGTCGATAATCAATCTCTGGTTTTAAACCATTGCGGTACGAGACCGCGGCACAATCGATTCGATAATCGGCGCCCCATTGGTCATGGGTTGCTATCCAGGCGAGTGCTAAACGTTGCAATCGAAGCGCCTTCTCTGGACTGATGGCCTCGAGCGGATGACCGTACCTGCTGCTTGTCCGACTCTTTACCTCGACAAAAATCAGAGTCGCACCTTGCCTTGCGACGATATCTATCTCCCCGCCCTTAATGCGCCAGTTACGAGCGAGGATCATCGCTCCCTGCTTCTCTAGATAGGTAGCGACAAGCGTTTCGCCATTGGCCCCAATTTGAGCAAGTCGATTCTTCATCTCCGAAAAATATTGAAATACCCAGAACACTTTCTTCTGCATTCACTACGCTGTTGAAAAGTTCGTCCTGTTAATTAAGAAGCGCGGAGATATTCGCGAAGCTCTTTCGATGAATCGAGGTAACACCTAACTCCTTGAGTGCCGCTGTGTGAGCTGCGGTGATGTACCCCTTATGTTTGGCAAAACCATAACCAGGAAACTGGGTATCCATAGCGCGCATGATCCGGTCACGATAGACCTTCGCCAAGATAGATGCGGCGCTGATAGTTAAGGCGACTTGATCGCCCTTCCAGATCGCTAAATTCGGAAGGGCCAATCCTTCGATCGCATATCCATCGGTAAGTACATATTCAGGAGTGGTCTCAAGAAGGTTAATCGCTCTGCGCATTCCTTCTAAATTGGATTTATGCAATCCCAGGGCATCAATCTCTGCTGGAAAAATTTCTACAATCGAATAAGAGAGCGCTTGGTTAACGATTACTTCGAAGAGTTCTTCTCGAACTTTTTCACTCAACGTTTTGGAATCTCGGACGCGAGTTAGTTCAGTCGATTGTGGATCTTTGAGGATAACCGCTGCAATTATGAGTGGACCAGCACACGGTCCCCTGCCAGCTTCATCGACACCGGCAATGCGTTTGATTCCGCTTTCATAAAGCGCGGACTCGATGCCAGACATTTTGGTTACTTCTTAACCGGCACTTTCGATAAGTCATGCGCCACTGATAAGAACTTAATGTGGTTGAGCGGCCACACAACAAATTCCGCTCGTCCAACTACATCCCCTAGAGGTACGAAGCCTTTGTGAATATCGTCGGTATGGAAGCGTGAGTCGGCACTTGCCGCTCGATGATCGCCCATTACCCAGATAAATCCTTTAGGTACCGTGACATCAAATTTAGAGTCGCTCGGGGTATTACCGGGGAATAAATAATTTTCGTTAATCGATGTGCCGTTAACTTGTAGGCGACCTTTTACATCGCAACAGACAACGTGATCTCCACCGACTCCGACCACACGCTTAACTAGGTATTGAGTCGCAGGATCTGGAACGACGCCAACATCCACAAGAGCGCGCTTGAGATCACGAACTACAACATTTCCTGAAGCGGCAGGCGGTGAGCCCAACCAATTATCCGGATCTTTAAAGACCACAACTTCGCCTCGGCGAATATCGCTAAACATTGCTGAGAATTTATTAACAGCGATGCGATCGCCAATTCCCAGAGTGTTCTGCATGGAGCCAGATGGAACAAAGAAGAAATGCACAAAGAAGCTTTTTATAATGACTGCAACGACGAGCGCCGATACAACAATGATCGGAATCTCTCGAAGCAGCGAACCCTTCTTTGGAAGGCGCATTTTAAAGATAATTAAGCTTGTTCTGTCTCGGTTGTTGTCTCTGCAGCACTCTCATCAGCTACTACTGAAGTCTCGACAACGGTCTCAACAACGGTCTCGAGAACCTCATCGACAATTACCTCTTCGATGGCGACCTCTTCGACAATGACATCTTCAACAATGAACTCATTGTTAGCGCCACGACGCTCTTTAATCTTGGCAGCCTTACCGCGAAGATCGCGGAGGTAGTAAAGCTTGGCGCGACGGACATCTCCACGGCGGACCATTTCGAACTTTTCAATAACAGGTGTGTGAACTGGGAAGGTACGCTCAACGCCGACTCCGTAAGAAAGCTTACGAATGGTGAATGTCTCGCGGACGCCTGCACCCTGGCGGCGGATAACTACGCCTTGGAAGACCTGGATACGGCTCTTGGAACCTTCGATAACACGAACGTGGACCTTGATCTCATCGCCAGAGCGGAAGTTGATAATGCCCTTTTTGAGCGAGGCGGCATCGACCGCATCCAAAACGTTCATGGGTAATCCTTTGCTTATTGGAACCTCAAGTGAGAAACCTATGTTGAAGGTTGTATCTTGCCATAATCAGGCGAGGCTAGCCAATTTCGAGGGTAAGCAGCGCGTGGAGCGCTGGTCCAGCGGCAATAACCATGGCCTCGCCAGCGGGTGCGCCCTGCCGACCGGTCACATTTGCCCCTGCCTCCCGGGCAATGAGGCCACCGGCCGCCAGATCCCACTCCTTGAGCCCACTCTCGAAATAGCCATCAACCGCCCCGCTAGCCACGTGGCAGAGGTCCACGGCGGCAGCCCCATTTCTACGAATATCACGCACTCGTGGGATCAACGAAGCGATCTTTTCACCCTGTCGAACTCGCTCTTGATAGTCATAAGAGAAACCTGTCGCGATCAATGACTCACTGAGCTCCTGGGCATCAGAGACGTGAATCTTCTTGCCGTTCAGAAACGCTCCCCCGCCACGCGTTGCGTGCCAGAGCGAATTAAGCGTAGGCGCATAAACAACTCCAAGAAGAACACCTGATTCATCCTTCGCGGCAATGCTGATATTCCAGCCGGGCAAGTTATAAAAATAATTAACGGTGCCATCAATGGGGTCAATTACCCATGTAATTCCCGAATTGGATGCTCGATTAGCGCCTTCTTCTCCAATAATTCCATCATCGGGACGAGCGGCAAGCAACGCACCAACAATTAACTTCTCGCTTGCATGGTCCATATGGGTAGCAAAATCGCGAGCAGAGCTTTTTTGATTGATATCAAATGAATCAGGACGTGCCATCAACAATTCACCGGCTTGCTTGGCGGTGCTTTGAGCGAGCGCTAATAGATCTGAAATTAACTCGGAATTGGCTTGCTGCATCATGGATAGAATCTAGGTATGTTTTCACCGTATCGCAAACTATTCGCGGTGCCAGGTGCGCTTCGTTTCTCTATTGCAGGCTCTATAGCTCGTCTTCCGATTTCGATGACGCTCCTATCGATCACCTTCGTTATCGTCCACGTTAAACACTCGTACACCCTCGCTGGCACGGTATCTACCGGCGCGGCTCTGATATCAACGATCTTTAGTCCAACCTGGGCTCGCTATGCCGATCGCCTTGGACAGCGCAAGATTCTGCGATTTACGATCCCCTTCTACATAACCTTCGATCTCATCTTCCTGGTTGCAATCAGCAAGCATGCGCCTACCTATATTTGGATGACCTCCATCTTTCTAGCCGAGATATTTCTGCCAAATGTAGGCGGCCTCATTAGACGTCGTTGGCTCTGGGTTCTCTCTGAGGACCGTGTGATGATCAATACCGCCTACTCATACGAAGCCTTGATGGATGAGATCATCTTTATTATCGGCCCGCTGGTAGCTACCTCGGCGGCGACCTTCATCTCCCCGGCAGCGGGAATGATTATGGGCTTCTCCTTTATGGCGGTTGGAACCACCCTCTTTATCTCCCAACGTTCCACCGAACCAGCCCCGTTCAAGAAGGACGAAAACGTCAAACATGGCTTTGTTCTTGCGATGCCGGTTGTTCAGGCGGTCTTCTTTCCCTTCATCTTTATCGGTGCCTTCTTTACCTCGACAAGTTTGACGGTTGTCGGGTACTCCCAGCAGCACCACGACGCTCCGTACACCGGCTTGGTGCTTGCCATCTGGGCTGCGGGAAGTGGGGTAGCCGCAATCTTTAACGGTTCCATTAAGTGGCGACTCAAAGATGCCTCTCGCTTCCGCTTAAATCTCGCCGCGATTTTGGTGCTCTCGCTCCCCTTCTTCTTCATCCATTCGATGGCCATGCTTGCCGCTGCTCTTTTCATCTCCGGTATAGGAGTAGCCCCTCTGATCGTTGCGGGCTATAACGTCGCAGAGAAATCGGTACCGGCCGAGAAAGTTACAGAGACGCTCTCCTGGGTAATTGCTGGTCTTTCATTAGGCGGTGCGCTTCCTGGAACTCTGACTGGACACATCATTGATTCTCGCGGCGCTACCAAAGCCTTCATCGTGCCGATCATCTGCCTCGCACTAGCGAACATCGCAACCCTTCCCTACCTTCGCACCTGGCGCAGAATTTCTACCCACTAAAAAGCGCAACGAGTCAAGATCCCAAATCCTTGGCCGCACTTGTGGCACTCTTTGCCCGTGAACGAGATTAAATTAATTGGCAGATCCGAAGCGGGCAGCGAGTTAGAGCTGCAATCTGAAGATGGAACGGTTTTTACGTTAGCAATTAACGATCAACTTCGTTCGCTCATCAATCAACCACGTCTGGTCGCTGTTACATCTCGCGAAGAGTCATCAACCGTTACCGTCAAAGAGGTGCAGGCAAGACTTCGTGGCGGTGAGTCAATTGATTCGATAACTCGCACGACCGATTGGTCTCCTGAAAAAATCGAGAAGTTCTCCGGTCCAATCTTGCAAGAGCGCGCTTA
>Ga0316219_1003416_pt1 | contig 12890 bp, 9 predicted proteins | sample TBH18003PmetaG_FD_203635 | JGI IMG/M metagenome (GOLD analysis project Ga0316219, IMG submission 203635) | Freshwater microbial communities from Trout Bog Lake, Wisconsin, USA - TBH18003P | ecosystem: Environmental > Aquatic > Freshwater > Lake > Hypolimnion/Profundal zone | place: USA: Wisconsin... | reverse complement strand
CTGGTCCTGAAACGCGGGTCGGAAATCCCCACCGAACCTTACCTGCCGTCGCGCCTGGCCAAGAAGGGAGCCCAGCATGACTGATCGGGTAACTCTTTCCGTCAACGGCCAGCCGGTGACCGTGCCTTCGGGAACGGTGGTTGCCGCGGCCGTGGCCGTGGCGGGGGTAGCGGGCGTCCGACGGTCGCTCCAAGGCGAACGGCGCGGTCCGCTCTGCGGCATGGGCGTCTGTTTCGAGTGCCGCGTCACCATCAATGGCCGGCCCCACTGCCGGAGTTGCCTCACGTTGTGCGAGGAAGGGATGGAGGTGCGCACCGATGAATAACCAGCGGCACCAGTTCGAGATCGTCGTGGTCGGCGCCGGTCCGGCAGGCCTGGCGGCGGCCTGCGTGGCCGCCGAGGCGGGCCGGACGGTGGCGGTGCTGGACAACTCGCCCTGGTTGGGCGGCCAGATCTGGCGCGGCGAGCAGGCGCGCCCGGCAAATGCCGCCGCCCAACGATGGTTGCGGCGGCTCGGGAAATCCGGCGCCCGCGTGTTCCCCAACGCCACGGCCTTCGCCGCCCCCGCCCCGCGCCTGCTCCTGGCGGAGACTCCGACGGGGGTACTGGAAATCACCTGGCGGAAACTCGTTTTGGCGACGGGCGCGCGGGAGCTGTTCGTTCCATTTCCCGGTTGGACGCTGCCGGGGGTCGTGGGGCCGGGAGGCCTTCACGCCCTCTCGAAAGCCGGCTGGCCCGTCGCCGGTCAGCGCGTGGTGGTGGCGGGCACCGGGCCGCTCCTGCTGGCGGTCGCCGACGGTTTGAAACAACACGGCGCGCAAATCCGGGTGGTGGCCGAACAGGCGCCGCTGGTGAAGGTGCTCCGGTTTGGCCTCGGCCTCTGGCGGCAGCCTGGCAAGTTGATCCAGGGCGCCGGGGTGAAGGCGCGGCTTCTGGGTGTGCCGTATCGCTGCGGGTGCTGGCCGGTGAAGGCCGAGGGAGGAGACCGAGTGCGGCAGGTGACGCTCACCGACGGCCGGCGCACTTGGACCGAGGATTGCGATTACCTGGCTTGCGGTTTCCACCTGGTGCCGAATGTCGAGTTGGCGGCGCTCCTGGGCTGCGCGCCGCGTGCGGGCGTGGTGGCCGTCAACGAATTCCAGGAGACTTCAGCGGCGGACATCTTCTGCGCGGGCGAGCCGACCGGCGTCGGCGGCGCCGATGGCGCGTTGGTGGAAGGCGAGATAGCCGGGTTGGCCGCCACGGGGCTGGCGGAGCGGGCCAGGCCGCTTTTCGGCCGGCGCGCCGCGTGGCATCATTTCCGGGATGCCTTGAACCAGGCCTTCGCCCTGCGCGTGGAACTGCGCCAACTCGCCACCGCGGACACCATCGTCTGCCGTTGTGAGGACGTCCGGCGCGGGTCCTTGGCCGCCTTCGACGACTGGCGCACGGCCAAGCTGCACACGCGGTGTGGCATGGGTGCCTGCCAGGGCCGGACCTGCGGCCCCGCTGCGCAGTTCCTGTTGGGGTGGGAAAACCTGTCCGTGCGCCCGCCCGTTTTTTCAGTTAGCGTGGGCGCCTTGGTCTGCGCCGAAACCCCATCGAATATAACGACCAGCATAACCGCACCGAAACCTACCGTATGAACCTCCCGCTTGAACCCAAAGCCATTCGCTCCGCCGTGGCCAAACTCAAGTTCCGCACCCAGGCCTTTATTGACGGCAAGTTCGTCAAGGCGCAGAGCGGAAGAACCTTCACCACCGAGAATCCCGCCACCGGCCAACCGCTGGCCAGGATTGCCGCCGGCGACGCGCCCGATGTGGACGCCGCCGTCAAGGCCGCTCGCCGCGCTTTCGAGAGCGGGGCCTGGTCGCGCCAGAAACCGGCCGACCGCAAAAAGGTCCTCCTCCAGTTCGCCGACCGGCTCGAGGCCCAGGCCGGCGAACTGGCCTTGCTCGACACCCTCGAAGCCGGCAAACCGATCGGCGACTGCGCCACGATGGACATTCCCGACACGATCGCTTGCCTCCGCTGGCATGCCGAGGCCATCGACAAGCTCTATCACCACGTCTCCCCGACCGGGCCCGAGAACCTCGCGCTCATTCTCCGTGAACCGGTCGGCGTCGTCGGCTGTGTCGTGCCCTGGAATTTTCCCGCGCAGATGGTTTCGTGGAAGATCGGCCCGGCGCTGGCAGCCGGCAATAGCGTGGTGCTCAAGCCGGCGGAGTTGACCTCGCTCAGCGCCCTCCGCATGGCCGAACTGGCGGCCGAGGCCGGCGTGCCGGCGGGCGTCTTCAACGTCGTGCCCGGCCTCGGTGAGACCGCCGGCCAGGCCATCGGCCGCCATCCGGGCATCGATATGGTCGCCTTTACGGGCTCGACGGAAGTCGGGCGGCTCTTCTTGAAATACTCCGCCGAATCGAACCTCAAGCGCATTATCCTCGAGTGTGGCGGCAAGAGCCCGCAGGTGGTGTTCGAGGACGCCCCGGATCTGGACGTGGTCGCCAATAATGCCGTGGGGGCGGCGTTCTGGAACATGGGCGAGAATTGCAGTTGCGGCTCGCGGCTCATCGTGCATGAGCGGATCAAAGACGACCTGGTGGCGCGCATCGCCGCCCTGGCCAAGACGTGGAAGGTGGGCGACCCGCTCGACCCGCGGAACCGGCTCGGCTCGATGATTGAGAAGCCGCACCTGGAAAAAGTCCTGGGCTACATCGCAGCGGGTCAGGCCGAAGGCGCCCGGTTGGTCCTGGGCGGCCATCGCATCCTCGAAAAGACCGGCGGCTATTTCGTGGAGGTGACCATCTTCGACCAGGTCACCAACCAGATGAAGATCGCGCGCGAAGAGATCTTCGGACCGGTGCTCTCGGTGATCTCCTTCTCCACCGAGGAGGAGGCTCTGGCCATCGCCAACGACACCAACTACGGGCTCGCTGCGTCGCTGTACACGCGCGACCTCAACCGGGCCCACCGGGCCGCCCGCGCCATCCGCGCCGGCACCGTTTCCGTAAACTGTTTCTCCGAGGGCGACCTCACCACCCCGTTTGGCGGCTTCAAAGAATCCGGCTTCGCCGGACGTGACAAGTCTATCTGGGCCCACGAGCAATACACCGAGTTGAAGACCATCTGGATGCAATTGGCCTGAGCCGTGGCGCGGCCTGTGCGGACTGGCCGGGCCTGGATCGGGTTGCGCACGGGAGCGTTGCCTTCAAGGTCCGACGGCTCCGCTCGAGGCCACCGGCAGCCGCGCCCGGGCGGTGGTGAGCTTCCCCGGCTCGGAGTGGATTTCGAGCGTTCCCTGGTGGGCCTCGGCGATCCAGCGGGCGATGCTCAGGCCGAGGCCGCACCCCTCGATCCGCTGGCTGTGGCTGGCATCGCCGCGGAAGAAGGGCTCGAAGACCCGGGCCAGCACTGCCGGGGTGATGCCCGGGCCGGTATTGGAGATGACCACCTCCACCGCGCCGTTCGCAGGCAGCAGCTCAAGGTTCACTTGCCCGCCCTCCTCGGCATATTTCACCGCGTTATCGCAGAGGTTCAACAGCAATTGGCGCAGGCGATGACGGTCGCCGAGGACGGTGATCGGATCGCAGGTTCCGAGTTGGACGGTGACGCGCCTGGGCCGCGCCAGGCTCTGGGCGTCGCCGGCGGCCTCGCGGACGAGTTCATCGAGTGGGACGGGTTCGCGCGCGAGCCGAACCAACCCCGCCCCGGCTTTGGTGAGAAGGGTCAAGCCGTCCACAATGGTCGTCAGCCGTTGAACCTCATCCAGTTCGCTTTCGAGCCGCTGGCGATCCGGGGTGGCCAAATTCTCTTGGCCCAGCCAGGTTTCCAACTCGCCATGCATGACCGTGAGCGGGGTCTTGAGTTCGTGCGACGCGTGCAAGGTGAACTCGCGAATCCGCTGGAACGAATCGTCCAGGCGCTCCGTCATGTGGTTGAAGACCTCCGTCAGCCGGTCCAACTCGTCGCCGTTGCCCGTCCGGCTGAGTTGTTCGCGCAGGTTATGTTCGTTGACCCGTTCAGCGGCCCGCGTCAAGGCGGCCACCGGTTCCGTCGCCTTGCGGGTCAGCCACCAACCCCCGCCCAGGGCCAGCGCCAGCGCCGGCAACCCGCACCAAAGCAGCAACTCCCCCAGGTCCGCCAGGGTGTTTTCTTCAGCTTCCTCCGTTTTCGGGCCGGCGGGGCGGAGTTGCGCGCGGCGCGGCTCGACCACGAACTCCCAATAGGAGAGCAGGCCCATGGCGAGGAGCGCGGCGCTCATCACCCCGCCGAACCAGAGAAATAAACGCGTCCGGATCCTCACGGGGAGTCGGTGATCAGGTAGCCCAGGCCGCGCACGGTACGCAGGAGCTTGCGTTCGGCACCCGCATCGATCTTCTCGCGCAGGCGCATGATGTTCACATCCACCAGATTGCTGCCGGGGTCGAAGCTGTAGTCCCAGACCTTCTCCAGGATGGCCATCCGCCCGCAGATGCGGCCGGGGTTGCGCATGAGGAACTCCAACAGGCGATACTCGCGCACGGTGAGGTCGATCGGGGCGCCGCCCCGCTCCGCCAGCCGCGTGGTCGTATCCAGCGTCAGGTCCGCCACGCGCAGGATGGACGCGCGTGACTCGCCGCCGCGCCGGCCCAGGGCCTTGACCCGAGCGGCCAACTCGGCAATCACGAACGGCTTCGGCAGGTAATCGTCCGCGCCCGCGTTGAGCCCCTCGACCCGCTCCTCGACTTCCCCGCGAGCGGAAAGGAGCAAGACCGGGGTGCTGATGCCCTGCCGCCGCAGTTGCTTCAACACGCTGAGTCCGTCCCGGCCGGGCAGCATGATGTCGAGCACGATCGCGTCGAACGGTGTGACCCCGGCGGCCGCCAGCCCGGTTTCGCCGTCGTGACACACATCCACCGCGAACCCCTCGACCTGCATCGCCTTCCGGACGAACGAGGCCGTCTTCTTATCGTCTTCGATAATGAGAACGCGCATACCCTCAGCCTAACGCGGCGCCGCGCCCGCCGCCAGAGTGGTCTGGCGCGGGCCACTGGGGCCGCCGCCACCGTCAGGAGGCGGACCCGGCCCCGATTCAGGCGTGGAAGTCCGCCTCCGGCTTCGGCGGTGGCGTGAAGTTGCCCGTAGGGCCGTTACTTCTTCTCGTCCTTTTCGTCGTCCTCTTTGTCCTTCTTTTTCTCCTTAGCCTGATCCTTGGGGGTTTCGATCTCAACCGCCACGATCGCGCCGGTGAGCGCGTCCACGTTCACTTCCGTGATGTCCTTGGCGCCCGGTTTCGCGATGTCGAACGACCAGATGAGTTTGCCCTTTTCCTTCTCGAGTTCGCCCTCTTTGATCGTGCCGCCGGGCACGCGCGCCAGGGCAATCTTCTCCGCGTCCGCCTTCGAGATCTTGGCTTGGGCCGCGAGTTTGGCATGATCTTCCTTGCCGCTTGCGCAGCCCATCAAGGCGGCGGCCAACAGGCCGGCGCAGACCGATAACACGATCGTGTGTTTCATTTTCATAGATTCCAGTTTTCGCCACGGGTTCCGTGGTGACCCCAGTTCATCAGACCGCCATGACAGGCCGATGAACCGGGCATGACAGTTTTGTCATGGTGAGGCCGAGTTTCCCTGAGATACCCGCCGCGAGGGGCGGTGCTCGACCCGGCTCCGCCGTTTCCTTACCCCTGCGCTGGCCAATTCCAGAACCCGGTCCTCGAGAGAGGCCGCGTAGCCGCCTTGGAGCAGGTGCCCAAAGCAACGGTGCCGTCTATTGTAGCGCTGGGTTGAGGCGCCCTGGACCCATTCCATACCGGCCACCAGGTTCGCGTCCGGCATCTCTAGCAGGAGGTGGTAGTGGTTGCCCAAAGGACCCTTTCACTTTCTTCCTCATCGGCGTCGGGATGGAGCAACTACTTCAGAGGCCGGCGATTTTGCGTGCGCGGGCCAACGATTCATCGAGAGGAACGCCCTGGACCTTCCCCGCTTCGATTTCCGCGATGCGGCGGTCGATCTCCGTCTTCCATGCCGCGGCAACCGGGGCTTCGACTCCGCCATGCCGCGCGGCCATAATACGGTCAACCAACTCGGTTACGACCCCTGCCGGCACCGCGCTCATTTCTTCCAGAAGAGCAGCGCCTTCTTCCACCACGGCCATAACATTCTGACCTTGCCAGGGTTTTCCATCGCCCAAAGCAAGCGGCGCAAGACCTCGGGATCCCTCTTGTTCTCGTTTTGCTCGCGCCGGGACGTTGTGCCGGTCCTGGCGCAAAAGGCCTGCACTCGCTCGGCAGGGATCTCATCGGATACGAGTAAACAGGAGCCGTCGAAAGCGTCGTGAAAGGCGAATAGCAGCTTTTGTTGGCGGTAGGCTTTCACGTGGGTAAAACAGCTCTGCTGTGGGTGTTTGCCGAGCAACTCAACCAACCGTTCGATCACTCCAGATCGTATTTGCACGTGGAACATCTCCGGGACAGGGAAGATCATGTCCCTCACAACACACTCGGCGCCATCGCGCGCTCGGTTGGCCTTGTAGAATTCGGCCACTTCGAGCACTGGGTTGATGGCTTCGAAGTAGAGGATGCTATCTCCAGGAATCAGTTGCTCGAGACACCGAAAAAAGACTGCCGGGTCGCGAAGACCCTCGATAGCCCATCGTTGCGTGGAGTCCAAGTCGATACCCTCTCCTCGGCCCGCAGCCATTAGGCTCAACTGCTCTTTAAAACGCTCTCTTTCAGCAGGATCCATTCAGTGACGCTGTACGCAGCGAACGATTGATCAACGGACCCCCCATTTATTGGTTCGTTTAACGGCGTGCATAAATCTCATAGGCAATGCCTTTCCGATAAGGTCATTATCGCTGGAACGGCGTGGAAGTCAAGGTATTACCAACTCGTATAAAACGCCGGGGGTATTTCCCCACAATCGAGAGCCGTTTAGAGATTCCGTGGTTCGTATATAGTCCCGCTTCCCGCTCTTTCCGGTCAATTGCCTCACTCTGGCTGCCGCTGCCGCAGGTGTGAGGCTGGCGCGGGAGGGGGAGCGCGCAGGCGCTGGCAGAGGAGGGAAAATCAGCGGCGCTCTGCCGAGACGCCGCTACAAGAAAAGCCATTGGGGGTCTCGCCATTGAGACGATTGATATTCGATGGCAGCCAGTTGCTCGGACAAGGCAACGTGCCGAGCCAGCCGGTCGAAAGGCGGCACGACTGCTTTCGGCTTGGACAGGATTTACAGGATGGGGACCGAATAGCGGCCGCTATCCGGTTGATCCAGTTCATCCCGCCACTTTCGCTATGCGAAATCGGGGCCTGGCCTGCTGAGGCTCGCCCATCGGGGCTTCGTCCCGCGAGCGGTTTGGCTCGCCAAGGTCGGCGCATCCGAGTAAACCTGCGACTCATGAAAACGCTGATCGGAACGGCCGCCCGCTTAATGCTCACGATCCTGACACTGGGGCTAGCGTGGCCGTCGGCCCGGGCGGGAGTGCCTCCACCGCCCAAAGCGGGCCTCAGTCTGCATGTGTCCCCCGGCGGAAGTGACACGGGGAGCGGGTCGGCCGAGCGGCCGTTCGCGAGCCTGGAACGGGCGCGGGATGAGCTTCGGGCCCGGCGCAAGGCGGCCCCGCTGCCCGCGGGCGGGGTGGTGGTTCTGGTCCACGGCGGGGAGTATGCGGTGACCCAGACCTTTACCCTGACGGAGGGCGACTCCGGCACCGAAGCGGCGCCGATCCGTTATCAGGCCGCGGACCAGGCAAAGCCGTTGTTCCGCGGTGGAACACGGTTGCGGGGATGGCGTCCGCTGGCCCAGACGGACGGATACCGGCTGCTCCCGGAAACCTCGCGGGCGAAGATCTGGATTCTGGATCTCCAGGCCCGCGGCATCACCAACCTGTTGCCGCTCAAACTGGGTGGGTTCGCCAGCGGCAACGGCTTCATCACCCACCCAGCCCACGAACTCTTTTTCAACGGCCAGGCCATGCCGCTGGCCCGGGGACCCAACGACGGGTTTCTCCACATCAAAGACGTGGCGGTGAAAGATGGAACCTCGGGCTATGACCGGAAGGGCAGCAAGGTGGGGGAGTTCGTTTACGAGGGTGACCGGCCCTCGAAATGGGCCGCTGAACCGGACCTATTGCTCTACGGTTATTGGTTTTGGGATTGGGCCGATTCGTATGAGCGGGTGGCGAGCATTGATCCGCAGACCCGGCGGATTACCCTCGCCAAGCCGTGGCACAACTACGGGTTCAGTGTCGGGGCGCCGTTCTATGCCATCAATGCCTTGAGCGAACTCGATGCGCCGGGCGAATGGTACCTCGACCGCCAACAAGGCCGGATCCTGTTCTATGCCCCCTCGGATCCCACCTCCGCCACCATTGAGTTTTCTCGGCTCGCGAGCACCCTGGTGGAACTGCAGAACGTGTCGCAGGTCAGTTTCGAGGGGCTGACCTGGGAATTGGGGAGCGCCGATGGCATTCGGGTCCAGGGCGGCACCAACTGCCGGTTGGCCGGCTGCACGGTGCGCTATTGCGCCGGCAACGGCGTCGAGATCCACGGCGGTTCCCGGCACGCAATACTCTCCTGCGACATTTATTCGCTGGGGCGGGCGGGCACGTATGTGTCGGGAGGCAACCGCAAGACCTTGACCCCTGGCGGGCACGCCATCGAGAACTGCGACATCCACGACCTTTCCCGCATCGATCACACCTACACCCCGGCGGTAGTTCTGGACGGCGTGGGCAACCGGATCGCGCACAATCGCTTTCATGAGATCCTCAGCAGCGGCATGCGGGTCGAGGGCAACGATCACGTCATCGAATACAACGAGATCTTCCACGTGGTCCTCGAATCGGACGATCAGGGCGGCGCGGACATGTTCGGCAACCCGACCTACCGCGGCAATGTCTTCCGCTACAATTATTGGCACCACATCGGGAACTGGCGGGGGACAGGGGATCAGCCGAAATGCGGGCAAGCCGGCATCCGCCTGGACGACGCCATCTGCGGCACCGCCATCTATGGCAATCTCTTCGAGCGCTGCTCGGCCGGCAAGCTCGGGTTCGGCGGCGTGCAGATTCATGGCGGCAAGGACAATGTCATGGAGAACAATGTCTTCTGCGATTGCGCCGCCGCGCTCAGCTTCAGTCCCTGGGGCGCGGCTCGCTGGCGGGAATACGTGAAAAACGCCCTGGACAGCCCGGAGATTGATCGCGCGCTCTACGTGGAACGGTATCCGGCCCTGGCTCGGCTTGCCGAAGACCCGGACACCAACCTGGTCCGCAGCAACCTGATGGTGCGCTGCGGAGAGATGCTGCGCCGAGCGGGGAAGGGCGTGCAGGCGTCGAATAACACCGAGACGGCCGAAGGAGCGATCACCCTACGCGCCGACAACCCGCTCTTCACCCAGCCCGGGGCGCCGCGCATCCCGGTGGCCAAGATCGGCCTCTGCCCGGACTCCTGGCGCGATTCCCTTGCTCCGTGAGAGGTCGAAGAGCCAACCGGCGGCCGTTCAAGCTGCCGGCCTCGCTCATGCCCTGAGTCATTGAGTGGCCGGAGCTCACTTCGGCTCGCGTCCACCCAAGGGCCCGCAAGGGCCCGCAATTCTCGTTGACCCAGGGCCGCCTCCGGTGGATGTTTCCCCTAATCACTGGTCACCATGGGGTTTATATGATGAGAAGGCGCGGATGGGCGTGGTTGTGGGTCGTGTTCCTGGCACTATTACCCGAGGGCGGGAAGGCGGTTGGTGGAGCCGATTTTCTGGAAGCAGTGCGGAATGGGGAGTGCGATAAGGCCAAAGCCATGCTCCAAGGGGACCCCAAGCTGGTGGATGTCCGCACCGAGGACGACAACACACCGTTACACCTGGCTGCTTTCTACGGTGAAACCACCATGGCCCGACTGCTCCTCGAGTGGGGGGCCAGCGTGAACCTGCGGGGTGCTCGCGGGGAAACTCCGCTGCATGTCGCGGCGGCTTCCGGGCGGCTGGAATTGGCGGAACTGCTGCTGGCAGCCAAAGCGGAGATTAACGCCACCAACCTGGCCGGCGAAACCCCGTTACACCTGGCGGCCCGAAAAGGCCAGCGCGCCATGCTGCAAGCGCTGCTCGACAACGCAGCCGATCCCGAGCTTCGGGATCAGAACGGCCGAACTCCGGCAGCCGCGGCCAGCGATAGCGGGCATGGCGAGCTTGCGGTGCCGCTGACTCCCCGGCTCGGCGAGTTGGGCAACTTCGATCGCCTTGCCTTTGTGGGTGCCAAGGCGTTTTCCGCCGAGGCGCTCAGAGAGGGATTGCGGGCCACGCCTGCCTTGCTCGGGCCGTCGCACCCGTTAGCTCCCCGCGAAGTCTTTCTGAGAACACTCGAACGTCAATTGCTGCTCGGCTACTTGCATCAGGGCTTTGTGGGCACGAAGGTCTCGGCCAGAACTGACCTGGGGGCCAAGCGCTTGGTGGTCACGCTCGAGGAAGGGCTGCCTTACCTATGCGGGCCTGTGAAGGTGAGCGGCGCCACCGGCGAGTTGGCGTCCGCCATCGTCGAGTGCCTGGGAGAAACCAACCAATGGGACCAGTCCGGGTCGCGAGCCTATGAGTTTCTCGACACCGCGCCCCCGAGCACCAATGGTTGGAGCCGCTCGGTCGCGTTCGTGTGTCCGGAGGTATCCTGGAGCGCGGGGCAGCCGGCGCCCCTGGCCGAACTCGACCTCGACCGGATGAAAGCCAGGATGCTGCAGGTCCTGCGCGACCAGGGCTTCCTGTCCGCGCGTGTCCACGTGCAGGCTCACCCGGAGGCCGCCAGCCACACAGTAACTTTGCAGGTCGAAGTGATGGTGGGCGCCCGCAGCACCGTTGGTTCCATCCGCGTCGCCGGCGCGGTCAAGAACAGCCGCGAGGCGCTCCTGGACTACCTGCAACTGCGGCCGGGCTTGGCGCTGACGCTCAATGTGTTCACCAACTGGGAGGACAAACTCTGGCATTCCGCTCGCTTCCTGGCCGCCAACCTCAGCCTGGGCGAGCCGGACGACGCAGGTCGCACGGCCCTGACCCTTTCCGTGGTCGAATACCAGGAAGCTCCGCCCCTGAACCAACCCCTTTCAGCCAGCGCACAAACCGCGCTCAAGCTGCGCGATTGGTTAGCGAAACTCGATGAAAGCGAGGAGGATTTGATTCTGACCCTCGCCGGGGTTCTCGGGGGGTCCTCCGAGCTGGACCTCATCCTCTCGTCTCGCCGGGGGTTTGCCGTCCTGACCAGGGACTTATCCGCGAGTGAGGAAGGGAGGCTGCAAGGCCTGGTTCTGAGTCCTGGGCAGGTGGCGTTTTACCCCGCCGGGTCAGGCCGCAGGCTTGAGCTTGGCATCCGGGGCATCCGGCCCGCCGTTTCGTTGGAGATCGCACCGAACCAAAATGAAGACGCGGAGGATCGCCCGTTCAATCTCTCGATAAAAGGCACCCTAGAATCAAACCCCGCGGGCAGCGCCATCCCGTTCCGCCAGCAGTTGTCGCTCTGGCCGGTCGCCGTCCTGGGATTTCTGTTCGGGACCAACTCGGCATCCTATATCAGCCAAGGGGTGCTGATTCGAAGCAATGCTTCCGGGGTATTCAAAATCGACGCCGCGACGGGCCGGCTTCTCGAGTACCACAACGAGCCGGATGACTCCACCCCCTTGGGTCTCAGCTCCTTCCACCGGGTCAAGATCCGGCCTGAGCGGGGCGCTTTCCAACGCTCCGTCGAGGTGCTGGAAGCCCGTGCGGGGAAGCTGCCCAACGCCTATAGCCCCAAAGCGCCGCTCAGTTCCGTTCTGGCCTACGCCGTCCAGCAACTCCTGGCTTCGCGGAGGCTCGAGTATCAACTCCGGAGCAACGGCGTTTCGATTGCCGCTTGCGGGCGCCTCCAAGCCCTGTTTCGTCAACTCGACCTTCAAGCGGTCTTTGCGCCCGCGGACGCCATTTTGGCGGGCGCCGCCAACCGCGAGAAGCCAGGACCTGAGTTCGCCGTCCCCCGTCCGCCGATCAACAGCGCGGGAACGCTGCAAGACATGGTGGCTTCGACGGCACCCTCGTTGCTTCCGTACGTCGCTCGCGTCTTCTCGGCTCGATCCTGGCCGGGGGCTTTGGCTCAGGAGGCCCTTCTGGCATTCGCTGGCAAAACGGAATACACGTTCGAGTCGCTGGAGGCGATGTCTCAATCTGCCGAGACCGGCCCCCTGGGGTGCTGGACGATCGCCAGCCTGGCGCGCAGCCTGAACCCGAAACTTGCCCGCCAAATCGCCGGGCGGGGCCTGGATCGGCTCTCCGCCAAAGACTTCCGCCGGGATTGGCGACTCCTCTTTGAGGGCGACTCCTTTGTGGGGCGCCTGGGACCGGGATTCGCCGCGGCGCTGCGCGGCCTCGATGAGGACGCGTGCCAGACGCTCGCTCAAACTCGCTCGATCCCCCTCGCGGCGTTCTGTGACGATTGCGTCCAGCGTCTCCGCGAGCATAGCGCCGAGCCCGCCTTCGAGACCCTCGCCCCGGTGCTGGATGCCTGGTGGGAAACCGGTCTCCGAACCGCGGTGACCGCCGCGCTCAAGCGGTTGACCGTGGATGCCGACCTCGCGGTCCGCCAGGGCGCGGCTTACCTGTCCGGGAGCGCAGGGTTCAAGGACGCAGAAAAGGCAGCGCAGTTGTTCCGGCAAGCGGCCGAGTTGGACCACCCGGCAGGACAGTTTATGCTGGGAAGGCTTTACGAGACCGGCGAGGGCGTCACCCGAAGCTTCGCGGCGGCTCTGGAATGGTACACTAAGTCGGCCAACCAGGGTTTCGGCCCTGCAGCCATGGTCATGGGCGACCTCTATAGCGACGGCCTCGGCGTTAAGCAGGACCTGATCGAGGCCCTGGCTTGGTATCGGGTTGCCGCCGGCGCGGGGCAGGAACTGGCCGAGAATCGCTGCCAGGCCTTGGAGCGTA
>Ga0316219_1003406_pt1 | contig 12933 bp, 7 predicted proteins | sample TBH18003PmetaG_FD_203635 | JGI IMG/M metagenome (GOLD analysis project Ga0316219, IMG submission 203635) | Freshwater microbial communities from Trout Bog Lake, Wisconsin, USA - TBH18003P | ecosystem: Environmental > Aquatic > Freshwater > Lake > Hypolimnion/Profundal zone | place: USA: Wisconsin... | reverse complement strand
GTGATTTGCAAAATGCGCCTGCCGGGACGGACAGCAGCCAGCTTAGTGCCGAGAATGCGTGAGAGTAAAAGTGGTTGGATGTCGTCCCAATCAGGTGTGGGTCTTCAATATCCACCGTTGCGTTGCGTCGCAAACTATGTACCTGCCTGAATCCAACTACTGAGCACTCCAACTCCACACCCGCGCCAATCCGCGAGTAAGGCAACACGCTGGAGTTTTCAATCATGGTGGCGCAATCCACCTCCGAGTGATGTTCCAGGGAGCTGCAGCGGGTAACAATTGCGGCGCGGCGCACTGTGCAGAACGCTCCGATAAACGCAGGAGCCAGGATGCGCGCCCTGCGATGCACGCGTGCGCCTCGACCGACCCAAACACCGGGTCGCAATTCACTACCACAGGGCCGAATGTCAGCGACCCCGGCAAAGGCGTCGAGTGTAAGAATGCGCAGATCTGCCGGGCAAGTCAGAAAATTTACGTATCCGCAAGTCCTGTGCTCAGTCATCGAGATGCGTGTGTCGCGTAGTTCCCCCCGCAACAGTGCAGCCGCCTCGGACTGGCTGGCTGAGGAGATCACGAAGACATCCAGTGCCTCCCCTTGCTGTGAGCAGGCCCGCATCGGTCCCGATCCCGCGCACCGGAAGTCATCCACCATCGCTGCATAATCCACCTCGGCCCAAGCGCCAAGGCGGAGCACCAAAACGCACTCTGATTCCCGCGCAAGCCGTCGAAATTGTTGAAGCGCTTCATCCCAGAAACACTCGCGGCTGGCCACGGTGAACGTGCACGATATCGACGAAGGGTGTGGTGCCATTGGCTCCGTGTCGCCAAGGAGGGCAATCTCACCTACACCGGCGGTTCGCAGGCGATCCAGCGTACGCATTAGCACGCTACGCCCTAGAACATCCAGCAGAGCCAAGGGATATTGTCCGATGCGCTCGGTCCCCGGCCTGCCACCCATCAGCACCAGCGCACGAACTCTACTTAGCACGGATGAAGTTTGCGCGATGTCGACGAGGCCATCCGATTGAGGATTGAGAGCGGTTAGGTCCAAGGTGACCACCTGGGCGCGGTAGCGCGAAAAATCGCAGATCGTAGTGGCACCCATTCGGGCAATCTCCGGAAGCGCGAGATCGGGCGCAGAATGTTCTCACCATGGTGCATATCGAAAGAGCGCAGATACTGGCGTATGATCATCGGCATAGTCTGGCGCAGCGCCGCTGAAAAGTTTGCCTCGCCCATCTCTCGTTGCAATTGCGCATTTTCCAGCAAGTTGACGATGCACTCGGCCATGCTGTGTGCATCCCCAGTTCCGAAAAAGCTGATGGCTATTTGTTCGTCTAAGCACATATCGCGAAAATCAGGAATATCCGCGCAGACAATAGGCAAGCCATATTCGCATGCCAAGTGCGCTACGCCGCTGGATCCGGTAGCCGAGGAGTAAGGCATCACCAGCACGGTTGCCGTGGCGAAGAGTTCGGAAACATCTTCTTCTTCGACGTACCCAGTGAATCGAATGTACGGGTTGTCGGCAAATTGTTTTGCGACTCGTTCGACATACCCCGGAGTAGCGGGATGGTTGCCGCCGGCAATCACGAGCCGCGCTTGGGGAACGCGCTCAACGATCTCTGTGAAGGCTTCAATCAACAACTCCAGCCGCTTGTAAGTTCCCCATTTTCCGAAAGCAAGGATGCGGTGTTCGGGATTGCCGCGCAGGGTAAAGCGAGGTGGTTCTGGACGTGCAGAGAGAACCCCATGCGCACGGAAGTGCACGTTGTCGCCGTTATATCTCCGCATCAATGTGCGTCGATAAGCCGGCATCAGCACGGATATCGAATTGGCCATCAGCAACATGCGGGTCGCCAGGTATCCCGCAGCGCGATAGCTGCGAGGGAAGCGCACGCCGGCGTCTTGCAGGTCCACGTTGTCCATTAACTGGTGCAGAGTGATGTGAGTATATGTGCCCGCTAGCCGCGACAAGAGCGGCGTCACAAGTCCGGCGAAAGCTGCGGCCGGGTGCGAGCCAAACGTTGAGAAAAGAAGATTGAACCACACGATGTCTGGCTTGATCTCTCTGATTGCGCGAAGCAAGCGCACCGGATTGGCAGGACTGTTGAAACTCCAACAGCGAATTACGTGAAATTCATCCAGCTCTGGCTGAGGCGTATCCAGATAGTCGCCAAGAATTGTAAGACTCAGCAGTGGATCGCTCTGCAATTCGCGAGCGATGTGAAATCCGTATTCATTGAGTCCCCGCCGCGAAGGCGGAAACGCACTCACTAAACAAATCTTCATGGGGCCCTCTGGCCTTAAAACAAAGTCAAACGAAAAACTGGGCGCAAGATCGTTTGGTTGTGGCCAGCAAAATTAAAGTAATTTGCGTTCTCGAATCCAACGGAAAACCGGATGGGGTACTCCACTGGAACTTCTCCAAAGCTATCGCTTACGTTACGACGCAAGGGCTTGAGGTAAGAGATGAGGAAACTGCTCTGCACGTTGTCATAGTCATGAATTCCTTCGCCGCGCGAGAACGCGAAACTTCCATTTACCGTCCAGCGCCGAGAGGACTTCCATTCAATTTCTGCAGCAGGACGCATGGCCTGCGCAATCCAGTAATTCAAGTCCTGCACACGCCACGAGCGGATGTACTCTCCCAGTGCGGCAACCCGAAGTTTGTCGCTGAACTCATGCTGTAATCCGGCGGTGGTTGTGGTTTAGTAGAATTCGCGAATTGCGGGACGGAAGAGCAGGTCGCGCGTGCCGTAGGCTGTGATGAACTGGGTGCGTCCCCAGGGGCGTCCCACAATGAATTGCAGGCGCGCGCCTAACTCTCGTGAGTGCAGGGTCTGCTCGGAAAAGGGACCAGCCTCACGGAATGCTTCGCCCTGAACCGTCAACCAGTTTCCAATTGCATTGGTGGACATGTAGGCAAATTGCCGAAAGAGGTTCTGATTCAGTTCGAATGGGCTCTCCTTGTCGCGCCGTAACGTAAATTGAAGTCCAGTGTTGAAGGTGAAAGTAGTGGAACCCAACTTGAGCACCGGGTTCAACGCTGCGTTCATCGAGTAATCCCAAGTGTCGCGATTAAGAATAAGTTCCTCGCTTGGAAGAGAAATCTGGCCGCGTGCATTTCGTACCTGGAAGAACCCACTTAGCGAGGGATACTTGCCGAGATCTGCGCGATAGCCGGTGGTCCAGAGCGTTTCGAGGGAAGAACGCGGCGGCGGGATGGCTCCCCCTTGCGCATTATGGAAAATTTGCTCGTCAAGCCCAAGAATCGTGGCGTCATCGATGATGGGATGCACTAAGACGTCCGAGTTGAAACTGATCCGCCGATTCACCTGCACACCCTGCTCTCCAGCCGCCTGCTGCATGGCAAACTCAGCCGTATCATCTTCCCCACCAAGTTGGTTAGCGCGCGCAAACGCAGTCATTGCGTGGAATTGCTGGTGCTGCTGCCAGTAAATATTGGCCTGCGCCATGGTGTAATCGAAGTTGTTTGCGAACTCTGCCGGATCGCCTAATTTTGCAAGCTGGTTTTGCGCTTCACTGGTGCGTCCCTCTGCAATTGCAGAGTTGGCGAGGCCAATCGCTACCACCTCATCGGCAGCACCCACTTTGTGCGCTCGCTCGAAGTAGCGGCGGGCGAGATCAAAGTCATGCATTGCGAGGAAAAGATTTGCTGCCTCAATGAAGTCGTCCGCGGTCACCGGAGCAGCTTCGCCGATCCGCGACTCCGCGAAGGCCAGTGCGATCTGCTGCTGCGCCGTGTCAAACTTGCGCCGCTTCACAAAGACCCGTGCGAACAGCAGCCGTGCTTCAACTCGGTTGGCATCAGGGGCATTCAGAGCCCTGGTAAAACGTTCCATCGCCGCGCCTTGATCACCAAGCGTAAGCAGCGCGGTACCGGTGTTCAGCAGGACGGGGGAAGAGTTGGGACTTTGTTTTTCCGCAGCGCTGATATAGCGAAATGTTTGATCACGGTGATGTAGCTCAGCATGCGCGTTTGCGAGTTCAGCGTAAATCTCCGGATCGTCAGGCGAAATCGTGAGAGCAGCAGTGAGAGTCTTAATCGCCGCAGCGTAGCGGCGAGCGTGAATCTCGGTATCAGCTAGCGCCAAGTGCAGCTTTAGGTCGTCTGGCGCATACTTCAGTGCTGCATCGTACTCCTGCTCTGCCTTGTCCAAAAGCCGCAAGTCGCGATACGCACTTGCGCGCGCAAGATGAATCGCACCCGATTCACCGAGCAGCTTTTCAGCTGCCGCAGTTTCGTCCAGGGCATCGCGCCCGTGATGAAGCTGCAATTCGGAGAATGCCAGACCAAGATGCGCAACTCCGTTCGAGGGCTGCAGGCCGAGAGCGGTATGAAAATCCTGAATCGCAACGTCTGGATTCTGCAGGTCGTTGAGCACATACCCGCGGTTCACGTAAGCTTCCACCATCTTGGGATCGCGCCTGATGGCCTCCGAATAGTCCTCCACGGATTGCTGCAGGAGTTGGTTCTGCTTATGCACGTGTCCGGTGAGCAGCGGAAAGTTTGGTTCTTTAGGCAACAGACGTGAGTAACGCTCGGTGAGAGCGATGGTCTCGTCGAAACGCCCGAGGTTGTAAAGGTCGTATGCCAAGTAGACCGACGCATTGCGGTCATACTCCAACTGAGCTAACGCCTGGTATCCCAGCGCTGCCGACTCCGCGTATTTTCCCTGATGAAAGAGAACGCGCTCACGTTCGCGCTGCACGCGTGGATCATCGAGCATGGAACCCGTGGCACGACCTACCCAGTCGGCAGCAACCGTAAAGGTCCCCGCCTGAATAGCGGCGTTGGCTGCATTCGCGACCACCACGGTATTTTGCGGTGCGCGCTTATTCGCCTCTTCATAGGAGGAGTTGGCGCGATCAAATTGCATGGTGGCCGTGTATAAGTCGCCCAGCGCAAGGTATGGCACATAGTCATCGGGATAATCAGCAGCGAACTGGTTGAAATAGCGCTCGGCGGTGGCATTGTCGTTTTTCTCCCGCGCGATGTAGCCCATTGCCTCAAGTGCATAACGGTTCTTTGGATCGCGGTTCAATACGTCCGTGTAAATCTTGACCGCTTCGTCCGAACGCTTGCTGCGCCAGAGCAGATTGGCATATTGCAGGGTGATCGCAGTGTTGCCGGAATCCAACCGCATGGCTTCCTTCAGGTCGTTCTCCGCACCCTGCAGGTCATTTGCACTGAGACGTATTGAGGCGCGCACGCGCAGGAACTCGGCGCGCGCCACGCCTTCAACATGCAACCGGTTGACCAACGTTTCGGCAGCAGCGATCTGCTCGTTCGCAGCGTGGTCATCGCCGGACTCGCGATAGATTTCAGCGAGATTCAAGCGAAGCTGGACCGGGTACAGTTGTCCTTCCGGCACCGCTCCATTGGGTAACCGTTCGATGGCCATTTTGTATTCGCGTATGGCATCGGCGGGATGGTTCTCGGCGTGGGCAAGCTGCGCATTGAGGGCGTGCAGACGATAATGATTCGGGTCGATCTGCTGGGCACGAGAGAGAAAGGACCGTGCGCGGTCCATCTCTGCCACATGCAGCGCCGCCTGCGCCGCGCTTAGCTGTAATCCAATTTGTTGGGGCGCAAGATTCGCCGCCCGTGAATAGGTTTCCGCTGCGGGACGCTGGTCTCCATCGAGTTCATAGCTGTAAGCGAGATCGGCTAGCACGTCAGGATTTTGTCCTGGCGCGCTTTTCAGGGCGGCGATTGCAGCTTTGTAATCGTGCTGCTCGCGATAAAAATTTGCGACCGCGCGAAAAACTGCGGGATTTTTCGGGTCACGATGACGCGCCTGCTCCAGCATCCGTTTGGCCCGGTCGGGCTGTCCTAGCTTGATGTAAGCAACCGAGAGCATCACTTCGGCGTGCGATGAAGGATGAAGCGACTCCGCACGCGAGAGCAGCGCAACACCTTGCTGTGAGTCGCCGCTCTGCAGAAAAAGCTCACCCGCCATCAGTAGATCGTTCTCACGCCTGGGAGCTGCGTTTATCACTCGCAAAAATAATTGCTCAGCTTCGTTGAGACGGCCCATGCGCTGATATGTCTGTGCAAGGCCGCTCAATCCATCCAGGTTATTCGCTTCGAGCTTTAATCCTTGCTGGTACGCTTGCAGTGATTTTTCGTATTGGCCGGCCAGTCGCGATGCATAGCCGAGCAGGAACCAGAGACGCGCGTTTTGCGGGGCTGCTTTCACGGCCCGCTCAGCAGCAGCGGTGGCGGCGCTGTGATTTCCGCGTTTGAGTTCGTCTTCGGCAGCGCGAGCGTTACGGCTCACTTCGATGCTGGCGCCCCATCCTATCGCCTGACCGGATGAATTTCTCTGTTTACCGGACGCTTGTGGCCCGCTTCCCAAGTCTATGTCCTGCGCCTGCAAAAACAGAGGTGGCGACAGGAGACAAAACGAACTGACAAGTATGAGAATCTTTTTCAATTGGCCACTCTTGGACGCGCCGTTGAACGCACGCTCTAATCTGCTTCCGTGCGCTTAGGATGCAGAGAAGTAGTCAAAGGTCTTCTGAACACTGGTGAGAACGATTGATGCGTGGGCGAAATTGTGAATCGAGAAACATTGTTCCGATGTTTACTTCTGCTTACCTTGAACTTCGCAGTAAACCTACGTGCAACTCAGGGAATCACATGTTGTGCAAGGCGGAGACTATTCCTTTGAGTGTGAAATCTGTTCCTGTAGACGGCCGTGCCATTCCGTTACTTGCCATTGTGCTGCTGGCTCTCGCGGTGCATGGCCCTTTGCTGCTCATGCAGCTTCCCGCGAACTCCTATGATGCGAACACACACATTTTTTTTGCAGCGCATTATGCAAATCACTGGTTCTCACCATGGAATGAAAAATGGTTTGGAGGAATGTCACAGACCACCTACCCTCCTCTCACGCATCAGTGGATCGCGTTGTTCTCACACATCTTTGGACTAACGGGCGCATACATGTTCGTGCAGTTGATCGTGATTTTGCTATTGCCCGTTGGAATGTATCGTTACGCGCGGCTCTGGATTCCGGAACGCGAAGCGAGCTACGCGGCAATTGGCTCCGTATTTCTGGGATCCCTTGCCATGCTGGTTTATCAATCGGGCCAGTTACCCACTACCACGGCGGCAGCACTTACGCTGAATGCCCTGCCTTACTTCTACCTATGGACTCGTGATGGCGGCACGACGTACTTACTAAAGGGCGTCGCGATTTCCGTGGCTGGCGCGGCGGCACATCACGTAACGTTTCTTTTCGGAGCTGTTTTGTTTGCATTGCCGGTGCTCTGGCTCTGCGTGCTCGATCGCAGGGAGAGCACACATAACTCGTCCGCCTTTGCGGTGCTGGCACGCGCAGTGGTCTTCGGAGGTATCACGTTTGCCGCTGCAATCGTTGTCCTGCTGCCGTACTTTGTCTCATTGTGGCACAACCCCATCAAGCAATTGCCGATTCCACACGGCTCGCGCGACAACTACATCCTGAGCCCTCATAGCGGTATGAACTTCTGGATCATCCCAATGGGCGCGCTGATTCTCGCCATTCCGTACATCCTGTTTAAGGGATCAGCGGAGAGACGATTGCGTCCGCTGCTGTTTGGTTGGTATTTAACCACTCTGCTCGGACTCGGCGGGACCACGCCAGTCGGCCGCGTGTTACTGGGCCGAGCCTTTGAGGTGTTGACCTTTGAGCGCTTCACCTTTTGGGCAACGCTCATGGCGCTACCTTTTGTTGGACTGATGGCCGCGTGGATGGTCGACCGCTGGGGCAAGCCCGCTGTGGTATTGCTAGGGGCGGCGGCCGTTTACAGTTGCGCGATGTCGGTGGCTTGGGTCGTCTTTAATCCGATTAACAGCGGGGACTTCAGGGCGCAATCTGTAATCGACTTTCTTAATCGCGAGGGACACTCAAACTATCGCTACATCACACTCGGATTTGGCAATCAGTTCGCGAAGGTCTCAACCTATGCGAATGCCGGGAGCCTTGACGGAGATTACAATTCCGCCCGCCTGCTTCCGGAGTTGACTTCTTACGGGGCTGGCCAGCTCTACAACTCCAAGTACTACGGCACAGCGGGAATGGAATCTTTGCGGGCGATTCTGAAACATGCCGACCAGTATGGATTGCGCTACGTCTTTGTCCGCGACCGCTATTACGAGCCTTTGCTGGCGTTTGCTGGATGGAGGCAAGCCGAGACTTATGACAATGGAGCAACTTCGCTCTGGACCAAAGACGATGTGCCCCCGGCGAAGCACCTCGACTTCGGCAGCGCAGTGCCCCCGCGCTGGCAGGGATTGATGTGGGGCCTGGTTCCCGTGGGTGCGAGCCTGTTTGCAATTCTTATCGTATTGATTCCGGACCGGCGTCGCTATTCGAATACGCTTGAGTTCCCCTCGTCAGACGTGAGCGAAATTCCGATGCGGGAGGCGAGGCAACGATGAATAAGGTGCTGCCGGTGATATTGATCATCTTGGCCGCCGCGCTAGTCGCAGCCGCTACCTTGCACACCTCAAGCCTCAGTCCGGCCACGACGCCGGAGGGAGCAGTGCAATCTTTGTTCAGCCACGTGAAGACACGGGACACTGAAGGTGCCTACCGGTATGTCGCCAAGGTCAGCAACTCGGCCATGGAGGATTTTGCGCACGACGTCTTCGGACAGGATGGCAATTTGCGCGCTTACTCGGCATTGCAGAGCTTTGATACCACGGTGCTCCATGAGGACGATCATGAAGCCTCGGTGCGTGCGAACCTGCAATGGGCGTCTGCCGTTGGAGCCGTTTACGACGTCCGCGACTTGAAGGTGGTGCGCGAAGACAACAGTTGGAAGGTGCTGTGGCCGGTGCAACCTCGTCCAAAGGTGCCGCCGCAAGTCATTCCGGTGAACTACCTGCGCTGGGACATCGTGAGTCGCGGTGCAGATGATGACTGGGGCGCGCAGAACGTCGATGCCCCGCGGGTTCGCATTATTTCCATGAACCCGGTGGAGAAGGACGGCAATTTTATCCTGCTTGGTGAAATTGAAAATGAGGACACGGTCCCCGGCTTTGTCTCGGTGGCGGCAACTCTCATAGGTAAAGACGGGCAGACACTTGCGCAGGAGGAAAGTTTTGACAAGATCAGCCACGTTCTCCTGCCAAAAGAGATTTCGCCTTTCCGTATCGATTTTCCTAAGATAAGCCGCGACCGCATCCAGAGTGTACACATGCAGCCCAATGCGATGCTGGTGCCGGCTTCAGCCGATCCTGTGATAGGCGTGATGCACCAGGCACTGCAAAGAGACGCGAGAGGACACTCCGTGCTGGTTGGCGAACTTATGAACCAGAGCGGCGCACAGGTCGATATTCCGCATGTGCTTGCCACCTTCTATGACGATGGCGGCAAGGTGATCTGGGTCTCGGATGGATACGTGGATCAATCATTGGCTCCGCAGACGCCAGTCGCATTCAGTATCGGCGTGCGCGATGACCTTGCCCAGCAAATCCATAGCTACAGGGTGACCGTAAACCAGTACAGTCGCGACCGTGCACAGTAAGACAAAGGCAGTCATGAATTCACTTCGACATCGGTTTGTTCTAGGAGTTTTATTGGCCCTTTCCTCATTATGCGCCGCGCAACCACCAGTGCTGGACACGGTACAGGCAGGCGCGGGAACCACTTTGCAGGTTCCCGGCGCCGGCAGTACGGTCCTTTATCTCTTCGGTCCCGCCGGAGTCAGCAAGCGCGAGGTGCAACGCGGCGCGGTCGCCCTCTCTGGCGATGAGTTGAAAGTTGCTGGACGTTACACGGCGATTGTGGACGGTAAGAGTTCAGCTTTCTTCGTAACCGCAGGTCCACTGGAAAAGGTATCGTTCATTGCTCATCCTTCGCGAGTACCCGCCGCCACCAGTGGCGCGGTGTTGGGTTCGGCTTTTCTCTTCGATCGTTTTCAAAACCTTGTGCTGGCCCCCACCCCGGTCAGCTTCAGGCTTGCCGTAGATGGAACGGCGGGTGAAGAGCGCAAAGTGACCGCCAAGAATGGCGTTGCCTGGGTGCAATTGAGTTCGGGGCGACGTGGCGGGCCCGCGCAGTTTGTGGCATCATCCGGTGCTGTCAGCGTGCGCCGTGTGGTGCAGCAGGTGGCTGCTGATCCCTGCTCGATTCGTATGAGGGCCTCGCGCGCGGCCGATGGCAATATTTTGGTAGAGACCGCACCGATTCAGGACTGCTCGGGAAATGCGGTGCCAGATGGCACAATTGTGACGTTCACTTCCGTCGATGCCGCCGGCCGCAGCACGGTGGATGCTCGTATCAAGCGCGGCTTTGCACGGGCAGAGCTACCCGCCTCTTCGTCAGCCACTCTTTCCGTAGCCACAGGAGTTGTCATGGGAAATGAAATCCGCTGGGGAGGTGACCAGTGACAGACGTTTCCTGTTCCCGATTCCGGCTTGCAGCCATGAGATTGATTGTTTCCTTCGGGCTGGCTCTGCTTCCGGCAACGCTCCACGCTGCATCTCCCGCTCCCCTTACGAGCTTCGACGCAGCGTCTGCCACGCCGCGCCCAATCGAAGAGACCACGGCGATGGCCGTACAGCGCGACTATGCGCATGCCTGGCAATCGCTGGTCTTAGCCCTGGAAGAGAATCGTGCCGACTTGCTCAATGAGAACTTCACCGGAGTCGCGCGCCAGCAGTGGCAGAGTGCAATCGCGACCCAGCGGCAGAACGGTCTCAGCCGCCGAATTGTCGACCATGGTCACACAGTGCAAGTCAGTTTCTACTCCCTTGATGGTTCGGCGCTGGAGGCATTTGATAACGCCGACCTTGAGGTTCAGTATCGTGACGGTAGCAAGGTTCTCTATTCCGAGCACGTCCAGGCCCGCTATGTTGTCCTGCTTACTGCGGCGGAAAATAGTTGGAAAGTGAGGATTCTCCAGGAAGTTCCCGCGAGATGAGCGAACGCAAGGCCGCGATGAGATTTGCCCTCGGATTCGGAATATGGAAGCGGCGAATTCTCCTCTTCAGATTTAGCCGAGAGCATTTTGCGTTGTTTTTGGGCCTAAAATAGAAAATGCTCCGATGGCGGGCCTTAGTGCATCCAACTACCATTGGTTTGGTGAATCTGGTGAAAATGAAAATATCCAACAGTTTGCCCGTTGTTGCCCTTCTCGTGGCCTCTCTTGCCGCATACGCTCAACAGCCTGAGGGAGCTCCGGTCTCCTCTGGTGGCCAGGCCTCGGCGCCTACGGCGAAGAATGAGCCCGCGAAAGATGCCAGCGCGGCCGCCAAACCTGTCACCCAGAAAACTCCTGATCGCGCCGATGCTTACTATCATTTCCAACTCGGCCACATGTATGAAGAAATGGTGGCCGTAACCGGCCGCACCGAGTACGCCTCCAAGGCCGTGGCGGAGTACAAAACTGCCCTGCAGGCCGACCCGACCTCGCCCTATCTCGCCTCCGCGCTCGCTGAACTCTATGCTCGCACGGGCGACATCCGTGACGCCGTGGCTGAAGCCCAGGAGGTCATCAGCAACGACCCTGACAACCTGGATGCCCGCCGTTTGCTGGGCCGCATTTATCTGCGCTCTATTGGCGATCTGCAGGGAGGCACGCAGAAAGATACCGAAACCGTGCTCCACCTCGCCTTGGAGCAATATCAGCAAATCGTGCGGTTGGACCCTTCGAGCATCGAGGACCACCTTCTGCTCGGTCGTCTATATCGCTTGAACAATGAGACCGGTAAGGCCGAAGCCGAGTTCCGCGCTTCGGTGAAGCTGCAGCCCTCGTCGGAGGATGCGGTCACTACCCTTGCATTGCTCTATAACGAAGAAGGCGATTCGACCCGCGCCCTGGAAATCCTGAACTCTGTCCCGGAGACGGACCGCTCGCCGCGTATTCAGGCGGTGCTTGGCTATACCTACGAGCAGAAGAAGGAATACAAGAACGCCATCGCTGCTTATCGGAAAGCCGTAGACGCAGACAAAGACAACTTGGACGCTGCGCGCGGACTGGCGCAGAATCTGCTCAACGACAATCAGACCGAGGCCGCCCTCGCGCAGTTTCAGACCATCGCCGCAGCCGACCCGCAGGACGTGCAGACACTGCTGCATATCTCGGAAATCTACCGCAGAGACGGGCAGTTTGAGAAAGCCCTGAACACGCTGAGCAAGGCACAGACTATTGCCCCGGACTCGATGGAAGTTGAGTACAACCGGGCTGTTATTCAGGAGGCGCTGGGGCAATTCGATGACGCCTCGCATCAACTGGAATCACTGCTGGCTCGAACCGATAAGCCAAGTGGCGTGTACTCGGCCTTTGAGCGTAACAACCGCGCCATTTTCCTGGAGCGCCTCGGCACTATCTATCGGGATCAGAACAAGACGGCGGAAGCTATCGACACCTTCCGCAAAATGGTGTCCCTCGGCGACGAGTCTGTAGCGCGCGGCTATCAGCAGATCATCGAAACCTATCGCGACGCAAAGAACTGGCCTGCGGCTACCGCAGCGGCCCGCGAAGCCGTTGAGAAACTTCCCAAGGACCGGAGCCTCCAAATGGTTCTCGCCGGGCAGGAAGCCGATAGCGGGGAAGCCGACGCTGCCATCGCCCGAGTGAAGGCAATGCTCACAGGCAAGCCCGCAGAGGACCGGGAGGTCTGGATTGCTCTGGCCCAGATGAACAGCCGTCTGCGACGGTATCCGGATGCGGAGCAGGCGCTCGCAAAAGCCCTGGAGCTTTCTCCAAAACAGGAAGACAAGGACTACGTCAACTTTATTGCCGGCTCGGTCTACGAACGCGAGAAGAAGTATGACGAGGCCGAGAGCTACTTCCGCAAGGTACTTGCGTCCGATCCGAAGAACGCAACCGCCCTTAATTATCTTGGCTACATGCTGGCCGACCGCGGCACACGTCTCGATGAAGCACTCTCGTTGATCCGCAAGGCAG
>Ga0316219_1003382_pt1 | contig 13024 bp, 7 predicted proteins | sample TBH18003PmetaG_FD_203635 | JGI IMG/M metagenome (GOLD analysis project Ga0316219, IMG submission 203635) | Freshwater microbial communities from Trout Bog Lake, Wisconsin, USA - TBH18003P | ecosystem: Environmental > Aquatic > Freshwater > Lake > Hypolimnion/Profundal zone | place: USA: Wisconsin... | reverse complement strand
CAGCGTTTCGTGACGCGGCCAGGGATAGGTCAGCGAATCCGCGGGCGCGATCGCGCTGTCGAGCAGCACGCGCTTCGCCCGCGTCAGCAGGTAGGTGTAGTCCGCCAGCTTCGAGCTGTCGGCAAACTGGTGCACCCAGTAGTAAAGCGGCAGGTCGGTCGAGAGGCAGATTGACACCTGGTTCTCCAGAAACTGCCGGGCGCTGCGCGGATAGCTGAGCATCACGAACTCCACGCAGCGCTTGTCGCTCTTCGATTTGCCGAGGTGACATTCGCCGTAGACCTTCGCGTGCATCTCGGTGGCGCTCGAATCGTCGTGTTCCGGGCACAGCACCACCACCCGGCTGGGATAGCGCTTCGAAAATTCCACTGCAGTCTGGAACTGCGCGAGGCCGTCGGCAGGTGTCGTCCGCAGGCCGAGATGAAGGACAAAATTGACCTGCGTCGCCTTCGCGTCCTCCGCCTCGGGCGCGGCGCGGCCCGCGGCCGCCGTGTCGGACCACATCTTCGTCAGGCTCTGCCCGATCGCGCCCACAGGCACGTCCAGGCCGGGAAGCGCATCAAAAATTTCCGACATGGCGGCTACGGCTGGCGCCAGACGTGATTCTTCTGGGCGAGGATGGCGTCGCTGCTCGGCGGACCCCACGAGCCCGCCGCGTAGGAGTCGAGGCCGGTGCGGCCGGCGGCGGCCCACGCCTCGAGCACCGGCGTGCAAAGCGCCCAAGAGGTCTCGGCCTCGTCGCCGCGGATAAAGAGCGTCCCGTCCCCGATCATCGCGTCGAGCACCAGGCGCTCGTAAGCCTCCGGCGTATTGGACCCGAAGGTCGTGGCATAGCGGAAATTCATCTTCACCGGCTGCGTACGCGTCTCGAGGCCGGGGATCTTGGTGTTGAGGATCAGGCTAAGTCCCTCGTCGGGCTGGATCTGGAAGGACAGCGTGTTGGCGGCGAGGTTGAAGCCGTTGCTCTCGGCAAAGAGCGTGCCCGGCGCCGCCTTGAAGTTGATCGCGATCTCCGAGACGCGCCGCGCCATGCGCTTGCCGGAGCGCAGGTAAAACGGCACGCCCTGCCAGCGCCAGTTGTTGATCCACAACCGCACCGCTGCATAGGTCTCCGTGCGCGAGTCCGGGGCGATGCCCTCCTCCTGCAGGTAACCCGGCACCTTCTTGCCGCCCATCATGCCGGCGGTGTATTGCGCACGGGCCACGTCGCCGCCGGGGGCGGGGTTGAGAGGCTGGATGGCCTTGAGCACCTTCACTTTTTCATCCCGCAACGCCTCGGCCTCGTAGGCCACGGGCGGCTCCATCGCGGTGAGCGCGAGGAGTTGCATCGTGTGATTCTGGATCATGTCCCGCAGGCAGCCGCTCTGCTCGTAATAGCCGCCGCGCGAGCCGACGCCCACTTCCTCGGCCACGGTGATCTGGACGCTGTCGATGAAGTTGCGGTTCCAGAGCGGCTCAAAGATCGCGTTGGAGAAGCGCTGCACGAGCAGGTCCTGCACGGTTTCCTTCCCGAGGTAATGGTCGATCCGGTAAACCTGGTGCTCCTCGAAGACCCGCCGGAGCGTGACGTTGAGCTGCTGCGCCGACGCGAGGTCGCGGCCGAAGGGCTTTTCGATGATCACCTTCGCGTGGTGCGCCTGCCCGGCGTATTTGCCCGCGAGGCCGGAGGCGCCGAGGTTCAGCAGAATCGGCTCAAACACGGACGGCGGCGTGGAAATGTAGAACAGCGGCTGCACCTCGCGCCCGATGGCCTTCTCGATCTTCGCGATGTGCGCGGCCAGGCGGTCGAACGCGGCTTTGTCGTCGTAGCCACCCGCCACGTAGCTCGTGTGCGCGGCGATGCGGGCCCAGGCGTCCTGGTTCAGCTCGCGCCGGGAAAATTCCTTGATCGCGTTGGCGGCCAGTGTGCGGAACTCCTCGTCCGGGATCTCCTTGCGGCCGTAGCCCACGAGGTAGAAGTCAGCCGGCAGCAGGTTGTCCACGCCGAGATTGTAGACGGCCGGGATGAGTTTCCGCGCCGTGAGGTCGCCCGACGCACCGAAGATGACGACGACGGTGGGGGGCGCACCGCGATGCTTGCTGAGCCCCTGGAGAAACGGGTGACGCGAATTATCAGCCATGACGGGAGGAATCCTCCCCAGCGCGGGAACGTGCGCAAGGGAAATGCTGGTCATCCCCCTCGATGTTACGGAAACAGGGAAATGTTCTGATAGTGCCTGATTTCGGGCGCCGCGCCTGGGGCGTCATCGGCCGGCAGGCCGACCTCCACGATGTCGAACCGATAGGTCTGCGGCCGGGTCCGCAGCTGCCCCAGGTAGGCGCGGCAGACGCGGAGCAGCGCCCGCTTCTTGCGTTCGTTCACCGCATAAAACCCCGGCACCAGCGCGTCGACGGAGCGCGTCTTCACCTCGACGAAAACCAGCACGTCGCCATCGCGGCAGACCAGGTCCAGCTCCGCCCGCCGGTCGCGCGGCAACCGCCAATTGGTCGCCACCACGGTGAATCCGCGCTCGCGCCGCAGGAAGTCCGCGGCCAGCCGCTCACCGGTTTCGCCGCGGGACGGGGACGCGGAATTGCCGCGGGTAAATAATCGCTGGAGCCAGCGGAACATGGAGGCGCCGCCCGGGGGCGGTGGGTGTTCTTTCTCATTGCGGGCGCGGAGCTTCGCTGACAATTCCAGATTCACGTTTTGACGCGCCCACCCCATGGCCACTCCCAATATTGCCGGCACCCTGCGGCGCTCGCTGCTGATCAAGGTTATCTCGAAGGCGACGCCTAACCGGGAAGACTTGGATTCGGTGATCGAACTCACGGCCTCCAAGGTCGTTGAGGCGCTGCAGGCCCAGTCGATGACCTTCTACATCGTGGAGGGCAACGACATCACGTTCCGGCACGTCTACTACTCCCCCACCCTTTGGTCCAAGCAGCCCGACCTGGAGGTGAAGCTCAAGGAAACCGCTGCCAAGCTCCTCGCCCTCCGCCTGCCGCTGGGCACGGGTGTCGTGGGCAAGGTCATCAGCACGGCGGAGCCGGTGTTCTATCGCAGCTCCGACAGCCAGGCGCCGTTCATGTCGTCACTGACGAAGACCACGGGCTTCGACGTACGCTCGATGCTCACGGTGCCGCTCAAGGCCACGAACAAGGTCATCGGCGCCATCCAGGTCCTCAACAAGGAGCTGGCCGCGGGCACGGATGGCGAGTTCACGGACAAGGACCTCATTCTCCTCAAGGAAGTCGCCGAGTATTCCTCCGCCCTGCTCCAACGCATGCTCGATCCCAAGTTCGAGCTGAGCGCGGACGACACGGCCAAGTTCATCTCCAAGCTCACCGACCTGCCCCTCGTCACGAAGGTCGACGAGGTCGAGGTGGACGAAAAACTCATCGAAATCACGGGCGACGCCCTGATCCGCCGTGAGGGCATTTTCCCGCACAAGCGCCTCAGCCCCAACTCCGTGGCCGTGCTGATGGCCAACCCGCTCGACTACGCCAAGCGCGAGTCATTCTCCCAGGCCACCGAGATGGGCATCGAGGAGGTGCGCGTGGTCTCCGCGACGCTGTTCGAGGCGTTCCTCAAGAAATATTTCAAGGACAGCAAGGCCGGCGATCCCAACGCCGTCGACGTCGGGTCCGTGGTCGAGGTCATCAGCTCCGCCTACAGCACGGAAAGTTCCGCGGCGGAAATGAATGCCGCCGACCTCGAGAAGGAGGATTCGGCGCCCATCATCCAGCTGACGAATCGTATCATCGAGGATGCCTACGTGCAGGGCGCGTCGGACATCCACGTGGAGCCGATGGAAAAGGATCTCCTGATCCGCTACCGCATTGACGGTCTCTGCCAGGAAAAGCTGCGCCTGCCCAAGCTGGCGGCGAACTCCATGGTCACGCGCATCAAGATCATGTGCAACCTGGACATCTCCGAGCGCCGGTTGCCGCAGGACGGACGCATCGTCTTCAAGAAATACACCAAGAAGAACATCGACATCGATCTGCGCGTGGCCACCGGGCCGATGAACTACGGCGAGAAGGTGGTCATGCGTATCCTGGACAAGCAAAAGTCCACCCTGCCGCTCCCCGCCCTCGGCTTCTCCGAGGAGAATCTCACCAAATACCGCGAGTGCATCCGCCAGCCCTACGGCATGATCCTGCACTGCGGGCCGACCGGCTCGGGCAAGTCGATGACGCTCTACTCCGCCCTCGGCGAGGTGAACACACCCGACGTCAACATCCAGACCGCCGAGGACCCGATCGAATACACGCTGCCCGGCATCAACCAGATGCAGATGAGCCGCGCCATCGGCCTGACCTTCGCGCGCGCGCTGCGCTGCTACCTCCGCATGGACCCCGACATCATCCTCGTGGGCGAAATTCGTGACGAGGAAACCGCCGGCATCGCCGTCGAAGCCGCGCTCACCGGCCACTTGCTCGTGTCCACGCTGCACACCAACGACGCGCCTTCCACCATCGCTCGTATTGGTGAGATGGGCGTCGAGCCGTTCAACATTTCCGCCTCACTCGTCTGCGTTTGCGCCCAGCGCCTCCTCCGCCGCGTCTGCAAGTCCTGCAAGACGCCCTACGAGCCCGAGGGACGCGAAAAGGAACTGATGGAAAAGGCGCTCGGCTGGAGCGGCCAGGTCTTCAAGGCCAATCCCCAGGGCTGCCCCACGTGCGGCGGCCTAGGCTACAAGGGCCGTGTCGGCATTCACGAGCTCATGGTCAACAGCGAGGAGCTCACCGAGGCGATCAACAAGGAGGTCGAGGTCGCCGGCCTGAAGCGCATCGCAATGAAGGGCGGCATGAAGACGCTCCACCAGGACTCCTTCCTCAAGGTCAAGATGGGCCTCACCACGATCGAGGAAGCCCTCAGCAACGTCCCGCCTGACTTGATCGCGTAGGTGCTGGCTGGCAGATGGGCCGTGCGCTCCGCGCGCGGCAGATTGAAGGCCAGGCAGTCGCGCGCAAAGCGCACGACCCACCCGCCTTCCTCACCCCACCGCGACCGGCTTCGCGCCCTTCACGGCGTCGGCAAGGTTCGGGGTGTGCACCTCGGCTTCGCCGCGGTCCTGGTTGAAGCGCATCGAGACGGTCTTGGACACGCCGCGTTCCTCCATCGTCACGCCGTAAATCGCGCTCGCGGCCGAGACCGTGCGCTTGTTGTGCGTGATGATGATGAACTGCGACTCGCCCACGAACTTCTTCAACAGATCCGTGAACCGGCCGATGTTCGACTCGTCCAGCGGCGCATCCAGCTCGTCGAGCAAGCAGAACGGCGACGGTTTGACCATGTAGAGCGCGAAAAGCAGCGCCACGGCCGTCAGCGTCTTCTGGCCGCCCGACAGCAGCGAAATGCTCTTCAGCTTCGTGCCCGGCGGTTGTGCGACGATTTCGATGCCGCTCTCGAGGATGTCCTCGGCTTGGATCAGCTCCAGTGCCGCGCGACCGCCGCCGAACAGGGTCTCGAAGGTGTAGGCAAAATTCTTTTTGATCTGCTCGAACGTCAGCGCGAACTGCCGCTGGGACGTCTGGTTGATCTCGTCGATGGCCTTCAGCAGGTCGGCCTTCGCCGTCGTGAGGTCGGTGCTCTGCGCGGTGAGGAAGTCGTGGCGCTGCTTCAGCTCGGCGTATTCCTCGATGGCGACGAGGTTGACCGCGCCCATGCTGTTCAGCCGGGAACGCAGCGCGTCGGCCTCCGCCTTGATTTCGTCCCAATTGGTCGCATCCAGCGCCGCCAGGTCGGCTTCGGTGGGTTCGCCCTTCGCGGCTTTCGCCTTCCGCTTCCGGGGTTTGGCTTCAGCCGAGTCCGGCTGGCCGCTCTCAGTCTCCTCTTCCTCGTCCAGATCGAGCGGCTTCACTCCCTCGGGCTCGTCGTCGGCATGCCAGAGCAACTGCTTCCAATCCAGCGTGGCGATGTCGACCTGGAACTCGCGCGCGACCTCCTCCGTGAGGAACAGCGCCCGCTGGCGCGTCTCGGCGAGCTTGATCTCCTGCGTGCTCAATTCGTCATGCGCGGCCTCGGACTGCGTGTGCAGCGAAGCCTGCGCCGTTTCCAGGGAACTGATTTCGCGCTCCAAGCCAACCAGTTCGACGCGGATCTTCTCCACCTGCTCCTGGGCCACGCCGAGCGTCCCCGTGATCTGCGCCGCGCGGGCGTGCTGCGCCTGGGACTCGCGCTCCAGCTCGGCCGTCTGTTCGGTCCACGCCTCGATCTCCGTCTGGCGCTGCACCAGCAGCTCGCCCAACTGGTGACGGCGCTTCTCCATCTCCCCGAGGCCGCGGTCGAGGACCTCGACCTTCTGGCGGCGCTCGGCGAGTTCGAGGCGGGCCTGGGCAAGGGTCTCGCGCTTTACGTCGCGGTCCGTGCGCGTCTCCACAATGCGCGTCTCAAGTTTTTGGATCCGTGTGCGCTGGTCCGTCGCCTCCGCGTCTGCCTGCGCCAGCCCGGCCTGGGCTTTTTCCCAGCGAGCGTGGGCCTCGTTGCGGGCTTGCTCGAGGGTCAGCACCTCGTTTTCCATGCGCCGCAACCGGTTGGTCACGTCCTCCAGCGAACGCTGCGCGCTGCGCTGTTCCGCCTGCGCGGCAGCCACGGTCTGCGTGATGGTCAGCACTTCCGCCCGGCGATGCTCCAGGGCCTGCTCCGCCGCCGCCAGCCGCACGCTGAGGGCGTCGATCGCCGCTTTCTGGTCGTCATGCAGCTTCTGGTCGTCGACGAGAGCCTTCGCCGTCTCGCGCAGGTCGATCTCGCGCTGCACAATACTGCCCGAGGACTTCCGCGCGTTGTGGTGCCCACCGTAAACTAATCCCCGACGGTCCACCAAGTCGCCCTTGCGCGTAGCCACGGCCAGGAATGCAAACCCAGGCGTCGCCTTCCAAAATTCCAGAAACGCACCGAGGTCGTCGGCGATGTAGCACGACGCGAGGATGCTCGCCGCCGGATGACCGGTCGCGTCACCCGCTAGGGCCTGCGTCGCTGGGCGCAAAAACGCCGGGACGTCCGCCGGCTCGGCACCCGCCGGCCGCACGGCTTCGCCGACGTGCAGCACCGCGGAGCCGATCTGTTCGCCATCGAGCTGGGCCAAAATCCGCTGGGCCGTGGCCAGGTCGCTCACGCTGATGGCCTCCGCCGCGGCGCCGAGGATCGTCTCCACGGCCTTGCCGAACTCGGGTTTCACCTCGAGCCCGTGGGTGATGGGCGTGACCTTGGCGCCCGCAAGCGCCGCATCCAGCCGGCCCTGCAGCACGGCCTTCGCACCCTCGCCGAAGCCTTCCCACTTCTCCTGCAGCTGCTGGAGCAAACGCAGCCGGGCAGTCCGCTGCGCGAGTTGGCGGTCGATGTCCTGCAGCTTGCGCTGTGACTCGCGGAACTCCCGCGTCAGATCCGTGATCGCCTGCTGCGCCGCAGTCGCCTCGTTGTGAATGCGCGATTTCTCCGCGAGTTGGGTCTCCACGCGGGCCGCGAACTCCGCGGCCGCGGTTTCGGCGGCGGCGTGCACTCCACGCACCTGGACGATCTCCTGCGCGACGGCATCGTGACGCATCACGCTGGTCTTCTGGTCCACCTCGTAGCCCGAGCAGTCGGTGCGCAGGCGCGCGACCGTGCTTTCGAATTGGAGTAAATTGAACTTCGCCTGCTGCAGCTCCTGCTCGAGCTTGCTCAGTTCGCCCTCGGCAATGGCCAACTCGCGGTTCCGCTGCTGGAACACCGCGTCGCTGCTGCCGAGCAGGCCGAGTTGCATCTGCTTGTCCTGCGCCCCGGTGTCGACCTGGGCGGACACCTCGCGGAGCTGCATCTCGATTTCGCCAAGGCTGTCGCGGGACGACGCCAGCCGGTCCTCCAGCCCCGTCCGCTTGATCTGGGCGAGATTGGCCTGGTTCTCCGCCGACTCCTTCTGCGAGCGCAAATCAAAGACCGCCTGCTGGGCATCCTGCACGCGCTGATTCAGGCGTGAGCGTCCGGACTTCCGTTCTTCCAACGCGCCTTGCTGCGCCTCGAGTCCCACGCGGCGCTCGTTCGCCTCGGCCCGCAGGGCTGCGACCTTGGCTTCCAACGCGCCGAGCGTCTCCGTCAACTGCGCGTGCTGGTGGCTGCTCCACGCGAGGCTGAGATGGCGCAAGCGGAAGCTGAGACGCTTGTAGCGCATGGCTTTGGCGGCCTGGCGGCGAAGGCTGCCGATCTGGCGGCCGACCTCGGCGACGACGTCGGCGACGCGCGCCAGGTTCTGGTCGGTCAATGCCAGCTTGTTCAACGCCTCGCGGCGGGCGCTCTTGTATTTCGTGATGCCCGCGGCTTCCTCGAACACCGCGCGGCGTTCCTCGGGTTTCGAGGACAGGATCTGGTCGATCTGGCCCTGTGCCATGATCGAATAGCTCGTCCGGCCCACGCCGGTGTCCATGAAAAGCTTCTGGATGTCCTTCAACCGGCATGACTGGCCGTTGAAGGCATACTCGCTCTGGCCGTCGCGGTGCACGCGGCGGGTGATTTCGATCTCGTGAAACTCGCTGCCGAGCTGCTTCTCGCACTCCGTCAGGAGCAACGAGACCTCGCACATGGAGGACGCCTTGCGGGTGTCCGCGCCCTCGAAGATCACGTCCTGCATCTTGCCGCCGCGGAGGGCCTTTGCGCTCTGCTCGCCCAGCACCCACCGGATGGCGTCGGCGATGTTCGATTTGCCGCAGCCGTTGGGCCCGACCACCGCGGTCACGCCGGGTTCAAATTGGAGAGTGGTGGCATCGGCGAAGGACTTGAAGCCGTGCAGTTTTAGCGCCTTGAGATACATTAAAGCGGACAATGTGAGCGGTCCGCGCGAGCGCGGGCAAATGGAAAAATGACCGTCGGGTTTTGCGCTCGCCATGGCCGCCTCCCGCCGCCATCCCCCCGCGCCCAAAAAGTCTGATTTGCCAATCCGCCCGGTCCGACTAGCCGTGCCAGACCGTGCCCACCGCCGCCGCGACCGAACCCGTCATCTCCGCCGAGACCCGGAGCTACCTCCCCTGGCTCGTGGCGGTGGCGCTGTTCATGGAGAACCTGGACGCCACGATCGTGAATACGGCCGTGCCCGTGATGGCCGAGAACCTCCACGTCCTGCCGCTGGCCCTGAAAGCCGTCCTCACAAGCTACACCCTGAGCCTCGCGGTCTTCATCCCCATCAGCGGGTGGATGGCGGACAAGTTCGGCACGCGGCGCGTGTTCCTGGTCGCCGTCTGGCTCTTCGCGGCCGGTTCACTGCTGTGCGGCGTCTCGGTGGATGTGCCGATGCTCGTCGGGTCCCGGATCCTGCAGGGCATCGGCGGCGCCATGATGACGCCCGTGGCACGCATCGCCCTCGTGCGTGCGTTTCCGCGTTCGGAACTGCTGCGAACGATGAACTACGTGATCATTCCCGCGCTGATTGGTCCGATGGTGGGACCGTTTGTCGGTGGCGTGATCGTGCACTGGCTGCACTGGCGCATGATTTTCTTCGTCAACCTGCCTTTCGCCGCGGGCGGGCTGTGGCTCGTCCACCGCTACATGCCCGACTTCCGTGAAGCCGAAACGCCCCCGCTGGATCGCGTGGGCTTCCTACTCTTCGGCGCGGGTATCGCGCTCCTGTCGTATGTGCTGGAGGTCTTCGGCGAGCATAACCTGGCGGTTCAAAACCTGAGCCTCCTGACGGCCGCGTCGCTGGCACTCTTGGCGGCCTATGGCTGGCACGCCCGGCGCACGAAGTCACCGGTGCTCGCGCTGTGGCTTTTCAAGATCCGCACGTTCCGCGTCTCGGTCATCGGCGGCTTTGTCACGCGGCTCGGCGTCGGCGGCATGCCGTTCCTGCTGCCGTTGCTCTACCAACTCGGCCTCGGCTACGCGCCGTGGCAGGCCGGCCTGCTGACGATGCCGACCGCCGGAGCCGCCATGCTGATGAAGCTCTCCAGCCGGCCGCTGCTCGCGCGCTTCGGCCACCGCACCATCCTGATCTCCAACACCCTGCTCATCGGCGTGGTCCTGCTGCTATTCACCAAGATCGGGCCGGGCTCGCCGGTGTGGGCCATCCTCACCCTCGGCTTCTGCCAGGGGTTTTTCATGTCGCTGCAGTTCACGAGCATGAACTCGCTGACGTATGCGGATGTGAAGGACGTGGACGCCAGCAAGGCCAGCAGCATCGCCAGCACGGGCCAGCAGATGTCGCTCAGCTTCGGCGTCGCCTCGGCGTCGCTCGTCGCCGGCTGGTTCCTGCGCGGGTTGCACCAGGGCAACCCCGCGGAAATGGTGCCGGCCCTGCACAAGGCGTTTGTCACGATGGGCCTCCTGACCATGGCGTCGTCGGCCACCTTCTGGGGCCTGCGCTCCAACGACGGCAACAACGTCAGCAACCGCACCACCGTCCCCGACGACGCCGCAGTCGAGTCCGCCTGAGGGTTGGCCACGAAGAGGCGCAAGACGCCACAAAAAACGGCCCCGCAGACCGGATTGGGATACTCTTTGCGCCTCCTGTGCCTCCTTGTGGCCAGCCGCTGCGTCAGTCCGGCTCCAGCCGCTTGCCCAAGCCGACGATGTCGTCGCGCTTGAATCCCAGCCGCTCGTAGAACGCGATCACCCCGAGATTGGACGTGCGGACCATCAGGTTGATCTTGGCGCAGCCCACGCCGCGCATCAGCCGCTCGGCCTCCGCCAGCATCGCCTTGCCGCAGCCGCCGCGTTGGTGGGCCGGCGCCACACCAAGCAAATTGATCCACGCCCGGTGCCCCTCGTAGCCGACCATGCAGGTCGCGATGACCTTGCCGTCAATTTCGCCGACGAGGAACCATTCGGGATTCACCTTCATCTTCCGGGCGATGTCCTTCTTGGGATCGCTCCAACGCAGCAGGTCGCACTCGCGCCAGAGCGCGATGACGGTGGCCTCGTCAGCCGGGCGATAGGGGCGAATGTGCAGGGTCTTTGGCATGGCGAATTTGGGAATACGTTTGGATCGTTCGCCCCTGATTGTCATTATGAGCGTAGCGAAGAATCCAGCTGGATAATATCGATGCTTGCAGCGGAATCTTACTGGATTCTTCGCTACGCTCAGAATGCCGACCGGCTAGGAAGCACTTTCCGCCGGCGTCACTTCGCCGGGTATTTCAAGATCGCGCGCTTGCCGCCACCCACCGTGTTTTCCTCGAGCGTCCGCCGCGACATCCCGGACGTGGAAAAATGCGTCGACCAGACCACGAGCATTCCCTCGTCGAGGAAACAGATCGAGGGGTAGATGTTTTCGCGCGTCGGCCGCACCGGATCCCAGCCCTCGTCGTCCACGATCACGGGAGCACTCCATGATTTGCCGTCGGACGAAACGGCATAGACCAGCGGGCAGCGCGGAAACAGGCTGCCGGGGCTGTCCTCCTTCACGTGGTTGTAGAACACGATTAGCCGCCCGTCGGGCAGCGTCTTCAGCGTAAGCGACGTGCAGGGCGACAGCAGCGGGCTGTTCTGCGGGGTCGACCAGGTGACGCCGCCGTCCTTCGACCAGGAACAAACGAGATAGCCCGTGCCGGAACGCGCGAGCATCAGGACGCTGTGGTCCGGCAGTTCCGCGACGCACGGCTCAGCCATGCCGCGACGCGCGCCCTTGGGCAGGACGAGTTGGGATACCTTCCACGTCGCACCCGCGTCATCGCTGTAGAAGCAGCCCGACTCACCGAGATCGCCCTCGGACCCGCTGCCGCGCACGGCCCGGCAGGCGGCTAGCAGTAGGCGGCCGCTGCTCAGTTGGACCAACCGGTCGTCCATGACATACCACGGCTCCTCCGGCGTGACGCCCTTGCCCATGAGCTGTGCCGGCGTCCAGGTCGTGGCATTGTCCGAGGAAAAGGAAATGAACGGGAGTCCGCCGCCCTTGTTGTCCGCCACGTAGCGGTGACCCGCCAGCGCGAGCCGGCCGTCTTTCAGCCGCAGGAAGCCGAACCCGCCGTCGTTGGTGGTGCCGCCGATCTTCCAGTCCATCGCGATGCGTCCCTCCTCATGCCAGGTGCGGCCGTGGTCCTTGCTGCGGTAGAAATGCGGGAGCGGATACGTCCCACGCAGTTCTTCAAACTTCGCCGGCGCCGTGCCCCACGGCGAGAGCAGGAGGATGTCCCCGTTCGGCAGCTGCGTCGTTCCTGGGCCAATGAACACCCGCTCGGGGGAATGCGGGATGATCACCGCCGGTGAAACGACAAACTCCGCGCGCGCAAACGGCAGCGGTTTCACAGGCGTCTCACCGCAAGCCCACGCTGCTGGCAGAAGTCCAAGGAGCAGGCGCGACAACGACAGGCAAGTGGGACGAGGCATGGTTCGAGCGGGTTGGGGATTTGCAGCGCATGCGGCGGGAGGAAAACGCACGGCCATTGCCTCCCCGCAATGCGCGAAGGGGCCCGGAGCGTCAATTTCTATTGCGGGAGCCCGCGGCACGCCATGCTTGGTGACATGGCCAAATCCCTCGTTCGCCTGATCCTGCTGCTGGCGCTCCCGCTCTTGTCGGTTGCCGCCGTGGCTCCCCCACCCGCCGAACAGCCCACCCGCACACTGTTCCTGATCCGACATGGGATGTATGACGCCGTGAAGGACGCGGACGACCGCACCGCCAACGCGCTCAACCCGCTCGGGCACGAACAGGCGGCGTATGTGGCCGCGCGGCTCGCGGCACTGCCGCTGAAGTTCGATTCCGTCACGAGCAGCGAGTTCGCCCGCGCCCGCGAAACCGGCGACATCATCGCCGCCAAACTGGGCTTGTCCTGCCTCCGCGATGCCTTGCTCAACGAAGCCGGCCCCAGCCGCGTCGGCCAGCAGGCCAAGGCCGAGCAAGCCTTGGCGGACACGCAGCTCGCCCACGCGTGGGCCAAGTATTCCGTGCCCGTGAAAGTTGGGCCCTCGACCCACGAGATCCTCGTCGCCCATGGCAATGTCATCCGCTGGTTTGTGTGCCGTGCGCTGGGCGTCGACACCCAGCATTGGCTTAATATGGAGATCGCGAACTGCTCGCTCACGGTCATCCAGATCCACGCCGACGGCAGCATCAAGTTGCAGATGTTCAACGAC
>Ga0316219_1003376_pt1 | contig 13036 bp, 12 predicted proteins | sample TBH18003PmetaG_FD_203635 | JGI IMG/M metagenome (GOLD analysis project Ga0316219, IMG submission 203635) | Freshwater microbial communities from Trout Bog Lake, Wisconsin, USA - TBH18003P | ecosystem: Environmental > Aquatic > Freshwater > Lake > Hypolimnion/Profundal zone | place: USA... | reverse complement strand
TTCGAAAAACAGCGCGTTTAGCGCTGAAAGCGCGTTCCATATCTCCGGCGGTATGGAACGCGCTTTCAGCGCTATTCCGTTGTGGCTCAAAGACCTAGGGCGTTGCCCTAGGCTACATTGTCGCTGGGCCGTTGGCCCGGAAAGGCGCAAGGCGATGCCAGGCTCATGCCCAACAATCACCCTCGCGCTTTGGCGAGGTTAGCTCCTCAGGATGACAACGTTCAAGGCTCCGTTCCCGCTCGTGCGTCCGGGTTGTAAACTTCTCTGTCCTGCTCCCCTCGCCTCTATTCGCACCGCCGCATCGCCACCATGGCCAGGTCATCGCTAAACGGCTGGCCCGCCGCAAACCGCCGTACCTCTAGCAGCGCGGCTTCGATCAACGCTTCGGCCCCGGCTACTGGCCGCCCCAGCAGTCCGGCCACGAGCTTGTCCAATGAATAATGTTCCCCTTGCGGATCGGTGACGCTGTACAGCCCGTCGGTGAACAGCAGCATGGTATCGCCACGGTTCACCTCCGCCGTCTTGGCCTCCAAATGACCCAATTCCAGCAAACCGACCGGCGGCGCGGTGGAAGCATAAGCGGTGACCCGTCCATCCGGGCGGACGACCAGCACCGGCGGGTGCCCCGCTCCAGCCAAACGCACCGTGCCGTCGAAAGGGCGCAGCGTCAGGCAGGCTGCGGTCATGAACGAGTGCCCTTCGAGGATCGATTTGAAGTCCCGGTTCACACAACGCAAAATGCCTTCCGGATCGGCGCTTTCCGTGGCGGCGTGATGAAAGAGCAGTTTCGTAAAGGTCGTCAGCAACGCCGCGGAAACGCCGTGCCCGGTGGCGTCGGCAATCCAGACCGTCAGTTCGCCCGAAGGCAGCGTAAACCAGTCGTAGATGTCGCCCCCCACCTGGATGAGCGACTGATAACGCACGGCAAATTCCCAACCCGCCAACACCGGCACATCCTGCGGCACGATCGCTTGCTGGATGGCGCGCGCCGCCTCCAGATCGCGCTCATGCACCGCGCGCCAAAGCTCCAGTTGGCGGTTCTGCGCCTGAAGTTGCGCCCGCAACGAGGCCAGGCGCAAGTGCGTCTCGATTCGCACCTTGAGCACCGGCAGGTTCACCGGTTTGGTGACGAAATCGTCAGCGCCGGCGCGTAGGCATTCGATCTCCTGATCTTCGCCGGAGTGTCCGGTGAGCATAATAATCGGGGTCTGCGCGACTTCCGGATCCGCATGCGCGCGAATGATCTCGCACACCTGGGCTCCGTTGAACTTCGGCATCTCGTAATCGAGCACCGCCAGCGCATTGCCGCCCAGGCCTTCGAGCAGCCGAAACGCCTCCACCCCGTCCGCGCACTCCTCCACCGGGAATCCGGCTCGCTTTAAGTGATGGCAGAGCATGTGGCGCAGCGCCGGGTCGTCGTCCACCACCAGAATCTTGCTTTGCGATTTCATCAGATGTCATTTCGCATCCGGTGATCCTCAAGCGCCTCCCGCACACAGCCATCGCAGTCGGTTTTACCGTAGCTCTCTTGAGAGGAACGGAGAACAGTTATGGCGGAGAACATACCACTTTCAGAAAAACGGAGCCAACCCCCGATCAACGTGGGCGAGGCGGAACGGTACGGGTCGATCGCGAGCGGCGTGGCCCTGATCCTGGCGGCCGTCGTGCGAAGAGGCGTTGGCGGCCTGATCCTTGGCGGGCTTGGCGCCGCATTTATTCAGCGGGGGATGACCGGCCACTGTGCGCTTTATGAAAGCATGGGCGTGAGCAGCGCGCCCCGGAAGCGCCATGGCGTTTCCGGCAACATCGGAATCAAGGTGGAGCGAAGCATCACGATCCGCCGGCCCGCGTCGGATATTTTCCGTTTTGTGCGCGACTCCCGCAACTTGCCGCGGTTCATGAAGCACTTGGAGCGGGTGGTCGCGATCGATGAGAAACGTTCACACTGGGTGGCCAAGGCGTTCGCCGGCCGGGTCATGGAGTGGGATGTGGAGATCGTCAACGAGCACCCCGACGAGTTGCTCGCGTGGGAAAGCGTCGCGGGATCTCCGGTTCCGAACGCCGGAACCATTCGGTTGAAGCCCGCGGCAGACGGGCGGGGCACCGAGGTGCGGATCGCTCTGGAAGTGTGTCCGCCCGCCGGCATGCTCGGCGTGTTGGGCGCGAAGCTGTTTGGGACGAGCCCCGAGCAGGAGGTGGAAGACGATCTGGCGATGCTCAAGCAGGTCTCCGAAAACGGCGACGATCCGGCTGTAGAATGACACAGGCGTCCCGCTCGACGCTGTCCATAAGCTGCGGTTTCGAAATCAGTGGAGCCGGACCGTTGGCCCTAAAACGCTTGGGTCACTTTTTTGCACCCCCGATTTTCCCCGTTCCCCGACTCGTGGATTGACGTAATGCCCGATCAGGGCGTTACTGTGAGGCGGAAATTCCGCGCATCCTTGGTTCGCTGCGAATCCCGCGGCAATCCCCCGCAGGCGTCCATCGCCGGCGGACCAGCCATGACTGCACCGATTTCCTCCATTTCCCATGAGAACACCCAGCTTTTTGACAACCGCGCCTGTAGCCGCCGCCGTGGCGTTGATCGCCGGGGTCGCCCTCGCCCAGCAACCCGACGTCCCGACTTTCGTTCCGCCGCCTCCATCACCCTCCATCGCCGGCACGCTGAGCGCCGTCGCCGAGCCCTCCGCCTCTCTTCCCGCGCCGGCAACCGCCCCTGAGGCAACGACCGGCACAGCCGCCGAGCCGGTGCGCCCCTTGCCCGACAATGCCCCTGTCGCACGCGCCGAACCGGCTGACGAACGCGAGGTCACCACCCGTTTGCAGATCTTCCTGGATCAACAGAACTTCTGCCCCGGCATCATCGACGGGCGCCCGGGGGAATTCACCCTGAAGGCACTTGGCCGGTACCAGCAGGCGCACGGATTGACGGTGACCAAAAAGATTGAAGACGCCTCGAAGCTCCCGCTCGACAGCGTTTACCCCATCTACACCACCTACACCATCCGCCCCGAGGACCTCAAACAGATCGGCGATGTGCCCACCAAACCGGAGAATCAGGCAAAGAAGACCCGGATGCCTTACGGTTCGCTCCTGGAATTCCTCGAAGAGCGCTATCATGCGTCCCCGCCGTTCCTGGAGAAGCTGAATCGGGGGAGGGACCTGGAGAAGCTTGCCCCAGGAGATGTCGTCCGCGTGCCAAATGTCGCGGAGTTCAAGATCGAAGACGTGCATGAAGCAGGGAAGCTGCCCGCAGTTCCCGCCTTTAAGACGCGCCGCGTTCATGTGGACACCAAGGAGCGGATGCTCGATCTCTTCGAGGGGGAGAAGCTCCTGGCATCCTTCCCGATCACTCCCGGTTCTCAGAAACTGCCGGCGCCCCCGGGCACGTGGAGCATCGTCGGCATCGCCACGCTTCCCTGGTTTCGCCACGACGAGGGCGTCCTCAATTACGGCGTGCGCACCGACCATTTCTTCAACATTCCCGCGGGCCCAAACAATCCAGTGGGCGTGGTCTGGTGCGGACTGAGCAAAGCGGGCATCGGCATTCACGGTACGAACACGCCGGAGACCATCGGGCGCGCAGGCAGCCACGGGTGCATTCGGCTGGCCAACTGGGACGCCATTCGCTTTGCATCGATGGTAACTGAAGGAATGAAGGTCGTCATCGACGACGGCATTCCCCGTCCGAAGAAGGCGATTGCGGAAAAAAAAGAGGGGGCGGGAAAAGTTTCTGCAAACCAGACGTTGACAGCGCCCGCGGTCGAAGCTAGTAAAAACATCCCGCGAATTCCTGGGCGGGAAACGAAATATGCCAACCACTGAAGTTATTCTTACTGAAAAAATCCCGTCGCTCGGCGCCGAAGCCGACGTGGTCAAGGTCAAACGCGGCTATGCCCGCAATCTCTTGATTCCCACGGGCAAGGCCCTTGAAGTGACGCCGGTCACGCTGCGCCGGCTCAACCAACTCAAGGTCAAGCGTGCCGAACGCGAAGCGCGCGAGCTGAACGAGGCCCAGGATCTGGCGCGTCGCATCAACAAGCTCAAGATCGTCGTCACGCTGGAAACCGGCGAAGGCGGCAAGGCGTTCGGATCGGTGACGACGAAGGATCTGGCCGACCGCATCAAGGCGGAACTGGGCGTCGAGATCGATCGCCATCGCATCGACCTGGAGCGGCCCATCAAGAACACCGGCCCGCACGAAGTTCCGATCAAGCTGCACGGCGACGTGGTGGCCAAGCTGGACGTGACCGTCAAGTCCGCCACCGGTGAAGAAAAGGCCGCCGAGGGGGCTGCCGCCGCGGCTGGATCCGCCGAAGCTCAAAAGTCTGACAAACCGGAAAAAGGCGGTTTCAAGGCGAAGGTCAAGGCCAAGCACGCGAAATAGTTCTCGGGCGCCACGAGAGCTCGAAATCAGCCGGGGCAAACACCTTGGGCGTTGTATTGAAAGTACCGCTTTTTGGCTGCGTTGCGAAGGAAACGGTCCGATTCGGGACCGCTGCCGGGTACGCGACCCGCACGCTCTCAAAAAGCGGCAGAGGACTCTTTCCATTACCCACATGTCCGAGACCGAGCAGGGAGACCAAAGCGGCCCTTATTATTTGTCATCCTGAGCTTGCGAAGGATCTCACAACACGCCAGCCAGCGTCCTGCCACCCTTCACCGTTCTCGAAGCTGACAGCGCCGCACGATGAGCCGTCAGTTCCGATTTCGTGCCGACTAAACAGAACGTCGGGATCGCCTCGTGAGATTTCTTCGACAGACTCAGGACAGGCTCTTCGCAGGCTGCCAACGAACCTGCCGGTTGGGGACAGGCGATCAGCGCCAACGGCGCAGCTTCATACGAGCCTAGGGCAACGCCCTACTGCCATTAAGTTAAGGAATTCGCGGTCTCGTTCCCAGGCTCCAGCCTGGGAACGCCCCTGTCTTGGAGGCTCCAGCCTCCCGTTCCTCTCCGGTGCGCTGTGCTTTTGGAGGCCCGGCAGGAGGCTGGAGCCTCCGGAAATACTGCATTCCCAGGCAGGAGCCTGGGAACGAGCGCGCGTTACGAGAGCCTCCAAGCTTAACTTAATGGCAGTGGGGCGTCGCCCTAGGACTTTCGCAAACGAGGCGTCCCAGGCTGTAGGCCTGGCACAATGCGTTGAGCGGGACCTGTTGCGGGCTTTCAGCCCTAGGCCGTTGTGGCTCAGCGGCCTAGGGCGTTGCCCTAGGCTACATTGTGGTCGCGCCGTTGGCGCTGAACGGCTGTCCCCAACCGGCAGGCTCTTCGCAAGCCCAGGATGACAAATAATATGGGCCGCTCCGGTTTCCGTGCTCGGCTTCCGATTCGTGGGTAATGGAAAGGGCACTTCACCGCAGTCCACGAGCCTCCGGCTCCCACATGATCGCTTTCTTCGCTAAAGCTCGGGGTGCCACACTGCCCGCGGGCACACTGCCGATTTTTGCCCAACGCACTCAAATTCAGCATGGCTGCGCGGGTCAAGAAACGGCACTTGCTGAACAAAACAAACCACTGAGTCGTTTTTTGCCCACTCCGATTGGTTTTATTACCGCAGTAATCCGAACCCGGAGGTGCTTTAAGGGAGTTCCCGGCTATTTCAAGAAATAGCGCTTCGAACGAAGCGAACCGGTGGTCTTGAAGTCTTTGACCTGTTTCTTCAGAAAGAGCACGACGGTATTGTAATTAAGCCCGGTGCTGTCGGAAATCTCCTTTTGGCTGAGGCCCTGAGGTGCTTCGGAAAGCGTCTTGAGAATGCGCCCCCGCACTTCTTCGGAACTGGTCCGCTTACGGCGCAAGTCGACCGAGGGCGCCTTGCCGGTCACTGCGGCGATCTGGTCTTCCAGTTCGGCCACGGTTTGGCGCGCTTCTTTGAGTTTCTGTTGCAGTTCGCCCAGCTGTGAGGAGCGGAGTTGCTGAATCTTGGCTTCGAGTTCTTGTATTTGAGATTGGACGTCTTTTTCCATAGGACACAAAGCAGATACCATTGTTTCTCACTTTCCGTCAACCCCCATATTCGCGGACGGTAATCTTTGCAGGATTTCAAATACGCCACAGCCAAGAACCCGCAACGTTTTTGCGGAACCCGAACCCATCGGCGTAGTAGTCAACAAAAATACTGAAACTGGAACAAAGAAACACTATGCTTCAAAAAATCCATCCGTCCCGCGGGGGCTTCACCCTCGTGGAAATAATGATAGTGGTGGCGATCATCGCCCTTCTGGCGGCGATTGCCGTACCAAACTTCCTCCGCGCTCGCAAGCGTTCGCAAGCGAGCCGCATCCTGGAAGATCTTCGCATGCTCGACGCAGCCGTTGACCAATACGCGATCGAACGCAACAAAATGACCGGCGCTTCGGCCAACTTTACCGATCTCCAGTTCTATCTGAAGACCGGTACGGTGTTGTACAACTCCGGCGGGCTCGATCTCTTCGGGAACCAGTACAACAACGGGACCGTGTTCTCCGTCGATTCTATCCCGAAGGTCAACACTACGACATTTAATGAGCTTTCCGATGTAGCTCCTGCGGAATACTGGTCGCCATATCGTTAACCAACCCTGCGACGACAACTGCGATTCCATCCAACCGCCCGAACCCCGGGCGGTTGGATGCGTTCTGGAAGCTCTGAATCTACGCAATCCCCTTCCGGTGCCAGGCAGCCGTGCGAAGAATGCCCTCCTCTAACGGTATCCATTCGGCCAGGCCCAGTTCTCTCCGTGCGCGCGTCGTATCGGGAACGTACCGAGCCGCGGGCGCGGAGGGATCGGGCGTTCTGGCGATATGAACCGGCACGCCGAAGATCCGCCCGACAGTCTCCGCCAACTCCCGGATGCTCAACGCTTGGGCCGAACCGACGTTGTAAGGCCGCCCTGGAGCGCCCCTCGACAAAATCGTCCAAAGCCAGACGGCCAAATCGGCAGCATAAAGATAAGAGCGCAATGGCGTGCCATCCCCGGCTACCTGAACGGGGGAACCGCGCAGGCCGTCGCGGATGAAGTTGCCGATGGCAAAATGGGCGTCGAGCGGCAGATGCGGCCCAACAAATGCAAAACAGCGGGCGATCTTCGTTTCCAGCCCTCCTGGATGCCCGGCGTCGATGCAAAGCTGTTCGGCGGTCCGTTTGCCCAGCGTGTACCCCGGTTGCGGCGGGGTCGCTTCCCGGTCGATTTCGAAATCCTCAGGCAGGTGCGTGACCTCCGGAGGCTGTTTTCCGTATACGGCTCCTGAACTCGTGAAGAGCAGTCGCCGGGCGCCGCACGCCTTCGCGAATTTCAACACGCGGGCGGTTCCTTCGACAATCGTCCGGAAATGCTCGGCCTCGGGAACGGGCGCGCTGGAGGTCGTTGCGGCATGCACCACGAGAGAAAACTCGCCGGACGGAAATTCGAATGCGGTCACGTCGCCTTTAAGCAAGCGGATCGCCGGGTGCCGCGCGAGGTGCGGCGCTTTTTCAGCGAACCGGTCGGGATGACGGGTCAGGACCGTGGCTTCGGCGGCCAGCTCGAATTCGTCGTTGGCGGCAAGCAGCGATTCCAGCAGCCAGCAACCGAAAAAGCCGGTCGCGCCGGTCAGGAAAAGCCGCTGGTTGCGGATCGGCTCCCAAAGAGCGCCGGTTTTGTCCAGGATATGCCGCAGGTCTTCGGAGGGAAGAGTCATGGCGCAAGAACGGTTTCCAGCAGAATGGAATGCACTTGTGCGGCGGTGATCGACGGAGGCAGCGCAGATTGCGTCCCCGACAGCAGGAGCACCGGGTGATCCGCGGGGTCCTCCGGCACGCGTCCGTGCGAACCGCGGACGAGCGAGGCGTCCAGCGGGACGATCTCCAGCAGCGCCCGCAGGCCCAGCCGTTTCCGCAGCAGGAAGCCGGCGACGCGCAACGCGGGAAACCGAAGCGCCGGATCGATGAACAACTCGCACGGGTCGTAGCCGGGCTTGCGGTGAATATCCACGGTCCGCGCAAAATCGGGAGCGCGCCGGTCGTCATCCCAGTAATAGTAGGAAAACCAGGAATCGGCGTCGGCGACAGCCAGGAAATCGCCCGAGCGCTCATGCCAGAGACCGCGCTCCGCCTGGTCCGGGCGATCCAGCACCCGTTCCACGCCGGGGGTGCTTTCCAAGACCGCACGCACGCGGTGCGCGAAGGCGATGTCGCCGGGATCGTCGAGATAAACGTGCGCCACCTGGTGATCGGCCACGGCAAAAGCCCGGCAGGCGCCGCAGTCGAGAATTTCGCGCCCGAGCTCGTTCTTCACGGCCAGCCAGCCTTCGCGGCGCAACGCGCGATTCAGAAAAACCGGCCGCCGCACGGGCGTGATTCCGTATTCAGACAGGACAACGACACGAACGCCGCGCTTTTCAAAGAATGCAAGAAGCTCACCGACGACCGCATCGATCTGAACGACATCGGCGCGAACCTCGGGGGCGCAGGGGCCGAGGCGTTGGATGTTGTAATCCAGATGCGGCAGGTAAACGAGTTGAAGCGACGGGGCATGGCGTTCCTCCATCCACTTGGCTGCTTGCGCAATCCAGCGCGAGCTTTCAATGCCGGCGCGCGGCCCCCAGAATGTGTGGAACGGGAATGCGCCCAGCTCGGCCTGAATCTCGGGGCCGATCGAATAAGGAGCGGAGGCGATATCGAGGACCTTGCGTCCGTCGGCGCAATAAATCGGGCGCGGTGTGATCGAGTAATCGACCGACGAATACCGGTTGAACCACCAGAAGAGATTGGCGCAGGTGAACTCGGGATTCGCCTGTCGCGCCTTCTCCCACAGTTTGGCGCCGCCGACCAGCCGGTTGGATTGCTTCCAGAAATGCACTTCGGCCAGGCGCCGGTCGTACCACCCATTGGCGACGACGCCATGCCGGGATGGCGTCAGACCGGTGAGATAGGCGGCTTGCGCCGTGCAGGTCACCGCGGGGAAAGCGGGCCGCACCGTGGTCTGGGAACCGATCCAGCGCCGCAGGTTTGGCGTTGCGTCGCCGATGAGCCGCGGGGTGAGGCCGACGACATTGAGAATGGCGGTGCGGGGCATTGCCAGACCTTGCGTCGCGAGATGCGCCGCCGTCAAGTTCGGAACGGGCAAGAGTGACACAGGCGAAACGTCCGATGCTGGAAGTGGTCTCGGAGACGCGTGGGGCTTTGGCGGTCGCGTTCCTCGAACCCCCCAACGCAATTCCACGCGAATTCCCTACAATTCTGCTAACCGAACCGTATCGGGCGTCCCGCCTGACCTTTAAACCAGCACCACCAGGATCGCGCTCTGCGCCACCTTGTCGCCGCGGACCACGCGCACGGCTTTCACCGTTCCCGCGCGCGGAGCGGCAAACTCGTTGTGCATCTTCATCGACTCCACCACCACCAGCGTCTGGCCGGACGCGACGGCATCGCCTTCCTTCACCGCGACATCGATCACGATCCCCGGCATCGGCGACTTGACCAGCACCTCGCCGGACGCCCCGGCAGACGCCGACTTGATGCCGCCGAGCAACTGAGCGCGTTCGTCCTCCACGAGCACGTCGTAGCTGATGCCTTCGATCTGCACCCGGTACCGCTCCTCGACCGGCTCCACCCGCAATTGATAAGAGCGATGGCCGAGAATCAGCGAATACAGCGTCGGGTCGGCCGAGGGTTGCAGATCGGCGTCCAGCGCGACGCCGCCCATGCGAATCTCGCCGTTGCGGTCGATATCTATTTCCAGTGTCGATTCCCCGGAGCGGACTTTGTATTTCATGGCTGGTTATCGAGTTCCCGCGGTTAAGAGCGATTCCCGCAACCCCACTGTTTTCCATGGCGTGACGTTCCGGCTGGGGGGCAGAGTTGCGGCCCGTCCCCGCCGGCTATGGGCGATCAGCGCCGCCGCGACTCCCGCCACTTCTTCCAACTCCTGGTTGCGTTTTGCCTTCAGCATGAACTCGTCCTCGACGAATTTCGTATGGACCCGCCCGGAGCGGAACTCCGGCGTTTCGAGCATTTGCAGGGAAAAGGGAATGGTGGTTTGAATGCCGGTGATCTGAAACTCGCGCAGCGCCTGCTGGGTGCGGATGATGGCCTCGGCGCGCGTCTCGTCCCAGACCACGAGCTTTGCGATCAACGAATCGTAATATGGGGTAATCTCCGACCCCGCGGCGACGCCAGTGTCCAAACGCACGCCCGGTCCCGAGGGCGCGGCAAACGAGGTAATGGTGCCGATCGACGGCATGAAGTTGCGCCATGGGTCTTCCGCCAGTACGCGGCACTCGATCGTCGAGCCTTTCCATTCGATGTCGCCCTGATGATAGCGCAGCCGTTCGCCGGCGGCCACGCGCAGCATCTCCTTGACGATATCCACCCCGGTAACGCGCTCGGTGACCGTGTGTTCCACCTGCAAGCGGGTGTTCATTTCGAGGAAGTAGAATTCGCGCGTCTCGTTATCCAACACGAATTCGATCGTCCCCGCGGAGTAATAGCCGACCGCGCGCGCAGCCTTCACCGCAAGCGCGCCCATGGTGTGGCGCAACACGTTATCGACCACCGGCGACGGGCATTCTTCGATGAGCTTCTGATGGCGGCGCTGGATGGAGCAATCGCGCTCGCCGAGGTGAATGATGTTTCCGTGCCGGTCGCCCAGGACCTGAATTTCGATGTGGCGCGCGTTGGTAATCAGGCGCTCAAGGTAAACACGGTCGTCGCCGAAAGAGGCGTCTGCTTCCAGCCGCGCCACGCGCATGGCTTCGCGCAGGTCGCCCGCATTGCGCACGATGCGCATCCCTTTTCCGCCCCCGCCCGCCGCGGCCTTGACCAGCAACGGGTAGCCAATGCCCGGGGCGGCGGCGGCCAACTCGTCGTCGGTCATCCGCTCGGCCTTGCCGGTGCCCGGCACCAGCGGCAGCCCGGCTGCGGCGACTGTGGCGCGCGCCGTCAGTTTGTCTCCCATCAGCCGGATTGCTTCCACCGGTGGCCCGATCCAAATCACGCCGGCTTCTTCAAACGCCGCGGCTGCGTCGGCGTTCTCCGCAAGGAAGCCGTAGCCCGGATGCACCGCGTCGGCGCCGGAGCGCTTTGCCACGTCGATCAGCGCGGCCAGATTCAGGTAGCTTTCCCGAGCCGGAGCCGGGCCGATCGGCCACGCCTCGTCGGCCATGCGCACGTGCGGCTGATTGCGATCCGCTTCCGAATAGACGGCGACACTGGACCACCCGAACTCGTTGCATGCCCGCACGATGCGGCAGGCGATTTCGCCTCGGTTGGCGATGAGGACTTTACGAATGGGGGACATGGTTCTAGAGCGGAATATTTCCATGCTTTTTCGCCGGGTTGCGATCCCGTTTGTTTTGCAGCATCTCCAGCGCGCTGATGATCCGCGGGCGTGTCTGGCTGGGCTCGATGACTTCGTCGATGAACCCGCGTGACGCCGCGACATACGGGTTCGCGAAACGCTCCCGGTATTCGGCCACCAACCGCGCGCGCAACGCTTCGGGGTCGGCCGCCTCGGCCAATTCCTTGCGATGCAGGATGTTGATGGCGCCCTCGGGTCCCATCACCGCGATTTCGGCGGTGGGCCAGGCGAAATTCATATCGCAGCGGATATGCTTGCTGCTCATCACATCGTATGCGCCTCCGTACGCCTTGCGTGTGATGACCGTCACCTTCGGCACCGTTGCCTCCGCGTAGGCGTAGAGCAGCTTCGCGCCGTGCCGGATGATTCCGCCGTGTTCCTGGGCCACCCCGGGCAGAAATCCCGGCACATCCTCAAACGTAATCAGCGGAAGGTTGAAAGCATCGCAGAATCGAACGAATCGCGCAGCCTTGGCCGACGCGTTAATATCCAGGACCCCGGCCAGCACCTGCGGCTGATTGGCGACAATCCCGACGCTGCGCCCATTGAACCGCGCAAACCCGACGACAATGTTCATGGCAAACCCGGCATGCACTTCCAGAAAGCGCCCGTCGTCCACGACCGCACGAATGACCTCGTGCATGTCGTACGGTTTGTTGGGATTGTCGGGAATGAGCGTGTTCAGCGACGGCTCCGTCCGCAACGGGTCGTCCTCCGGCTTGCGGTACGGCGGGTCCTCCGCGTTATTCGAAGGCAGGTAGCCGATCAGCTCGCGGGTCAGCAACAGCAAGTGCTCCTCGGATTCCGCCGCGAAATGCGCAACGCCGCTGATTTCGTTATGCGTCGCCGCCCCGCCCAGCACCTCGGCAGTGACGTTTTCGTTCGTCACCGAACGCACCACGTCGGGGCCGGTGACGAACATGTAGCTGCCCCGCGTCATGAGGATGAAGTCGGTGATGGCCGGCGAGTACACCGCCCCGCCCGCGCACGGTCCGAGAATGCAGGAGATTTGCGGGATGACGCCGCTCGCCATCACGTTTTGCAGGAAGATGTCCGCATAGCCCGCAAGACTGACGACGCCCTCCTGAATCCGCGCCCCGCCCGAATCGTTCAGCCCGATGATCGGTGCGCCGTTTTTCATCGCGAGGTTCATCACCTTCAGAATCTTGCCGGCGTGCGCCGCGGCGACGCTGCCTCCATAGACGGTGAAGTCCTGCGAGAAGACATAAACGAGCCGCCCCTCGATGGTGCCGTAACCGGTAACCACGCCATCTCCAAACGCGGGGTCGGAAGAGCCGTTCGACCCCGTGACAAACATGTCGATTTCGCGGAAACCCTCGTCAAGGAGCAGTTCGATGCGTTCGCGTGCGCTCAGTTTGCCCTTGGCCTTCTGAGCTTTCATCCGCTCCAGGCCACCGCCAAGCCGCGCTTTGGCCTGGAGTTCGCGCAGGCGTGCGATTTTCGAATCTGGCGAATGGGCAACGTTCATAATAGGATTAGCGGTCGTTTGGTAGGGGAGTAAACGTTTTCGGCGGTCGCGGGGATGCATCCGCGGAAAAAATAGATTCGCGGAAGAAGAGAGTTGGTCCGCAGATTACGCAGATTTGCGCAGATTTTTTGGCGAGGGTGGATGGTAGGGACGGCACTCCGTGCCGTCCACGAACGCCGATGACGAGCAAAGATGTGGAAATTCGTTTCCAACCTCCAAAGCGCAAACTTTG
>Ga0316219_1003372_pt1 | contig 13047 bp, 13 predicted proteins | sample TBH18003PmetaG_FD_203635 | JGI IMG/M metagenome (GOLD analysis project Ga0316219, IMG submission 203635) | Freshwater microbial communities from Trout Bog Lake, Wisconsin, USA - TBH18003P | ecosystem: Environmental > Aquatic > Freshwater > Lake > Hypolimnion/Profundal zone | place: USA... | reverse complement strand
ATTTCGCCTACGTGGGAGATCCTGAGGATATTTCTACCTGGCATCTGCCGATTGACAAGGATCACATCGAGTCCGCGTTGAAACTCTTCGGGCATGAGAAGCATGTGCCGGAATCAGCAAAGGCTGCTACCGCCCGCAAAATCGCTGCCAAAGCAAAAGATGTCGGCCTGGACACAACCAATTTCCACAAGACCTATCTCTTTAGCGTTGAGCATGGCGAAGCGCCACGCCCCTGGATCGAGATCTTCCGCGCCGGCGATTATCGCGGCGTGAACAAAGGCCTCATCACCCGCGAGGATCTTGACCGCGTGGTGCGCAACTACGACCCCACCTACCATGAAGCGCCTGCGACAATCGGCCACCCGGCCGACGACAAACCAGCATATGGCTGGATCGAGAGCCTGGCTGTTGACGGCGATAAGCTGCTTGCCAGGGAAAAGCAGGTTGACCCCAAGTTCGACGAGGCGCGCAAGGCGGGGCGCTTCAAGAAGCGTTCGGCAGCGTTCTATTGCGACGCCGACGGCAACATCACGGGACTGCGCCATGTTGCATATCTCGGCGCGCAGCCGCCCGAAGTCAAGGGTCTCCAGGACCTATCATTCAACGATCACGGATCGAAGTTCATCGAGGTGGACTTCGGGGAGGATGAACAAGTGGCAGCAGAAAAGACCGTACCTGAGCAGATTAAGGAAGGCGTCAAAACCTTCTTCGCGGAGATGTTTGGCGGCTCCGCGCAACCGAAGACCTTCAGCGAAGACGATGCTAAGCGCATCGCTACCGAGGCTGCCACGGCGGCCGCCGCGCCATTGCAAACCAAGGTCACCGAGCTGGAGAACCAACTGAAAACGCAGACCGCGAAGTTTGCCGAGCGTGAAACAGCCATTGCCGGCGGCGAGATAAAGCAGCGCGCCATAAACGCCATTGCCAAGCTGAAGACGGCGGCCAAGTGGATTCCCGCCTTCGAGAAGATGGGTCTCGGCCTGGTCTTCGAGGAGCTGGCCAAGTCCACCGCAACCGTCGAGTTCGGCGAAGGCGCGGAGAAGAAGACGGTCACCCCGCTGGAGACGCTGGTGCTCTTCCTTGAAGGGCTGCCGAAGATCATTCCCGGTGGCCGTGTGGTGGATGGCGCCTCAGCCGGGAACCGAAAGAACTCTAGCGGCGACCCGCTGACCGATGCGGCCAGGGCGCGCCAGAAGGAAAAGAAGATCAGCTTCAGCGAGGCTCTCTCCGAGATCGCGGAAGAGCAACCCGAATTGACGGTTGCCGGCGGTTCGGCCGCTGGCGCGGTCTAGGTATACACGAGGCGCGCTCTGGTGAGGCAAGTCCAAGCCTGAGCGCAGCAACCTCTAAAACTTTCAGCCCCAAGGAGGGCATATCATGGCGAACATCAACACTGAAACCAAGGGGCCGAAAGGCGCTCGGGAAACCGAGAGCCTGCTCCCAACTGCTGTTACTGGATATACGCGCGGCCTGTTTGTGCAATACGGCGCGGACGAAAATCACGCGTCCCTGCCCGCCGGCGCAGCTCAGGCTTGCATCGGCGTCATCGATGAGGATGCGATCTCATTGGTTGCGCCTATCACCATTATTGAGCGCGGCCAGGTTGCCTTGCAAATTGGCGCAACCGTCACGGCTGGCCAGTCATTGACCAACAACGCCACGGGCCAGGCTGTTCCCGCAACTGCCGGGCAGATTGTACTGGGCATGGCACTCAGTGGCAACCCCAATGCCGGCGATTTCATCACTGCCACATTGACACCGCCTTCAGGCGTTGCAAGCGGCGTGTCGCCCAGCGATGCTGTTACCCACGCTACGGCTTCCGGCGCGATTCCGGTGGTCACTGGCGCATACGGACTGGGCAGTGGCGCCGCTTTGGCAATGTTGCTGGCCACGCCGACCAACCTTCAGGATGGCACTCAGCTGTTTATCGCAGCCGAGACAGCGCACGCGCATACCGTCACCACGGCCGCCAACAAGATCAACGGAAACAAAGACACTGTGACCTTTGCAGCTGTCGGCGATTGCGTGACGCTTGAAGCGATGGGTGGCATCTGGATCGTGCGCAACCTGATGGGCGCAACACTGAGCGAAGTTTAACTTTTCCGGTTGGCATCCAACTCACCACTGGATGCCAACCGGAAACGCAACGAGGAATTTGTCCGCGCGAGCGGCAGGAGGATGTAAATGGGCGGCTTTGTAGGAACCATGCCGGGTGGATCTCTGAATGTGGCGTTGTCCAACTTCGCCAAGGAGTTCCGGAACAATGCCTTAATCGGCGAAATCTTTGCCCCTCGCGTACCTGTAGCGCGGCAGTCTTTCCAATACGTCGTGTGGAATCGCGACGACATGAAGCTGCCGGGTTCCACGCTACGCGCTCCAGGCGACGAGCCGCAGACGGTGCGGCGCAGCTATTCCGTCTCGCCATACATGGCGAGATCACACGCGCTCCAGGGCGATGTGCCCTTCGAGAGCGAGAGCTACGGTCTCGGCCTGGGCTTCTCCACGCGCAAGCAGCTCACCCAGCAGCTCGTCAAGCAAATCAATCTCGACCGCGAAGTCGCGATTGCCAACTTGCTGCTGAGTTCTGCAAACTATCCCAACTACATTGATCTCAGCTCGGGCAGCAACAACCAGTGGGATGTTTATCCGGCCGTACCTGATGCTGGCACGGACGGCAGTCACCCCATCAAGCAGGTTGAGGCGGCCAAGTCGGTCCTGCGCCAGGCTGGCGTCCAGGATAGCGACATGGTATTGGCCCTCAGTGATCCGGTTGTTGTCGCCCTTCAGAACCACCCTGACATCGTCAACCGCTTCAAATATACGATGCCTGGCTCGATCTCCCTGGATCAGCTCTCGCAGGTCTTCCGTGTGAAGTGCATTCAGGGCAGCGCCATTCTGCTCAGCAAATCGAATGTGCCTTCCTGGGTTTGGGGCAGCCACGCTTTTCTCGGTTATGCGCAGGCCGCGCCTACCCAAGACGATGTGTCGTGCGCCAAGACCTTTGTCTGGACCGGAGGCACTGACGGTAACGGCGCCACAATCGCCGCTCCTCCCTCCACCGTTGACGGCTATGGCGTCCTCGAATGGCTCGACCCGCAGCTTTCCAAGAAGAAGTACTGGCAGAGCGTGGATTGGTATTACGATCTTCGCGTCACGGCCACCGAGACTGGCATTCCCCTACTGAATGCGCTGAAGACCGCGCCCGTTATGGGCACGATCCCCGGCGATAGTGAAGGCTAAACCCGCGCCGGTAGGCGCTTTGACGAGCTAATGGCGCATTCCAGAAGGGATGCGCCATTAGCAGAGCAAAATCTCCTGGAGAATCACGATGGCAGATCTGAAAGTCACATCAGTCCCAAAGCCGGCTACTTACAAGATTCTGTCCGGTTTCATCTTCAACCATTGCATTTACATGCGTGACGGTGAGGCGACGTTTTCTCAAAAGTCCGCAGCGGATCTGATTGAGCGCGGGCTTATCACAGCCGTAAAAAAGTAGTTCAGAATTTATGGCCTACGCAACCCAATTCGACCTGGTCCCCCTTCGCATGACGGTGAAGGATCTGACCGAGCTGACCGACGATGACAATACTGGCGAAATCAATGCCTCTATTGTCGCGGCGGCACTCGAAGAAGCTTCTGGCCGCGTGGAAAGCTACTGCCGTATGCGCTACCTTACACCGCTGCAGCAGTCGGACGACGTAAAAGCTCTGACTCTGGACATCGCGGTTTACCTGCTCTTCAGCCGGCGGCGCGAAACCACAGTCGGCGAAACAGTGCAGCAGCGCTTTGACCAGGCAATCAGCTTTCTCAAAGACATCGCTGCGGCCAAGGCGTCCCTCGATCAACCATCAACAGCTCTCCAGCCGCAGGCGTCGCTTGGCGGACCGACAATCTCAGAAAAAGACCGCCATCTCCATTTCGGTGATAAGAACATTGAGGGTTTCGTATGAGCGCCCAGGTTATCCAGATTGACGACAGCAATGTTAGAGTCGCACTGGGAAAGTTTCGCCTGGCGCTCGCCCAAAAGGGCGATCTTATGCAGGAGATCGGCACTGCAATGCTGGTCTCGATTCGCCGCACCTTTCGCGAGCAGGGATCTCCCGCCAACTCCTGGATGCCGCTCGCTCCATCGACGATCAAGAGCAACCCGAAAAAATATGGCTCCGGGCACAAGCTGCTCATTGATACTGGAAGGCTGCTGAATTCAATCGGAATCTCTCAAACGAGTCCAGACAGCGTGACGCTCGGCACGAATGTAAAATATGCGGCCGTGCACCAATTTGGTTCTCGCGATCGCGGCGCGGTTGGCATCGGCCCACGCACTAAAGAAATGCAATCCGCAACCGCCAACGTGCGCCAGCATGGCTTTGCGCGGCTCTCTTCGTCTCTTGGTAAAGGGCGTTTGGGCAATAGGGTTCGCAATATCCGAGGCCCTCGCAATCAGATCCACGGCGTTGTTTCGGCTCACACGCGGCATCAGAACATTCCAGCACGGCCATATCTGGTTTTTCGGCCCGAAGATCCTCGCCGGATTCAAGGGCTGGTCAATGGCTTCATCCGCCGCGCCAAGGCGCAAGCGGGATTGGAGGGCGCATGAGCGGCTCTCCTTCGCAGTTCCGAATCGATTATGTCGAGGCGGCATTGATCGCGCTGCTCAAGAGCGTAATGCCCACAGCCTATGGCACTGTCGATGCTCCGGTCCTGGTTGATATCAATTCGGTCAACAGCAAGGATTTCAACGCTCAGGGCCAGCTCGCGCTCAAGCCGCCGGCTATGCGCGTGCAATTCGGAGACGCGAACTTCGCCAACCTGCGCGACAATCAGCGGCTGACCTATCAGAATGGGATGCTCTTCGACGTGCTCTGCTTCGAATCCAGCCTCCGCTCCAAAGCCGATGAGCGGCTAAAATCTTTGGGCCTGGTCGCGGTTGCGCTGAATCAGCTTGCGGGCGCAAGGCTGGCTCTCGCCGACGGCACCAGCTCCATGCCGATTGAGATCAAACGGGTATCGCTGGTCATACCTGACGATGGCGGCCCGGTCGATCAGCTCTTTGCGATCACGATTTCTATCGAGGGTATTGCTCAATTCGACGGCCCCAATGCGAGGTTTGGAAAATGACAGCTTCCACTATGCCTGATTTTGTTCAAGTGCAATTGTCCGCCGCCGGCATTGCCTTTGCTGGCAGCGGCACGGTACGCATTTCCAACGGCCACTTTAACTATGCTTTCACGCCTGGCAATTCGGTACGAGTACTCAGCAGCGAGTGGCGGCGCGTGCTCTCTCTCAAAAACTATCAGGGCTCTCCTATTCTGGCCTTGACTCCTATCCCTGCACCTACGGCTTCGTCGAAGCCGACTTCAGCGGCAGGACGTGTGATCTCTCCCGCCGCAAGCCATACAGATGCGCCACAGCCCACGGTCGAGAAGGCCGCTGAAACTCAAGTCGAGGTGAAATAATGTCCGGTCCTTTCAATTTTCTTTCGCAGTGGAAAACAGCCCGAAACCTGATGCTCAGCGCAAATTCTCAGCCTGCCTGGAACACCGCACTAGCAGATGCAGCTCTCACGCATCGCCAACGATTCGACGGTGCAGCAATTCTTGAGCGTAAGATCACGCGGCGCACGGATATTGCTTATGCCGGCAAAGGCACCGCCTTCGCCACCAACGGCCAAATCACAAGCTATGACACAACCTTGAGCGCATTCAAGGCTGAGCTTTCGCCCTGGCTGGCCGGATATGCCTTGGCGTTTCTGATGGGCACCGAGACGGTTGTTGGCGTCGCATCGCCCTATGCGCACACCTTCACCTTCGACGAGAGCACGCGCACGGCCGTGCCGACGACGATTTATATGGAGGACACCGAGGACGTGCATTTTAAGTGCCCGGATATGTGCATCGGCGATCTCACGCTCACCATCAGTGAGATTGGCGCCATCATGATCGAGATCGGCATGACTGGCACTGGTATGCAGATTCTTGGATCGATGGCCAGCGCGCTGCCGGTTGCGCCCACTGAGAGCTATTTGCTGGGCTCAGATGCAGCGTTGACCTTTGGACCGGTTGGCACTCCGGCTTCTTTCATCGGACGGCATATGAGCACGATTTTGAAGCTGGAAAACCAGCTTGTCGTTCACCGTGCTCCGGGGGGCGGCCTCTACGGGATTTTCGTTCGCAAAGGTAATCCCAAATTTTCTCTCACTACCACTTTCGCCGCCAAGGACACCGACGATGTCTACACGCGTTTTGACAACGATACCGCGTGCGATTACGAGCTGGCCGTCAACTCTGGGGCGGACGCAAAATTGACAATTTCGGTTCCGCAGATGCACCTGAAGACCACTAAACTCGGTTTTGACGGCGATATGGTTGTCTGGCAGGTGGAAAATGACGAAACTACGAATTACCAGGCGGCCGGCGTGCCTCCGATCTCGATTGGCGTGACGAATTCCGTCGCGTCATATCTGGCGGCTCCTGGCGTTTAAACGAGTTGCTCCTGGGGCGCGTTGATTTACGGGGAGCGCGCCCTCTTTTTAACCGACGCCGAGTGAGCTGGAGTGGTCCCAGCGGCAGGCTCATAACCTGAATGACGTGGGTTCGAGTCCCACCTCGGCAACCAGCTTTCCGCAGTGCCCGCGCCACGACTCCGGCGCGGTTCGAAGCTCCGCATGTGCTGCGCGGATCTTCAAGAACGAAAGGGTTCCTTCAACCCTGGGCTGAAATAAAACTCAAAATCACAAACGAAAGAAGGAACCCATGTCTGCATCGATCGAACTCAAACAGCCGCGCATCATCACAATCGAAGATCGCGGCAAGCAATACACTCTCACCATCGCGCGCATCTTGAAAAAGCAGTGGCTGCGCTACTTTGAGGGCATCGTCTCCACCAGCGAAAATCAGGGTGGCAAGCGCGTGGACAGCTTCGATTCCAGTGCTGCCAGGCTCACCCTGGTTGAGGATTGCCTTGTCACGGCCACCGGCTATGCGCTGCCCGATGGGAAAACCAGCATCGACCAGGTTGACGGCTGGAAAGGCCTGTTACCGCTGTCACACCGCCTCGGCGTGGCCAACGCCATCATCTCAGTCTCGACGAGTGAAATCACTGAAGATGCACAGATTGCACTCGGCGAGGAGTCTGTCTTCCTAGATGCCGTTTGGAGCGCAGATGACAAGGGCGTCATGCGCAAGTTTCACGGGTTGCGCCACAACTTCACAACGCCCACAGCCGAGCAGCAGCGCCGCTTGTCGCGGGACAATAGCCGTTCCCGCGTGGTGGGCGGCTCGCGCAACGGCAAAACGCAGTGGCTGGGCGCGCAGGCCACCCTGGCAGACCTCTACGACGAGCTGATCGTGAGCGTTGAGGGCTACTCGGTGGATGGCAATGCCGCGCTCGATCACGATGCCATCGTCGAGTACATGGACACCTATCACAAAGTTGCGGCCGTGGACATGCTCTTCGCGCCCGCGGCTCCGAAGGTGGAAGAGGATGCCGATTGATGTCTGGCATGACATGGACGGCGTGCGCATGGCTCTCGAAGAGATCTTCGAGGAAGATTTTGTGCGCAGCCGCATCCACAGCGAGGCCTCTGGCGCCAATCCGGAGACCCTCGCGCGGATGGAGAGCCAGGTGCCACCGCGCACGCTTGCCTGGGGATATTACCGCTTCGGCGATTACCTGCTCCACCTCGATGCACTCAAGCGTGCCGGCGTCGTTTTTTCCACGCGAGATCTCGCTGCCTTCGAGGCTGAGGGAATACTCGCATTGGACCGTGCTCGATCTGCCTTTCAAGGGCGTCACCCGGCGTGCAGCTCGTGCGGCACGCGCCAGCAGAATCGCTTCGGCATTGAGTGCTCAAGCTGCGGGATCAAGTTCCAGCGCAAGAAAAGGTAACCCATGTCTGTAGAAACCAGCGCGGTTCAAATCTCGATCAACGTGGTTGACGCTAATTCTGCAGCGGCGACCGCGGCTGTCGAGGAAAACATCAAAAAGATCGGCGGGGCTGGGACCGCGACTGGTCAGAAAGTGAAGCAGGGATTTGACCAGGTTGGCGCTGGTGCTCTCTCCGCACGAGAAAAAACGCGGCTGCTGACAGAAGAGTTCGGCATCCGTATTCCACGCGCGATGCAAACCCTAATTTCTCAAAGCGCAGTAGCTCAGAGAGCGATGAGTGCTATCGGTTCAGCCATGATTGGCATTGCAGCCATTCAAATTGGAGGAATGTTCTTTGAGGCTGCGATCCATGGGGCTGAAAAGCTATGGACTGCTCTCACCGCTCTGCCAAAATCGGTGCAGGACTATCAGGCTGAAGTCGAAAAAACAAGAGATCAGAATTTTGGCGATACACACTCGATTGAGACTACGCGTGCGCGAATCGATGAAGCCACGGCAGCAGCAGAGCGTTACGAGCAGCAAATTCGGAATATCGAGCAAAAAGGGCCTCAGTCCTGGAGCTGGCGCGCAACCGTGCCTTTTATTGGCGCTCAATGGCAGGCCGGGCATGAAAAAGGTGAAGCCGCAACTCAACAAATTACTTGGCAGAAAAAACTGGATCAGTTGCAGCACGTAGCCGAAGCTCAACAAGCACACGAGCAACGGTTGAGTGATATCGACCTCAAATATGCAGGAAATGTGGGCTTGTCGGGAAAAGCAAAGCATGACGCGGCAATCGCGGAAGCTATAGACCGCGCGCACGAGGAGCGCTTCTACGGGAACGAACAAGACAAAATTCTAGGTAATTCCGCACCCGGAAATGCAGGAGCTGATAAAGAATCGCGTGAAATCGCTATTGCTCGAAAAAAGGCCGATGCTGAGCTGGCCAACCAGGAAAGAGGTCACTCTAGCGATGCGAAGTCGCAAGCTCAAGAGCTGGCGCGCATCCACGAGCAGGCCGACGAATCTGAACTAAGCGGTATGAAACTTTTGAATGCGCAAAGGCTTTACGCGCTAAAGGAGCTGGAAAATAAGGGCATCGCCACAGCCGCGGCCATCAATGATGTCAATCGAAAGTTTCACAACGAGGAGATGAACCGGCTGCGCACGCAAGAGGCGGAAATCGATCACATGCGTCAAGAGACTCAATTGATGGGTCTCACTGGAACGGCGCGTATTAAGCAAGAGGGCGAGAACCGAATCAAGAATCTCAGCCCAAATCTTAACCCTGGCGAGCGCCTGGCGGCCGAACACGAAATCGGACTCCAAACCGATAAGCAGGTTTATGAACAAGATAAAAAAGATGCGGATGAACTCGCTGCCAAGCACACCCGTTCTCTTGAAGAGACCGAACGGATTGAGGCGCAGACGCGTGTCAGATACCTGAGTGCGGAAAAGCAAAAGACGGCTGCAATTCAGGCCGAGCTTGAAGAAAAACTACAGCATTATAAGGAAGAACTCGCTGGGCAGACTGATGCTGATGAGCAATACAATCGCCGCGCGGCCGCCGCGCAGGCCGAAGCCAACGCGGAGATAGTGGAGGCCAATAAAGAAGCCCGGAAAAAGATGGCCGGAGAGTTCACGTCGTTCTTCAAGGGAATGGAGCATCCGGGAAAATACTTCGCGGAGTTGGGCGATAAGGCCGCGGGAAATGCGGCGGCATCTCTTGTGCAGCATTTTCAGGGCAAGAAAGGCGGCGCGGGCGCGGATGCCAAAGGTCCTGACGGCATCTTTGGCGACGTTCTCGGCGGCTTCGGCTTCGGCAAAAAGAAATCACTAGGTGCGGGTGCAGATGCCAAGGCGGAAATGCCTGGTGCCCATGGTGGCGCGCCGATGGCTTCTGCATCAATTTCGATAGCCTCGGCGATGATCCATGTTGGAAGCCTCAGCATCGCCGGCGGCGCGGGAATCGCGCCTGGCGCACCTGGGACCTCTTTTGGCGGCGGCGAATACACGCCTGGCGGCGTTGGCACCACGCTTCTTGCTCCTGGTGGCACGGGCGCAAGCGGAGGCCTCGGTACAGGCTCTACTTCCGCGGGGTCGAGTTACAGCAGCACCGGCGGCGCGGGATTTGGGGCTGGCGCATCTAGCCCATCCGCTACCGCTGTAAGTCGCTTTAATCATGACATCAGCGATGCGCGGCAAGGCATTACTTACGCTAAAAAGGCAGCGAGTTTCTTCGGTGACAGTTCCGAATCAAAAAAAGGATCAGGCTCTGTTTCGGATCAGGATGCCGGTTACGCTGAGACGAATAACCCCGGTATGAGCGGCCAGTTCGATAAGAATGGAAACTTCATATCCTCTGGAAGCACCGCTGGAAATGGATCGATGACCAGCAGCGGATTTACCAGTGGAAACGTAGGAGGAGCGATATCCGGCGGCATTGGCCTCTATTCTGCCTACGAAGGCAAAGGCGGAGTGGGCGGCGCTGCCCAAGGTGCATTGAGCGGCGCTGAATTGGGTATGGCAGTAGCCGGACCGATGGGAGCTGCCGTTGGAGCAGTAGCTGGCGCGGCGATCGGATTTGTCGGCCATGGCGGACGCGAAGAGGCCAGCAAATACAACTTCAAAACCGTCAAGCCAAGAATCGCTGATGACCAAAAAGCCTACAACGAAGGCTCGATGAACTATCTCTCGGCTTACGCGGACCTGGAGAGCCTCAAGGCGGAAGCCATGAAGACCACCAGCGCCATGGGGCCTTCTGCTCGCGCGTATCGCAATGACACTATCGATCCGGAGATCAAGCAGGCAGAAGGCAAGCTCACAGCCGAGGAAAAGGCCGGACGCAGTCAATACTCGGCGAGCGCCGCCTCTTACGCGACGGGCACGCCCTATGTTTCCGAGACGGGCTACAACTTGAATCACGCGGGAGAACGCATCTTTTCCAGCGTGGACAATAGCGAGATCACAAAAGCCGTGACCGAGGGGAATCGCGGTACGACGCCTATCCAAGCTCCTTCGATGGGCGATGTGTACCTGCACGTTCACGCCATCGACGCCAAGGGAGTCGCAGGATTCCTTGACAAATACAAGCACAACCTTCGCGCGGCTGTGAATGACAGCTATGCGGAGAATTCGGGAGGAGGGATAAACTGATGCCGGCCAGCGATATTCTCAACCCGACAACAACATGGGATGAAGCCATCGAAGATTCAATGACACCAAATTATGGCTTCACGCGCAAGCGCACCAGCACTAAGCTAAACAAAAAGGCGGTTGGCGGAACGCCTTGGACTCGCGAGACACAGAACACCGGCCATTCCTTTTCTTTCAGTTGGAATATGCGCTCCTGGGCCTGTGTGCAGCGGCTCAAAAGATACTACGAACAATATGAAGACGGATTCTTCACCATCATTGATTGGGATGGCGGCGGCCGTCACTATGTCGGCCGTTTCACTTCGGAGGTTATTCCTGTTGAAACGGGAAATGGCATTTGGGACGTGCAGAACGTCACTTTTGATGAAATCCCTCAGCAGGCGATGGTTGAATATCCGAGCGACTGGGATCACGACGCAGTCGCTTTTTTCGTCACCAACGACTTTGGGGATCAGAAGTTGGCCTTCAATGGCGCCTGGACTCAGACGGCGCGCACGGCTGTCGCCGGCGCCCAAGGCACGGCGCATGTCAGCCTGACTACAGTGGGCACGCCATACGTCACGATGGACGATCCTGGAACCTCCGGTGATTGGGCCTGCTACGAATACCGCGGTTACGGTTTTCGTCTTTACATGCTCAAAGGTACTGGATTTGGCCAAGCGGGTATTTATATAGATGGCGTGCTGCTGGAGACGGTTGATCTGTACAACGCGACGGACATTGGCCCGCAGATCGTCGTTACACAGCAGGATATGCCGCTCGATTTCCATCGTGTGAAGGTCATCTGCAATGGCGCTAAGAACGCTTCCGCAACGGGCGCGGCGGTGAGCTGGTATGCGCTAGAGGTGATGCGGTGATTGCTTATCCCTCATCTCTAAAGGCCATTGGCGGCGCTCGCACTGGCATCGCACCGGTGAATCTGCTCGATGTGCAGGATGTCAACGGAAATTGTTATTACTGGTCTGACCGGCCAATCAATGCTCCAGTGGTGATAACAGGCGAAACCCTTCCTTCTTATATCCCCTCGCTTGGGACACTCTCGGCTCTTCCAGCCGGCCAGTTCCAGGTGATGGCATACCCAACAGAATTTTCACTTCAAAAGGTCGGAAATATCTCCGGATATATCTCAAGCACCGCAGGCATGATGACGTATTTCGAAGGACCCCCACTAGCGAGTGAAGGCAAACTTGAATGGAAGAATTTTCAACCTCTGACGCCGATTCCGGAAAATGCAATTATTGAGAGTGAATATGTGATTTTTATTGGCGATGGGGGAACAGCCTCAAATAATTTTCCTCCATCTGGGATCACGCAAATTTATCCCGGTTTCACCGGCCTGCTCTCAAATATCGAGTACGAAGCCATTTTCGAAAATTATTCGTCGTCAAGCGGCACTTGCCTTGTTAAATTCATAGGCATTCTCGTCAGATATTCGATTCCCGGGGTGACAAATTCGATAAGTGAAGGCTCAGGACTTTCCGGGTTTTCTTCTTACTTCTCCAAGCATTACGTTCCCTGGCTGGTTGAGATACCTGAATTCACTTTCCATCGATCTCAGGTGACAGATACGGGGGCCTTCCTTCTCCAGAATCTCAGCGGCGATACACTGAGCCGGGATTTTGAGAAGATTCTGCGACGTTCCACTTTGGAAGGCGCATTCTTTGTTTATCGCTGCTGGCAGGCCGATGCCGAGGCCGCATGGCTTGAGGTTCATGGCACTCTCACAGTTGATCCGGTCGGTGTGGATACCGTGAGTTTGAAAGGAAATCAGCTTATCAATGCCGCGCAGGAAGACACGCCGCTCGAAATCTACTCGGAGACTTGCCAGTTGCAATGGGGTGGTCCGCGGTGCGGCGCAACCGGATCAACTGAATGCCAATACAGCTATCAGACCTGCCAGCAGCCGAATCGCATCATGGTTGAGGCCAACAGCTATGAGAAGAACTTCGGCGACACGAGCGCGAATACAGCCTTCAACATTATCAATCGGAGGCGAACGATATGAGTAACGCCTCTACAACCCTG
>Ga0316219_1003351_pt1 | contig 13099 bp, 17 predicted proteins | sample TBH18003PmetaG_FD_203635 | JGI IMG/M metagenome (GOLD analysis project Ga0316219, IMG submission 203635) | Freshwater microbial communities from Trout Bog Lake, Wisconsin, USA - TBH18003P | ecosystem: Environmental > Aquatic > Freshwater > Lake > Hypolimnion/Profundal zone | place: USA... | reverse complement strand
GAGGCTGAAAGGAGCGAGGTGCTGTTCAATACAGGCTACTCTGGCGCTGTACTGAAAAATGCGCAGAAAATGAGAATTGGCCTCCCAGGTCTTGATGGTAAATTCCCAAAATCCTGCTCATTTCAGGCCAGGATTATTGGCAAAATTTCGGACTTGACATCAGCTGGCGGAGCAAAATATATCCATGAAGTAACCAGCACATCAGCCCCGGCTTTGGCATAGGCTGCTGCGTTGGTACCGTTAATGGCCCCGGCCGCTATCATGCAGATACCCGGGTTGATGGCCCGGCACTGCCCGGCACATTCGGCAAAACGTTCCGGAGATAATTTTTCCAACTGGATGGCATCGGCTCCGGAGTTGGCTACCATCACAGCTTCCTCTATGGTGTGGGCTTCTACGACAATTTTCCGCTCTTTTTGTTTTTGCCTGACAGAACGCACCACACCGGGCAACTCCTCATAGCCACCTGTAAACAAAAGATGTTCGCGGAAAATGAGCACGGTATCGGAAAGCCCGGTACGGTGCGGCACCCCGCCACCTGCAACCAATGCTTTTAATGCTATTTTTTTTACAAACGGAGGGTGTTTCCGGGTTCCGGCAACCGAAACAGAGGGGTTTTCTGCCTGGGCCGAACTGACCAGTTGCCTTGTGCGCCCTGCAATGCCCGATGCAAATTCGATCATGGCACCCCCTGTCCGCCAGATCAAATGGATGGCACTTGCATCGCCCCTGGCTTCAAGCAATTTGTCACCTGTCTGCAATCTTGTTCCTGAAGCTACAGAATAACAAACTTCGAGTCCTACTTTTTTATAGAGCCGTACTGCTTCTTCGGTACAGCAGGCGATCATCTCGTTTCTGGCTGTCAATGAAATCGAACCTTTCTTTCCAGACAGGTCCAACAGTGTTGTTGTCATGTCCCCGGCTGGAACATCATCCTCAATCAACCGGTCAATGTCATTTTCAGTAAAATAGATCATTGCAGGTCCCTCAACTTCCGTACACTATCAAGTTTGTCCATATAAAGGTCAGGGCCCCATTGACATGAGAATCGACAATGCGAACATTGGGGCTCTTTTTCATCGCATAGCCCTTATCGCCCGTGGCGAGGCGAAGCCTACCTCGAGTATGAATATATATTCATATGAGTGATAAAAGGACTTGGTAATCCGCAGCCAGGTGGCACAACCGGCAGTGGCACCAACAGTTAATTGTTCTGTGAACCCGAAAGCACAATAGGGACCGATTGAAATGGTGGACAAAGAGCAAAAAGATTCCAGAATCCTGCTCAGGGTGGCGGTCTTCTCACTCCTGGTAAATATCGGGCTGGTACTGGTCAAGTTTCTCCTCTCTTTGTCTACGGGAAGCTTGTCTCTTAAAGCCGATGCGGTGCACTCATTCATTGATATATTCGGGTCTGGCGCACTTATCCTAGGCCTCATCATCTCCCGGAGGAAGAGCAGCACGTTTCCCTACGGGCTCTATAAAGTGGAAAACGTCGTTGCGGTCATCATCTCCTTCCTGCTCTTCGCGACCGCCTATGAGATCATCTACCAGGCGATCTTTGCCCAGTCAGAAATCCATGCATTCAGCGTATGGGTCCTTGTCCTGGTCGCTGTCCTGGTCCTGGTCCCGTTCCTGTTCGGCAGGTACGAAGTCCGCATGGGGACGAGGTTCAGTTCCCCCAGCCTTATTGCCGATGGCAAGAATTTTACCGCTGACGTGCTCTCGTCAACGGTCGTATTTTTTGGTCTCCTGGGCCAGTACCTGCAATTTCCTGTTGACCGGATTGCTGCGATCCTCGTTGTAATTCTCATTGTAAAAGCCGGCTGGGACATCATGGTAAGCGGCATGCGGGTGCTTCTCGATGCCTCAATCGACCACCAGACCCTGGATACCATACGAGCCACCATCCTCCGCGACCCGGCTGTTGTTGACGTGAAAAAAATTTCCGGGCGAAACTCGGGGAGATACGTGTTTGTGGAAGCCGACATCACACTCCGGACATCCAGCCTGGAGCAGGCACATACAATCAGCGAAAGAATCGAGCGGGAAATTGTAAAAGCTGTCCCAAATGTTGATCGTACTGTCCTCCATTACGAACCCTGGCATGACACGAAAATCCGGTATGCAGTACCTCTGGACGATTATAAGGGAACAATAAGCAGCCATTTTGGCGAGGCTCCTTATTTTACCCTGGTGGATATCGATATACCGGGAAAGAAGGTAGAGCGGACCGAAATCATAGCAAATCCACACCAGCAGGTAGTAAAGGGAAAAGGCCTCATTGTGGCTAACTTTCTCCTGGCATACAAACCAGATGTTGTTGCAACCCGGGAAAATATCACGGGCAGGGGACCAGGATACGTGTTCGCAGAAGCAGGGATAAAAACGTTACAGACCGATGCCGGTGATCTGGAGACATTCATCCAGGACATATTGATAACCTAGGTATTCCCTTCCGTGCGACCAGGTGCCGTGGCCCCTGAATCTGGATAACTACCCGGACACTCTTCCTGCAACCTGTCGCTCATGATCACATTTGCACTTTTTTTCGTAGGCTGTCGTCAGTTACGAATGTTTAAATGATTTATGCTCATATGGGAAATAATTGGGTGACATTCCCACCATTCAAAGTTTGAGGATATCGTAGTAAAGGCAGGGTATCACCCACCTGCTTATGGCCATTCCACAGTCCTGCCAGGAATAACAAGGCCAACCAAAACCTGATCGAGGGATAAAGATGGTTAAGAAAAAAACAGAAAACGAACTCAAGGATTTGGAAAAGAAGATCGGAAAAGTGCCCAAATTCTTCAAAGAACTGACCGAGAAAGAACCCCAGATGTACGAACTTGTCATGAGGATGGAAGGACACGTCTGGAATGATGGAGCCCTGACACGAAAGACCAAGAAGTTAATTGCCATTGCGATTGCTGCAGCCCTCCGTGACCAGCATGCAGTTCATGCCCAGATGGCAGGAGCGGCAAATCTTGGTGTAACAAAGGCAGAAGTAGAAGAGGCGTTGCGTGTCAGCTTTCTTCTCGCAGGTATGCCCGCCTATGTCTATGGAAAAGCCCAGATTGACGAAGTTATGAAATGACGAGGGAATCCATTTTTGATATGATTCTAACGAAACGGACAGGAAACATCATCCACCGTATCATTGTGTATACGTTAGTCCAGGTTTTTAGTCCTGTTTCGGCAGGCACAGCATATATCTTCCGTGAATTCAATAATTAGATTCCCCTCATATAATACCTGGAGAGCAACCCATGGGAAATCCAATTAAACTGGGAATCATCATCTGCGACCGGTACCGGACCTGTGCCGGGGGCAAGTGCCTGCGGGCACTTCATAACCGCGAAGGGGCGTTCGAACGGTACAAAGGAAAAGACATAGAGCTTGTAGGCTTTGCCACCTGCAACGGGTGCCCCGGCGGAAATGTCGAGTACGTACCGCAGGAGATGAAGAACAATGGTGCAGAGGTCATCCACCTCGCCACGGGCATGATTGTCGGGTATCCCCCCTGTCCACGAATTTCCTATTTTACCCGGTTCATTAAAGAAAAATACGGGATGGACGTTGTCGTCGGTACGCACCCGATCCCCCGGAACTATTACACGACCCATCAGAAACTTGGCTCCTGGGATTCGGGAGCCTGGAAAGAACTGATTGAACCAACACTTACAGATGAGAAGACCAGGCTTGCGTACGACTAGGTGATTTGTTCCGTTGACTGCCTTAAACGAAGAGTTAGCGGATGTTTATTGCAGAGTGAAACGATCTTTAATGTAACATGCGGGGACTGCGATGGAACCGGGACAGCAGAACGGACGTGAAGGGCTCATCTACCTGAACAATGCGGCAACGTCATGGCCTAAACCCCCCGGGGTCATAGCCGAGGTTACAAAATCCCTGCAGAACCCGTACTTCGAGCATGGCAGGACAACTGCTGGTTGTGCAGTTGACTACCCGACTGCTGCCCGGGAAACACTTGCCCGTTTTTTTCACGCCGAAAAACCCGGACACATTATCTTCACGCAGAATGCAACGGATTCCCTCAACCTGTTGATCCATGGTTTCACCCGGAATACCACCGCCCCCTTTCATACCATCACTACGGAACTCGAACACAACTCCGTGCTCCGCCCCCTGCACGCGCTTGAGATGAAGGGCGCTCTTTCCCTGACAACCGTACCTTGTACCAATAACAAGGTCAGTCTCGCAGCAATCAAAGCGGCTATACAGGTGGATACGCGTCTTGTCGTGATGACGCATGGGAGCAACGTGCTCGGCTCGGTGCAGGATATAAAACCTGTCGCCGAGTATCTCCGGGCGAATGACATCTTCTTCATCGTTGATGGTGCCCAGACCGCCGGACATATCCCCATCGATCTCGCCTGCATACCGGTCGATGCGTTCGTCTTTACCGGTCACAAAGCGCTCTTCGGTATTCCGGGCATTGGTGGTTTTTATCTTCCGGACCCTGCGGCAATCGCCGTCACGAAACAGGGTGGAACCGGATCGGATTCCGGATCACTCCAGCAGCCAATGGAAATGCCGACACGATTTGAACCAGGCACGCACAATTATCCCGGTATCGCCTCGCTCTATGCCGGGGTCCGGTTCATAGAAGAAGTTGGGATTGACACTATCGAACAAAAAGCCCACCACCTGACAGCATCGTTCGTACAGGCGCTGAAAAAAACGGACACGATTATCATCTACAACGAATCGCCGGATCTGCCGGTCGTATCGTTCTCCATTGACGGCATGGATAACGCTGATGTAGGCTTCATCCTTGCACGGGCATATCAGGTGATCACCCGGACCGGTCTTCACTGTGCCCCGCTCATCCACCGGCGCATCGATGGTGGCAGAGGATGCATCCGCGCAAGTTTCTCGTGGTTCACGACCATGGAAGAATGCCGCGTTGCCACAAGCGCGATCCGGGAGGTGGCGGAAAGTGCGCATCATTAAGTCCATCCAGACAAAGGTCTGCGTTGACGGCTCACTCATGAAAGAGTACGTGCTCGATGAACCGCTGACCGAAAATTTCCTGAAATTCCTGGAAAATTTTGGCACGGTCCGGTACCTGGACAACCTCAGAAAACCCTACTTCTCCTTCGAAAAAGAGCTGTTCATTTCCATCAAGGGTTTTGCCGGGGACAGCAATGTTGAGGTGCGATACAAAAAGGAGTTCCAGGACCTTACCGGGGACTATTTCCACCTGCTCCTGTATTATTCCCGGCAGGGGCCTGCCGGAATAAAACAGCTAAAAGGGATAGAAGAGAGTCTGAAAGCAAAGATGAAGATCCGAATGGGCACTCATGAACCCGGATCTGAATGAACGCAAAACACCGCGTCTTTGAGGATTTCGCAGATGACTATGACCGCTGGTCCGATGACCATGCGGAGATCTGCCATGCGCAACCGCGGCTGCTTGGCAGGGCAGTCCCATCACCGGGGCTCGGGCCTGAAGTCGGTGTCGGATCCGGGCGCTTTGCCGCACCGCTGGGTATCCACTGTGGTATCGATCCCTCATTCCCCCTTGCAGAAATGGCAAAGCGCAGAGGTGTTGAGGTTGCCATCGGGACTGGTGAGCACCTGCCGTACCGATCGGGGATCGTTTGATTATGCCGTGATGATGACGGTCATCCCCGCACCACCCACTCCTGCAGAATGAGGCAAAGAAGACTTGCCTTTACCAATGTTTTTAAGCATTTGTGCGCATATGAGTAATTATGGTGCCGAAGTGTACCAGGAGAATATCAATGCCAGGATTAAATGGAATGGGACCACACGGAAATGGCCCAATCGGCGGCAGGAGATTTGGCAGATGCAATACTGCACATGTCCCTGTGCAGGTGCCAGCAGTCGTGGCACAGCCGGCCCGGGATGAGATGGAGACCATGGTGTCGCAGGATTCCACACAGGATATCCCGGTTTACGGCCGCGGGCGTGGTGGAGTTCCCTGCGGATGCAGACGGGGCTTTGGTTTCCGTGGCAGCAGGCGCCTCCAGGAGTAAGAATTCAATATTTTCAGAGGGTTTTTCATGAAAGTTGCAATCGCAAAAGAAGGAGATATGGTGTCCGAGCATTTCGGCCACTGTACTGAATATGCAGTGTTCGTTATCGAAAAGTCAAAGATCACATCACAGGAAATTCTCGAGAGCCCCGGGCACGAGCCGGGAAAGTTGCCGCCATTCCTTGCCTCGCACAAGGTTACGCACGTCCTCGCAGGCGGCATGGGGCCACGGGCAGTGGACCTGTTCTGCCAAAATAATATCGAGGTTTTTCTTGGGGTACGGGGCAGGATCGATACCGTGATCAAGGATTTCATGGCAGGAAACATTGCACAGGGTGAGAGCAGCTGCACCCATGGCGAAGAAGGGCACGAGTGCAGTGGGCATTAACCCCGATGAACATTGCTCAACCCTGCGTGATGAGGATACACCCCACGTTTTACTATGATGGGAAGGGCGATCTTCATTCAATAATTGAAAAACGTCCCCTCAACCGTAAAATCTGTTAAAAAACTGAATAGCATGACAACAAATACTCAACATCATAATACCAGGATGAATTCGTTATGACTGAACCTCAATCTTCCAAAGCATCGAATTGCGATGAGAACTGCAGCTCATGCTCATCAGCACAACCAACGCACAGTCCAAAAGGGCTCCCCCCGAAAGCAAAGATCGACGTAAAACATGTGATCCTCGTACTCAGCGGCAAGGGAGGTGTTGGTAAATCAACGGTCGCCGTCAACCTCGCATTTGCTCTTTCCAACCATGGAAGGAATACAGGGCTGCTCGACCTGGATTTCCACGGCCCCAGCATCCCGAAAATGCTCGGGATCGAAGGCCAGACACCGTCCGTACTTGATAAAACCCTTGAACCAATTCATGTCACAGGCACACTTGCCGTGATGTCAATTGCATTTCTCCTCCCGGATGTTACCAGCCCGGTGATATGGAGAGGTCCGATGAAGATGGTCGCAATCCAGCAATTCCTTGAAGAAGTGAACTGGGGCCCGCTTGATTACCTGATCGTTGACCTGCCACCCGGGACGGGGGATGAGGCACTCACCATTGCCCAGCTTGCCCCGAACCTGAGTGGGGCAGTCATCGTCACGACTCCGCAGGATGTTGCGGTGCTCGATGCGGTCAAAGCCATCAAATTCATTGAACAACTGGATATGCCGGTGATCGGGGTCATCGAAAACATGAGTGGGATGGTCTGCCCACATTGCGGAGAGACCATAAACCTGTTCGGCACCGGTGGCGGGGAGAAAGCAGCACATGATTATGGGGTGCCATACCTGGGCGCCATCCCGATCGATCCGGCAATGGTCAGGGCAGGTGACGAAGGACGCCCCTATATTCTCCGCCATGCAGATACACCGGCCTGGAAGGCGGTGGATCTGGTGATGGAGAACGTGGTCAGCCGGGTTGAGTCATGAGGAAGATCCTTTTTTTCCATTGTAGTTGAAACGTCACGTGGGAGTGCATGCATGGGAAGCTATTCCGGTATTCCCAAACTGTTCGAACAGTTCATGGATGAGCATGAGGCCGGCCCGGCCAACTGATAGCGGCATGGTCAATCACCTGCGAGGATGACGGGGCCGGGATATCGGTGGATGATAAGAAGCGTCTTTTGAACGGGGTGTTGGGAAACACAGAGGGTTTGGCCTCTTCCTATCCCGTGAGATCCTTGCAATTATGAATATATCAATTCAGGAAAACAGCGAGCCCGGGAAAGGGCCAGGTTTGAAATAAACGTGCCGAAAGGTATGTACAGGTAATGGCCCGGGGTGATACTTCCTTTTTCACCGGGTTCAACTCGCCTGCCGTCACTCATTTCACGCAATCAATATCCGGAGAATAAGGCTTGATATCTACCACCGGTGTCCCGTCAATGGCATCCAGCCCACGAACTATGAGCACATTGCCATTCAGGGCAAGCAGGTCGACCACCGATAACCCCACCGGGTTAGGACGGTCAGGTGAGCGGGTGGCAAATACTCCATGTTCAATCTTTTCATGCGGGGGAGTTGCCTTGAGCATCGCCCGGTCTGCCCGGTCAAACCAGGACAGGACGATAAGGTGTGACTTTTTCTCGACGTCCTCAAGGCCGGGAAGATATTGCTTATCAATAACGATCTCAGAGACGGTATCCGACAGCCTGCCCTGGCGGGGTGCATCGTGTCTTTCCTTGTACGGGGACCGCACATACCCGATCGGCTGAATTTCTAAGTTCATGATTCCTACGTCCAAAAAGGAAGATTTTAATTTTTAGTAATATTCATTCCCTTTGCGCAAGGGATGCAGATACATGTTTCATGAGCCATCCCTGGTCTTTGGCATTGGCTGCAGATTCACAAAATCGCTCGCACGTAACCGGAGTTGGAAATTGCGTCTTTCTTCGACAACTTTAGGCGTACTTTGCCGGGTCGGTGTCGAATTTCTTCTTGCACCCCGGGGCACAGAAATAATATTTCTTTCCCTTGTAGTCGCTTGTGAACTTCGCAGTCTTTTCATCCAAGGTCATTTTACAAATCGGGTCGATTGCCATACAGTACCTCAGGTATTCTCCTCTTCTGAATAAAGATAAATAGATTTTCATCTGGTACCTGGCATCATTTTTGTGTTTACATCCGGAAGGAAATAAGCTATCATAAAGGGTCTGGGAAATTACTATATCCCTTAAAATTCATGATTCAATAACGGGTCATATGCAACCAGGTATGCCGGGAAACAAGCTGAAACGCGAGATTGGGCTCTTTGGGGCTACAGCACTCGGCATCGGGGCAATTATTGGTTCCGGCATTTTCATCGTTACCGGGATCGTGGCTGGTATTGCAGGCCCTGCAATGATTGTTTCTGTCCTCGTCGCCGGTATTATTGCTGTATTCTCGGCAATGAGCGTGGCCGAACTGGGTGCCTACCTCCCGGAAGAGGGTGGGACCTACGCATATGCACAGAAACTCATCTCGCCGTTTGCGGGGTTCATCGCCGGATGGATCTGGATATTCTCTAATATTTTTGTCGGGGCTGCAGTCTCGCTTGGGTTTGCCCACTATTTTGTCACGATCTTCCCGGAGGTCCCGGTAAAAGTCATCGCCCTCGTGATATGCCTTATTTTCCTGGTTATCAATTACATCGGGCTCAAAGAATCGGTACTATTCAACAATATCCTCGTTACACTCAAAGTCCTGATCCTCCTGTTTTTCGTCGCATTCGGCCTCGGATTTTTCAGGCCGGGTAACTTTACCCCCTTTGCCCCCGATGGATCGATGGGGGTTCTCAGTGGCGCAGCCCTCATCTTTTTTGCCTACACCGGGTTTGCCCGGGTTACTATCATGGCTGAAGAAGTAAATAACCCAAAGAAAACCATACCACGCTCAATTTTTCTGGCACTTGGAATATCAACGGTTATCTACCTGCTCGTCAGCCTCGTCGCTGTCGGCCTTGCCGGGTCCCCGGCCCTGGCACTATCCGGCTCACCGCTTGCCGATGCAATGAGAATGACAGGAAATTCCGGGGTGGTCCTCCTTATATCGGCAGGGGCAATGATAGCAACGGCAAGCGTGCTGCTGACCACAATCATGGGGATTTCACGCATTGTCTTTTCAATGGCCCGCAGCCATGACCTTCCCTCACTGTTTGAGAGGATCCATCCCCGGTTCAGCACACCTCACTACGCCATCGCAGTCACGGGCGCCGGAATGATCGCAGCCCTCCTCCTGGCTGACCTTGCGCTGGTTATAGCGGTCAGCACCTTTGCCATGCTGATTTACTACCTGGTGGCAAACATCGCTGCATTCCGTCTGCCTCGTGAACACCGCCAGTATCCATCATGGGTCCCGGTTATAGGAGCACTAAGCTGCATAGGGCTTATTGCATTTCTCAGCCCGAATTCGTGGATCATCGGGTGCATCGGCCTTTTGATTGGAGGGGCGTGGTTCGTTTTCCGGAAGAAGACAGCACGGTCACTTTCCAAGATATAGAGATTGTCCCACAATATAAAGATAAAAATCTGAAAAAGAATAAAATATGCAATTTTTAGGCCTTGTAGAAACCGATATGAACCGAAAAAGTTCACTCCGGAACCATGTTTTTGATAAATTTTTTCTTATTCCAGATATGTATCACTGATTTACCGGGATCACGTGCACTGCGGACGCCTTGAACGTGGCGTATACCTTGCTTCCAGGTCCAAGGTCCAGGTCACGACAGCTCTCACGGGTGAGAAGTGCCGTGAGCGGGAACCCCACATCAAGGATTACCCGAACTGTGCTCCCGGAGGGGATAATTTCTGAAACACTACCATAAAGACAATTACGGGCGCTGGAGACAAACGGGGCCTGTGAAAGGATTACATCTTCAGCATGCAGGGTGACAACCACATCTCCAAGGATGTTGGAAACAGCATAAAATGACGGGCCGTTCCGGGTAGTAATCTGGACAAGATTCCCGTACCTTGACGAATTCCCACGGATAATATTGCCGATACCAAGGAACTCCGCCACGAAGGTATCACAGGGATGCAGGAATACATCCAATGTTTCCCCGGCCTGGACAATCCGCCCCTCCCGCATAATCGCTATCCTGTCTGCAAGTGCAAAAACATCGTCCAGGTGATGGGTAATCTGGACAATCGTAGTCCCGGTGAGCTTCCGGATCCGGGAAAGTTCCATTCGCATCCGGTCCCGGGTGCGGGTGTCGAGCGCACTCATCGGTTCGTCGAGGAGAAGGATTTCCGGCCTCATTACGAGTGCACGGGCTAGGGCAACACGCTGCTGCTCACCCCCGCTCAACGAACCGGGATACCGCCGGGCCAGGTGACCGATCTCAAGCACGGCACTTATTTCCTCTATCCGGGTACGTTGCTCATTGCGGGGGATTTTTTTCTGGCGCAACCCGAAGGCTATATTCTCTTCGACCGTAAGGTGGGGAAAGAGCATGTAGTCCTGGTAGACCATGCCGATATTACGCAGGTGGGGTTCGATCGATGTGATCTCACGGTCGCCAAGAAATATCCTGCCTGAATTGGAAGTATGGATCCCGGCAATGGTCTCCAGAAGGACAGTTTTTCCCGCACCCGTGGGGCCAAGAATAATGAAATATTCATCGGGTAGTATCTCAAGAGATACATCCTTAACCGAGAATTCGCCCAGGGTGACAGAAAGGGATTCTATGCGTAGCACGTGCTGTTACCTCCTAAAAAACATTTACGCCACGGTCAAAGTATTCCACAACACACAGGGTGACCAGTGAGATCAGTATCAGGATCGTTGCTGCTGCCACTGCGAGGTCCAGGTCACCCGCCGATATATTGAGGTAAAGAGCAATTGGCAGTGTCTCGGTCCTCATGGTCGTTGCACCGGCAAGCATCAGAACGGCCCCGAACTCCCCCATTGCCTTAGACCAGGTGATAACGGAACCTGTTATAAGACCAGGTCGTGCCATCGGCAGGGTGACCTGTAAAAAGGCACTGGTATCGGTGCACCCGAGCGTTTTTGCCACGTATTCATAGCGTGGATTGATGGTGGTATATGCTGACCGCAAAATCCGGATCATGTAGGGCAGGTTCACAAACACCTCGGCGACAATGATACCAAGCGGGGTAAAAATTACCGTAAAGCCAGCCTGTTCGAGCGCCTTTCCCCATGGAGTCGTTCCAAAGAAAAGGAGCAGGGCGATACCGGCAACAAGCGGAGGGAGCGTGAGGGGAAGTGTCAGGGCGAGGGTGGTAACCCGTTTTCCAACAAACTGGTACCGGGAGAGGGCATAGGCAACCGGGACGGCAATGATGACACAGAAAAAGGTTGATACCACGCTTGTTACCAGGCTGAGCAGGATCGCAAACCTGATTTCAGGACTTGCAAGGCTTTCAATAAGAGCGGGTAAGGGGGTATACAGGACCAGGCCGAGGAGGACTGCGCTGATGATAAAAAAAGTGATGTAGGTCAGCGTAAGTGAGAACCTTTTCATCAGGTCATCTTCCCTGCCGTTACCGGTGCTGCTGGTTTTTTAAGAGCTCCTGCTGGGCACGGATGCTGGTCTCACGGATCCGTTCGATATGCTGGGCAGACACCCAGCCCGTAACAGCATGGGGGATACTGTCGAACGCAGGGACGTAGGGCTTGACATCAAGAACAGGTGTACCATCCAGGAGGTCAAGGCCCCTGACATACAATACCCCTTCAGAAACCCTGTTAAGCTCCACGTACGAGATTCCAATCGGGTTGGGGCGGTTGAAGTGACGGGTGGCAAAAATTCCGTGGTGTGCCTCTCCGTCAGATAATGGCTGCTCGGTCAGTGCCCGCCGCTCCGCCCGGTCAAAATGAGAGAGGATGATGAGATGGGAGAAACCTTCGATACTCCCGAGGCCTTCATGATATTCCGGGAAGATCTCTATGTTGCCCTCTGCCTGTGAGAACGTGCTCTGGAACGGGGGAGCCCCGGCACACCTGAACGGTGAATGGGCAATGCCAATTGGTTGGAAATCCATCTTCGTAAACCTCTCCTGTTGTAATATTCTTCTACGGCTTAACACTTGCATATGCCGGATCAGGGTAGATTGGGAACCCATGCTTTGCAAAGAAGGCTTTTCCTTCATCAGATGCGACGAAGTTTACAAACTTATTTGCTGCATCGGAGTTCTGGGTAAACGTAGTTGCTCCAATTGGGGTGATCAGGACTACATTGTCACCCAGTGGGATAGTAATTGCATCCATCGTGTCCGGGTTGACCTGGTCAAGTGTAAGGAGTGCAGCATCAGCCTGTCCGAGGTTCATGATTACCGTGAGTTCGTTGATGGTTGGTGTACGGGTGACGACATTCTTCTCAACTGCGCCGGTGATATTGAAGTTCTGGAACATTTTTGCGCCGGCTTTACCGATGGCTGTAGCGTTGACGTCCCCCAGTGCGATTTTCAAACCCGGTCGGGCAAAATCCCTGATCGATGTGATATTTTTAGGGTTACCTTTCTGGACTACGATCACGGGTACATGGTAGGCAACGATCTGGCTTGTATTCACGAGACCCTGGTCCTTGGCAGTCTTGAACTCAACCGTTGACCCTGGCATAAAAAC
>Ga0316219_1003345_pt1 | contig 13115 bp, 11 predicted proteins | sample TBH18003PmetaG_FD_203635 | JGI IMG/M metagenome (GOLD analysis project Ga0316219, IMG submission 203635) | Freshwater microbial communities from Trout Bog Lake, Wisconsin, USA - TBH18003P | ecosystem: Environmental > Aquatic > Freshwater > Lake > Hypolimnion/Profundal zone | place: USA... | reverse complement strand
AGGCAAGCGCAAATCTTCCAATCCGGTTCAAGGGTACGATCTTATGAGCGCCGAACCGAGCGTTGAAGCGGTAGCCCCAATTGTGATCACTCCGGTCTCACGGTTTGGTTGATTTCACGCCGGGGGGCGGTATCCTCGAAGAGGGTCTCACGGAAGGTCCCGAACCAGCGATCGAGCGGCCAGGTGGACTCCCCATAATTGCAGTTGAAGAAACGATGGTGCAAGTAGTGGAAATAGGAACCGGTGGGGACCTTGCCCCGGAAAACCGGGCCTTCGAAGCCGCTATGGCCGGCGGCGGGGGTCAGCGCGGTGTGCTGGGCATTGAACAGGAAATGAATCGGGTGGGACGGAACCACCCAATGGATGAGCACGACGCTGAAATAGAGGAAGTGCTCGGCGGGGTGCATCGCCAGGCCGGACCAGGGACCAGGGTTCACATTCTTGTGGTGGAGGTAGTGGACCGCCTTGTACAAAGGCGGCCAGTGAATGGCCCGGTGAATCCAATAGAAATGGAATTCGCGCCAGAAGGGAATCGCAACGAGCCACAGGACGCAATAAACCGGGTGGGCTCGCCAGTCCACGTTCGGAAGCCAATGATTGGCTGAAGCCCAGAAATAGAGGGCCTCGTAACCGGTCCAGATCGGGCAACCACTCAGGCAACTCCAGAACACGTTGTCATAGACCTGGTTGCGGAAGAGGAACTTCGGATCGTTGTTGTCCGGCCAGCGGGGGTCGTATTTTCGTTCGGCTCCCTGGAGCCGCAACGTGTAGAGCACCAGGTGCCAACCGCCGGCCGTGAGCCAGAGCAGCGCGAGGTTGCGGGCGTAGATCAACACGATCCAGTCCACCCGCAGATGCGCGCAACGTGCGGCGTCCGGTTGAAGCCAGGACCAGGTAGCCAGCGTGATCAAGAGGTAAACGCAATTCCACGGCCACAAAAAACCTGGGTAGGACAGGATCCATTTGCTGAGGTCGCGAGCCCGCGGAGGCCAGACGAAAAGCGGCGCGTATTTGACCGGATACGGAGGTTTCCATTCGCCGCGGGCGTTTCGGGAGCCGGTCTCGGAGCGGCCCGCCTCCGGATGGAGTGGAACCGCCACTGCGGACGCCCGTTTGTCTGGCTGTGGGAGCACAGTCATAAAGATGCACCAAACCATCGCGAAATCAAATCTCAACCCGGGTCGGCGGAACTTCCCTTCAGCCGCGCCAGGACCGCCTCCGGAGACAAGCCGTGCAGTTTCACCACCTTGTGTCGCGAGGTCTGACCGCGAAGCAACTCGACACGATTTCGCGGACAGCCCAGCTTTTCCGCCAGCAAGCGCACGAGGGCCTCGTTCGCGGCGGAATCCACGGGTGGCGCGGTGACTTTGACCTTGAGTTCCCCGCCCTGCTCGGCGCCGATGTCATTGGTCGAGGCACGAGGCTGGACTTTGACGGACAGGAGCGTCCCGTCTGGTTGCGCCCGCAAATAAGCTGGAGTTGACATTCGCTTGCAAGAGTACTGGCCCAAGGCCAAGCTGGGCGGTATAATACGTAACTACAAAATTATGGGCAACTCGCACTTCTTACCGGAACGACCCACCCCAATGGGGACGCCGCACCACTCTCCTGGTGGCCTCGAACGTGAGTTCGAGCCCGCCTGCTGCCATCGCGGGGGGAACAGTGGCCCGGAACGGCGGCGAACCGAACCGGCGCAGGCCGGCGGCCACGGTCCGCGCTGGATTGGCGGTGCCGCCGTTTCGGGGTGGATGGTCGCCCTGTTGGTGGTGGCGGGCTGCGCTGCGGACCAACCCAAGAGCAGCGCGCCGGTCATCACCTTAACACCCCCGACCGCTCCCGCGGCGGCCCCCGCACCGGCGACCCCAACCAAGAGTCTCCTGCCAGCGGGGGCGGCCAAGGCGCCCGCGCCCTTCGTGGGTGAAGGGTGGGAGGCCTTGTTTGATGGAAAATCGCTCAAAGGCTGGTGTGTAGCCCCCTATGGGGCACATGGCGAGGTCCAGTGCGAACAAGGGGTCATCCTGCTCAACTCGGGCGACCCGTTTACCGGGGTCAACTTCACCAATGACGTCCCCAAGATGAACTACGAGGTGGCCTTCGACGGCATGCGAGTGAGCGGATCGGACTTCTTTTGTGCCCTGACGGTGCCGGTGGGGGACGATTTTTGCACCCTGATCGTCGGCGGCTGGGGCGGCGGGCTGATCGGCATCTCCAGCCTCGATGGGATGGATGCCTCGGAGAACCAAACCACCAAGTTCCATGAGTTCGACCAGGGCCGCTGGTACCGCGTCCGACTCCGCGTCACCCAGGGGCGGATCGAGGGGTGGCTCGACGAGGAAAAACTGATCGACGTCGTCACCACTGGCAAAAAGATCTCCTTGCGACCCGGTGATATCGAGATGTCCAAGCCCTTCGGGTTGGCCTCGTATCAAACCACGGCCGCTCTTCGGGAGATCAGACTGCGCCGGGTTAATACGCCGGCCGACCCGGCCAAACGGCGTTACGATTGAAGGCCCATGAAAGCGATGAACCACGTTGAGCGGTTCCGTGCCCTGGTGAACTTCCAACCGGTGGATCGTCTGCCGCGATGGGAGTGGGCGATGTGGTGGGACGAAACCATCGCCCGGTGGCACCACGAAGGACTGCCCGTTTCCCTGAAGTTTAACCAGGTATTCGAAATCGCCGAGTATTTCGGCCTGGATCCCTACCAGCAGTTTTGGTTTAGCACCACGGACGCCACGATCGAAGCAACGCAACATCATGTGGAGGGCATCGTCGCCAACCCGGATGATTACCGGCGGATCCGTCCGGCCTTGTTCCCGAACCATGGCGGGGCCATCCGGGAAATGGGCCATTGGGCCGAGCGCCAGCGCCGGGGCGAGGCGGTGGTCTGGTGTACGTTGGAGGGGTTCTTTTGGTTTCCGCGCACCCTCATGGGGTTCGAAAAGCTCATGTATGCGTTTGGCGATCAGGCCGAACTCCTGCACCGCATCAACCAGGATTTGCTCGACTTCAACCTGGGACTGATCGACCAGATCTTCGAGGTCTGTGTCCCCACGTTCATGACCATCGCTGAGGACATGAGCTACAACCATGGCCCGATGATATCCCGACGGACCTTTGAAGAATTCGTCGCGCCCTACTACCGCAAGCTGATGCCGCGCCTGCGGGAGCGTAACGTGCCACTGCTGATGGACACGGATGGGGACGTCACACTGCTGGTCCCGTGGTTGGAGGACCTCGGCATCCAGGGCGTGCTGCCGCTTGAACGCCAGGCGGGGGTGGACGCGCTGAAGCTGCGCGCCCAATACCCGCGATTGGTGATGGCCGGGCACTTCGACAAGATGACCATGAACCGCGGGGAGGCGGCCATGCGGACCGAGTTCGAACGCCTGGCCCCGATCACCCGGACCGGCGGGTTTATCCCCAGCGTCGACCACCAGACCCCGCCCGGTGTCTCGCTCGACCAATACCGATGCTACCTCCGCTTGCTGGAGGAATACACGCGCGTGAAGTGACGGAAGACGTCCCCCGCTACTTTTGTCGGAGCCTCCGTGGTCCGACAAAGGGTGGCGAGATTGCCATTCACACCGAGCGCGACGGCGGGGTTGTTCTGGCTGAGGCCCACGGCGGGGGCGCGGAGAAGGTCGGCCGGAGCCTCACTGCCCCCGGGGTTTGGTGGCGAAGGGGGCGAGTGTTCCGGCATGCACTTGTTGGAGCCGCTGGTGGGTCAGGCGCATGGCGTCGATCAGGTCCGGGTAAGGCTGGTCGGTGACGTTGACCAATCCGATGTTGTAGTTCTCGCCGTCCATCCGACCGGTGGAGGGCTGATCCATCCACTGGAACCAGCTCGAGCCGACGAACGCCGGAAAGGCCGCAGCCTGCTCGACGTAGTAGCGATAGGCCACCCCGCGCTCGGCCTGGTCGCGGACCTGGACGAGGCCGGCCGCCAGACCTCGGCCCGGAACCGCGAAATGGAATTCGCCCACCAGGATGGGACGCCCGGTAACGCGATAAATCTCCTCGAGCGTTTTCACACTCACCTCGGTGGCATAAACGTTCAGGCTATAGACATCGAAGCTCTTGGATGCGCGCAGCATCTCGGGCGGCGGCAGCGAACCGCCAAAGCGCAGGCCGAGGATCAGGTGGTTTGGATCGTAGCGGCGGATGGCGGCGATGATAACGTCCAGGTACTTTTCGAAGGCGCGGTAGATAAACTGCTTCCGCCGCGCAGGGGTGTCGCCGTCGGCAAGGAACGCCTTGGCCTCACGCTGAATGGGGGTCGGCTGGCCGCTGAGAATGAGGTCGACGACCAACGATTCGCGGCCCGGCCAAGGCGGTTCGTTGGCGATGAAATAACCCAGCAGCCAGGGGTCGTCTTTCCGCGGAGCACATTGGGCCTGCGCGTCGCGATCCACCGTCTTGGGGAATTCGTCGGAGAAGACGTCGGGCAGGCCCAGGTAACCGTTGCGCATGCCCCATCCATTCAGGTTGACTTGGTAGGCCTTCCGGTGGCTGTCCCAAAGTCGGGGATCGCTCCAGTTACCGATGGTATTCAAGCCCCAGGAATCAAGGCGGCGCAACGCCAAATCGGTCCAATTCGTCCGCGCCCCCGCGCCGAGGCGCCGCGCCAGGTTCCAGGCATAGAAGCTCGGCGGCGAGCCACGTCCGTCGGTCGCATCCGCTGGTGGGAGCGCGGTGAAATAGTCTGCGCGGCCTGGGAGTCGCGAATCGCCGCCACGGCCGCTGATGCCGGTGGCCGAGGTGGAAAAGAAATAGTGGCCGTCGGGGTCCACGAACCACCAACGCCCATCCACCGGCGCGACCCGGAAGAACCCAGTCGCCTTCGCCTGGGTGTTAAGATAGCCGCCGTAGGCACAATAGCCGAACCCGCCCGGCCGCAGGGCAGCCTCCTCAGCCGCCCACTCCTGCCGGAGCTGAGCCAGGTTGGTCACCTTGCCAGGCCAAGCGGCAGGAATCCATTGTCCAAACTCGTCCACCACCGGTTTCTGGTCGAGGATGGTGGAGCCAGGGTCATCCTTGGCCAGCTTGACCGAACGGATTTCGAGGGTCGGTTGGCCGAGGGGCGTCTGCATGCTCGCGCCGATGCCGCTCACCGCGTTAAGCGGTCCATAGACGCCGCCGGTGCCGATCCAGAAGGAGTCCCGCGCCACCTTGCCGACCGAGGCGAGGTCGAAGCCGGTGCGGTTGGGTTGGCGGTAGTATTGCAAGGGCACCGCCGCACGGATCCACACGCCCGCCAGGGGATGCATCGTCCGGCGCTGTGTCAGGTTGGTGCTGTAGAGGGTTAGCGTGAACCGCTGTGGCGACGAGGCCCGCAACTCGATCACCAGGTAATCGTAACCGGTCCAATCCGACGGGAGGTCCGGCGCGAGTTCAGTCAGCGACCACTTGCGCTCGGATTCGGCCCCCGCGAAGGTGACGCATTCCGGCAAAGCGCCCGCGGCGGGCATCCGAACGGCGGACCAACCCAACCCCGCGAGCACTGCCAGAGTCGCGGAACGATTTAGCCGCCTCGCCAGCCTTAGCGGAAAAAGGGATCGGAGGAGGAAGGAATGGACCACCGAGTGGACGAACTGAGGCAACATGTTCACGGTGGCGAAGCTTGCGGCGGCGGGTTGGCAATGTCAAGGATGCCAGAGGACGGGGATTATGTTGGCATTTTGGGGGCTAGATCGCTTAGCATGGAAAAATTCGATGTTCGGTCTATTTTATCAATGAGCGCTTTCGGAGCGAATGGTGATAGATTTCAGTCCGAGTCGAGAAAGACGGGAACAACACACCTGTGGACAAAAAGATGACAAGAAACCGGCTGGCCTGCTGGATGGCAGCGGTGCTCGCGCTGAGCGGTTGCTCGGTGAGGCATTTCGCGATCAACCAGATTGGCGACGCCTTGGCCGGAACCGGCAGCACCTTCGCGTCGGACGAGGATCCGGAGTTGGTGCGGGAGGCGGTGCCCTTTAGCCTGAAGCTGATGGAGTCGGTGCTGGCGGAAACGCCACGCCATGAGGGCCTGCTGCTAGCGGCCGCGAGCGGGTTCACACAATTTGGCTACGCCTTCGTCCAGCAGGAGGCCGACGAAACGGAAGACAAAGACCTGGCGGCGGCGGAAGCCCTGCGGGGACGGGCACGGCGGCTTTACCTTCGCGCGCGCGATTACGGCCTGCGCGGGCTCGAAGTGCGCCACGCCGGCATGGCGGCGAGTCTCCGTGCCAATGCCCAGCAGGCGGTGCGGCTGGCCACGAAGCGGGACGTGCCAGCCCTCTACTGGACGGCAGCGGCCTGGGCGGCGGCCATAGCGCTCTCGAAAGACAACCCGGACTTGATCGCCGACCTCCCGGTGGTGGAGGCGATGATGGCGCGGGCGCTGGAGTTGGATGAAAGTTTCAACCACGGCGCGATCCACTCGTTCTTTATCACCTATGAGATGATCCGCCCCACCGGGGGGGGTGAGGCGGCCGCACGGGCTCGGCGCCATTGCGACCGGGCGATCGAACTGAGCGAGGGTGCCCAGGCGGGCCCGTGGGTGGCGCTAGCGGAGGACGTCTGCGCGCAGACCCAAGACCTCAAGGGCTTCCGGGCGGCGCTGGCGAAGGCCCTGGCGGTGGATCCGAACCGAAAACCGGAGTGGCGTTTGGTGAACCTGGTGATGCAGCGCCGCGCCCGGTGGCTGCTCAGCCGGACGGACGACCTTTTTCTCAAGACGGACCAGGCGGAACGATAGCTCCGCCCCCCTGTAAGACTACCGCAGAATTATGAATGACTTTAACATGGGCGGCCGTCTGGCCGCTGGTTGTGCGCTGGCGCTTTGCCTGGCCGGCGCCGGTTTGTCCGGCGCGGAAAAGCCGGTGAACCTAAAACTCGGCACGTTGGCCCCGATGGGCAGTTCGTATCACAAAAGCCTGCAGATCATGGGCGAGAAATGGCGCAATGTGAGCGGCGGGACGGTGCGGTTGACGATCTACGCGGGCGGCACCCAGGGAGGCGAATCCGATATGGTCGGACTCATGCAGACGGGCAGCCTGGATGCGGGGCTGTTGACCACCATCGGCCTCTCCGAGATCGAGCGCGGCGTCTCCGGCCTGCAGAGCATGCCGATGTCGTTCCGAACGCTGGAGGAGGTGGATTACGTGGGGGAGAGGCTGCGGCCCATGCTGGAAAAACGGCTGGCCGCCAAGGGCTATGTGGTGCTGTTTTGGAGCGATTCGGGGTGGGTGCGTTTCTTCACCACCGCCCCGGTGCTGCGCCCGGCGGATCTGAGGAAACTCAAGATCTTCTCGTGGGCGGGAGATACCCACCAGTATGACGCTTGGAAGGCGTCGGGTTTTAACCCGGTTTCCCTGGAAACGGCGGGGATCCCGCAAGGGTTCTTGTCGGGCACTATCAACGCGATTTCGACGCCGCCCCTATTCGCGCTGGCCAGCCAGATTGACAGCCAGGCCAAACACATGCTCGACTTGAACTGGGCGCCGCTGGTGGGGGCCATGGTGGTGCGCACCAAGTCGTGGGAGCGCATTCCGACCGAGACGCGCCAAGCGCTGATGGAATCGGCGGTGGAAGCCGGGCAGCGCGTCAAGGCCGAGGGGCGGGCGGAGAACGAGCGGGCGGTGCAAGCCATGGTGAAGCGCGGCTTGCAGGTCCACAAGGTCACCCCGGAGGCGGAGGCGGAATGGCAAGCCGAGGTGGACAAGGCGCAGGACCAGTTTCGCGGCAAGATCGTGCCGGAGGATGTGTACGACGAGGCGCAACGGCTCATCCGGGAGTTCCGGACGAAGGGCGGCGGAAAGCCAAAATGAGCGAAGCGCTCCCCATGGATCAGGCTCCCGCGACGTCTCAGTTCGGATGGTGGCGCGAGGCGGAGAACCTGCTGCTCATCATCCCGCTACTGGCGATGATGCTCCTGCCGGTACTGGAGATTCTGCTGCGCCGTTTTTTTCACACCGGCATCTCGGGGTCCAGCATGATCGTCCAGCACCTGACCCTGGTGGTCGGGATGCTGGGGGGTGCGGTGGCGGCCCGTGATGAACGGCTGCTGGCGCTCTCGCCGGTGCAAACCCTGCTAAAAGGGAGGGCCAAGTCGGCCGCGCGGATTTTCAGCGGCGGGTTCGCGGCGGCGGTCTGCGCGTTTCTCTGCCTGGCGAGTTTCCAATACGTGCGGGAGCTTCGCCCCCTGGGCAAGATTCTGGTGTATGGGATCCGGGTGTGGGTGGTGCAGATCATCCTGCCGGTGGGTTTCGGAGTGATCGCGGGCCGGCTCCTATGGCATGCGTCCCCTCGGTGGCGTGGCCGCCTCCTGGCGCTCGCGGTCGGCCTCACGGTCGCCGGGCTGGCCTGGTGGGCGCCCGGATCGCCCGAGCGCTGGCTGGTGCCCGGGCTCATCGCGCTGGCGGTAGCCACCCTGCTCGGAGCTCCCGTGTTCACCGCGCTGGGCGGGGCGGCCTTGATCCTGTTTTGGGGTCATGGCGACCCGATCGAGTCGGTACCGTTAAAGCATTACAGCCTGACCACCAACGATCTGCTGCCCAGCATTCCGATCTTCACCCTGGCCGGTTATTTCCTGGCGGAAAGCGGCGCCTCCAAGAGGTTAGTGCGAGTGTTCCAGGCGTTGGTGGGCCAGTTTCGCGGCGGGCCAGCGATCGTGACGGCGCTGGTCTGCGCTTTTTTCACCTCGTTCACCGGTGCCTCGGGAGTCACCATCCTCGCTCTGGGAGGTGTGCTGATGCCGGTATTGATTGCGGCCCGCTACTCGGAACGCAACGCGCTCGGTTTGCTAACCAGTGCCGGCTCGTTGGGAATGCTCTTCCCCCCCTGTTTGCCGCTGATCCTGTACGCCGTGGTGGCCAATCACGGCGGTCACGCCAATTTGACCATCCAACAGATGTTCCTGGGCGGGATCGGGCCGGGCATCCTGCTGGTGTTGTTGACCGCCTGGTGGGGGGTCCGCAAGGGCCCCAAGGAGGCCGCCGATCGCTCAGCCTTCCGCTGGGCGGAGGCCCGCGCGGCCCTCTGGGATGCCAAATGGGAGCTGCTGATCCCGGTAGTGGCGATGGTCTCCCTGTTTACCGTGTCCACCACGGTGGAAGCCGCCGCGGTAACGGCCACCTATGCCCTGTTCGTCGCCACCGTCATTCATCGCGATCTCCACCCCTTCCGAGACCTCCCGCGCGTGATCACGCAGTGCGGGCTGTTGGTGGGAGGGGTGCTGCTCATCCTCGGGGTTGCGCTCGGTTTCACCCATTACCTGGTCGATGCGCAGTTGCCGGACAAGCTGGTCGAATGGGCCACCGGCGCCATCACCTCGAAATGGCTCTTCCTGCTGGGCCTGAACGTGGTGCTGTTGATCGTGGGGGGCCTGGTGGAGATCTACGCGGCCATTATCGTGGTGGTGCCGTTGCTGGTACCCTTGGGCGTGGCCTTTGGCATGGACCCGATCCATCTCGGCATCATTTTCCTGGCGAACATGGAGTTGGGATTCCTCGCGCCGCCAGTCGGCTTGAACCTGCTGCTGGCCTCCTACCGCTTTAACAAGCCGATGTCGGAGGTCACCCGCGCCACCTTCCCGATGCTCATGATCCTGTTGCTGGGCGTGCTGCTGATCACTTACTTCCCACCCCTCACCACGTTTCTGCCCAGGCTGGCCAAGTAGGCAGCCTGGCGCGGTTGGATCGCTGGGTGGAGCGCGGTTGGTTGATGGAGGCGTCCACCGACTGGGACCGATCGTTTCTCCGAGCGAAGGAACTGTCCGAACGCCACACCGAGCGGCTCGGATGCCGCGGATTCGATTTGCTCCATGTGGCGCTGGCCATGGAGCTGGAGTGCGAGCAGTTTTTCACCGCCGACCGCGTTCAAGGCGACCTCGCCCGGGCGGAGGGGTTGGCGGTAACCGTCAGCCTAGCAGCGTAGCTACAGTCCTTTTCTATTCGTCGGTCGGGGCGAACCCGCGGCGGAGGCAGTTTTCGGTAATGACTCGCGGCAGCATGAAATTCTGCAAGTACTCGACACCCCCCGCCTTGGTGCCGCCGCCCGACATTTTGAACCCGCCGAAGGGCTGACGTTCGACAACGGCGCCGGTAATGGAACGGTTGATATAGAGATTGCCGCACGCCAATTCGTTTTTGACGCGGTCGATGTTAACCGGGCTGCGGGAATAGCAACCGCCGGTCAAAGCGAAGTCGGAGGAGTTGGCCAGGGCCAGGGCTTCATCGAAATCCCGGGCCTTGGTCACCGCAAGGACGGGGCCGAAGATCTCTTCACGAAACAGCCGGCTGGAGGCAGGGACGCCGGTGAAGATGGTCGGGGCGACGTAACAAGCAGCCGGGTCGTTCGGGACGATGCCCTGCCAGGCGAGCCGGGCTTCCTGCTGGCCGGCTTGGATGATAGCCTGGATGCGTTGCTGGGCCTCGCGGTTGATCACGGGACCGATAATGGTCCCGGGCACCTCGGCGGGGCCGATGCGGAGCGAGCCAGCCGCGGCGATGAGGCGTTCGATGAACTTGTCGTATTGGTCTTCCAGAACGATGAGCCGGGAAAGGGCGCTGCATTTTTGGCCCTGGTAACCGAAGGCGGAGGCAACGCACCCCGTCACCGCCTCGTCGAGGTCGGCGTCACTGTCGACAATGAGGCAGTTCTTGCCCCCCATTTCGCAGATGACTTTCTTGAGGTTGGCCTGTTCGGCGAGCGTCCGTCCCGCGGTCTCCCAGATCTTCAAACCGACCTCCATCGAGCCGGTGAAGGCGATGAAATCAATTTGCGGATGGGCGACGAGGTGGGCGGCGATTTGGCGGCCCGGTCCGGTGAGGAGGTTGACCACGCCCGGTGGGACGCCCGCCTCCATGAATAAGTCCATGAGGCGCGCCCCGATCACTGGGGTTTGGTCGGAGGGCTTCAGGATGATGGCGTTGCCGGCCACCACCGCGGCGCTGGCCATCCCGGTCAAGATGGCCAGCGGGAAATTCCAGGGCGCGATGACCACTCCCAATCCGCGGGGCCACCAGTGCTGGAGATTGGATTCGCCGGGCACCCACTGGGTGCGACGGGACCGACTCAGGTCACGCATGATGGAGGCATAAAAGTCGCAAAAGTCGATGGCCTCCGCCACGTCCGCGTCGGCCTCGCCCCAATTCTTGCCGGCTTCGAGCACGGCCAGGGCGGAGAGCGCGGCTTTGTCCCGGCGCATCAAATCGGCCAGGCGTTCGAGGAGCGCGGCCCGGTCACCGGCTTTAGTGCGCGCCCATTTGGGCTGGGTGGCCCGGGCCGCCGCCAGCGCCGCCTCAGCCTCGACCGTTGTGCCTTGGGCGGCGTAACCGACAATCTCGTTTTGGTTGGCCGGGTTGAGCGAAGGCGACCAATCCCGGGTTTGGACGGGCTTATGGTTGATGACGAGCGGATGACGCCGGCCCAGGTGGCGGCGCAGTTCAACCAGGGCGGCACGCACGCGGTCACGCTCGAGCCCGAGAGTGAAATCCGTGCATGGTTCGTTTCTGAATGGCCGGGTTTCGGCGCCAGAGGCGGAGCGGGGCGGCTCAGGCTGAGCAGCCACCACGAGCCGGCGGGGGTCCTGGAGTAGTTCATCGCGGCTGACGCCCTTGGAGAACTTATTGGCGAGGAACCCTTCGTTGGAGGTGTTTTCGAGCAAACGCCGAACGAAATACGCGATGCCGGGCAGGAGTTCTCCGACGGGACAATAGTCGCGGACACGACATTTGAGTTGCAAGACCGCGGCCTTAACGGGCTCGGCCATGCCGTAAAGCATCTGAAATTCAAAGGCCCGGCGGTCCAATCCGAGGCGATCGGCCTGGGCCAGAACGTAAGCGATGCTGCGCACGTTGTGGGTGCCGAAGGCGGCATCCACCGCCGTGGTGTTTTCCAACAGCAGCAGGGAGAGCTTCTCGAAGTTGGCATCCGATTCAGGTTTTCGAGCGAAGACCGGGACCGGCCAATGGCGTTGTTGGCTGAGGATCGTCTCGTAATCCCAATAAGCGCCTTTGACCAGGCGGACGGTGACGCGGCGCGACCGCTCGCGGGCCCAGGAGATAAGGCCACGCAGGTCGGTCTCACAATCCTTTAAATAGGCCTGCATGGCCAAACCGCAGGCCGGGTGGCGGGCGAATTCCGGTTCCGCGAAAATGGTCTGGAACACTCGGAGGGTGAGGTTCTTGTGCGCGTAACTCTCCATGTCAAAATTGATGAAGGCCCCTAGTTTCGCGGCCTGGCGGAGGATGGGCCGCAAGCGGCCGCAGATCTGCTCGACGGCCGTATCGGGGTCGGCGGGGTGGACCTGGGAATAGAGGGCGGAGAGCTTGATCGAGAGGTTCAGGGGCGGGACCGGTCCGGCGGACGATTCGTTGCTCTTGCAGGAGTGGGGCCATTGGGCGATCTCCGGCCCGATCGCGTCCATGAGATCGAGATAACGCCGGACGTAATGCTCCGCCTCCGCCTCGCTCACGACCGCTTCGCCGAGGATATCCACGGTAAAGGCCAGGCCCTGATCGTGGAGCTGGCGCAGGGTCCGGAGAATCTCTTTGGGCTGGTCACCCAGCAGGAAGGTGCCGGCCATGGCGGTGACTTGGGATTTTACTCCGGCACCGACGATCCAAGAGGCCCCGCCAGCCGCTTTGAGGCCCATGCGGAGGGCGGGCGAGAGGTGCGCCTCTTCGGTGCCAAGGTACTCCTGCAAATGCCGCGCCACCTCGCTGGAGGAGGCCAGGGCTGGCAGCACATCCACGAAACGGAAGAGCTGGGTCTTGAAGTGCTCGTCCTTCATGGCCCACTCCATCATGGCCCCGTAAAAGCCTTTCTTGCTGAAAACTGAGGGCAGTTCGGCCGCGTCCATCAGCGTGAACATCTCCTCCCCAATCCTATGAACTGCGGCTTCGAGGTCGATGGAAACAGAAGGGGTGGAAATCACTTTGACTGGCGTCGTGATATTCATAAAGACAACTTGCCTGGTTGGGAGGCAAAAGCAAGCGCGTTTACGAACCGGTTTACGAACCGGAGAGAGCCCGAGCTGCAACTCAGACAGTGGGGGAGGGCTTTCAAAACCGGCTCCAGGCGGTTGTTTTTGCGGTCGCTGCTACCCCAACACCCCTTTTTTCGGG
>Ga0316219_1003341_pt1 | contig 13123 bp, 11 predicted proteins | sample TBH18003PmetaG_FD_203635 | JGI IMG/M metagenome (GOLD analysis project Ga0316219, IMG submission 203635) | Freshwater microbial communities from Trout Bog Lake, Wisconsin, USA - TBH18003P | ecosystem: Environmental > Aquatic > Freshwater > Lake > Hypolimnion/Profundal zone | place: USA... | reverse complement strand
ATTCTGAATATAGAACCCCGCGGGGGAGATTGCATCAACCCGGTTATTCGTGATGAGGTTATCGTCACTGCCCCTGTCACCATCGAGCCGGGTAAACGTGAGACCCTCCTCAACGGCACGGAGGTTATTTGCGGAAATATTATTTTTTTGTGACTCGAACAGGATAGCACCCCGTGCGGCTTTCCCCCCTACCGTGTTCCCGGTGAAGGTAAGGTCTGAAGACTGCCAAATGTCCAATCCCACACCACTCGCCGCATTAATCTTGTTTCCCGAGAACGCACAGCCCCCTGCCTGGTTAGCTGAAATACCTGCTACCGTGCTGCCTGCAATCAGATTTTTAGAGAATACAACATTCCTGGACCCGGATACTGCATCAAGGTAAATACCCGCCGTTGAGCCCTGGATATCATTCCCATACACAGTGACATTATCGAGGGTCTGGCCGGCTACAATGCCTGAATCACCTGAACCAACAATCAGGTTACTGGTAACAATACCAGAGGAGAATGCCCCTGCCATGATACCATCAAAACACCCGTTTAACTGGTTGTTCTGCACAGACAGACCATCTGACTGGACCGCATAGATACCTGTATCCATGTTTTCCAGGGAACAATTGGTGATTGAAAGATCATCAGAGTTGAATGCTGTTATGCCGGCATCGTTCGCTTCCTCATGTATGTCCCGGACGATTGCATTCCTGCAGCCGTAGAGAAATACGGTCCCTGGCTGCAGGGACCCGTCAACAAGGAGATCATTTATACCTTCATAGTAAAGGACAGGTCTTCCATCGACAAGGTTCGTGGTATCAATACGGTTTCCGGGCAGTTGTCCCTTGTCCAGAAGTTGCGGGTACAGCAGGAAATTATAGGGGTTTCCATCCATCACATTATTTGTCATTACACAATTAGTTGGTGCAATAAGGCCGATTCCCGTATCACCATTTGAAGTCGCCCTGTTACCGGAAATATTAAGCCCGTCGCACGATTCGAAGCGGTATGCGAGTTCCACCTCTGCATCGTGCACCGTGTTGTTACGGACAATGACGCCTGAAGTCCCATAGGTCATTATCCCGTATATCCCCTCTCCGGATATCTTCGGGTTATTCGTGATGGTGTTTCCCTGGATCGTCACGTTTCTGGAGGGTATAAAGAGCCCTATTGAACCACCGGCTCCCCGGATTGTATTGTTCTGTATAACCAGGTCCTCGATGAATGAATCTGAACTTCGTTCCGCTACGATCCCAATACCCGATCCGAATTCCTGCGTGATGGAATTATCGGAAATTGAGCCATTGGTTACCGGTTTTTTCCGGTTCGAACTTACGATGGCGACTGAGTTGCCGGTGGGATTACTGAAGGTGTTATTTGTTATCGAAAAATCATGAGAGTCCTGGAGGACAATGGTATCTCCTTCCGTGTTAAACCGGGTGCCTGAACAGACGAACCCGGTGATAGTATTCCCATAAATTGCCGCGTCGCTCCCCTTGTGATTAATTATAAGGTTATCCAGGACTGAATTGTCCGCGTTGATGAGAACTGCATAGTGGCTGGCATGTCCGACTTCAAATTTCCCGAGATTGCAGCCAGTTGCTTCGATTAAAATTCCCACATTTCTCCCTTCTGCATCGATAACCGGGTAGCCCTGGCCCGTGTCGACACCGATAAGCGTGAGACTTTTGTTTACTACAAGTGCTTCATGATACACGCCGCTCTGGATCCCGATGGTATCACCGGGAGATGCTGCATCGATAGCGTCCTGCACACGTGAATAATTACACCCGGACTGGCATACAGTCCATACAGAAGCCTGTGCACAAACTGGGAAGATGCAAAAAAGCAGGAGAAAAATTCCCAATACGATAGCATTTGCTGACCAGTCAAACCATTTCATCAATACCACCTTGCAAGTGTATGATTTTTACTAATACCAGTTATATTAATATTTTGCTATAAAAATAAAAAATAGTGAAAAATTTTAAAGAAATAAAAAAGAGTTCCTTGTGTATTTTGATGGTTCCACCACTGGTTGTCGTCGGGTGTCCAGGTGAAGTCAGTTCCGGTGAGGGTTGCGCCTGATGCAATCCCGACACGGGTTTTTCCTGGACCACATTGCAGGTTTATTTTGGGCAGGCCCTTCTGCTCATGCTATAGTTCGGATCAATGTCACCAGTCAGGGTGTAGTATTAAAAAAATTACACAGTTAATTGTGAATTTATTCTAAAGATAAGGTCAATAAAGGAGAAATAACCTTAATCTTTCACTATTTTATTTCACGGTTTCATTGCGACAGGAATGGGGTGTTGTTTGGTAAATGTTCTGATAATCCAGGTCTCGTCTTCACCTGGGCGATACAAATACATATGTACTGAAAATTGCATACTTCACTTGAAATGGAAGATCCCATACGGGTTCTCTACGTGGATGATGAACCCGGGCTTCTGAAGATCTGCAAGTTATTCCTTGAACGTACTGCAGGGTTTACGGTCGATACTCTCACTTCAGCTGCTGATGCTCTCGCTAAAATCCCGGTGAAACAGTACGATGCCATCGTCTCCGATTACCAGATGCCGGAAATGGACGGCATTGCATTCCTGAAAGCCGTTCGGGCATCAGGGAACGCGATTCCGTTCATCCTCTTTACCGGCCGGGGACGTGAGGAGATTGTCATCCAGGCATTGAACGAAGGAGCGGACTTTTACCTCCAGAAAGGTGGCGAACCAGCATCCCAGTTTATCGAGCTGGCCCACAAAATCAGGAGGGCAGTCGACCGCAGGAGGGCGGTAGATGAGCTGAGCGCTGCGAATGAACGGCTTGCCGCATCTGAAGAGGAACTCCTATCCCAGTTCGATGAATTGAAAAATTACCAGGAAACTATCCGGCACAGGGAGCACTTTTTCAGGAACGTTTTTACCAGTATCCAGGACGGCATCTCAATTCTTGATGAAAAAATGACGATCCTCGATGTTAATAAGACCATGGAACAGTGGTACAGCCACGAGATGCCGCTCATTGGCAGGAAATGCTACGAGGCCTACCATGGCAGGGCAGAACGCTGCCAGGTGTGCCCGTCTGCCACAACCCTCAAAACGGGGAAGCCGGCTATTGAGACAGTCCCTCTTATCGACGAGGGAATTATAAAGGGCTGGCTGGATCTATACAGTTTCCCGTTTATCGATGCCGATACGGGCCGTATGAAAGGTGTGATTGAGTATGTGCACAATATCAGTGACCGGCGGCAGAAAGAGGACGAACTCCGGGCTGCATATGAACAGCTTGCTGCATCGGATGAAGAACTGCGCAGCCAGTATAATTTGCTTGCCGAAAGCGAGAGGATACTAAGGGAAAGCGAGGAGAAATTCCGGACCCTTTTCAATAACGCAAATGATGGCATTTACATCCATGAAATGCTGCCTGGTGACAGGCCGGGTAAGTTTCTTGAAGTAAATAGTATCATCTGCAGTCGGCTGGGTTATAACCGGGAAGAGCTGCTGACGATGAAAATCAGCGATATCGTCTCTGATACGCACAAGTACAAAATGAAGGAAATCGGTCAGCAGATAGCAAAAAAACGTTTCCACACATTTTATGCTGAACACAAACGAAAAGATGGATCTGTTTTCCCGGTTGAGGTGAACAGCCACAAGTTCGCTTTTTCCGGTAAGGAGATTGTCCTTGCAGTGGCCCGTGATATCAGCGAGCGCAAACGTGCTGAAGACGCCCTGAATGAGAGCGAGGAAAAATATCGCCTGCTTTTACAGAATGCAAATGATGCAGTATTCATTCATGAATTGACCGGGGAAGGGCCAGGTATTTTTCTCGAGGTCAATGATAAGGCCTGTCATATGCTGGGTTATTCGAGAGAGGAACTTCTGCGGATGGGACCTAATGACATCGATGCTGTAGAACAGCACAAGAATATTCCTGATATTGTTAACCAGTTACTAACCAGGGGATCTGTGCAGTTCGAGACCGTTCACGTTACTAAAGACGGACATAGAATCCCGGTAGAGATTAGCATCAACCTGGTTTCCCTTCGGGGGAAAAAAATGCAAATATCAATTGTCCGTGATGTAACAGAGCGTAAACGGGCGGAATATGTCCTTAAACAGGCAAATCATAAGCTTAAACTCCTCGGCAGTATCACGCGTCACGATATCAGCAACCAGCTGACAGTTCTGCAGGGATACCTCGAAATTCTCAAAGATTCGCAAACAGACCCGACCCTCAATACATATTTTCAGAAGGTTGTAATTTCCGCTGAACGGATCTCTGCCATGATCCAGCTTACCAAAGAATATGAGTCTGTTGGAGTCCATGCCCCTGCATGGCAGGATATACATAAACTCGCGGATGCTGCAATTAAACAAGCCTCGTTTGGGCCGATCGTGGTGAAAAATGAACTCCCTGATGGTGAGCAAGTATTCGCGGATCCGTTGATTACCAGGGTATTTTCTAATCTGGTAGATAATGCGGCCCGGCACGGCGGCAGGATTACAACGATACGGTTCTTCTTAAAGGGTGGTAATAGTGATCATATTCTTACCTGTGAGGATGATGGTGTGGGTATACCTGCTGAAGAAAAAGAACTAATCTTCGCACATGGATATGGGAAAAATACCGGGCTTGGTTTATCGTTATCAAGGGAGATCCTTGATATTACCGGCATTACGATCCGCGAGAATGGCGAACCTGGTAAAGGAGCACGGTTCGAGATAATGGTACCGAAAGAGGCGTGGCGTTGCCGTCATGATCACTAAAATTAAATTCCATATAGGTGTATTATTTAAAAAAGCCATAAATTTTCTACAAATCCATTATTCCTGTTCGATCAACCCGTCTTTCATGTAAATAATCCGATCGAAATACGTTTTATGCCACTCTTCGTGAGACACCATAATTATCGTCTGGCGGAGGTCACCGTTCAGTTTTTTAAACAGGTCGAGGACAACCCGGGAGTTCTGGGAATCGAGATTCGCACAGGGCTCGTCCGCAAGCAGGATCGTCGGTTTGTTCACCAGTGCCCGTGCAATCGCGACGCGTTGCTGCTCACCTCCTGACATTTCACCAGGAAGATGGTGGCTGCGGTCTTTAAGACCGACGAGATCGAGGATTTCAGAACAGACCAGGGAGCACTCATTCGGCGTCATCCCCCGCACCATCGAGGGGAGGTACACATTTTCCCTGGCAGTCAGTTCGGGGACGAGGGCATAGTCCTGGAACACATACCCGAGTCGTCGTAAACGGAACAAGGTCCGTTCCCGTTCGTTCAGGGTACCGACATCAATGCCATCAATCGAAACAGAGCCACTGGTAGGACGGTCAAGAAGACCCAGCATGTGGAGGAGTGTCGATTTCCCGCTACCGCTCGCGCCCATAATTCCAACGAATTCACCCTTTTTGATCTCCAGTGAGACACCATTCAAGGCCAGTACCTGAACCGGACCCTTGCCATAGATCCTCTTTAAATCCCTCCCGATAATCATGTCAACCCCGTATTGCAGAAAGAATATCCTCTTTTGTTGTAATCCATGCAGGAACATACCCGGCGATTATCGACACTACAAGGAGGCTTACTACCGAGCGGATAATGAGCATCGGGTCTACGACAGGGGCCACCGGTCCTCCTGGAAATACAATCGGAGAGACAGCAAGTAACTGGAGTATCAACAACAAAAAAATACTCCCGACAAACGTGCCAATTGCAAAAATAAAAAGGGCCTGGAATATATAGGACTTGATAATAATCGAGCGGTCGATTCCGATCGCCTTGAGGATCCCTATCTGTTTCCTCCGGTAGACCGTATTGATAAATATGACGATGAAAATCACCACGATTGCAATAACCAGGCTCACAATTGTGCCAATCAGGTTGATAATATTAAAGCTGCCAATGATCTGGTTCAAAAAATTGGCCGATTTTTCCTCCCAGGTCCATATCTTTTCCTGGACGCCAAACGATATCAGCGTGTTACGCATGATGTTTTCATTGCCGGTCACCTGGGTCCTTACAAGGACCTCGTTCGCTTTATCAGTGATGCCTATGACGGATTCATACTCGTTCTTCGTAATAAATGCACTACCGTCCGCACTATATGAACCGGAATTAATAATACCCTTGATACGGTATGGCCGCGTAACACCATTGCTGAAGGTAATGTCAACCGTCTGCCCGACACTCACTCCACCGAGTGAGGGGATAACATCAAGTGTTTCGTCCTGGTTCCCGGCAAGCTGGTACCCGAGTACTACCTGGTCCGTATCCCCCAAACTCAGAAAATTCCCGCTGATCACCTTTGAAGGAGTTTTGAGAACTGTTTTCTCGTCATCAGGATTGATGGCATCTAATGTGGCAGTGACGACATTCCCCTTATGGGTGAGGGTAGCCCCGGTTGAATACCGTGGTGAAACCCCGGTCACACCAGGAATATGTTCGATCTTTTTCTGTAACTCGCTTACATTATTGATATAAATTTGATTTTTAGAGGGTTCAATCACCAGGTTCCCATAACTGTAATCAATTGACTGCTGGTTAAAAAGGACGGCTACCCCCGTAATAATGGATGGCAGGAAGATCAGGTTTACAAAGACCATCCCTAAAATGAGAATGGTCAGGTACAGGGTACCCTTGTTCCCCCTGGCAATCGATCGTTGTGCGAGGAAAAAAGCGACCTTGGATTCTTCAAACATTGGCAGTTTCCTTTTTCCGGAGTACCAGGAACCAGTACGCAAAGCCTCCTGCAAGGATGAGCAGGATAACTGCCCCGATTATAACCGGTGTACTATCCCTGTTATACACATTCAGGTGAAGTTCCTGCTGGGCCTGGTGGGGGCCGTAATCATCTGTATACTCGAGGGTCAGGATATAGGGGATATCACCGGAACGGTCAGCCTGGAGATTGAACGGTGCAGGAGCATCATTATTAGGCTCAATTTTGCCCACAAATGCTTCTTTCGTTCCGGGTAGCGGGAGGTCTATGTTCGCATTGACCGATTTGGCATCATCAGTGCCGGTGTTTTCTACCCTGATATACAGGGTAAACTGGTCACCTTTACTGATCCTGACCGGGTCTGTTGTGACCTGGGAGATGTCCAGCTGGGCCTGGCCCCTTATATTTACGCCCAGGGTTTCAACCTGTCTCGTAAATGTACCGTCAGGGTTCTGGTAATCAATAACCAGGTTGACCGGGCTGATCCCAAGCGGGGACTTCTTATCCGTGGAAAATTCCATATCGAGGGTTTTTTGTTCGCCCGGGCCTAATTTTTCGATATGATAGGTGCCGGGGGTCTTTGATGTGATTGACGGGTTGGAAGTGTTTACCGTGACCTGGAGATTACTTGCCGCTAACTGCCCTTCATTGGTAAGGCTGACCGTCGCATTGAAATCATCACCCGGGATGACACTTGGTGGCAACTGTTTATTGACCGTGACCTGTGGCCTTTTTTGGATCTGGACTTCGCTGTTTACATTTACCGGGATTGGAAATTTCAGGCTGGTCGCGTCAGATACGCGGATCCAGACTTCCGGGAAATACACGCCGGGTTGATCAGGTGCCTGGATGAGAAACGTTATTGGTATAGACTGCCCTGGCCCAAGTTCACCCACCCGGTTATATCCACCGCTAATCACTTCCACACCATTTCCCACCATTATTACACTGTCAATCGGGGCGTTAATATCCACATTCGTCGTGGTTGTTGCGCTGTTACCGGCCGTACCGCTGGAATATGACTGCGAAATTGTTGCCTGCCCTGCAGTATTTTTGACCGTTACCGACACAATCCCCTGCTCACCGGGCAATAATACTGATGGTGTAACCTTATAATCAGAAACAATCACTGATGGTTCACTCGCAGTTACCGGGATGATACTAACAAGGAAAAACAGGATCAGCGCTGCAAAAAGCAGACGATAGAAAGGAGCGGACGGTGGCATACACATGATCCTCAATCACCCAGCCAATAATAATATCGAATGTTCCGATGGACCCCTACGCAGAGGTACATATAATGGAGGACAGCTATAGACCCAAAGCTTAGATTTTTATCTTAGTACATTGAATAAAAGCTATGAGCGGGTTTATAGCTGTCCTCTATTGACTTGATCAAAAAATCAAGCCAGTATATGAAAAAGATAAAAAAGATGAAGAACTGCCCTCCCCGGAATCTGATCCCGTATATTGCCTTTTATTGCAGGCCAAGCCCAATCATCGCACCATATTTCGAATATACTTCCTTTACCAGTTCACCTGATTTCGGGTTCGCCCAGTCATGCATCCATTCCGATACCAGTGATTCAACTGTGATCGGGATTACCCCTGCCTGGAGCATCCGTTTGATTCCATATTTGTGAGCCGCACAGGTCGAATCTCCTGCAGCATCTATCAGCCCGTAAACTTCATACCCATCTTTCAACGCATGAAGGGCAGTATAGGCAAAGCACATACTCGTCCAGAGCCCCGATATCACTACTTTTCTGCGTCCTGTTTTCTTAAAGGCATTGTAGACCGGTTCATCTTCAAACGCATCGAAACTGAGTATCGTCCGTGAGAATACGTCCTGTTTTGGAAATATCCTTGTAATATCTGATATAAATTCCCCGTTTCTCTGTGGTCCGATTGTTGTTAGTACAACCGGGATATCAAGGATACTGGCGGCCTTTGCAGCACAGGTGGCAGCAGCCCGGATAAGCGCTTTATCCCCGGAGGCAACACCTGCAAACATTGCAGGCTGATAGTCAACAAGCACGAGGGCACTATTCTTATCGCTCAGCAATTCGAATTTTCCATCGTTTGGATTTACCATTGTTAATTCCTCCCAGATGATATCTGAATCTCCCATACTTCCTATATAGATATTCGGGTATAAGCGAACCTGCAGACAGAGAAGAAAAATAGAGATGATATGAAATTTTCTTCTATTAAAAAAATCAGGACGAACCTGGAACTATCGGAGGGGGTATGCTGGCACCAAAATATTAATAAAAAAAGACTGATGGGATATGGGTCCTTTATGTTGATGACGAGCCTGATCTTCTTCAAATAGCACAGCTCTTTCTGGAGAAGTCCGGGAATTTTAAACGCAACAGTATCCCGAATTGTTATCTCGAGAGCGAAAATCAAAAAAAAATTACTTTTTCCTGTGCGTCACAAATCGTGCATTCACTTCGTGCCAGTTTACCAGATCCCAGAATGCTTCGATAAACTTTGCCCGATCATTCTTGTAATCGAGATAGTATGCATGTTCCCAGACATCGACAGCCATCAGGATCCGGTATCCCGGTATCACATTGACATTATGCTTCTCAAGCTGCATAATGAGCAGCCGCCCGGTATTCATACAATAGGTCAGCACGGCCCACCCCGATCCTTCGACACCTGAAGCAGCCTGAGTAAACTCCTTCTTGAACCGGTCGAATTTCCCGAACTCGGCATCAATTGCTGTTGCAAGTTCCCCTTTCGGTATTCCCCCGCCACCGGCACCGAAGGGTGCGAGGTTTTCCCAGAACAGGGAATGCAGCCGGTACCCCCCGATGTGAAACGAGAGTTCTTTTAAGGTAGCTTTCATGTCCAGATCGACGTTATCCTTTCTTGCCTTGTCGAATTTTTCCAGAATCGCGTTTGCACCCGTTACATATGCCTGGTGGTGCTTCTGGTGGTGCAAGGTGAGCTGTTCTTCGGATATATAAGGAGCCAGCTCCTTATACCCATACGGGAGTTTTGGTAGTGTATATAACTTGCCTGCTTCCATTCTTCGTTCATCTCCTTTCAACAATAATATCTCAGTTGGTTAATCTTAAAGTGGCTGAAATCCCTTTTTGAGGACTTTGTCGAACTGTACACGGATCTTTGGATCAATTGCGGATTCTTATCGGGTCCATAATATCATACCTCTGTTTTTTATCTGGGGAATCGTGATGGAAAAAACTTCCTGATAAGACTACAAGCTTGCGGGAGATAGGGGTTTTATCAGCCATATCAAAATTATTGCATAGAATAGTGCCGGTGGCCATAATAACTATCCCTGCTCAATTCCGGTCACCTTATGAAACACCCTTTAAAAAAAATCTCCCGTCATTTTGACTGCTGCTCGATAAATCCGATTACCTCCCTAATATCCGGTACAGAGTGTACAGGATATACCTTCACAAATACAACTGTCTGGTTTTTATCAACGATCACATTTGCCCGCTCGGAAAAACCATTTTCTTCACGGAAGAGCCCGTATTTCTGTGCAACACCCCCCTGCGGCCAGAAATCACACAGCAGCCTGGTATGCGTGATCGAAAGGCTATCTGCCCAAGCCCGCTTGCACGGCTTCGAGTCCACGCTGATCCCTACCGCCATGCAGCCAAGTGATTCAAGCACCTCCCGGTTATCTTCCAGTGATTTCATCTGTGCAGCACAGAAATCCGTCCATGCCAGAGGATGGAAGGAAAGAAGCGTGCACTTCCCTTCCTGTTCATAGAGACCAAATGTCTTGTCGTTCTGGTCTTTTAACGAGAAATTCTTTGCCGGATCACCGGGCTTGACCATCCGTCCCTGTTTCATACATGTCCCAACAGAAATTCTTATGCCAGCAGAATCTTTCAAGCTTTGGATGCTGGCATGGCGGGGATCTCAAGCGAATCAGTATAGTGCGCCGGGTTTTATCCGGTTCTTTGCAGCATATCGGTGAGCGGGACGGAATACAAGCACGTGCCAACGAGCCGGTGTGCAGCGGCGATGACCTGTCTTGACCGATAAGGTGTAACTTAATCACTTTTTAATGATTCTACTTTATCATCGTACACAACCACGGAGAATATAGTCATGGAGGAAAATTAAAATGATAATCGATGCACGGGTACGACCCCCGTTTAAGAGTCTCACACAGGTCCTGGCATCCGAGCCAGGGGCACTGCCATCGGTAAAACGCAGCCCTCTGGTGAGTGGGTATGACCGCACACACCTTCAATGACACAGAAATCATGCGAACTTTTTATTGAGGAGATGGATGCAGCCGGTGAGGACCAAGGAATCCTCGTCGGCAGACAGGCCGGGCATCGCACCATCCTGAATGATGACATTGCTGAACTCCGTGACCGGTACCCCGACCGGTTTCCTGTCGCTCTGGCGGGAGCCTTACCGAGTTCCGGCGGTTCTTCTACAACCCCGGCCCTATTCCAGACATTGGATTCCCGAATCTGCCTTGATAAATCCTTTACTTTACTGAATTGAAAATTTCAATATCAACCCTATAGACATTGCATTGAATTATCGCTTTATTTCCACCCCTACTTCATTCCTCCTGAGGAAACCGGGTGTCCAGGGAGGATTGTATCGCATCAGAAATGGGGTGCCGACCGGTTCAATTACGGCTTTCTTCAGACCGTCCAGCAGCCTTTCCTCTGCCGCTGTTATTTCATCCTGCCGTGCATATCCCTTGAAACTGATAATCGCAACCTCTCTGGCAGGGAGCATCGTTATCCGTACACGGCTGTCCAGCGGGTCAGGAATATCATCCCGGCTTTGCCCGGGGGGCATTACGAATGACATCGACTTTGCATCGGAAACCACGGGCGCTGTCATGGCGATCTGGCGTGAGGTAATCACCGGTGAGGTCATCGATATCTTGTGCTGCGTATGGTTGTTGCCAGTAATGAATGCGAAGAGCAGGTTGAAGCCCGAATCATTTCCGTCACCGTCGACGGTTGCAAGCACAACAGACGGGTACTTCCTGAACTCGATCTCTCCCGTTTTACCGGTAATTTCATAAGGAATCGTTTCGGTCATGGTAAAAGTCATCTCCTTTAAAAGGTATATCGTGGGAAGCTCTGATGGATGTTGCGTTCAGGAGAGCCGGTTCATGGGGAATTCTTAAGGGCGTTCTTGGATAAATGTATCTTTGAGCTTTTATCCACATAATCTGCATAATTATATTACACGTTTAAGGTACCGGATCAAAAAAAATATGATATTTACCCGTTTTTCAGCGCCACGATATCCTTTACGCCTACCAATTTCCATACAGCCGAGCGCTCTTCGCGGACAATCATGTCCGGGTTGTCAGCAGAGCTGTGACCAAGAGCCGTGAGTACCCGTGGCGAAAGCTGTTTTCTCTCAATCATGCCAACAAACTGTCCCCGGACCTCCCTTTTCTCCGAGGGATCCTCGACTTCTTCCAAAAATCCCTGCAGGCTCACGAACGTAAAAGCGGAAAGATCAGGAGCATATTCTTCAATCTCAACGGAGACTTTTGGATTTATTTTAAAATAATCCATCTTCCTGCCATATTTTGTCGAAAGGAAATAAAGATATTTTCCGTCGAACACATAAATGAAAGGAGCAATATAAGGATGCTCGCAGGCGCCAAAAGCAATCCGTGACACGTACTGGCGTTTGATCAGGGCATCATACTCTGTTTTTGGCATTTTTGGAATTTTTTCCGGTTCTGTCATGCATTTTTCCTCTTAATGAGTATTTTTCGTTAGGGATTGATAAGGATGATCGATTGCACAAGGATCCATTTCCGTTCTGTTGAAATGCGAAACGTACAACCCCTTATCCGGCATCTTCATTCTGCATGAAACCCCCTCACTACCAACCATACTTTGGAACATTGGAAATAAAAATACACACCAATCAGGCTGCCATATTTTAAAAAAGTGAGAATTTTGTGGATTTATCATACCGGGGTGACATTGCCACCGCAGGTACAGTTGAACTGCGGGTCACTGCATGCATCAGGTATGAGCGGCATGAACAGGGGCTTTCCATACTGGTCGACCCCGTACGTCCCGACAACGGTCCGTCCTTCAGGTGAGAGGAGCCAGTTAATGAACCGGTCTGCCTGCACGACGTTGACGTTCGGGTTCTTTGCCGGGTTGACGGCAATTGCACTATACCGGTTAAGGAGCTGGGAATTGTTCTGGATCAGGATGACCAGTGGTAATTTACTCTTGTATGCGAGGAAGGTCCCTTCATCGCTGAGCGTGTAGGCATTCTTCTGTCCTGCAAACGTCAGGGTGTCGCCCATTCCTTTACCAACAGAAAGGTACCATGGCCCGGAATTCGAGACATTGTTGGTATAGTTGAACCCTGCCTTTGCCCAGAGGGCCTGCTCTGCCGTATGGGTACCGGACT
>Ga0316219_1003337_pt1 | contig 13124 bp, 10 predicted proteins | sample TBH18003PmetaG_FD_203635 | JGI IMG/M metagenome (GOLD analysis project Ga0316219, IMG submission 203635) | Freshwater microbial communities from Trout Bog Lake, Wisconsin, USA - TBH18003P | ecosystem: Environmental > Aquatic > Freshwater > Lake > Hypolimnion/Profundal zone | place: USA... | reverse complement strand
CTCTCGCCCGGAGCCGCTCCCATCCGTCCGCCGCTGCCGGGGATCGACCTGCCCGGCATCTTCGGCGTGCGGACGGTGCCGGACGCGAGCCAGATCCGCGCCTGGATCGACGAGCGGCGCGGCAGGTCGGACGGCATGGACACCTATACCGGCTTTCAGACACTCAAGAGGCAGCTGCGCGCCGTGGTAGTCGGCGGCGGCTTCATCGGCATCGAGACGGCCGAGAACCTCGTCGGCCTCGGCTTCGAGGTCACGCTGCTGCAACGCGGCGGGCAGATCATGGGGCCGCTCGACCCCGAGATGGCGCGCTACCTGGAGCGGCATCTGGACAAGCACGGGGTGCAGGTCAAGCTCAACGCCGCCGCCTCGGAGTTCCGGCAGGCGGCCGATGGCTCGCTCGAGGTGCTCACCGCGGCCGGCGACATCTACCCGGCCGACATCGTGATCCTCGGCATCGGCGTGAAGCCCGAGACGGCGCTCGCGCAGATGGCAGGCGTCGAGGTCGGCAAGCTCGGCGGCTTCCGCGTCGACGACCAGTGCCGCACCAGCGACCCCGACATCTTCGCCGTCGGCGACGCCGTTGAGAAGATCGACTCTATGAGTGGCGAGTCATCCCTCGTCGCCCTCGCGGGGCCGGCCAACCGTCAGGGCCGCATCGTCGCCGACGTGATCTGCGGGCGCGACTCGCGCTTCCGTGGCACCCAGGGCACGGCGATCCTCGGGGCTTTCGGCGGCGCAGTCGCCTGGACGGGACTCAACGAGAAGACCCTGGTGCGCATGGGCGACGACGACTTCGAGAAGATCTACCTGTACCCGAACTCGCACGCGGGCTACTACCCGGGCGCCACCCTGCTCGCCATGAAGGTCATCTTTCGCAAGTCCGACGGCAAGCTCCTCGGGGCGCAGGCCGTGGGCAGGGAGGGCGTGGACAAGCGCATCGACGCGCTCGCCATGGCCATTCAGCTGGGCGGCACCGTGTACGACCTCGAGGAGTGCGAGCTCTGCTACGCGCCGCAGTTCGGCATGGCCAAGTCGCCGCCCAACTTCGCCGGGATGGTCGGAGCCAACGTCCTGCGTGGCGACGTCGGTCTCGTCCACTGGGACGCCCTGGGAGACGGCTTTCTCCTCGACGTTCGACACCCGGAGGAGCTCGCCGTGGAGCAGCTGCCGGGCGTGGTCAACATCCCGGTGGACGAGCTGCGCGACCGCATGGACGAGCTGCCGCGCGACCGCGAGATCCTCGTCATCTGCCGGTCGGGCCAGCGCGCCTACTACGCGACGCGCATCCTGATGCAGAACGGCCTCAAGGCGCGGATGGTCGCCGGGGGCATGCTCTCGCACGAGATCTTCGCGACGCTTTGAGATGACGACGAACGGCTCCGAAAGGGAGGACTCCGCTATGGGCACGATCATCCCGCGCTGGGAGTGGCGCACGTTCGGCTCGGACTTCGGGGCGGCCGACGCCGTGTTCGCCGCCCTGGAGCCCGAGCTGACCCAGGAGAGCGACGAGACATACCTGCTCTCGCCAGGCACCAACGCGGCCGTCAAGATCCGCGCCGGCTTGATGGACATCAAGGAGCTCAAGGAGATCGATGAGGCCGGCCTCGAGCAGTGGCGGCCGGCCATGAAGGAGACGTTCCCCCTCCCCCGGGGCGAAGCCGGCAAGGTCTGCGCGGAGCTGCGCGTGAGCGCGCCCTTGTCCAGGACGGAGCCGTTCTCGCTCGATGAGTTTCTCGCGGTGCTGGCCGCGCCGGAGCGCGGGGTGCGCGCGGCGGCGGTCCACAAGCGCCGCCTGCACTACACGCTCAACGGGTGCATGGTCGAGGTGACCGAGGTGGTCGCGGACGGCCAGGCGGTGCGCACGCTGGCCGTGGAACTGGATGACGCCGGGCGAGTGGTCGCCACGGTGCGCGAGCTCGGCCTCTTCGATCGCGAGAACACGAGCTACCCGCGCTGGCTCAAGGCCGCCGCCGGCATGGAAGGCTGAGTGACTGCCGTGCCCGTCTACGCCGTCATCGATATCGGGACCAACTCGGTGAAGTTCCACATCGGAGAGCGGGGCGCGAACGGCTTGTGGGCCACGCTCGTCGACCGCGCCGAAGTCACGCGCCTCGGAGAAGGCGTCGCCGAGACCGGCGACATCGCGCCGGCGGCGATGGAGCGGACCATCGCGGCGATCACCGCGATGGCCACGGAGGCGCGGAGCAGCCGCGCGTCGGCCCTGATCGCCGTCGGGACCATGGGGATGCGAAGCGCCGGCAACAGCGACGACTTCATCGCCCGCGTGCGGAAGCACACGGGCGTCACCATCGAGGTCATCCCGGGGGAGGAAGAGGCACGCCTCGCCTATCTCGCGGCCGTCGCCGGCTTGGGCCTCACCGACGGGCGCCGCGTGGTGTTCGACACCGGCGGCGGCAGCACCCAGTTTACGATCGGGGACGGGCGCACGGTGGACGAGCAGTTCAGCGTCGACGTGGGAGCCGTCCGCCTCACAAGCGAGTTCGGGCTCGGCGGACGCATCTCGCGCGAACAGCTCGACGAGGCGCTGACCGCCATCGCCGGCGAGTTCGGCCGTCTCGACGGCGTCCCGTCTCCAGAGGTGCTGGTCGGCATGGGCGGCGCCATCACCAACATGACGGCGGTCATGCTCGGCCTCGCCCCCTACGACGCCGACGTCGTGCAGGGCGCCGTCCTCGACTGCGCCGCCGTCAACCGCCAGATCGAGCTCTACCGCGCCTACGACGTGGAGCAGCGCCGGGAGATCGTCGGGCTGCAGCCCAAGCGCGCGGACGTCATCCTCGCCGGCGCCTGCGTGGTGCGCACGGTGATGGAGAAGCTCGGCATGGACGCCCTGACCGTGAGCGACCGAGGGCTGCGACATGGCGTGCTGCTCGAGCGTTTCGGATGATCGGCTTGCGAGCGAGAGGAGACCGGCCATGACCCCCAAGGAGACCGCAGGCGGGCTCGACACCGAGCAGTTCGCTGAGCTCCTGGAGCTCGTCAAGGGTTCGAAGAGCGTGGAGCTGAAGCTGACGATCCCCCAGGAGAGCACCCGCGCGGCAGTCGAGGCGCTCGGCTTGGACCCGCTCGAGGGGCAGATCCGCCTGGTCACCTTCTTCGACACCCCCGACCTGACCCTCAACAAGGCCGGGGTGGTGGCGCGTTGCCGGCGGATCCAGGGCAAGGGCGCCGACTCGGTCGTGAAGCTGCGCCCGGTCGTGCCCGACGACCTGCCCGCCGAGCTGCGCCGCCTCGAGACGTTCGGCATCGAGGTCGACGCCATGCCGGGCGGCTTCGTCTGCTCGGCCTCCTTCAAGGGCGTCGCCGACCCCGTGAAGGTGAAACCGGTGAGCATCGGCAGGGCCCCCGTGCGCAAGGCCTTCAACAAGGAGCAGCGCGCCTTCTACAAGGCCCACGCCCCCGAGGGCCTCGAGCTCGACGACCTCTCGGTCCTCGGGCCGATCTTCGTGGTCAAGGTGCGCTTCGTGCCGCCCGAGCTCGCCCACAAGATGGTCGCCGAGCTGTGGCTGTATCCCGACGGCAGCCGCATCTTCGAGCTCTCCACCAAGTGCGCGCCGCCCGACCTCATCGAGACCTTCACCAACGCGCGCCACTACCTCATCGAGCGCGGCATCGAGCGGCACGGCGAGCAGCAGACGAAGACGAAGAAGGCTCTCGAGTTCTTCGTGAAGGGGCTCAAGGCGCAGACCGGTAACTGATTCTTCGCCGTCTCGCGAGGCGGCCGGCAAGAGGGGGAGCGATGACGACGACCGGCAAGGACGCGACGAAAGCGGCGGGCGCCGAGAGGTGGTACGCGCTCTCGGCGGACGACGTCGCCACGAAGCTGAGCGTCGACCCCGCCGGCGGGCTCTCCGCGGCGAAGGCCGCCGAGCTTCTCAAGACCGACGGCCCCAATGCGCTTCCCGCCGAGAAGGGCGAGCCGGGATGGCGGCGCCTCCTCGACCAGTACCGCGCCTACATGCAGATCATCCTGCTCATCGCCGCCGTGGTCTCCTTCGCCATCGGGCAGTGGAGCACGGGCGCCGTCCTGATCTTCCTCACGGTGTTCAACGCGGTCGTCGGCCTCCGTCAGGAGGGCAAGGCCGAGAGCGCGATGAACGCCCTCAAGTCGCTGATGGAGCAAACGGCGCGCGTGCGCCGCGACGGAGCCGAGGCGGAGATCCCGGCCGAGGAGGTGGTCATCGGCGACGTCGTATTGCTCGCCGCCGGCGACAACGTCGCCGCCGACGGCAGGATCGTCCAGGCCAGCTCGCTGGACATCGACGAGTCCGCGCTCACCGGCGAGAGCGTGCCGGCCTCCAAGACCACCGACCCGCTCGCCGACGCCGACCTCGGGCCCGGCGACAGGACCAACATGGCGTTCATGAACACGCCGGTCACGCACGGCAGCGGCATGATGATCGTCACCGCGCGTGGCGCCGATGCGGAGGTCGGCAAGATCGCCGGCATGCTGGCGACGACCACCAAGGAACAGACGCCGCTCACGAAGCAACTGAACACGATGACCCTGTGGATCGGCGCCGCCGCGCTCGGCACGATGATCGTCATGTTCGCGCTGGGTCTCTCGAGAGGCCAGTCGGCCGACGCCCTGTTCATCACGGCCATCGCCCTCGCGATCGCGGCCATCCCCACCGCGCTGCCCACCGTCCTCCAGGTGATCCTTTCTGCCGGCGCCAAGGAGCTGGCCGGGCAGAAGGCCATCGTCAAGGACCTCGTGTCAGTCGAGACGCTCGGCTCGACGTCGGCCATCAACTCCGACAAGACCGGCACGCTGACGATGAACCAGATGACGGCCGTCGAGCTGGTAGACGCCGCGGACCGCTACACCATCTCGGGCATCGGCTACGGCCTCGAGGGCCAGGTCCACCATGCGGCCGGGACCACTGCCTCCATCGACGAGGCGGTCCTCCCCTACGTGATCGCCAGCGACGCCAAGCTCGAGGACGGCAAGGTCGTCGGCGACCCGACCGAGGGCGCTCTGCTGGTCCTCGGACACAAGGCGGGGCTCGACATCGACGCGAGCCGGGAGCGGCTCCCGCGGCTCGCCACCCTGCCGTTCGACCCAACCTACAAGTTCATGGCGACGTTCAACTCGGCCACCGACGCCTCGGGCAAGGAAGTGGTGCGCTGCTTCGTCAAAGGCGCAGCGCCTGCTGTGATGAGCCTCACGACGAGCGCGCTCGCGGGAGGCGTCGTCGTGTCGTGGGACGACCAGCTGCAGAAGAAGGCCGAGGACGCCGTCACGCGCATGGAGGGTGAAGGGCACCGCGTGATGGCGGCCGCCATCCGCGACCTCGACCCCGACACCTTCGACGCGCAGGGCGACCTGTTGAGCTACGTCACCAACCTCCAGCTGACGTCCATCGTCGCCATGGTCGACCCACCCCGCGACGCGTCCAAGGCGGCCGTGCGCGACGCGCAGCGCGCTCACATCACGGTGCGCATGGTGACCGGCGACGACGTGACCACGGGGGCGGCGATCGCCGCGCAGCTCGGCATCCCCGGAGAAGCGATGCTCGGGTCCGACTTCGCGGCGCTCAGCGAGGAGGAGCGGCTGGCGCGCATCGACGCCATCGGCGTGGTCGGGCGCGTCGCGCCGGAGCACAAGGTCCTGCTCGTCGAGACGCTGCGGAAGAAGGGCCACGTCGTGGCGATGACCGGCGACGGCGTCAACGACGCGCCGGCGATCAAGGCGGCCGACATCGGCATCGCCATGGGCACCGGCACGGAGGTGGCCAAGAACGCCGGCCGCATGATCCTCTCGGACGACAACTTCGCGACCATCGTGAAGGCGGTCGAAAAGGGCCGCGCGGTGTACGACAACCTCAACAAGTTCATCCGCTTCGTGATGCTCGAGCTCGCGGCGTACATCATCACGTTCCTCGGGGCCAGCATCCTCAACATCGCCGCGGGGCAGCCGTTCTCGCCCTCGCAGATTCTCTACATCAACTTCCTGGTCAACGCTCCGCTCGGCGTCGCCCTCGGCATGGACAGGGAGGCCCCGGGCCTCATGGACCTCGCCCCGCGGTCGCGCGACGCATCGATCATGACGAGGGGCCTGCTGACGACCGCCGGCCTGGTCGGCTTGTTCATGGCCGCGACGACGCTCGCGCTGATCAGCTACGGCGCGTCCCACTACGGCAGCGTCGCCATCGGCTCCTCGATGGGGCTGACCGCGTTCTCGCTGCTCATCGTCGCGTCCGCGTATCAGGCCCGGAGCGTGACGGGCACGGCGCTGAGCACCGAGACGTTCGACAACAGGCAACTGAACTGGACGATCCTCGCGGAGCTCGTCCTCGCCGTGCTGATCACCCAGATGGACGTCCTGCGCCGCCTCTTCGGCACGGAGCAGTTGACGCTCACGCAGTGGGCTCTGGCTCTGGCGCCCGCCGTGGCGCTGTTCTTCCTCTGGGAGCTGGGGAAGCTGATCGCGCGCCCGCGCGCCGCCGGCTCGCCGGAGGCCGTGCCGGCCGAGGAGGCCGTGCGAGCCGAGGGTTCCGTCGCGTAGGATGACGACATGAGTGCAGCGGCATGAGTGCAGCCCGGACCAGGAGCATCGATCGCTGGGTACCCGGCGTACGCCTGGCGCGCACCTACGAGCGTCGCTGGCTGCGCGCCGATCTCGTGGCCGGGATCGTCCTGGCCGCCATCCTCGTGCCGCAGGGCATGGCCTACGCCGAGCTGGCCGGACTGCCTGCGGTCACCGGCCTCTACACGACCATCGCCTGCCTCGTCGGCTACGCCATCTTCGGGCCGTCTCGGGTGCTCGTGCTGGGGCCCGACTCCTCCGTCTCTCCGCTGATCTTCGCCGCCATGGTGCCGCTGCTGGCCGGCGGCGACCCGGCGACCGCGATCGCGCTCGCCGGGATGATGGCGCTGATGGTCGGCCTCATCGAGATCGGACTAGGCCTGGGCAAGCTCGGCTTCGTCGCCGACCTGCTCTCGAAGGAGGTCCAGGTCGGGTACATGAACGGCCTGGCCGTCACGATCATCGTCGGCCAGCTGCCCAAGCTGTTCGGCTTCTCCACCGACGCCGACAACTTCATCGCCGAGCTGAAGGCGTTCTTCGCGGGTCTCGACAAGACGAGCGCGACGACCCTCGCCGTCGGCGCTGCTTGTCTGCTCGTCCTCCTCGGACTTCCGCGGCTCACGCGCCGCGTGCCGGCCGTGCTCGTCGCCGTCGTCGGCGCCACCGTCGCCTCCGCCGCCCTCGGCCTCGTCGAGCACGGCGTCGAGACGGTCGGCGCCCTGCCTCAGGGCGTCCCCACGCCGGCCTTCCCCTGGACCAAGCTCAGCGACGTCGGCCCGCTGCTGATCGCCGCCGTCGGCATCACGCTCGTGTCGCTCACCGACACCATCGCCACCGCCACGAGTTTCGCGGCCCGTCGTGGCGACGAGGTCGACCCCGATCAGGAGATGATCGGCATGGGCGCCGCCAACATCGCCGCCGGGTTCTTCCAGGGCTTCGCCGTATCGTGCAGCGGCTCGCGCACGGCGGTGGCCGAGCAATCGGGCGCCAAGAGCCAGGTGACCGGCCTCGTGGGCGCCGGCCTCGTGCTCATCCTCCTGCTGTTCCTCAACGGCCTGCTTGCCGACCTGCCGCAGACGACCTTGGCGGCCGTCGTGATCGTCGCCGCCATCTCGCTCATGGACTTCCGCATCCTCGCCCGCTACTACCGGGTGCGCCGGAGCGCCCTCGCGCTTTCGCTGGTCGCCACGATCGGCGTGATCCTGGCCGGCGTGCTCTGGGGGATCGCGATCGCCGTCATCCTCGCGATCCTGCTGTTCTTCCGCCGCAACTGGTGGCCCCACGGCGCCGTGCTTGGTGAGGTCGCGGGAGTCCCCGGCTGGCACAGCGTCACCGAGTATCCGGACGCGCGTCAGCTCCCCGGCATCGTCGTGTATCGCTGGGAGGCGCCGCTCATGTTCGTCAACGCCAGCGTCTTCCGGCAGCAGATCCGCCACTTCGTGCACGACCAGAAGCCCTCCTGGATAGTGCTCCAGTGCGAGGCGATCACCGACATCGACGTGACCGCGGCCGAGATGCTCGAGCAGCTCGACAAGGAGCTCAACGCCGCCGGCATCCACCTGGCGTTCGCCGAGCTGCGCGGCCGGCTCCAGGAGCGCGTCCTGCGCTACGGGCTCTACGAGACCCTCGACCCGGAGCACTTTTACCCCACCATCAAGGCGGCCGTCCGCGAGGTCCAGACCGCCGGGCCGCCGGGCCGCGGGAGCCCTCGCAATTCTCCAGCCGAGGACCCCGTGGTTGAAGGATCGCCCCATGCCTAATGGGCACCTCAGCTGCGTTCTGCTCGCCGACGGCCACCACCGCCTGTCGGAGGGAGTGCGCGGACTTCTGGAGAGCGCCTTCGGCACGGTGATGATGGTCGCCGACGAGGCATCCCTGCTCGAAGGCGCGAAGCGGCTGCAGCCGGACATGGCCGTCGTCGATCTGTCCCTGGCCCGGCACGGCGACCTGGACTGGCTGCGGGCGGTCCGAGAGCGCTCCCCCGAGATCAAGGTGATCGCCCTCAGTGTCCACGACGAAGACAGCGTGCGGCAGGCGGCGATCGAGGCCGGCGCCGACGCCTTCGTGGTCAAGCGCAACATCGCGACCGACCTCCTGCCCGCTGTCGCGCGCCTGCGGGCGGCTTCAGCGGAGCGGAGTTAGGCCCCGATGGACGTGGCGGTCGACCACTCCCGCGAGGCGAGCCGAGCGGCATGGTGACGCTGGCGATCATCGCGCTCATCATCATCGTCTGGAGCTCGTTCTCGCGGCCGCTCGACCGGCGCGGCATCACCTCGGCGCTGGTCTTCACCGCAGCTGGCTTCGTCGCCGGAGCCTACGTGCTCGGCCTGATCGACGTGTCGCTCGAGAGCGCCGTGGCCGAGCGGTTCACCGAGGTGACGCTCGTGCTCCTCCTGTTCAGCGACGCCGCCCGCCTCGACTTCCGCGCCCTGCGCCACCAGCTTGGCTGGCCGAGCCGCCTGCTGCTCATCGGGCTGCCGCTGACGATGCTCGCCGGGTTCGGAGCCGGCGTCCTGGCGTTCCCCGGCATGGGGCTCGCCTCGGTCTTCCTCCTTTCCACGATGCTGTGCTCCACCGACGCGGCGCTGGGTCAGCGCGTCGTCACCGACAAGTCAGTGCCCGCCCGCGTGCGCCAGGCACTCGATGTGGAGAGCGGCCTCAACGACGGCCTCGCCGTCCCCTTCTTCCTCGTCGCGCTGGACCTCGCCAACGCCGAGCTGACCACAGGGATCACCTGGGCCGTGGTCCACAACGCTGCCGACCAGATCGGCTGGGGGCTGGCGGCCGGCGTCGCCGCCGGTCTTCTCGGCGCGCTGCTCTTCCGGATCACAGCGCGGCGCGGCTGGATGGGCAGTGAGTGGCGGCAGATCCTGCCGTTGGCCACGGCGCTCCTGGCCTATGCCCTCGCGCTGAAGCTCGGCGGCAGCGGGTTCATCGCCGCCTTCGTAGGCGGCATGACCTTCGGACGCGTCTCGGCGGAGCAAGGCTCGGGCTCCACCTTGTTCACCGAAGAGGCGGGTGGACTGCTCGCCGCCGTCACCTGGATCGGATTCGGCGCTGCGGCGATCGCCTGGGCCGTCCCGCACCTTACGTGGCACGTCGTGCTGTACGCAGCGCTCAGCCTGACGGTGGTGCGCATGGTCCCCGTGGCGATCGCCATGCTGGGCAAGGGCGTCCGGGCGCCCACCGTGGCCTTCATGGGCTGGTTCGGGCCGCGCGGCCTCGCCTCGGTCGTGTTCGGGCTGTTGGTGCTCGAGCGGGGTGTCCCCGAGGAGCAGACACTGATCACGACGGTCGTCGTGACCGTCGCGCTCAGTGTCCTGCTCCACGGCTTGACCTCGGCGCCCCTGGCAGGCGTCTACCACCGTTGGTACGAGAGCCACGCCAGGACCCACCCGAAGGCAGCGGAGGCCGAGGCGGCGACCATGTTGCGCCAGCGGCGGCATCTGGGAGCCGCTGATCCCGAGCTACCGCCCTCACCAGATCGACGGAAGACGACCAGCGGCGGATGAGCGGGGACGCGAAGCCGCCGGCGCGACGGTGGTGGAGCCGACCCCGTGACGGGGCCCGGCTGATCGCGGATGCGGCGGCCAGGCGCGGCCTCACCCGCACCGCCGCCGCGCTTACCTACTACCTTGTGCTCTCGCTCTTCCCGGCGCTGATCGTCGTTGCGGGTCTGCTCGACGCGGTGGGCCTCTCCCCGCACGATGTCGATGCTCTGCTTGACGCCGTGGCCGCCGTCGCTCCGGACTGGGCCGTCGGCCTCGTGCACGGCACCCTCTCCAGCGTGCTCTCGTCCGGGAGCGCACCGGTCGCCATCGGCGCGGGCGCTCTGCTCGCGTTGTGGACCGCCTCGAGCTACGTGTCGGCGTTCCTCTGGGCGGCAGAGCAGATGGAGGGTCGCGAGCCGCAGCCCTTCCTGCGGGAGCTGCCGGCTCGCCTCGGACTTGCAACGCTCCTGCTGGTCCTGCTGGCCGCTTGCGGGGCGACGATCGTGATGGCCGGGCCCTTCGCCACGTGGCTCGGCGACCTGCTCGGCCTCGGCGACGCCGTGCTCACCGCCTGGTCGTGGCTGAAGTGGCCGTTCCTCTTCGGCGTCTCACTGCTCGTGCTGCTGCTTCTGTATCGTACTGCCGCACAGCGCGGGACCCGCTGGCGAAGCGAGATCGCGGGGGCAGCTGCCGGCGTGGTCATGGTGCTGCTCGCCTCGGCCGGCTTCAGCGTGTACCTGACCCACTTCGCGTCGTACAACAGAGTCTACGGCGCTCTGGCTACGGGCATCGCCTTCCTCGTGTGGGCGTGGCTCGTCAACGTCGCGGTCGTGCTCGGCTTCCTCGTGAACGTCGCGGTGGAGGGTGACGCGAGAAGGACGCGGGGCCGCAGTCCGAACGGCGGCGAGACGGCCGGCAGCTAGCGGCGCCGCGATCACAGAGTTCGCGCACCGGGCCGGCCTTTGACTCCCTTCGGCGCGGCAGAACGACGTCCCTGCCGTGCGTCAAGAGGAGATGGTAGAGTGCAGACCATGCGGACTCCGCCTGATTCGTCAAAGTACTCGCTGTGGTCGAAGCACTCGCTGCTCTCCATCGGCTCACGCAACTCCGTGCTCTCGATCGGCTCGGCCGGCTCGTGCCTCTCGATCGGCTCGGCCGGCTCGTTCCTCTCGATCGGCTGCGTCGGGTCGGCGCTCTCGGTCTTCTCCGCGGCGTCGTTCGCGTCGATAGCGTCGCTGCGCGGCAAGAGGACTCTGGGGCGACCCAGCGGGCGCGATCAGGAGCCGCCGAGACCTTCGGCGTAGGGCGTCGAGCCAAGCGCACGGAACGACGGGGGGCGTGATGGCCGAGCGGACTTCCTCTGGGGCATCTGGGGCGAGCGTGGCGGCCGGCGCGGCGAAGGCGGGCGCCGGCCTCATCCTCTTCACGCTGGCCACCGGCCAGTTCCTCATGACGCTGGACACCTCGGTGATGAACGTGTCCATCGCCACCGTCGCCAAAGACCTGGGCACCACGGTCACCGGCGTGCAGACGGCGATCACCCTCTACACGCTGGTCATGGCGAGCCTCATGGTGCTCGGCGGCAAGATCGGCACGATCATGGGCCGCAAGCGCGCCTTCGCCATCGGCTGCGTCATCTACGGCTGCGGCTCGATGACCACAGCGCTCGCGCCGAACCTCACGGTGCTCATCATCGGCTGGTCGTTCCTGGAGGGCATCGGCGCCGTGTTGATCATGCCGGCCATCGTCGGCCTTGTGGCCGGCAACTTCCCGCCGGGAGCGCGCGCCAAGGCCTACGGGCTCATCGCGGCAGCGGGTGCCATCGCAGTCGCCGTCGGCCCCGTGATCGGCGGCTTCATGACCACCTACTTCTCGTGGCGCTACGTGTTCGCCGGCGAGGTCGTCATCGTCATCGCCATCCTCCTCCTGGCGCGCCGCGCCGCCGACGATCCGGTCGGCGCACGGCCGAAGCTTGACCTGATCGGCGCCGTGATCTCGTCCGCCGGCCTCGCGCTGGTGGTCCTCGGCGTGCTCAAGTCGTCGACGTGGGGATGGCTGCTGCCCAAGGAGGGCGCGACGTCGCTGTTCGGCCTCTCGCTCACTATCTGGTTCATCATCGGCGGCCTCTTCTGCCTGTGGCTGTTCCTCCGCTGGCAGAACCGTCTGGAGGATGCGGGCAAAGAGCCCCTCATCTCGCCTGCTTTGTTGCGTGTCAGGCAGCTCACCGGCGGGCTCATCACGTTCCTGTTCCAGTTCCTGATCCAGGCGGGGCTGTTCTTCATCGTGCCGCTGTTCCTGTCGGTGGTCCTGGGGTTGTCGCCGATGGCCACAGGCGTGCGGCTGCTGCCGCTCTCACTCTCGCTGCTCGTCGCCGCGGTCGGCGTCCCCAAGGCGTTCCCCAGAGCCAACCCGCGGCGCGTGGTGCGCATCGGCATGCTGGCGCTCATCGCCGGCATCCTGGTGCTGATCGCAAGCCTGCAAGTGGGCGCCGACTCCTCCATCGTGTTCGTGCCGATGCTGATCATCGGCTTCGGCATCGGGGCACTGGCGTCGCAGCTCGGCAACGTGACCGTCTCGTCGGTGCCCACCGACAAGAGCTCCGAGGTCGGCGGCCTGCAGAACACCGCCGGCCAGCTCGGTGCCTCGATCGGCACGGCTCTCGCAGGCTCGATCCTGATCGCCGCCCTGACGGCATCGTTCCTGGCCGGTATCGAGGCGAACCCCAACGTGCCGCAGTCGATGAAGACGCAGGCCAACACCAACCTCGCCGCCGGCGCGCCCTTCGTCTCCCAGAGCGATGCGCAGGCTCAACTGGACAAGGCCGGCGTACCTAAGGACGTGAGCAGCGAAGTCATCAAGGAGTACAACAAATCGCAGATCGCCGGCCTGCGCACGGCGCTCTCGATCCTGGCCGTCATGGGCGTGATCGCGCTGTTCTTCACCGGGCGCATGCCGAGGAAGCAACCGGGTTCAGAGGTGACGGATGATGATGAGCCGGCGCCCGGAGCTGAGCCGGCCCTCGCGTAGACGCGGCCGGCGGCGGAAGCGGCACAGGAGCGGCGGGCTACGGAGTCAGGAACGCG
>Ga0316219_1003334_pt1 | contig 13132 bp, 10 predicted proteins | sample TBH18003PmetaG_FD_203635 | JGI IMG/M metagenome (GOLD analysis project Ga0316219, IMG submission 203635) | Freshwater microbial communities from Trout Bog Lake, Wisconsin, USA - TBH18003P | ecosystem: Environmental > Aquatic > Freshwater > Lake > Hypolimnion/Profundal zone | place: USA... | reverse complement strand
AAGAAGCACGCCCCAGCTTCACCAGGAACTTTGCGGTTTTCACTGACTTGAAAAAACCGCGCTCAACCGCCATTTTCACGCGCTTTCAGACCGCCGCTAACAAGTGGTAACCGGATTCCAAGATTCCGAGCCTTTCCACTTTTGTTGTGGTGAGCCCGAGGGGCTTGGATTCCTGTACCGTTTTTCCTGAGTTCGTCGCCGTGGCCCCTTCACCCCGGGCATAAGGGCGAACGGTCAAGGGCCCGCGTGCAAGCCGCAGCTAAGTGAGCACAGCGAATCTGAACGGGTGAGCACGGGGCGCAAAGCGCTTTAACCTTGATCGGGCGACCGCCCGGGGTAAGGTCCACGAATAGCGATGAACTTAGGGAAACGGCAATACAGGCCTCCCCGAGGCGGGACACAACGCCACGCGGCGAGCGCCTACAGCGGTTGTGGCCGCTCTAGCTGTGTTGCAAGCAGAAAGCGCGCAGTGGCGCAAGGGTGGCCTGGAAGGTGGCCGCTAGGCCAGTCCCAAGGGGACCAAGGTGAATAGCCGCGCCTGGCACCGCAGGGACGGGCATCCCGGTTTTGGCGACGCCAAAATGCACAGGAAGTGAACTAAGACCACCATAGGATTTTTTAGCCGCTAAAAAACAGGCCTGATACCCAAAGTCCGCTGGAAGTAGCTACGTAAGCAAATCCAGTGGCCGCAACGTAAGGCGCATTCAGCCCGAAAGTGACTCACGATAAATGCGCTTGAGCAAAACCCCGAATAGCGTCAAGACGTGCTTCCGCAACAAAGTCAGTTGTGAATCTTTTCGGGTCACCCATTTCAATGTCCCGCAAAAACCTAATCAACTGGCCATGAAGGCTGCAGAAAGCGCCCGGTCGTCAATCGTCTCCGGCAAACGCGTGGTGAATTGAATTCATCAGCACATCGGTCAGGTCGTGCATTTCTTCGAGTTATACCGGCCCCGCACCAAAGCGAACGGTAGCCTTAGCTCGATCGCTTTGAACCGTCATGTTGCTTAAAATTTGAAAGAAGATTCAGCTTTGCCCGTATTGCCAGGATGTGCCACACCGTTATTCAGCGTGACCTGCATTCCATCAAAGCTCGCCAGCGGACTTGCCGCGTAGCGTCGAACTTCCGCCTCCGCGAGCATCTGAGACTCGGCTGCAACTTGAAAAAATACCCAGGAATTGTCAATTGATTTGTCTCCGATCTTGGGAGCGCCCAATCCTGGTACCCATTCGGCAGTTCTTAGATTGAAGTTGCCATTTTGAATGTGCACCTTACCTTGAGCATCAACGGTAGTGGGGTTCGTCACGAGCAATCCTTAAATATGGATAATTTTAATTATATCCGCCAAATTTTTTCCGAGAGTCTGAATCCAAGTTCTCCAAACGGACTCCAATGCGCAAGGGCGAAGCCTTTGCGTCCGTCGGGGATAAGCCGTGCGGCAAAGGGGTGTGTACTTGGTGCCAAGGACAAAGCCCGCGAGGGCGGCGGACACCGGCGCCGGGTACACACCCCTTTTTGAGCCCGCCTCATTTATCACCGGGCGGCCTACGCACTCGCCAGCTGAGGCGTGCCGGTGGTCGCGGCTTCATATGTCCCGATTCGAGGGGCTGAAAGAGCATCCTTGATGGCCTGTTCCGGCCTCGGCATGGAGACGGCATGGGCAGTAGGAGCTTAGAATCTGCGCACTAGCCCCGGGTAATGTTGGCGAAAGCTGCCCCCGAGGACAGACGAAGTAAGAAGAGCCCGCGCAAGCGGGCTTTTCCCATTCTATCGGTGCGTTTTCAACCGAATGGCACCCAAAACGCGCAGCCGGCACCAAACATCCCTCGCCAGATTCAACGCTTCACCCTGCGTGCCGCAGTTACGAGCGAAACCACATCCCTTCGCGTGCCTGTTCATATTGATCGGCACAAAGCTATAGCGCCAAAGTCGGCCCGCAATGGCGCAGCCTTTGCGACCACCAGGGTTAAGCCGTGCGGCTAAGGGATGTGCGTCGGCCAAAGGAGGATGTCGCCCGCCAGGGCGGTTGACGAGGACGCCGGGCGCACTTCCCTTATTGAGCACGCTCCCCTTGCGGCCAACGCCGCAAGGCTGGCTACAGCACCCGCACAGCGTGCGCTCGCTTTGACCCGGCAATGGCACAGCCTTTGCGCACCCTGGGTTAAGCCACGCGGCTAAGGGGACCGGCGGGCGCGTAACGATCCAAGCCCGCTAGGGCGCAGGTGTAGTGCATGCGGGTGCCCTTATTGAGCCGGGTCTCCATGCGTCATGCGCATGGCTGATCAGCGTCCTCACGCACAGCGGGCACCTGTTGTCAGCAAGCGTGCTCACTGGAACCCCCATCACCCGTAAACACACACCCCAGGTCCTGGGCTGTAGCTAGGCGTATAAAAATCCGTACCCGACCCACCGATAAGGTGGTCATTTCTTTCGCTGTTCGGGCTGCACCGTCCAGGCTCCGGGCCACCACAATGAAGCTCTCGGAGCGGCGCGTCCTGCTTGAGCCAGATTGCAGCAACACAACAAATTTCTTGCGCTCTTTGTCGGCCCAATAGGCGTTGGCTTCTTCCTGCGTTTGCAGTGGTGTCGGGTTGCTTGTCATGGTCATCCCCTTTACACGAATTGCCGGGAAGCAAAAACCCGGCGCTTGCCGTGGGGCAGGAACCGCCCCCAGGAACAGCCAGCCACATCACCCAATGCACCATCCAGCGCCTGCCCAATCAGTTCGGCATAGGCCTCATGCGCGTCAGCCTCGTTATCAAAGGATTCGCTTTCGCTGGGCTCGTCGTGGTAACTGACCTTGGTGTAGTACGTCAGTCCATGAGTGGACCGCGCACCTGTGGCGCTGCTGACTTCAAACACCATCGAGGTGCGAAACCGTGCGCCGCTTGCGGTGGTGCAGTCCATCAACCGTTCTTCAAAAACGCGCGTTGCGTTTTCTTCCGTCCATCGGTAAAGCGGCGTACCGCAGTACCAGCCAATAACTTCCCGGTTTTCAATCACCGTGTGGGGCATGTGCATATCGGTTTCCATCAGTGGGCGTCACCAGTACCCGACTGGCTGCGGGGTGTCGATTTCCAGGTAGACCGGATTCCAAGATTCCGAGCCCATCCATTGGGGTTGTGCTGAGCCGGGGGCCCTTGTGAGCCTGTCGCCGTTTTTCCTGAGTTCGTCGCCGGTGACACCAGAGGCTGGGCATAGGGGCACTGCGTCAAGGGCCCGCACAGAGGCCGCAGCTAAGAGAGCGAGAGCGAATCTGAACGGGTGAGTACGGGGCGCTGTACAGCGCTTTACCCTTGAAGGAGCGGCGCCCAGCGCCGCTGCGACCAGTGACACGCCCGGACTAGGGTTCACCGAAAAAGCGACGGACCTAGGAATAAACGGGCACACCGGCAGGCAAGCCCCGGCGAAGCACAACGCCGCGCGGCGAGCGCCCCCAGCGGCCAGGGCCGCTCTGGCTGTGTTGCAAGCTACCAAGCGCGCAGTGGCAAGGGTGGCCTGAAAGGTGGCCCGGAATGGCAATGCTGGGACAGTCCCCACGGGGACCAAGGCGAATAGCCGCGCCTGGCACCGCAGGGACGGGCATCCCGATTTTCGCGCCCGCGAAAATGCCCCAGGAATCACTCCAGCTGTGTTGCAAGCGGATAGCGCGCAGTGGCAAGGGTGGCCTGGAAGGTGGCCGCAAGGCCAGTCCCAAGGGGACCAAGGCGAATAGCCGCGCCTGGCACCGCAGGGACGGGCATCCCTGTTTTGGCGACGCCAAAATGCCCAGGAAGTGAACTCAGTCCAAGTTCGTAATTTTTAGCCGCCAAAAATCAGCAAAGTGCCCAAAATAGCAAATGCAACGTGGGGAAGATACCCAACACCAAGTACAACATCCATGGTCAACACCCTGGTCAGGCCTAAGTTATCCGACTTAAATTAAAAACCTCTTCGGAACCCAGAGCGATTCACTCGTATGGTATCGTGTTAACGTGAATACATTAACACAGCCTGAGCGTAAACTGCGTGCCAAGACCGTTGGCACGCTGGTTGGTACGCGCTTTCAGCCCGACCTTCTCGCTGCAATCGACCTCTGGCGAAAAGCGCAATCTGACCTTCCCACGCGGCCGGAAGCCGTGCGGCGACTTGTTGGACTCGGCATGCGAGACAAAGATAAACGACTTGGCGACACTGTTCCTCCCGTACTGGAATCGACTCGGACAGGTATATGAAGTTGCTCAGCCCACTCAGGTATCCCGGCGGCAAAGCCGGGCTCGCCCCTTTCTTAACCGACGTCCTGGACCTCAACGACATCCGCGGAGTCGATTACTTCGAGCCGTATGCAGGTGGGGCAGGTGCTGCCCTGGCACTGCTCGCTGATGGGATAGTGCGCCGCATCTCGATCAATGACGCCGACTTTCGAATCTACTCGTTCTGGCGCACCGTCCTTGATGAACCTGCGTGGTTCGTCGACCGGATCATGTCGGCAAAGCTCGACTTGCAGGAGTGGAAGAGGCTACGAGAGACGTGCCTCTCTCCCGTTGGCAAGGACTTGAGGGACGTTGGATTTGCTGCCTTTTACATGAACCGCTGCAACCGGTCTGGCGTTCTCAACAGTGGTCCGATTGGCGGATACGAACAAGCCGGTGAATGGCGGATGGACGTTCGCTTCACCAAGCCAACTCTTGCTGAACGCGTACTAGAGATAGCTAAGCTGCGCAAGCAGATCGACGTCAGCAACTTGGATGCGGTCGTTTTCTTGAAGGAGAAGTTGCCTAGGGGCAATGCTCGGAAGAACGCGTTCGTGTATCTGGATCCGCCCTATGTCGAGAAGGGCCAGCGTTTATATCTCAACGCCTACGAGCCCGACGATCACGGGGAAATTTCGAAATACATCGCAAAGCAGAAGATCCTGCCGTGGGTCATGTCTTACGACGACACCGAACTCGTGAGGCGCCTGTACAAGCATCAGCAGATTGCGCTGTTGCCGATCAACTACTCGCTTCAGGAGAAGCGATCAACGAATGAATTGGTCATTGCGCCACATCGAATGCGTTTGCCTAGAACCATGAGAATCGGCGCCAAGAAATTTGATTTCAAAGAGATCACCCCAAGGAACGTAGCGTGAACAAGTCTCTCACAGTGGTTCCGACCAAAGTCGCGGACCTGCATTTTGACTACGAGAACCCACGGTTAGCTGAATACGGGATCACCAAGGCTACTCCCGAGGATGAGATCCTCAATATCTTGTGGGAAGCGATGGATGTCCGGGAACTGGTCCAGTCCATTTCCGCGAGCGGATTCTTCCCACATGAAGCATTAATCGTCACCAAAAATGACGGCAGGAACATTGTCATAGAGGGGAACCGGCGCTTGGCCGCGGTGAAGGTGCTGCTGGCGGGTGATAAGAACAAGGCGGTCGGCTGGGCCGTCCCCGCGCTGTCCAAGGACGCGCGCGCGGACCTTGAGACGGTTCCGACAATCTTCTCCACGCGGGAAGAGGCTTGGCGTTTCCTTGGGTTTAAACACGTAAATGGGCCGGCGAAATGGAGCAGCTACGCAAAGGCCTCCTACATCGCCACCGTCCACAAGACATTTGGAATCCCCTTGGCGGATATCGCCAACCAGATTGGCGACCGACATAACACCGTTCAACGCCTGTATCGAGGCCTGATGGTCCTCGAGCAGGCGGAGCGCGAGGGGGTGTACAACCGAGAGAACATCTTCAGGAATCGACTAGCTTTCTCGCATCTGTATACCGGTCTGGATTACGAAGGCATCGGCAACTTCTTGAGCGTGGCGCCGAAGGAGACCGAGACTGAGTCTCCAGTGCCGAATGAGAAGCTCAAGGAACTCGGAGAACTCTGCGTTTGGTTGTATGGCGATCGTTCGCAAAATCGCCCCCCTGTGGTGGAGACGCAGAACCCACACCTGCGGATGCTCAATGCTGTCGTGGCGAATCGCGAAGCTGTTGCCGCCCTGCGAGCTGGCGAGGACCTCAGCAAGTCGTACGAAATTTCTCGGCCTGCGACCTCTGTCTTCGAAGAGGCGCTGCTGGCAGCAAAGCGTGAGCTGACCACTGCTCGGGCAGCGCTGTCCTCCGGCTATGACAACTCGCACGAGCTGCTGAAGATCGCAGGATCCATCGCCAACATGGCGGACGATCTCTACACCGAGATGGAACGAAAGGCGAATCCTAACCAAAAGAAGACCCGGATTGCCGAGTAGCCATGTTTAAGCTACCTGCACTCCCGTCTCCTCGGGCGGATATACACGAACTCGCGGACTTCGCCGAACTCTTAGCGTGGCAGAACGATTCCGTGTCGGCACGCGAGATTCTTGCGTTCTTAGGCCGTGCTGGCGACAACGAGTACAACGAGGGCGTGGACGACGAGGACGATATCAACGCAGACGCGTTGGACGACGTAATGCTCGAGATCGATCGTCGCAGCCAATCATGCGTTGGAGGCTACCCATTCGCGCTGGATCTGAAGGGCACAGTCCTGCGGCACGATCCTAGCGATGTCTCAGAGCGTGCAGTCGTATATCGTTACCTGCTACTCAGCACGCGGCTCAACATGACTGCCGACAAGGTGCAAGCGGGCATCGATGGAACGGGTCTCCTGGAGGAGGTCTCCGCCGCCGTGCTTCGCTGCTATCTTGGCTACGACCGCGCTCAATCCGTGGTCTTCGGCACTGCCATTGGGGGTACTTTTCGCGACAAAGTCGACGCGCTCTGCGGTGCCCTTGGCGAAGGTGGCAGTTTCGAAGCATTGGACCCGGGACCCGTCAAAGCCAACGACGACCGGCTAGATTCTGTAGCTTGGATTCCATTCTCCGACAAGCGCGGCGGGAAGCTGATCATCTTCTGCCAGTGCAAGACCGGCACCAGCTGGATGGACCACACGACACAGCTTCAGCCCGATGCCTTTATCAGGCGATGGATGAAGCATCGCACCCTCCTCGTGTTGCCGATTCGCGCCTTCTGCGTATCCGAGGCGACCGGCCTGACCCAGTGGGGCGGGCTGGTCAGCTACGCAGGACTGCTGTTTGATCGTTTAAGGCTGGTGGACTTCCTCGACCGCATCGAGCCCGATCTGCTCGAGCGCCTGCGGTCCTGGAACGCGGCAGCCGCCGCGGTCGCCGCGAAGGCCATGAACTGATCTGGGCTGCTGATCACAACTCTGAACGCCGGCTCAGCTCGGCCTAGGCATCCGATCTATTGGGTCCCGCAGCCAACTACCTAGCGCGGCTGTAACGGCAAGACGCTGCCACCGCGCAGTGCGGTCAGTTCTTTGCGCAGATGGAACAACTGCCGCAGCAGCGAGAGTTCACGAGCCAGCGAATCGTCGATCTGGGCCTGCATGTGCTTTGCGTCACCCTTCGCACGCGTCAGGCGTTCTGATAATTCGACTTTCGGGCGCTCTCGTACCACGTTGGCCGCGTCGATTACCTTAATCAGTTCGGCGAACTGGGGGCGCATAGACCACGAGCAGTTTCCTTTCAGTATTCATGTTCGAGACTCTGATGCGACTTGCTCTCGCCCGGGCTGCCAATATTTCAGCCTTGTACTGCTATTCTTCCAGTATTGAGTCGCGAACAAAATACTCAGGAGGAATCATGCAGCAGCAAGCCGCCGTCATCGACGGAAAATATCAGGTTCAAGGGGCGTGTAGCAACGCGGGAGGGATGGGGACGCTTCTATTTGTGACGCCGGTCGGTGAAACCAGTCAACCTTTAGTACTCAAACTTTGCAAGCTCACGGATGAGGAGATGCGCGCGCGCTTCCGGCGCGAGGTTCGTCTTATGCAGGATTTTTTCGGCAGCAGCTACGTCGTACCAATTGTTGACGCAAACCTTGACCACGAGCCACCCTACTTCGTGATGCCTCACTACGAACACGGCGACCTGATGGGAAAGGCCGCGCTACTAAGAGGCAACCTCCAGCACGTTGAGACGGTCTTCAATCGAATGATCGATTGCCTTGCCCACCTACATGACAGGCAGGTCTACCATAGAGACGTAAAGCCGCAGAACTTCCTCCTGGGGAAGACCTCGATGGTTGTTTCGGACTTAGGCCTTTGCACCGAGCATGCATCACCTACCGGCTTCACTAGGAGCACTCAGTGGGCAGGTACGCCAGGATACCTGCCGCCGGAGTTCCTAAACGGTGGATTCAAAAATGCAAATGCACTCTCCGACATCTTTATGTTGGGTAAGTCGTTTTATGTGCTGCTGTCCGGACGAGATCCAATGTACCTCGTTGCTGATGGCATCCCGCTGCAGTTGTTTCCGATCTTTGAGCGCTGTTGCGCTGTTACTCCGGCCAGTCGCTACCAATCTTTGGCATCACTTAAGCAAAGCCTGACTTCTGCATTCGACGTGCTGCTTGGGCGTGCAGTGGGACCTGGCAAGGCATACGCATTGATGCGCGCCATTGCAGACAGACTGAGGGCATCACAGCAGTACAACCCCGCCGAGGTGGGTCAGTTCGTCGAAGAATTGGGGAATCTAGAGCCAAGCGACCAACACCAGATGTGTCTCGAACTACCGCGCGAAGCGTTCTCCGTGCTGTCTCATTCTCTTGAGAAGCCCCACCTCTCGCGGTTCATCCTCGTATACCGCAGGATGGCTGAGGATGCAACCTACCCATGGAGTTTCGCAGAGAACATCGCTAAGAATATGAAATCCCTGTACGAATCGGACAGCACCTCGCCTTCCGATAAATCCGAGGCACTGCGCGTGGCCATCATCGCGGCGGTGCGCCAGAATCGCTTCGCTGCCATGGAAACGTGCAAGGGAATGATCATCCGCGCTGAAGATCCAGAACTCGGGCAGCGGGTCCACGACATCCTCATCGAGCACGAAGCGAACTTCATCTGCGACATCGACCCCGCGGATTGCCGAGCACCTGCGGTTCGCGCTGCGGTAGTAAGTCTGAAGGCGGCAGCGGACGCGCGCCAGACAGCAAAATCTGACGACGACTTTCCATTTTGAGACACTCGGATTTTCATCCTGGTGATTTCCTTGCCCCGCTCGCCCACTTGGCAGATCAACCTGATTTTCGCGGGCGCGAAAATGCAATTAAGCGTGACCAGCGACCGTCTGATCCAGCCACGGAAGTGGAATCAGCATGAAAACCATGATTTTCGCGCCCGCGAAAATTTTAGATTCTGTCGCTAGGGTGGCTTTCAACACCTGAAAAAGATGCTGAAAGTCATTGAGTACAGTAGAAAAACGATGTCCGACTAACACGGAACGTGTCCGAATAGCCCCCTGTGGGCTATTTGTCACTCTTACCCGGCGTTGGATTTTTCGGGTTGCCATCCTGCTTGGCCAGCTGATCCCGAAAAACGGAAAGCTCACCACGCGCCTCGCCCAGTTCCTGTACCAGGGAGCGCGTTTCAGCATTGCAAGCGACCAGATCAGAACTCAATTGGGTGATCACGGCCTCCAGCTTGCTGACCTCGCGCACACGTTCGGCCTTTTGTAAAACCAGGTGCTCAGTCACTCGGGTCGCTTCCGCCACGGCGGTCTGGGCTTCGGATTTAGCCTGTGAGGTTCGCTGAACTTCGGCTCGTTCGCGCTCCAGCGCCGCATCCAACTCGGCGCGCATACGTTGGGTTTCCGTCTCCTGTACCCGGCGGGTTGCTTCGGCCTCGGCCAGCACGCGTTTCAATTCCGTTTCATGGGCACGGCGCGAGGCCTCTGCTTCCGCATGCACGCGCTTTAACTCCGCTTCCTGGGCACCAATCTGCTCGGTCATGCGTGTAACCGTGGCATTCAAGCCGGCCTCACGCGCAGCAGCGCCGGTGGCGGCCTGCTGCGCCGCCTGGCGCTCACTCTGTAAATGCTGCTCGGTCTCTTCAAGCTTGCTGCCCGTGGCCTCAGCCTCGGTTTCCAGCTCCTCCACTACCGCCAGCGCCTCGTCCAGCCGACGTTTGCTGGCCTTGATCTCCTGGTCGGACTTTTCCCGGATTGCTGCAATTTCCTTACCGGCTTCCGTGGCGGCCGCCTGCCAGCATTGGGCAAATGCCGACTTCACGCTTTCGGGCATTTCGATAAATACCGGCGTCGGAACCGCCTTGCGTTGCGTTTGCCAGGCTTCGATGTGCTTGACGAAGGTGCTGTAGCTGCCACGGCCCAGCACATCGCGCAAGGCATTGGCGGAAACCTCCTGCCCGTTGGCGGCCAGACGGTCCGCAGCCTCGAAAACTTGCTCTTGTGTGTGAATTGCGGTGCGACCCATAAAATGCCTTTCGGTAATTTGATAACGTAATTACTTATTTACGTTATGTTATCTTATCAAATACACACAAAATGTCAAGCCCCGCAGGGAAGCAGCACCAAAACGACGGGATTTAGCAAAAAGCCCCCGGCGCGGCGCGCAAACCAGCCCTTACCAACCCCCTGACCCTGGAGAGATCGGCGATCCAAGGCCGTTTTGACGCACTCAGGGGGCAATTGATGGGGTTCCCGTCCCCTGACTTTGGTAAACCGTGGGAGGGGGGAGCCAGCGCGGCGGCGCTGGGGGGAGGGCAAGCCCTCCCCCGGGGGTACTGGGGGAGCATCCCCCAGCCCAGGAGCCGTCAGCAGACGGCGGGCCGGAGGCCTCTATCCTTCAACGTAATTTAGATATTGCAATTACGTTGGTTTACCAACCTGGGGATCTGTATTGCCCCCTGTGGGGGCCTGTTAAGCAGGTGAGCGTAGCGAGGGGCGCAGCCCCTGGGGATGCCGGGTGGGAGCGCGTAGCGCGGGCGGAGTCCGTAGGACGGAGGAGCCGGCGGGGCGGAGCCCCAAGAGGCGGAGGTCTTTTCTTTATTTTTCTTTGTATTTTTTTCTTTTTCTACCGGGCTTAAATTTTCCGAAAATCGAGCCACAAGCCGCATGGAATAAGGCTTCCGCCTGTGCATAACTTTTGCTCTATTCGGACACTGGCCGTGCTCAAACGGACAGTTTTCCGTGTCAGTCGGACATCCACCGAGTGGCCCTTTACTTATCCACAAAATAATCCCCAGCTTTATCCACAGTTTTTCTATCTTTATCCACAGTGCTATTCGGACAACGGCCGTGTTCCCGTTGTTTCTAGCCATTTGCATGCCTTCATCTTGATGATAGGGCTTCTGTACAACAATGTCCGAATGCTCTATAGTCGGATTTCATTATTCATTGTCCGACTAACACGGAGTTTGTCCGAATGGAATCCCTCATAGTTCAACAGGATGGATCGATTGACGATGCCAGCCTTGCACCTGACAAGTCTGTCACGATGAGCAACCACCTGGCGCGCGCAGCGCACGGCCTCAACCTGTCCGAGAAGCGTCTGGTGGCCATGGGCCTGGCATCCACGGATTCCGTGCCCCTGCGCAGCCTGACGCAAGCCACCAACTCCGGTTGGAAGATGAAGATCAGCGCCCAGGACTACGCGGAAGCCTTTGGCGTGACCACGCAAACCGCCTACGAGCAGCTTCAAGCGGCCGCAACCAACCTCTTTTCCCGCTACGTCAGCTATAAGCTCAAGGGGCGGCGCGGTCCCGAGGAGAAGAAGTTTCGCTGGGTATCGGCTGCGCATTACGCTGCTGGCGAAGGCTATGTGGAGCTGAATTTCTCCCCGGAGATCGCCCCTCACCTGCTCGGTCTGCGCAAGCAGTTCACCACCTACAAGCTCAAGCAGGCCGGCGCCCTGGACAGCGTCTATGCCTGGCGTTTGTTCGAAGTCCTGAAGTCCTGGCAGAGCACCGGCGTCTACACCACCTCCATCGAGGACTTTTGGGAGGCCATGGAAGCGCCGCCCAGCTGCCGCAAGGATTTCAAGGCCTTGCGCCTGCGCATCATCGAACCAGCGGTAACGGCCATCGCCAACAAGGCCAATGTAAAAATTGAATGGCGCCAGATCCGCTCGGGTGGCCGCCGGGTCACCGGTCTGGAATTTGTTTTTGCGCCCGACCCTCAAGGCAAACTCGCACTGGAAACAGGCCAGGACGAGTTGGACGCTACCGACGAGGACGGCCAAACTCGGCGTTTGTCCGAATAGATTGCTGCACGGCTTTGATCCAGGCGGTCACGCTAACACGGCATTTGTCCGAATAGCCTAATCCGTGCATTCAAAAAACGATGTCCGACTAACACGGTGCTTGTCCGAATAAGTCACCTCAGCTACCCATTCCAAGCCCTTGAGCCACAAAATCTTTTGCCTGCAAGGGGCAATGCGGGTATTCAACCAACGAAGTACGACTCACTCGGTATCCGTCCGAATAGGCTTTTGCGAGCCGATATTCCGGGACGCTAAACCAGCACGGCGTTTGTCCGAATAGACAAATGCGGACATTCATTCAACAATGTCCGAATAATGAACCCCATGCATCATGGATGGTGCGTGCGGAATGCCACTTACTCACTTACTACCAGTGCGGTGGTTTGCGTATGGGTTTCTTGCGGGTGGCCACCACGTCCGGCAGCAGGGCTGCCTGCAGATGCTCGTCGAGGATGTAGTCAATGGTCCAATCGGCTTTTGCTGCCAAGGACCCACTTCGTCGGCGCTGCGGCTGGTCCACTGCGAGCACCGGTCTGCGCGGCATCACCACACCAAGCATGATGTGCGGAAAATCCTGGCGTATGGCCTCAAGCACGGGTTCAGTGTCGCTGTCGTTGGAGACAAGAATCATGCGGTCTGCCATTCCCTTGGCGGCATCACGGTACATTCCTAGGGCCAGGTTGACGTCGGTCTTCTTTTCTTCAATTTTCCAGACCCGAGAGCGCTGATTGCGGTCGTAGGGCTGGCCCTCGACGAAGGTCGGCAGCAAGTTGCCGCTGGCATCCATGGCGTGGGTTCCGTAAGTGATGGAGATGCGCTCCCCATAGCAGTGTTGCAAGGCGCGGTGGTAGGCGCTTTGCGCCTGCACCGAGTCCTCGCCATGGGTGGAGAACCGGGCGAACGCCCAGGCCGTGTAGATGTTGACCTTGGTGAGAACTTCGTTTTGGTCACGGCGCGCTAGCAGCGCCTCGAAGTAGGCAACCAAATCAAACCACTTGAACGAGGTGCCACGCAGCCGACCATAGTAGAGGTTGTAGCCGTCAACGTACACAGAGGTACGTCGCGCTGTGCTTTGCTTTTGCTCCACTGCTTTGCTTTTGCTCCACTGCTTT